>Ga0247837_1000221_pt1 | contig 115925 bp, 113 predicted proteins | sample LaCtaG_2_FD_187115 | JGI IMG/M metagenome (GOLD analysis project Ga0247837, IMG submission 187115) | Freshwater microbial communities from meromictic Lake La Cruz, Castile-La Mancha, Spain - LaCruzMarch2015_14.5m | ecosystem: Environmental > Aquatic > Freshwater > Lake | place: Spain... | reverse complement strand
CAGGTGGTCTACCCGGGCGACCAGCCCGCCGTCGCGGACTGGCTGGACGGCCTGGGCTTGCGGCGGCCCATCGAGACCTTCACGCTGTTGGACCAGATGAACCGCGCCATTGCTGGCGGATTTCAGTACCAGATGCGGGAGGAACCCGGCGTCCAGCCACCGGCACAGACGCTGGGGTTCAACAGCGGTTCCTGTCGCGACTTTGCGGCCCTCCTCATGGAGGCGTGCCGCCATCTGGGGCTAGCCAGCCGCTTCGTCAGCGGCTATCTGCACACCCCTGGCAGCGGCGCCGGCGACGGCGCGACCCATGCCTGGACCGAGGTCTACCTGCCCGGGGCCGGTTGGAAGGGGTTCGATCCCACCAGCGGCGAGGTCGTCGGCAACCATCACATTGCGACCGCCGTGGCACGCCACCCGGAGGCCGTGCCGCCGGTAGCGGGAAGCTAGGCCCATGGCTGACCCAACCGAAATGCCCAAGTGGGAAAAGGTCAGCTTGGCCTTTGAGCCCCCGCTCCATCAGTCGCGATCCGGCGAGTGGCACGATGCGGAGTCGATCGCTCGCGGGGTCGCGGTCCGCGGCGGGTGGGCTCAAGACCCCGGACGCGCCTGCGGCAGCGACTTGACGCGAACCTCGGGCGGGGTCAGCACGGTGCCGCCGTGCGGCGTATCGACGATGGTGAAGCGATGCAGCGGCGCGCGCCCGTCGTACCAGGGGTCCGGGGCGGCCTCAAGCTCGGCCCCGAGCGCGGTGAGCGCCAGGCCCGTATCGACCCGCGCCAGGACCCAGCGCACCAGGTCGGCGCCCGACTCCAGGGCGGCGCGGCTCACGGCGTCCGTGTCCCTCCCGCCCGCGGCGAGCCGCTGCCGCGCCAGGAAGACCGAGTAGGGGGTGACGGGCCGCGCGTGTCTTGAGGCGTTGTTCGGCGCATCTGTTGTACCGGCACCTGGCGGAAAGCATATACTCTGGTATCTACCAGCCGTCGAGGATACCGCCGTGAGCCAAGTGGCCAAGCTCTTCACCAACGGCCGTAGCCAGGCGGTCCGCCTGCCGGCCGCCTATCGGTTCGATACGAAGGAAGTCTTCATCCGTCGCGACCCGGCCACGGGCGACGTGATCCTGTCGCGCAAGCCGACGGATTGGGATAGCTATTTCGCCGCCATCGAGGGGGTCGCGGTGCCGGCCGATTTCCTCGACGAGCAAGAGCGCAATCAGGGAACGCACCAGCGCGACCCCTTCGCGGGTTGGAGCGAATGAAGCAATACATGCTCGACACCAATGCGGCGAGCCATTTTATCAAAGGGCACCCGGCCCTGGTCCGGCGCGTGGTCGCCGTGCCCATCGCCTGCCTGTGCGTCTCGGCGCTGACCGAAGGCGAGTTGTTGTTTGGTCTGGCGAAGCGGCCGGACGCCAAGCGGCTCGACCGCGCCGTCCGGGAGTTGTTGCGGCGCCTTGATGTGCTGCCCTGGGACAGCGCGGTGGCGAGCCGGTATGGGACCGTGCGGGCCGCGCTGGAATGTCAGGGCAAGTTCCTCGCCCCGATCGATCTACTGATCGCCACGCATGCGCTGGAGGTCGGCGCGGTCTTGGTGACCAGCGACCGGGCCTTCGCACAAGTCGACGGGCTGTCGGTCGAGGATTGGACAACCTGACCGAGCCCGGGTGCAACCCCGGATGCAAACAAGGCAGAGTATGCTCGACCCCGTTGGGGTCGGTATGTCACATATAAGGAACAACGGGTCGCCTTCCGCTCGCTGTAACCGGTAACTCCGCGGCGTCCTTCCCCACCCGCCCGCGATCCGGACAATGGCTCCCATCATTCGTAACCACGACGGGAGCAACTGATCTCCCCGCCGCCGCACCACGAGATCTATTCGATCGTCATCTCAACACCTGCCCGGTCGGTGTCGCGACCCAGACCCGGAGTTGCGCAAGCGCTTCACCGGCCAGCCTGAGCACATCATCAACTACCTGTTCTTCGTCGCCGAGGAGATGCGCCGGATCATGGCCCGCCTGGGCTATCGCACCGTCGCCGAGATGATCGGCCAGTCCGACCGCCTGGAGATTGTCAATGGCCACCGGAAATTGGCCCCTGGCCCCCGCGCAGGCCTAGGCCGCCTGGGGTTGCGCCCGCGCCCGCCGGATCGCGGCGATGCGTGCCTGGCGGATCCGCTGCGCGATGAGTGGCGGCTCGGTGGCGGCGGCGATGGCCTGGACGTCCACCGCGGCGGCGGCGTCACGGAGGCCGCGCAGGGTGTCGCCCTGGGGGTAGGGGCGCTCTTCGTAGCCGGTGCGCCCGCGGTAGTCGGCCTCGCAGGCGGTGAGCATCTGGTGGAAGCGAACGGGGCGGCGGAAGGCGTCGGTCCGCTCCAGCAGGTCCAGGATGGTGGCGGGGCGCAGGTCATCGACCGTGTGGACCAGGCCGTGGTGGCGGGCGGTGATGCGGGCCAGGGCGCGGTGGTGGTTGGGGACGCGGAAGCGGTCGCAGACGGCCTCCAGCAGCGCAACGCTGCGCGCCTCGTGCCCGTGGTGGCGGGGCAGGACGTCCGCCGGGGTGGTGCCCTTGCCTAGGTCGTGGCAGAGGGCGGCGAAGCGAACCTCGGGGTCCGGGGACAGGCGCGCGGCCATGTCGATGACCAGCATGGCGTGCACCCCGGTGTCGATCTCGGGGTGCCATTTCGCGGGCTGGGGCACGCCCCAAAGGCGGTCCAGCTCTGGCAGCAGGCGGGCCAGTGCCCCGCAGTCGCGCAGGACCTCGAAGAAGCGCGACGGCCGCGCCTCCCCCAAGGCGCGGGCCAGTTCCTGCCAGACCCGTTCGGGGACCAGGGCGTCGACCTCGCCGGCGGCGACCATGCCGCGCAGCAGTGCCAGGGTCTCGGGGGCGACCGCAAAGCCCAGGTCGGCGAAGCGGGCGGCGAAGCGGGCGACCCGCAGGATGCGCACCGGGTCCTCGCTGAAGGCGGGTGAGCAGTGGCGCAGGACGCGCCGCTCCAGGTCCGCCAGGCCGCCGAAGGGGTCGATCAGGGTGCCGTCCGGGGCCTGCGCCAGGGCGTTGATGGTGAGGTCGCGCCGCCGCAGGTCCTCCTCCAGGGTGACGGCAGGGTCGGCGTGAACGACGAAGCCGCGGTAGCCGGGGGCGGTCTTGCGTTCGGTGCGGGCGAGCGCGTATTCAGACTTGGTGTCTGGGTGCAGGAACACCGGGAAGTCCCGCCCGACCTGTTTGAAGCCGCGGCGCAGCAGGTCATCGGGGGTGGCGCCGACCACCACATAGTCCCATTCGCCGGGGGTGCGACCGAGCAGGCGGTCGCGCACGGCGCCGCCGACCAGGTAGACCTGCAGGCCGGCGGCGGGGTCCGCCGCGGGTGGAGGGGGGAAGTTTGGCATTGGGGTTAGACCCCGGGTGGCTTGTTGGGGGTTTGGGCGTCGTGGCGCGTGGGCAGGCGCGCGAGCGGTCCGGCGCCGGGACTGGTGGCCGCGGGTTCGCTGCGCGTGCGTACGGGCGGCGCCGGCTCGCCCCCCCGGTTGCCGCCGAAGTGTCTGCGCAACGCGCCCAGGACCCGCTTGATCCCATGCCAGAGCATCGGCAGCACCCAGATCAGGAGCAGGAAGAAGAGGGCCAATGTGATCAGGAAGACCCCGGGGTGCGTCAGTGCCAGTAGCAGGCCGCCCACCACGCCCACGTCCTCGGTGACCGAGGCGACCCAGTTGGTGAAGGGCTCCGGGGAGGTGTTGAGCATGATCCGGGTGCCGGCCTTGGTGGCGTGGCTGGCCGCCGCCACGCCGCCGCCGAGCACGCCGACGAGGGTATCCCCGAGCGGTCCCAGGTCGCCCGCCGCGCCCATGGCCATCAGGGCGCCGGCCGGGATGCGGATGAAAGTGTGCAGGCCGTCCCAGGCGCTGTCCACCCCGGGGACCTTGTCGACGACGAACTCGACGACGAACATGACGCCGGCCGCGAGCAGGACCCGGGGGTCGGCGAGGATGTCCAGTCCCGGGGGCAGGTCCACGGAGCCCGTGGCGCCCGCGAGGCCCAGGACCAGCATGGCCGCGTAGAGATTGATGCCGCTCGCCCAACTGGCGCCGAGGGTCAGGGCAAGGGTCTGGGTCAGGGTGTCCACGGTGACCTCGCGCGAATGGGGGTGGGTGATTGAGTATAGGGCAGATGGCGGGGCGATGACGGCCGATGCGCGGCGGCGCCTGATCGCGAAAGTCCGGCCCCGACCCGGTGGGAGTGGCATTATCCGCGACGAGGCCTCGCAGGCGGCCCGAGCGTCGCAGGTTACCGCGGCCTCGCGTCGCGGCTAAGTTCGCACCCACCGCGGGCTTTCATGTTCAGGGTGACGGACAACCCCGCATGGCCGTTAGTGCGGTGGCAATGCGGGTTGCGTGGGAGCGTCGTCGCCGGGGCGGGCGTCGATCAAGATTCCGGCCGCTTGGGCTCGCCGGTTGCGTAGTCAGGCCATCTTGGCCTGACACCGTCAGGGCTGGAAGCCCTGACTACGCACGCCGCTGGCCGGGATTATGATCAAGGCCCCGGGGCGCTAGAATGGCCACCCGTCCAACCATGTGAGTGGCCCCCGTCATGCGCTACCTCGTCTACCTGCTCCTGTTTGCCCTGCTGGTCTTCGGCGTCTGGCCCTATTACTACGTTTTCCGGCTGGACGGCGCCCTGGGCAAGGAGGACACCACTGAACTGACGACCCTGGTGGACCTGCCGGCCATTCGCGCCAACTTCAAGGCCAGGGTCACGGCCGGCGCCGACCAGTTGCTGCCGCCCGCCGACCCCAAGAGCACCATGGGCTGGATTCGCCAGAACCTGGAGCGTCTGGGTGACTCGGCCCTGGATCAGGCGATCACCGTGCCCTGGGTGCGCGAGACCCTGCGTCAGGCCGTGACCGAGGCGACCCGCCAGAGCCCGCCCTTTCTGCTGAGCGGGATCGACTTCGCCTTCTTCGAGTCCTACAACCGCTTCCTGATCCGCATCGGCGACCTGGGCCACAATCCGACCCATGTACGGCTGAGCCTGGAGGGGACCGAGTGGAAGATCACGGACATCATCCGGTGATCCCAAATCGGGCAGTTAGTCTTCTCAGTAACGATTCAAGAGCAAGTAAGAGACAATCGTTGTCGTTGTCGTTGTCGTTGTCGTTGTCGTAATCGTAATCGGAGAAACGATGCACCCCGACGTGCGAGAGAATCCCGGGCGCGGCGACAACCTCGATTACGAGAACGACAACGACGCCAAAGGCATTCTCTAATGGACTTGCTTAACTTATTAGTGAGCCGGTCCTTCGGGTGATGCTCGAACCGAGTCTGCCGTGTGGGGTCAGTTGCGCGGCAACATCCCCTCACGGCAGATGAAGGCGGCGATCTCCGCCACCCCCTGGCCGGCGCGCAGGTTGGTGAAGACCCAGGGCCGGTGGCCGCGCATGCGCCGGGTGTCGCGGTCCATGACCTCCAGCGAGGCGCCGACGTAGGGAGCCAAGTCGATCTTATTGATCACCAGGAGGTCGGAGCGAGTGATGCCGGGGCCGCCCTTGCGCGGGATCTTCTCGCCCCCGGCCACGTCGATCACATAGAGCGTCAGGTCCGCCAGTTCCGGGCTGAAGGTGGCGGCCAGATTGTCCCCGCCGCTCTCGATGAAGATCAGGTCCAGGCCCGGCAGGCGCGTCTGGAGGTCCTCCACCGCCGCCAGGTTCATGCTGGCGTCCTCGCGGATGGCGGTATGGGGGCAGCCGCCGGTCTCCACGCCGATGATGCGCTCGGTCGGCAGGGCCTGGGAGCGGATCAGGAACTCGGCGTCCTCCCGGGTGTAGATGTCGTTGGTTACGACGGCGATCTGGTAGCGCTCGCGCAGGTGCTTGCACAGCGCGTCCAAGAGCGCCGTCTTGCCGGACCCCACGGGGCCGCCGACGCCGACGCGCAGGGGGGAAGATTCAGCCATGGGCACCTCGTTGCAAAAGGCTTGTATTATCTGAGTTCATTGGTGTTCACCTGCGCATGGATACGCTGCCGCTGCCGGTGGACTGCGCTGCGCTTGTCCACCCGACGATGCCCACTCCAAGGCGCCAAGGCCGTAGGCCGTAGGGTGGACAAGCGACAGCGCAGTCCACCGAATCTCGCGCCGCCGCTACAATCGTTGTCGTTGTCGTTGTCGTTGTCGTAATCGTATTCGTATTCGTATTCGGAGAGGAAATCCAATTCGGGCATGAATAGCACAGCGAAACGACGAGGTGCGAGAGAATCCTCGCCGGTACGATTACCTCGATTACGACAACGACAACGACGCCTTGAGGAATCCTGGCGAGTTTGGCGTGAAATCTGCTCTTTCGAGGTTCAGGACCGGAACAGTCGGGTGTACTGGGTCTCATGGGCGCTGCAGGCGATGGCGAGTGCGGTGCTGGAGGTGCCGAGCTCCTCGTCCGTCAGGGCGAGCGCGGTCGCAAGCGCCGGCGGGATCAGGGGCGCGAGCCGGGCCAGGACTTGCTGGCCCTGGGTCTGACCCAGGGGCACGCACTTGACCGCCGCGAGCACCAGGTTCTCGGCCCAGGACCAGGCATAGCCGCTGGCCGCGAGCCGCGGCGCGATCCCCCAGGCGGCTGCCGCGAAGGCCAGGCCGGCCAACTGGGCGCGGGCGAGCAGGGGGCGCCAGTCGCGCGCCCCGGCCAGTTCCCAGGCGCCCAGCAGGTCCGCCAGGGCGCGACCGCGGTTGGCCTCCTCCAGGCGCAGCTCCGCGGTCTCCCGGGCGGCGAGCAACTGGTCGATCCACGCGCCCAGGGCCGCCGCGTCCCGCGCCCCGGCCGCCGCCTGCATCCGCGTGAGCAGCGGCAGGTCGACCCGCGTCAGGCCCCGCTCGAGCTGATCGGCGACCCAGGCCTCCAGGTCCGCCGCCGTGCGCACCCAGCCCGCCTCCACCGCCCACTCCAGCCCCTGGGAATAGGTGAAGCCGCCGACCGGCAGCGTCGGGCTCACCAGTTGCAGGAGTCGCAGCAGGGGGAGATCAGTGGTCGGCAGCGTGTGCATGGCCGTGCCCGTGCGCCTGCTGCTGGCTCGGGCCCGTGCCCCCATAGGCCCCCGCCTCCGGCTCAAAGGGCGCGTTTTCCACGCGCACCTCCAGCCCCAGCCCCCGCACCAGGTCATCGAGCACATGGTCATGCAGGTAGGACAGGCGCCCCGGCTCGATCTGCAGGGCCACATGCCGATTGCCCAGGTGGTAGCAGGCGCGGGCCAGCCCCAGGGCATCGTCCACCGTCACACGGGACAGGCACTCGGAGGCGGCGTGCACCAGCACCGTGAGGCCGTCCTCGGTCTGGAGGCGGTCCCCGTCGCGTAGGGTCGTGCCCCGCGGCAGCCGGATGCCGGCCTCCCGCCCGTCGTCCAACACCACCCGCAGGCGGCTGCGCAGGCGCTGTTCCAGGGTCAGGGTGACCACCAGGTCGGTTGGCGGCGGATTCGTGGTCTTGCGGGTGAACTCGATCATGGCCAGACCCTGCTGCGAATGGCGTCTACGTAGCCGAGCAGGTCATCGAGCCGGTGTTCAACCACCTCGCGCACCAGTTCAACGTCGGTCATCAGGCTGCTCCGGGCTCATGCGCCGATAGCGCCGCAAGTGCGGCAGCAGGTCGAAATAGGCGTTGCGTGCGTGCACCTCGAAGCGGATGCGCGCGCCGGGGTCCTGGTCCAGCACCAGGAACCCGTCGCGCAATACCCGGTGGATCAGATCGACCGGCGCCCGATTGAGCACCACCAGGTCCACCGGCCGCCCGGTCGCGACGCTCAGATCGTCGGCGAGGTCCAGGTGCAGCCCGGCCAGCGTCTGGGGCGGGTCGGTCGCGAACAGGACGCCGAGGTCGAGATCGCTGCCGGTCCGCGCCGCGCCCCGGGCGGTGCTGCCGAAGAGGTAGGCGCAGACCAGTGCGCTGCCCAAGTGCCGGAGCCCGGCCCGCAGCGGTTCCAGCAGGGCGGCGAGGCCCGGCACCTGATCCGCCGTCTGATGCGGTGGAGGCAGTCGGCCGGTCATCGCTCGTCGGGCGCGGTGCGCATGCGCTCGATCAGGCCGGTGGTCGAGACCCCGTCGAGGAACCCCAGGACCACCACCCGCCCGCCGTTGGCCGTGACGCAGGGGCCGCCGGCGATGGCCTCCGGGGCATAGTCGCCGCCCTTGACGATGACATCCGGCAGGAGCCGGCAATAAAGGCGCTCCGGCGTCTCCTCGCTGAAGGGGACGACCCAATCGACGCTCTTCAGGGCCGCCAGCACTTGCATCCGGTGTTCCAGGCGGTTGACGGGCCGCTCGGGGCCCTTCAGCGCGGCGACCGAGGCATCGGCATTCACCGCCACGATCAGGCGGTCACCGAGCGCGCGGGCCTGCTCCAGGTAGGCGACGTGCCCGGCGTGCAGGAGGTCGAAGCAGCCGTTGGTCATCACGAGCCGCTCGCCGCGGGCGCGCGCCTGCTGCATCTCCGACGCCAGTTCGTCCTCCGTGACCAGGCCGAAGCCGCCCGCCTCCGGCTCATGCAGGGCGCGGCTCAATTCGGCCACGGTGGCGGCGGCGGTACCGAGCTTGCCGACCACGATCCCGGCCGCCGCGTTGGCCAGCCGCACCGCCTCCTGCGGCTGCGCCCCCGCGGCCAGCGCCAGCGCGAGCGTGGCGACCACGGTGTCGCCGGCGCCGGTCACATCAAAGACCTCCCGCGCCCGGGTCGGCAGGTGCAGCGGCGGCTGCCCGGCCCAGAGCAGGGTCATCCCCTGTTCACCGCGCGTGATCAGAAGCCCCTGCAGGTCGAGATCCAGGCGCATCCGCTCGCCCCGCTCCACCAGTTCGTCATCGCCCGCGCACAGCCCGGCCACGGCCTCGAACTCGGCGCGGTTGGGCGTCAGCAGGGTGGCGCCCCGGTAGCGGGAAAAATCGGTGCCCTTGGGGTCCACGATGACGCACTTGGCGAGCGCCCGGGCGCACTCGATCAGGGCGCGCGGTGACCCCAGGGTGCCCTTGCCGTAATCCGACAGCACGATGACATCGGCCGTGGGGGCGAGCCGCTCGTAGCCCGACTGCTGCTCGCGCGGGTCCAGGTCGCCCAGGCCCCCTTCGAAATCCGCACGCAGCAATTGCTGGTGCCGGGCGAGGATACGCAGCTTGGTCGAGGTGTGGGCGTTAGGGTGGCGCTGGAGGTGACAGCCGATGCCGTGCCCGTGCAGCAGGGTCTCCAGGGTCGCGCCTGCCTCATCCCGGCCCACCACACCCAGCAGGTCCACCTGGCCGCCCAGCGCCCTGATATTGAGCGCGACATTGGCGGCCCCGCCCGGGCGGTCCTCCACCGCGGTCACGTGTACCACCGGCACCGGCGCCTCGGGGGAGATGCGCGAGGCCGCGCCCGACCAGTAGCGGTCGAGCATCACATCGCCGATGACGAGCACCCGGGCCTGGTGGAAGGGGGGGATGGTGGTCCTCATGGGCGGGCCTGTGCCTCGATCGTTAGTGGGTGCGGTGCCCGGGGGACACCAGGGGCCTGCACGGTGCGGGCGGATAGGACGCCCGGTGGCTGGCGTCGATCTTCCTCTTTCTCTATCGCCAGCGCATCGTCGGTCGGTGGCAGGCGGTGGTAGTGGTCCACGATCGGGCCGCCGACACCGGCGCGACGGCGCCCTATGAGGTCTTGCTGAACGGCGGCCTTGTGCAATGGCGAGCATTCGGCGACGGCACCACCGCGTCGCTATGCCACCCAGCCGGTTTACCGGCGAAGAGCCGATAGGCCGGATTGTCGGTCTCCTCCCAGTGGGGGTAGCCCAGGGTGTCCAAGGAGCGGAGAAACTCGGCCCGCTGTCCCGGCGCGACCGCCACCCCCATCAGCACCCGGCCATAAGCGGCGCCGTGGTTACGGTAGTGGAAGAGGGTGATGTTCCAGCGCTTGCCGAGCCCGGTGAGGAGATCCAGCAAGGCCCCCGGGCGCTCCGGAAACTCGAACCGGACGAGCGTCTCGCCCTCCTCCCGGTCGGTGATCCCCGGGGCATGACCGCCCACCATGTAGCGGATATGCAACTTGGCGGTCTCGTTGTCCGTCATGTCGAGCACCTCGAGCCCCTGCGCGCGCAGTTGCTCGATCAACTGCGTGCGCTCGGCGTCACCGCGCCCCAGTTCCACCCCGACGAAGACCTGGGCCTGGTCGGGGTCGGCGAAGCGGTAGTTGAACTCGGTGAGCTGGCGCTCGCCGAGCGCCCGGCAGAAGGCCAGGAAGCTCCCGGGCCGTTCCGGGATCGCCACCGCCAGCAGGGCCTCGCGCCGCTCACCCAGGTCCGCCCGCTCCGCGACATGGCGCAGTCGGTCGAAGTTCATGTTGGCCCCGCTCTCGATCGCCACCAGGTGCGCCCCGCGGCAGCCGGTGCGCGCCACATAGCGCTTCATCCCGGCCACGGCCAGTGCGCCGGCGGGTTCGGCGATCCCGCGGGTATCCTCGTAGATATCCTTGATGGCGGCGCAGATCTCGTCGGTGCTGACCAGCACCACCTCGTCCACCCGCGCGCGTGCGACCCGAAAGGTCTCCTCCCCGATGCGGCGCACCGCCACCCCGTCCGCGAATAGCCCGACCTGCGCGAGTTCCACCGGCCGCCCCGCCGCCAAGGCCGCGTGCAGGGTCGGCGCATCCTCCGGCTCCACGCCGATGATGCGCACCTGGGGCGCCAGCCACTTCACATAGGCGGCGATACCGGCGATGAGGCCCCCGCCGCCGACGGGGACGAAGATGGCCTGCGGGGGCTCCGGGTGCTGGCGCAGGATCTCCATGCCGATGGTCCCTTGACCGGCGATCACCGCGGGGTCGTCAAAGGGGTGGATGAAGGTGAGGCCCAGCTCCGCGACCAACTGCATGGCATGGGCGTAAGCGTCGTCGTAGGAGTCACCGTACAGCACCGCGGTCCCGCCCAGGGCGCACACGGCACGGACCTTGATGCCGGGGGTGGTACGGGGCATGACGACGGTCGCCGCCACTCCCAGGCGCGCTGCCCCCAGCGCGACCCCCTGGGCATGGTTGCCCGCGCTGGCCGCGATCACCCCGCGGGCGCGCACCTCGGGACTCAGGCTCGTAAGCTTGTTGTAGGCGCCCCGCAGCTTGAAGGAAAAGACCGGCTGGAGGTCCTCGCGCTTGAGAAAGACCTGGTTGCCAAGGCGCGTCGAGAGGGCCGCTGCCAGGGTCAGCGGGGTTTCCTGCGCCACCTCGTAGACACGGGCCTTCAGGATGCGTTCGATATAGCTGTCGGGCATGCAGGACCTCAGGGGCAAGGGACAGGCCCTCACTGTAGGGTGGATAAGCGCAGCGCATCCACCGGCACACTCACCGCGTCTGCGTGAGAGACCGGAGCCCTCAAGGGCGGCTATGATACCAAGCCCTTACCAAACCGATTGCACGAGGCCAATCCATGAACCAGGACGAGCAGAAGAAACAGGCCGCCTACGCGGCCCTGACCTATGTCGAGGGCGGGATCATCGGGGTGGGGACCGGCTCCACGGTCAATCACTTCATCGCGGCCCTGGCGACCATCAAGGGCCGGATCGAGGGTGCGGTGTCCAGTTCGGAGGCGTCCAGCGCCCTCCTCAAGGCCCAGGGTATCCCGGTCTACGACCTCAACGCGGTCGGCGACCTGGCACTCTACGTGGATGGGGCGGACGAGTCCAACCGCCGGTTGCAGCTCATCAAGGGCGGCGGCGGGGCCCTGACCCGAGAGAAGATCGTCGCGGGCGCCAGCGCGCGCTTCGTCTGTATCGCGGATGACACCAAGTTGGTGGAGGCGCTCGGCCGCTTCCCCTTGCCGGTGGAGGTGATTCCCATGGCCCGCAGCTTCGTGGCACGGCAATTGGTCCGGGCCGGCGGCACCCCGGTGTGGCGCGAGGGCTACGTGACGGACAACGGCAACCTGATCCTGGACGTCCAGGGCCTCGAGATTTTGGACCCGGCCGGGCTTGAGCAGCAGATCAACAACATTCCCGGTGTAGTCACGGTCGGCATCTTCGCCCTGAGGCCCGCCGACGTCCTGATCCTGGGCACCCCCCAAGGACCGAAAACCCTGAAGGCCGAGTAACCCAGAAAATCCAGACAAAAGAAAACGGGGCCTACTGGCCCCGTTTTCCAGGACATCCAGGTCCGGGCGCTGGTGCGCCCTTAGCTCATCAGAAGCTGTGGTTCATGCCGATCGAGAACCCGCTCCAGTCCGCGTCTTCGATCTTGTCCGTGACCTGGGTATAGAGGACAAAGGCCGCGGTACGCTTGCTGAAGTTGTAGTCGTAGCCGATGGCCCACGAGCTCTTCTGCTTGTTGTTGACCAGGATGGTGTCGGCAAAGTACTGCCCGAGCGCGCTGGCCTCGCAGGTGTAGCGGAAGCCGACGGCGTTCGGATCGGCGCAGTTGTCCAGGTCAGCACGGCCCCACATGGCCTTGACCATATTGTTGCCGAAGGCATAGCCCGCCTGCACCTGGAAGAAGTTGCCGTTCGACTGGGTGGGCGCACCCAGGATGTTCTGGCGCTGCTCGTAGATACCCGTCAGGCTGAAGCCGTTCCAGTCCAGCAGCCCCAAGCCGACGCGCACCCGGGTGTCGCTCTTGGCGGTACGGTCCTGGTACAGCAGGGCATAGTCGGCGTTTTGGGTCTCCCAGTTGCTCTTGTCCAGGGCCTCGTAGGCGACGGACCCGTAGAAGGGGCCGTTCTTATAGATGGCCGCCAGGGAGTAGGCCCCGGAGATCGAATCGGCATTCTGGTCAAGCGCGCCGAGCAGGGTACCGCCGTTCTGGGGGGTCACGGCCGCGATAAACTGGAAGCCGCTCCAGTTCGGGGAGATATAGGCCACCACGTTGTCGAGCCGCGCGTAGGCGAAGCCGACGGTGGCATTGTTGTCGGCCAGGGTGTCGTAGAAGAGGTCCAGCTTGCCCGTGGACATCGTCAGCGGGCTGTCGTGACGACCCAGCATGAAGGTACCCCAATCACCCGCCAACCCGACGAAGCTGTTGCGGATGTTGAAGCCGGAGTTGGTGGTCAGGGTGCCGCGGTTGCCGTTGGCGAGGTTCGTATCGCGGTTGGCATTGGTGATGTCGACACCGATTTCGATCTGGTAGACCGCCTTGAGGCCATTGCCCAGGTCTTCGGAGCCCTTCACACCCAGTTTGTTGGCGGGACCGACGACGGAGGCGTTGCTGGTGTCCATGCCCCAGCCTTTATAGGTCTTACCGCGGGTGTAGGCACCGGCGGCGGCCGCCGTGTAGGCGATGTTCTCCAACTGCGCGAGCCGTGCGACCTGGCTATTGTAGAACGCCTGGTTGATGTTGCCGATCGCCAGATCATTGGTCAGGCGCGCCTGCTGGCCCGCGAAATAGGTCCCGAGGCCGACGGCACCGGCCTGCGGACCAACGGCCGCGGCGGCGGTGTTCTGGGCCGCGGTCAGGTTCGCCGCGTAGCTGTTCCAGCCGGCACCGGCGACCGCGTCATAGGCATTCGCGGCGATGATCCGCGCCTGTGCATCGGAGGCGCCGGCACGCAACGCGTTCACGTAGGAGGCGTTGGCCGTGTTGTTGGCCTGGGTGACGACCGCTGCGGTGTTGGTGTTGGCGGTGTAGCCGGCCTGCACGGCCGCGGTGCCCGCCTGCTGAGCCCAATCCAGGGCATTGCGCGGATAGGCCGACTGCAGGGAGATCAGCGCGGCGTTGTAATAGGCCGCCCGGGCAGCCGGGTCCATGTAGCGAGCGGTCTGCGAGCCGACCGGGTAGGTGAGCGGCAGCGCGGTCGTGGAGGAGCCGACGGCCCGCGTCGGCAGACCGCGCCAGGCGTTGAAATTCAGCGGATTGGCGGGGTCACCGTAGGAGGGCACACCACCGTTGACGAAGCGCTGGCTCGGGTAGGACCCCAGGGCGCCGAGCGTGTCGTAATTGGCGACCGAGCCATTCTTGAAGATGGCGAAGTTGAACTGCGGACGCAGGGCGTCCTGGCCGGGGCGGAAGAAGGTGGCGTTCTGTTCGACGTCGATGTAGTCGAGGGAGACGTTGAGCTTGCCGTACAGGATGGCTTCGGCCGAGGCGACTGCCGGCACTGCCAAGGCGGCGGCAACCGCCAGGGTGAGAATATTCTTGTTCATCATGATCTCCGCTGTTGTGGATTCAGCAACAAGGACTGCATAAATTGAGCGCAATCGTGCTTTGCGGGTTGAACTATAGATGACAGCGGGGACCTTTGCAACACTATCGAGAAAAAAAAGAGACACCAAGGACAGATGTTGCGTTTTCGGCACAAACACCGGTCTCGACGCCTGCGCCGGGGCACAACCCCGATGTGCCTTCACTTCAACGCAACGCCCTGACCGCCGCCGGCGGCTCACTGCCACTAAGCTAACCGCCGCATCACCCATGGAGTCCAAGGCTTCAGCCTTGGAGGGCGCCAAGGCTGAAGCCTTGGACTCCAGTCGGAGGGAGCGCGGTCCGCGCGTGCGGCCTGACTTAGTGGCAGTGCGCCGGCAGTTGGGGGCGCCAAGATGGTTTGCAGCCCACCCCAGCAGACTGCTAACGCGCTTGGCAGCGCAAGCGGGACGCGGCCCGGGCTAGGTACGCAAACAGTTGATTTATAGATTTTCTCTCGCTTGGCCCGGCGTTTGCTGAGCGCTCCCCGTACCCAGACGCGACCCCCAAGCCGGGTCGCCCACCCCAGGGGAGTAGACGATGCCGACCACCGAGACCTTCTATGAGGTCATGCGGCGCCAGGGGATCACCCGCCGCAGCTTTCTCAAGTTTTGTAGCCTCACCGCCACGGCCCTGGGGCTGGGACCGGCCTACACGGCCCAGCTCGCGCACGCCATGGAGACCAAACCGCGCATCCCGGTGCTGTGGCTCCATGGGCTGGAGTGTACCTGTTGCTCGGAGTCCTTCATCCGCTCGGCGCACCCCCTGGTGAAGGACGTGATCCTGTCCATGATCTCGCTCGACTACGACGACACCATCATGGCCGCCTCCGGGCACCAGGCCGAGGCGATCGTCGCGGAGATCCGGGAAAAGTACAAAGGCAACTATATCCTCGCGGTGGAGGGCAACCCGCCGCTCAACCAGGACGGCATGTCCTGCATCATCGCCGGGCGGCCCTTCCTTGAGCAGCTCAAGGAGGCGGCAGCGGACTGCAAGGCGATCATCTCCTGGGGCTCCTGCGCCTCCTGGGGCTGCGTCCAGGCGGCCCACCCCAACCCGACCCAGGCGGTGCCGATCCACAAAGTCATCTTCGACAAGCCCATCATCAAGGTCCCGGGCTGTCCGCCGATCGCCGAGGTCATGACCGCGGTCGTGACCTTCATGTTGACCTTTGACCGCATCCCCGAACTGGACCGCCAGGGCCGACCCAAGATGTTCTACGGCCAGCGGGTCCACGACAAGTGCTACCGCCGCGGCCACTTCGACGCCGGGCAGTTCGTGGAAAGCTGGGACGACGAGGGCGCACGCCGCGGCTACTGCCTTTATAAGATGGGCTGCAAGGGGCCGACCACCTACAACGCCTGCTCCACCACCCGCTGGAACAACGGTGTCTCCTTCCCCATCCAGTCCGGCCACGGGTGCATCGGCTGCTCCGAGGACGGCTTCTGGGACAAGGGCAGCTTCTACGACCATGTGACCGATACCCGGGTCTTCGGCGTCGAGCTCAACGCGGACCGGGTCGGCTTTGCCGCTGCCGGGACCGTAGGTGCGGCCGTGGTGGCCCACGCGGCGGCGTCCGCCATCAAGCGCATCCGCAAGCCGGCCGAGTTCGGCGATCAGGAGCCTGGGAAGACTCAGGCCGACGCGGGTAACGATCAGACAGGTACGCGTTCATGAGCATCGAGACCCCCAACGGCTTCACCCTGGACAACGCCGGCACCCGGGTCGTGGTGGACCCGGTGACCCGCATCGAGGGTCACATGCGCTGCGAGGTCAATCTCGACGCGAACAACGTGATCCGCAACGCGGTCTCCACCGGCACCATGTGGCGCGGGCTGGAGGTGATCCTCAAGGGGCGCGACCCGCGCGACGCCTGGGCCTTCACCGAGCGGATCTGCGGTGTCTGCACCGGCACCCATGCCCTGACCAGCGTGCGGGCGGTGGAGGACGCGCTCGGCATCCAGATCCCGGAGAACGCCAACACCATCCGCAACATCATGCAGTTGACGCTGCAATCGCACGACCACCTGGTGCATTTCTACCACCTGCACGCGCTCGACTGGGTGGACGTGGTCTCGGCGCTCAAGGCCGATCCCAAGGCGACCTCCACCCTCGCCCAGTCCATCTCCAACTGGCCGCAGTCGTCCCCGGGCTGGTTCCGGGACGTGCAGAACCGGCTCAAGCGCTTCGTGGAATCCGGCCAGTTGGGGCCCTTCATGAACGGCTACTGGGGCAACCCGGCCTACCAGTTGCCGCCCGAGGCCAACCTGATGGCGGTCGCCCACTATCTGGAGGCACTCGACTTCCAACGCGAGATCGTCAAGATCCACACCGTCTACGGCGGCAAGAACCCCCACCCCAACTGGCTGGTGGGCGGCGTCGCCTGCGCCATCAACCTCGACGACACCGGGGCCGTGGGCGCGGTCAACATGGAGCGGCTGAACCTGGTCTCCTCCATCATCGACCGCACCATCGACTTCATCGACCAGGTCTACGTCCCGGACCTGCTGGCGATCGCGTCTTTCTATAAGGAGTGGACCTACGGCGGCGGCCTCTCCAGCCGCTCGGTCATGTCCTACGGCGACATCCCGGAACGGGCCAACGACAACACGGCAGCCAACCAGCTCCTGCCCCGGGGCGCCATCATCAACGGCAACCTCAACGAGGTCCACGACGTGGACCTGCGCGATCCGGCGCAGGTCCAGGAGTTCGTCGCCCACTCCTGGTACCGCTACCCGGATGAGCGCAAGGGCCTGCACCCCTGGGACGGTGTGACCGAGCCCAACTTCGTCCTGGGCCCGAACACCGTCGGCACCAAGACCAACATCCAGGCCATCGACGAGGGCGCCAAGTACTCCTGGATCAAGGCCCCGCGCTGGCGCGGCCACGCCATGGAGGTCGGCCCCCTGGCGCGCTGGGTGATCGGCTACGCCAAGGGCACACCTGAGTTCAAGGAGCCGGTGGAGAAGGTCCTGACGGATCTGAATCTCCCGGTCACCGCCCTGTTCTCGACCCTGGGCCGCACCGCCGCCCGGGGGCTGGAGGCCTCCTGGGCTGTACACAAGCTGCGCTATTTCCAGGACAAGCTGGTGGCCAACCTCAAGGCCGGGGACAGCGCTACCGCCAACACCGACAAGTGGGATCCGGACACCTGGCCCAGCGAGGCCAGGGGCGTGGGCACCACCGAGGCCCCGCGCGGGGCGCTCGGGCACTGGATCGTCATCAAGAAGGGGCGGATCGAGAACTACCAGGCCGTGGTCCCCACCACCTGGAACGGTTCACCGCGGGACCCGGCGGGCAACATCGGCGCCTTCGAGGCGGCCCTGCTGAACACCCCGGTAGCGGTGCCCGATCAACCGCTGGAGATCCTGCGCACCCTGCACAGCTTCGACCCCTGTCTCGCCTGCTCGACCCACGTGATGAGCCCGGACGGGGAGGAACTGACACGGGTGAAGGTGCGGTAGCGGACCGCCGCCCGTTGGTCGCGAGTTGGAAATACATCGATCGACGACTCCCATCGTTGTCGTTGTCGTCGTCGTCGTCGTTGTCGTTGTCGTTGTCGTAATCGTTGTCGTTGTCGTAATCGCAATCGGAAAAACGATGCAATTCGCCCCGCGTTCTCATCCGGGCCGCTACGATAAGTTCGATTACGACAACGACAACGACAACGAAAACGGCGCGACCAGCATTCCCTGATGGACTTGTTTAACTTATCAGTGAACCGGTCCTTTGCCTTTCTCAAGCCGCGGAGATCTGCACCCATGAGCACCGCCGTCCCCACCGTCAAACGCACCGCGGTCTATGTCTACGAGGCCCCGCTGCGCGCCTGGCATTGGACCAATGCCCTGTCCATCACCATCCTGGCCATCACCGGGTATCTGATCGCGAGCCCCCTGCCGACCCTGTCCGGGGCGGCGAGCGACCATTATCTGATGGGCTATATCCGCTTCGCCCACTTCGCCGCCGCCTATGTCTTCGCCGTCGGCTTCCTCTTCCGGCTCTATTGGGCCATGGTCGGCAACCGCTGGTCGCGCCAGCTCTTCGCCCTGCCCTTCTGGCGGCGGCGCTTCTGGCACGAACTGTGGCACGAGGTGCGCTGGTACGCCTTCCTGGAGCCCGAGCCGCGCAAATACATCGGCCATAACCCCTTGGCCCACCTGTTCATGGTGGTCATCATCACGGTCGGCGGCATCGTCATGATGTTCACCGGCTTCGCCCTCTATTCGGAGCAGACGGGCCTGGGAAGCTGGCAGGACCGCTGGTTCGGCTGGGTCATCCCCTTCGTCGGTCAGAGCCAGGACGTGCGCATGTGGCACCACTGGGGGATGTGGATCATCGCCATCTTCGTCATGCTCCACGTCTATACCGCCATCCGCGAGGACATCCTGTCGCGCCAAAGCCTGATCAGCACCATGATCAGCGGGTGGCGGATGTTCAAGGACGACCGGCCGTAGGCAGTGGCTAGTGGTTAGTGGTTAGTGGTTGGTGGTTAGTGGCGAGTAGCCGGCGGCTGGTGAATTGTTCATAACCTTGCGGGTGGGAGCGGCGCATGAATCAGGCAGACCCCAAGATCTTGCTCCTGGGCATCGGCAACGTCCTCTGGGCGGATGAGGGGTTCGGGGTGCGGGCGATCGAGGCCTTGGCCGAAGGCTACCGCTTCGGCCCCAATTGCAGCCTGCTCGACGGCGGCACCCAGGGGATTTACCTGGTGGACCAGGTGCGCTGGGCGGATGTCCTGGTGGTCTTCGACGCGGTGGACTATGGGCTGGCGCCGGGGACGCTCAAGCGCGTGGAGGGGTCCGAGGTCCCCCGCTTCCTGGGGGCGAAGAAGATGAGCCTGCACCAGACGGGGTTCCAGGAGGTCCTGGCCCTGGCCGACCTGCTGGGCGAGTACCCGACGCACCTGTTGCTGATCGGGGTACAGCCGGTGGAACTCGACGACTTCGGCGGGAGTCTCCGGCCGGAGGTGAAGGCGTGCATCGCGCCGGCCATCGCGCTGGCCCTCGAGTTCCTCGCCGGGTTGGGGGTCCGTTGGGAGAGGGTCGACGGCGACCAGGAACGCCTGCCGGACCTACCCGATCCGGCCCTGCGCCTGGACGCCTACGAGTCCGGCCGCCCCAGCGAGGCCACGGCCTTTCGTCTGGGCGATCCACGCTTTCTGGGAGCCAACCCCTGATGTGCATCGGGGTCCCCATGCAGGTCATCGAGGCCAGCCCCCACTGGGCCTGGTGCCAGGGGCCGGGCGATCCGACCCAGGTGGACACCCGGCTGGTCGGGGAGCAACACCCCGGCGTCTGGCTCCTGGTCTTCCAGGGGGCGGCGCGGGAGGTCATGAGCGAGGCCCGCGCCCGCCTGGTGCTGGACGCCCTGGCGGCACTGCGCGCCGCGGCGGCGGGTGAGTCCTTCGACCATCTGTTTCCGGACCTGGTGGGGCGGGAGCCCCAACTTCCGGAGTTCCTGCGTAAGTCCTGAACCCACGGCGCCGGATGATGGGCATCGCTGCGCTCTGCCCATCCTACGATCTCCCGGCATAGTGCGCGCGAACTGGAACTCGCCGAGCTTTCCTAAATCATTCTTAATCGCTATGATGTAGTATGATTCAGAAGCAGGTACAAGACCATGGCCCAGACTGAGACCAAAGTGCTGACCGCGCATGTGCCGCTGCTGTTGGCGGACCAAGTGGATCGGTTGGCGGCCCGCCTCGACCGCTCCCGCGGCTGGATCGTCAAGCAAGCGTTGGCGGCCTGGATCGACCAAGAGGAAGAGCGCGAGCGTTTGACGCGCGCAGCCTTGGCCGATGTGGACGCCGGACGCGTCATCGACCACCAGGCGGTGCAGGCCTGGGCCGATAGCCTGAGCACCGCCCTGCCGCTGCCGGTACCGGCGCCGCGCTGATGGAACTGATGTGGACGAGCAAGGCCCTCTCGGATCTGGCACGGCTCCATGATGTCCTGGCCTTGGTGAACCAGCCGGCTGCGGCGCGCACGGTGCAACGGCTCACCAGTGCGACGGCCAGGCTGACGGCAAATCCGCGCATCGGCGAAAAGCTGGACGCGTTCGCGCCGCGCGAGGTCCGCCGGATGATCGTCGGACACTACGAACTTCGCTACGAAATCCGCGAATCCACACTCTATGTGCTGCGGCTGTGGCACACCCGCGAGGATCGGTCGCTATAGGCGTCGAAGGCGATAGCTGAACGTAGGGGCGGGTTTGAAACCCGCCCCTACCGGCGTCGAAGGTGATAACCGAGCGTAGGGGCCGGCTTGAAACCCGCCCCTACACCAAGGCCAAGTCTGGATACCAGGTTTTAAGGCTAAACCTGGTCAACGCCGCGGCCACGCGCCTTCAGGGCGCGTGCGGCCCCTGTCTCCACCGAGGTCCGTCCATGAACTCGATCCAGATCCCCACGGGCCTCGTCGGTCCCGGCACCCAACCGGCGGAGGAGGACGGGGCCGTCCTTGACTACCTGCCCCTGCCCAAGACCATGGCGACCTACGAGCCACCCCGCCTGCCGGACCCCGAGTCGCTGCCCGCGCTGGGGCCAGCGCTGGCGCTGCTGGAGCGGCTTCAGACGGCCCTGACCGGCCACCGGGTCGCGGACCCGCCAGTCGTGCTCGACCTGTCGGCGCTCGATCAGGCCAACCGGGACCTGCTGGCGGAGACGCTCGGCGATGGCGAGGTCCGCGCCCTGCTGACCGGCCCCCGGGCCGGGCGCGTCCAGGAGACCCGGCTCGCCGGGGTCTGGTGGGTGCGGGCCCCGAGCGCACCCTCTCACCCGCAGGGCACCGAGGGGCAAGACTACCTGGAGGTCGCGGACCTCCCCGGCCTGATCCGGGCCGCCGCCTTCGACGGGGCCGCGGACCAGGCGCCCCTCCCGGACCCGCTGCCGACCGGCGTGATGAATGCCCCCGGGGTCCTGGTCGAGGTCAACGCCGCGGTCGCCGGTCACCGGCCCGGCGACCTGCCGCACATCGTCAACCTGACCCTGCTGCCGCAGACCCCGGAAGACCTGATCTGTCTCGACGCGACCCTGGGCACCGGCCCCGTGACCCTGGTCTCGCGCGGCTACGGCACCTGCCGGGTGTCCGCCACCGGGCTCAAGCACTGCTGGCGGGTGCGGCACTTCAACGCGCAGGACCAACTGATCCTCGACTCCATCGAGGTGACGCCGGCCCCGGTGGCCGTGCTGGCGGCCCAGGAGGACCTCGATGACAGCGCCGCCCGTCTGGCCGAGATCCTGGACGCCCTGCGATAAACCCGTTGCGTTCCGCGCCCGTTTCGGGTTCGATTGGGCGGACCCAGGGGGTAGGTGTTCTTCCGGATGTCGGTCAATGGTCAACAGTGAGCAGGCGGCGGTCACCGACCGCATCGAGCGGTTCTTCGCGCGGGTCCACCGGGAGCGGATGGCGGGGCTGCCCATCCTCAACCCCCGGCTGGAGGTCCGGCTGGTCGGGCCGCGCCAGTGGCAGGAGCGCTGGGTCGGGGTGCTGGTCACGCCCTGGACCATGAACCTCATCGCCCTGCCGGGGCCGCGGTGCAGCGACCCTCCCGGGGCCTTCGGCACCAAGCGGGACCTGGATTTCCCCGCCGGCCGCTATGAATTCACCGCCGGCACGGACCCGGAACTCGGCCCCCACGAGACCTGTTCACTGTTCTCACCCATGGACGCCTTCGCCGACCAGGCGGACGCCCTGGCCATGGCCGGGGCCATCCTTACCCGCCTCTTCGAGCCCGCGACCGCGCGGCCGGACCCGGACCCGACCGCCGCGCGCGGCCTGAGCCGCCGCGGACTCCTGCGCACCGTCCTGGGCGGGGGCACCCGATGAACCCACGCCCATACCGATCTCTCCTGAATCGTCTCACAGAGACACGAAGACACGGAGAGCAAGCGCCCATTTCCTTCTTTGTGTCTCCGTGTCTCCGTGAGAGAAATTTCTTTTGCGACCTATGGGTCAAGGTATGCCCATGACCGCGCCGCGCCCGAGCATCCTGGTGGTGGACGATGAGCCCCTGTCGCTCGACACCCTGAGGCGCATCCTGGACGAGGAGTTCGAGGTCCACACCGCCCCCAGCGCGGCGGAGGCGCAGCGCTGCCTGGAGCGCGACTATATCCAGGCCGTCATCTCCGACCAGCGGATGCCCGAGATGAGCGGCGTGGAATTCCTCGCCCAGGTACGGGAGCGCTGGCCGGACGTGGTGCGCATGATCCTCTCCGGCTACACGGACGCCGCCGACCTCATCGACGGCATCAACCGCGCCGGCATCTATCAGTTCATCGCCAAACCCTGGCACCCGGACCAACTCCTGCTGACCGTGCGCAACGCCTGCCGCCTGCACCAGATCCAGCGCGAGAACGAGGTCCTGGCGCTGGAGATGCGGGTCACGGCGCCCACCCTGGAGCAACGGATGCAGCGTCGGCGCGCCCAACTCAAGCGCAACTTCCGGCTCGACGCCATCATCCGCACCCCGGGCAGCCCGCTCAACCTGGTCTGCGACCAACTCGCCCAGGTCGCCCCCTACGACGTGCCGGTGCTGCTCACCGGGGAGTCCGGCACCGGCAAGGAGCTCTTCGCCCGCGCCCTTCACTACAACAGCCCCCGCGCGGACAAGCCCTTCGTCGCCGAGAACTGCGCCGCGCTCGCCGACGACATCCTGGAGAGCGAACTCTTCGGCCACGAACGCGGCGCCTTCACCGGCGCGGTCAACACCCGCATCGGGCTCTTCGAGCAGGCCGACGGCGGGACCATCTTCCTGGATGAGATCGGCGAGGTCTCCCCGGCCTTCCAGGTCAAGCTCCTGCGCGTCCTCCAGGAGGGCGAGGTGCGCCCGGTCGGCAGCAACCGCCGCCGCCGCGTCGACGTGCGGGTGGTCGCGGCCACCAACCGCGACCTGCACCGGGAGCGGCGCGCCGGCCGCTTCCGGGAGGACCTCTACTATCGCCTCGCCGGCCTGTGCCTGCACCTGCCGCCGCTGCGCGACCGGCGGGTAGACATCCCGCTCATCGCCCGCGCCATCCTGGACGACCTGGTCGGGACCCTGGGCAAGGGGTGCCGCGGCCTCACCGACGAGGCCCTGGGCTGCCTCCAGGCCTACGACTGGCCGGGCAACGTGCGCGAACTGCGCAACGAGATCCAGCGCATGCTCATCATGGCCCCGGGGGACCTGCTGGACGCCGACCTGCTGGACCCGCGGGTGCGGCGCGGCAGCGCCCGGATCGACCTGGAGCGCGCCGAACCCGATGACTCGCCGCCGGAACCGCGCCCGGTAGCGGGCGGACTCAAGGAACAGGTCGAGGCCCTGGAAGAGCGCCTGCTGCGCGCCGCCCTCGACCGCCACGGCTGGAACAAGAGCCACGCGGCCGAGTCCCTGGGCCTGTCGCGCGTCGGCCTGCGCAACAAGCTGGAGCGTTATGGGTTGGTGCCCAAGACCGATGCCTGAGTAACGAGTCAGAAATCGGTAAAATCGTTGTCGTTGTCGTAATCGCTGTCGTTGTCGTAATCGTTGTCGTTGTCGTTGTCGTTGTCGTAATCGTTGTCGTAATCGAGGTAATCGTAGCGACCCGGATTCTCTCACACGCCAAATTGCATCGTTTCTCCGATTACGATTACGACAACGACAACGACTGGAACGAATGTACTCGGTTGTTTAATTTATCTCTGACTCATCACTTATCGTGGGGGTGAAATGATGGGCTTGACCTACGCCGATGTAGTCCTCGAGAGCACCTTCAGACAGCGCAAGATGCCGGTCAAGGCGCTGGTCGATTCCGGTGCTGTCTTCACGATCATCCCCGGACACGTCGCACTCCAACTCGGCTTCGACCTTGAAGAGGTCAGCACCCGCGATGTCGTGCTCGCCGACGGCTCACGCAAACCGGTGCCGATGGTGGGACCGCTGCGGGTCCATTTCGGGGACCGCTATTGTGACCTGTCCGCCTTGGTCCTGGGCGATGAGCCCCGGCTCGGGGCAGTGCCGATGGAGATGATGGACCTGGTCATCAACCCCAGTAGCCAGACACTGACGGTCAATCCGGCCAGCCCTTATCTGCCGGTCGCCGTCACCAAGTAGCCTTTTCGCGGGCGCATTGCCGACCCTCAGAATGACCGCAACCCACCGCGACGACCCCTGCCCAGCGGACGAACCCCCGGGCGAGTCCCTGTGGATCGAGGTGATCCGCAAGATGGATGAGACCTACGCGGACCTGGTCCGCCATCAAGTCGAGCTGGAAGAGAAGAACTGCGCCCTGGAAGACGCCCAGCAATTCATCGCCAGCGTGCTCGCCTCCATGACGGACGTGCTGATCGTCTGCGATGTGGACGGGCGCATCGAGCAGGCGAACGCGGCGCTGGAGGCCCTGGCCGGTGAGACCGGCGAGGCGCTGCGCGGGCGGACCCTGCTGTCGCTGCTCACGCCCGAGTCCCGGCCGCCGGCCGCCGACTTCATGGGCAAGGTCCGCGGCACCGTCGTCCAGGACTGCGAATTGACCCTGGTCGGGCGGGCCGGTGAACCGGCCCCCCTGGCGGTGAATTGCAGCCCCCGCTACGACCACCGGGGCCGGCTGCTGGGCCTGGTCCTGATCGGCCGGCCCGTAGGTGAACTGCGCCGCGCCTACCAGGACCTCAACCGCACCCATGCGCAACTCCAACAGGCGCAGCAGCAACTGGTGAGCGCGGAGAAGATGGCCTCGCTCGGCCGGCTGGTGGCGGGGGTCGCCCACGAGCTCAACAATCCGATCAGCTTCGTCTACGGCAACATCCACGCCCTGGCCCGCTACCGGGAGCGCCTGGGGCGCTTCATCAGCGGCGCCGAGGCGGCCGGGTTGTCGGACGAACTGCGCGGCCTCTGGGACGAACTGCGCATCGGGCGGATCCTGAATGACCTGGAACCGCTGCTCAAGGGCACCCTGGAAGGGGCCGAGCGGGTCCGCGACCTGGTCTCGGATCTGAGCCGCTTCTGCGCCGGCACCCAGGGGGAGCGGGCCGACTTCGACCTGGTCCATGTGGTCAGGACCGCGGTCCACTGGGTCTCGCGCGGCGCCAAGGGCGCCCGGCGAGACCTCACCGTGACCCTGGACCTGCCGCCCGGTCTCACCCTGCGCGGTCACGCCGGCCAGGTCCATCAGGTCGTCATGAACCTGGTCCAGAACGCCCAGGACGCGGTGCGCGGACTCGCCGCACCGCGGATCGAGGTGCAACTGCGGGCGACCGACACGCACGCCGAACTCTGCGTACAGGACAACGGCCCCGGGGTCCCGGAGGCCGACCGCGGCCGGGTCTTCGACCCCTTCTTCACCACCAAGCCGGTCGGTCAGGGGACCGGACTCGGCCTCTCCATCAGCTACGGGATCGTCACCGACCACGGCGGAACCTTGAGCCTGGAGCCGGCGCCGGGGGGCGGGGCGCTGTTCCGAATGGCGTTGCCGCTGGGGCGATGAACCGCGGGGCCGTAGGGTCCGCTGTGCGGACCACAGACCTCGCAATTGGCCGATTGGCCGGACTTCTGACCAAGGCCGCCTGCACCAGTGTAGGTCGCCCTTCAGGGCGACCGGCCGACGGCGCGGACTCCTGGTCGCCCTGAAGGGCGACCTACACCCGTCCGTGGGCCTTGATCATGCTTCCGGCCACCGGGCTCATCGCGAGGCCGTTGGTCCGCGCAGCGGACCCTACGGGCTCCGACTCAGGGGTATCCGGGTCAGGCCGCCTGGGCCCCGCACAGATTCACGCGGATCTGAATCTCCTCCCAGGGCACCCACAGGAGCCCCGCGGCGGTCTTCTCCACCAGCCCCAGGTCCAACAGCTTGAGGGTGTCGGCCTGGACCTCGGCCTCACCGCGCCCCAGATCGGCTGCCAGCGCCGCGATGGACGCGGGTCCCAGCACCTTGAGCGCCTCCAGCAGCGCCAGGCGCACCGGGGTCAGTTCGCCGAAGAGTTGGGCCGCGCTGGAGTAGCCCAGGTGGTAATCCGCCTCCGGCACCGGCTGACCGGCGTCCACCAGGGCCGCGACGTCCAATGCCCGCTGGAAATACTCCCCGCGGCGCGGGATCTCGACAATCGCCTTAGACATCGAAGATGCCATGCAGATCGCGGCTCGCATCCTCGGTCATAAAGACCTCACGGGACATCAGGCCGGGGCCCGCAACCGGGCAAAGACATCGCGTGCACGCTCGACCCGACCCTCCTCGATCTGACGATTGCCGAGCGCCAGAACCTTCAATAAGGCAAGCGTCTCCTGCGTCTCCTCGTAGGAGCGAACATCCTGCATCACCACCTTGGCCTCACCGTTTTGGGTGATGACCAGCGGCTCGCGCCCGTCCATGAGTTGGCGGACAACCTCGGCGGTGTGGGCCTTCAGGTGGCTGATCGGTTTGATGTTGGTGGAGAATTTCATGCCCCGCTGCTCGCCGGTGGTACCAAATTCAGGCTGAGTGTAGACCCATCGACCAGAGCCCACCATCGTTTGCGTGGGAGGGGCTTGCGCCGCGACGAGGCCACGGCCGCTGGCGCGGTCGCGTCGCGGCTAACATTGCGAGGCGCCGACGGACCTGCTCGATCGAAGCCATCATGGCGCGACTGGCCCCGGGGTCTTCACGAGAGACCAAATGCCTTTCGGGAACGCAGCGACGCCGCGTGGCGCGCAAGGCTCCATCCTATAACGGCAGATAGAGTATCTGTCCGTCGAGATCAGATGCCTCGCAGCACTCAACGACCAACAGCAATTCCTGCACGCACTGACCCACTGGGGCCGTCGCGAGGATTTCGATCACGCCGGGCATCGGCAACCCGCCGGCCAGGCGGTCGTAGGCGAAACAGGTAATGGTTTCGACGTCATGCGTGACCAGAATACGCCCTTGGAGCCCCGCCCAGGCAAGGACCTCCGGGTCGTTGTGGCCACGCAGCCCGACATCCTGAACCCTCACGAGATCGAGACCGGGCAGCCGTCTAAGCAAGCCGCGAACGATGTTGCCGTCGAGATTCTCGTCAGCCAACAGGCTCAACATCACGGATCATCCGCCGCTGAGCGATGCGCGCCCGCACCGCAGCGGGCGAAAACCGACGCTCCGCCTCACGGCGGGCACCGGCCGAGGCCGCCTGCTGCCGATCGAGATAGCCTTGCAGTTCCTCCCGGTGCCCCAGGTAGTAGCTCAGGGTCGCGTAGACGGCGTGAAGGTCCAGCGCGTCGAAGCGCAGCGCGATTTCTTCGGCCGATGCGCCCTGCTCGAACAGGCCGACGACGCTCTGCAGGGTGACGCGCGTGCCCCCGACGCGGATGACCCCCTGGGGGTCTTGCCGCAGGGGCGGGTCCTCGGAACTGATGGCAAACTGCATGACGGTCCCCTCGGCAACGGCATCCGGACTCAATCCATTCTGGAACCCGGCAGGCGCGAAATCAACTCCTTGGACGGCAGTGCGGACCACAGACCTCGCAGTTGGCTGATTGGCAGGATTCCTGATCGAGCCCGCCTACACCAGCCCGCGGCCGGCATTATGGCCAAGGCCACTCAGGGTGACCGCAGCCGGCAACGTGTCGGCGGCGGGGTTGATGGTGGATGCGCTGCGCTTATCCACCCTACGATGCTCCCACGGGGGCGCGGCCTCGGTTACCCTTGCGGCATCTGCGGGGGACCGGCGCCGGGCGCGCGAAACGGGGGCTCAAGATGCGGGACCTGGGGGACGGCGGCTGTGAGTGTGCGGCGGCGGACGGCTGGGACGGGATCGCCGCCGCGCTGGCGCGGGCCGGGGACGGACCGCCGGGGGCGCGGGTGCGGCTGGCGGCGGGGGACTACCGCGGCGGCACGCGGCTTGAGGTCCCCGCGGGCGTCACCCTGGAGGGCCAGGCCGGGGCGCGACTGATCTGGGGCGGGGCCGGGTCGGCGGTGTGCCTCAGCGGGGTCGCCGGGGCCGGGGTGGCAGGGATCGCGATCGAGGTCGCGGCGGGGCTGCACACGGGGCCGGCGCCTGGATGGAGCGGGGACGCACTGATCCGCGCGGTGGGCTGCACCGGGGTGCGGATCTCGGACTGCACCCTGGGCGGCGGCGGGGAGCATGTGCACGGTGTCCTGACCCGCCGCTGCGAGTCGGTGACCGTCGCGGGGTGCCGGGTCCTCGGGTGTTGGTCCGGGATCCTGATCGTGTCGTCCACCGAGGTGGTGGCGACCGGGAACCAGTGCGGCGGTAATCGCGGACACGGGATCGAGGCGGCCGGGGACCCGTATGGGCTGGCGCGACCCTGTGAATGCCGTCTCATCGGCAACCGCTGCCACGACAACCAAGGCGCTGGTATCGCCTTCTTTTCCTCCCAGGGCCGCGCCGAGGGCAACGAGTGCTGGGGGAATGGCATGTACGGCATCGCCCTGCAACGCCACCCCTATACCCCGCAAGACCCCTCAGACGCCGCACTGATCGGCAACCGCTGCCACGACAACCAAGACTCCGGCATCGGTTTCTCCTCCTCCCAGGGCCGCGCCGAGGGCAACGAGTGCTGGGGGAATGGCAAGCAAGGCATCGCCGTGCAACGCGAACGCAGATGGCCGCAGTACCCCTCCGACGCCGCACTGATCGCCAACCGCTGCCACGACAACCAAGGGGCCGGCATCTGTTTCTTCTCCTCCGAGGGCCGCGCCGAGCGCAACGAGTGCTGGGGAAATAGCACGCAAGGCATCGCCCTGCAACGCCACCCGAATGTCCCGCAAGACCCCTCCGAGGCCGCACTGATCGGCAACCGCTGCGACCACAACCGCCTATTCGGCATCCGGTTCGGATCCTCCAACTCCCCCCGCTGCGCCGACAACCACTGCTGGGACAACCTGGGCGGCGACGCCATCGTGCGGGAGCGCCAGGAGCAAGACCAGGCGACGCCCCACCGCCGCCTGCTCCCCGAGTGCTCGGTCGAGATCGAGAGCCACTTCACCAGCAGGCCCGAACCGGCGGACTTGGCGGCCAGCCGCCGCGGGAAGCGGGCCGATCGGGCCCTGGTCGAGACCCTGGAAGGGCTGGGGGCGGTGCGCCCCGAGGCCCTGGCGGACTTCCTCGGCAGCGGCTGCGCCGACTGTTTCAGCCGCTATTGGTTCGGGCCGGCGCCGGTGCCGGCCGCGGCGGCGGCGACCCACGCCAGTGAGGCACAGGCCGAGGCGCCGGCCGGGCCGCCGCCGCCGGACCAGGCCCTGGTCTACGGCCTCCACCGGGTGGCCCAAGGGGAGGTCGATCTGCGCCGGTCGCGGCCCGGCGCCCCCCGGGCGGCGGGCGGGCGGCGCCCGGCCGGGCTGCCGCCGGAGTCGGTGCCGCGCGCGGCGCCGCTCTCGCCCTTCTTCACGGCCTTCGTCCAGGCCTGGCTCAAGGGCCGCGACCTGGGTTGGCCCGCGGGCGCGGCGGACGGGCACGCCGGCCCGCCCGGGCTCGCCTGGAACCTCGCGCTGGTGGCGGCCAGGCCCGAGGGGCTGGACCCGGACCTGGCCGGGCTCACCGACCAGGCCGAGGAGCGCCTGACGGAGCTGGCACGGGAGTGGGCGGCAGGCCGGCGGGAGCCGTCGGGGCCGGTCCCGCGCCTGGGCGCCCCGCTGCTGGTGGACCTGGGCGGGCGGCCGCGGGAGGACGACGGACTGCGGCGGGCGATGGAGGAGGCGATGATCGCGGGAGGACCCGGGGCGGCACGATGGCGGGTGCTCGCCGCCCTGCCCTTGGGGCTGCCGGCGCTCTTGGCACTGGGCCCGGCGCTCGCCCTGTTGCCGCTCTGGTACCTGGGCGGACCGGACTGGCCGGGCTTCGGCGCGGCGCTCGGGGTCGGCTGGTCCGGGCTCAAGTGGGTCGAGCAAGCGGCCTGGGTGGGGCTGACGTTCGGTGCGCCGCTGGTCTGGCTCGCGGCCCTGAACCTGCTGTTGCCGCGGCGGCTGCACCTGCGCCCTCCCGACGTCCTGATGCGGCCAGCCCGCTGGGGGGCCGCGTACCTCTTCGGGGTGGGGAAGGCCGCCGAGCCCGGGACCGGCGGCCGGTTCCGCACCTGGCTCAACCGGTGCGACGCGGCGGCGGGCCGGCGCTGGCTGCGCCGACGGCTCTTCGGCAGCGCCCTGGAGCGGGTGGACCTGGCCCTGGTGGTACTGCGGGGGCTCACCGCCCTGGGCGCCGCGGACGCGGCCTGGCTTGAGTCCCTGGCGCGGTCGCGCGGTCCCAACCAGGGGCTCCTGGTGCTGAGCCGGATCGGCGACCTGGCGTACCTGCCCGCGGCCTGGCTGCCGCAGGTATGGGCCGCAGTGGGCACGGTCGCCGGGTGGTCAGGCCCGCCCCAGTGGGACGGGGTCTTCCTGGTGCATGACCCGGGCTCGGCTGCCATCGGCGCCCCGGTGCCGGACGGCGAGCCGACGGACGAGGCGGCCTGGGGCCGGTGCTCGGCTACGGGGAGCACGAGTGCGCGGCGCGTGCCGGCGAGCGGCGGGACCCCATCTGGGTCGTCGGCGACCTGCTGCCGGCCCTGGTGCTCGGGTCCACCGCCGCCGCCCCGGCCGTCCTGACCAAGCGCGTCGGCGATGAACCGGACCAGTACGGCTCCGACTGGGCGCGCGAGGTGTACCCCTATCAGGCGGTGTTCGACGGGCCCGGCTGCCGTTACCGGCTGCACCCTGAGAAGGTGACCCAGTTGGTCGGTCACGCCCGGGCGGCCCTGGGCATCGCGGTGCAGGACCCGCCCGAGCGGGGGCCGGGCCGGGACTGGTTCGCCCTGGTCGGGCAGGCCGGGCAGCGGCGGGCCCTGGCCGCGGCCCTGGGCGCGGACTTCGCCCGTGCGGGGGCCGGGCCAGGTGCGGCGCGGCGCTATCTCGCCCGGCTGCTGGCCGGCGGCGAGGTCCATCACCTGCTGCGCTGTGTGGAGTCGCTCGGCGGAAAGCCCTTCGGCGAGCCCCTGTGGTCGGGCGGGGACCCGGCGAGCGCGGTGGCGGACCCGCCGGGCCCGGATGGGCGCCGCACCGGTCGGGCGCCGGCGCGCGGGGCCGAGCTGCCGCTGCACCTGGAGGCGGCCCTGGCGCTCCTCGACGAGCGGCTGGCCTTGGGCGCCCCGGCCCCGGGCCTGGTCCCGGCCGACGGCGCTCGGTCCGCACGGCGCGCCCAACGGATCGCCTCCGCTCCCGTAGGGTCCGCTGTGCGGACCGACGCCCCGACGGCCCAGGCGACACCCGAAGTCACGATCGAGGCCGCCGGACCGGCCGTATCCGGAAGCGCCGACTTACCCGGGTCCGCATCGTTCGCCGTCAGCCCGGGTGTGGGCGGCCACTGGGGCGCCTGGGGCCTGCCGACAACCGGCGTGACGACCTTCGGCGCACCCTCGCCCCGGCCCCAGGACCCGGCCGCGTCACCCACCGAGGCCCAGACGCCACCGGACCCGCACCTGACCGCGACGCTGGACCTGGCCTGGCAGTCCCTGGGCCGCGCCCTGGATGCACCGCTACCGACCGCACCCTGGACCGACCCGCGGACCGGTCTGCTGGACGAGGCCGCGCGCCGGGCGGACGCCACCCGCATCTATTGCGCCTGGCTCGCGGGGTTGGAGCGGATGGAGCGGGCAGCCGGCGGGCGGACCACCGGACTGCCCCGACTCACCGACCTGCTCGCCGACCTGACCGCGGCCCTGGAGGCCCGGCCCGCGGCGCTGCCGGACCCGGACCAGAGCGCGACCGGGGACGTGACCGGCCCCGGCATCCGCGGGGTCTTTTACGCCGAGGCCCGCACCATGGCGGACGACCTGGCGGTCCGCGAGCAGGCACCCGCCGCGGTCCTGCTCGATCAGCGCCTACGCCAGGACTGGTGGCGCCTGCCGGGGCCCTTCAAGGCCCTGCTGCGCGCGCGCTGCCTGGACACGGGCGCCCGGGTGCCGGCGGCCCTGGCGGGGGCGGCGGACGCCGCGGCACTGCTCGCCGTCGCCAAACGCTTTGCCCAGCGCCCGGCCCTGGTGGCGGCGGCCCTCGCCGCCCTGGCCCTGTGGCATCGGCACCCGAACCCCTGCCGGCCCTGCTGCCGCCGCCGGGGCTGACCCCGGCACAGACCGGCCGGATCAGCGCCCTGGTCGCGGACGCCGACTTCGCCGGGCGCCTGGCCACGGTGCTGGCGGCCGGGGAGGCGGAGCGCCGCAAGCTGCAGAAGCGGATCGCGGGCATGGGGCGGATCGACCTGGAGGGGCTGGCGCTGGGTCCGCACCTGCCGGCCGTGCGCATCCTTGACGAGATCCGCCTGGGCGCCGACGGGCCGGGGTGAATCGCTTAAGGCAGATAGGATGGCGAAAAACCTTGGCGAACTTGGCGGGTTGGCGTTAGCGCTGCTCTTTCCGGGATGTAAGGCCCCGGTGGGAGCGGCTTGAGCCGCGACGAGGCCACGCGGGAGTTTGCGAGGTCGCGTCGCGGCTGAAGCCGCTCCCACAGCGTCGCTGCGCGACTTTCATCCTAGAATCGGCAATTGCTCACGCAAAGACGCCAAGAACGCAAAGAAGAATAGAACTTTGCTGGCGATGATCCCGTCACCCGGTAGGTGAACCGTACGACAGAGATATCGCATTGAAAAACTTTGCGTCTTTGCGTCTTTGCGTGAAACAAATGCTCTTTCCAGGTTCATGGCAGAGCGCGACGTGCGGTGCGGTCGGACTCAGGCGCGCACCGGGCTTACCGCGAGGCCGTTGGTCCGCACAGCGGACCCTACGGGGCGCGGGCTTGCCGTAGGGTCCGCTGTGCGGACCGAGCGCCGCGCTACCTCTGGAGTCCAAGGCTTCAGCCTTGGAGGAGAGCGCCAAGGCTGAAGCCTTGGACTCCAGCCGATGGGCGCGTGGTCGGCGAGCGCGGCGTGACTTGATGGCAGTGCCGCGCTCACCACAGAATCCATTTGCGCTTATTTGCGTTCATGTGCGGACAATACTCCCACGCAACGCCCCACCCCAACGGCAGGCCCATGACGCACACCCTCGACCTACTCTGGCTCCAATCCGGCGGCTGCGGCGGCTGTACCCTGTCGCTCCTGGGGGCCGAGTCGCCGGACCTGCCCGCGACCCTGGCGGGGGCCGGCATCCGGGTCCTGTGGCACCCCGCCTTCAGCGAGGCGAGCGGCGACGAGGTCCTGGACCTGCTGGAGGCGCTCGCGACCGGGCAGCGCCCCCTGGATCTGCTGTGCGTGGAGGGGGCGATGCTGCGCGGCCCCAACGGGAGCGGGCGTTTCCACCTGCTGGCGGGGACCGACCGGCCGCTGATCGAGTGGGTGCGACGCCTCGCGGGGCAGGCCCGCTATACGCTCGCAGTGGGCACCTGCGCCGCCTTCGGCGGGGTGAGCGCGGCCGGGTGCAACCCCACCGACGCCTGCGGCCTGCACTACGAGGGCGCCCGCCCGGGGGGGCTGCTGGGGACGGACTTCCGCTCGGGCGCCGGGTGGCCGGTGATCAACCTGGCTGGCTGTCCGACCCATCCGGACTGGGTCACCGAGACCCTGATGGCCCTGGCCCAGGGCGCGCTGACGACGGACGACCTGGACCCCCTGCGGCGCCCGCGCTTCTACGCCGACCACCTGGTCCACCACGGCTGTGCCCGCAACGAGTTCTACGAGTACAAGGCGAGCGCGCGCCGCCCCTCGGACCTGGGCTGCCTGATGGAGCACCTGGGCTGCCTGGGCACCCAGGCGCACGGCGACTGCAACCGCCGCGGTTGGAACGGCCAGGGGTCCTGCACCCGCGGAGGCTACGCCTGCATCGACTGCACGGCCCCCGAGTTCGAGGAGCCCGGCCATCCCTTCATCGACACCCCGAGCATCGCCGGCATCCCCATCGGGTTGCCCGCGGACATGCCCAAGGCCTGGTTCGTGGCCCTGTCGACGCTCGCCAAGGCGGCGACCCCGGAGCGCCTGCGCAAGAACGCGGTGGCGGACCATTGCGTCGTGCCGCCGCCGGTGCGCGCTCCCAAGTGGCGCTGATCACCGTCGGGCCCTTCAACCGGGTCGAGGGCGACCTGGAGGTGCGGCTGGAGGTCGCTGACGGGCACGTGGTCCAGGCCTGGGCCAACGCCCCCATGTACCGCGGCTTTGAGCAGATCCTTGAGGGCAAGGACCCGCGCGACGCCCTGGTCCTGACGCCGCGTCTGTGCGGCATCTGTTCCCGGACCTTCGGCGACGATCTGGCGGCCATCGTCGCGCTGGCGAGCGCCGCGGACCTGGCGCACTGGGCCGACCGGCAGCCGCCGACGGCCAGCGACTTCAGCCACTTTCTGCACCTGTCGACCCGCCTGGGGCTGGCGGGCCTGGGCCGCGCCACGGACCGCTTCATGAGCTACGGCGGCTATCTGCTGGGCGGTCGGCGGCTCCTGCGCTACGGCCTCTGGGACCAGGGTCCGCGGCATCTGGACATCGAGACCATCACCGAGGACCAGAGCCACAGCCGGATGCGCGGCGCCGACGCGCCCCTGCACCCGTCCCAGGGGATCACCCTGCCCGACGCGGACGCCCCCGGCGGCTACACCTGGTGCAAGGCGCCGCGCCTGGGCGGCCAGGTGGTGGAGGTGGGCGCGCTCGCCCGCCAGATGGTCGACGGCCACCCGCTGATCCGCGACCTGGTGGCCCGGGACGGCGGCAATGTGCAGGCGCGCCTCGTCGCGCGGCTCCTGGAGACGGCCCGGGTGACGCTCGCCATGGACGACTGGATCCGCCTGCTGGTCCCCGGCGAGCCCTTCTGCGTCCAGGGCGAACTGCCCGACGCGGCAACCGGTGCCGGTCTGGTGGAGGCCGCCCGCGGCGCCCTGGGTCACTGGCTGTGCGTGCGCAAGGGCCGGATCCGCAACTACCAGATCATCGCGCCCACCACCTGGAATTTCTCACCCCGGGATCGGGCGGGCGTGCCCGGCGCCCTGGAACAGGCCCTGGTGGGCGCGCCGGTGCGGCCGGGGGAGCGCACGCCCATCGCGGTGCAGCACATCGTGCGGTCCTTCGATCCCTGCATGGTGTGCACGGTGCATTGACGCGAAGAAAAGAACTTATCCGTAAATGAACGCAAATAGTACAAGCGTGCGGACGTTCAGCAGTCCGTCACCCCGGAACATGAAAGCCCCCCCAGTGGGAGCGGATTCACCGTGAAAGTCGCGCAGCAACACCGTGGGAGCGGCTTCAGCCGCAACGGGGCCTCGCGGGGCTTGCTGTTGACCAGTTCGAGGGTGCCGCGCAGCGCCTTGGTCTGTCATTCCAGGATCGCCCGCCAACCGCCGCGTCCCGGCAGGCATTCCAAACAGTAGGCAGGCGGAGCCCGGCAATACCGGGGGCGCCGTCGCGGATCGTCGCCACGAAGGTCAACATCCCCGTCGCCGGGTCACGCTGCCAGGTGGATAGGGTGCCGGGTGAGGTGCTGGCGACATAGAGTTGACCGCCATCCGGTGCCACGATCGTGGCACCGATAGCGGCGAGGCCCCGGGTGCCGAGCGCATCGTCGCTTTGTACATCCAAGAAGGTGAGCAGGCCCGTCGCGACATTGCATTGCACCAGCGCGTCCGCCCATTCCCCGGCCACGTGGATAAAGGTTCCACCGGGACTCATCGCCAGGGCGCCTGGTCCGACCAGCCCGGTCACTCCGCCGCTCCCGTCCTTTACGATTTGAATCTGGGTGAGGGTGTGGGTCGCCGGGTCCCGTGCGTAGACACTGATGCTGTTATCCCAGTAAGCGGCAGCATAGACCCGCCCGCTATCCGGACTCACGGCCAGGGCGCGAACGTCGCCGAGGGCATGAGACTCGATGAAATGCAGATCGCCGGTGGCGGTATCGCGACTGAAGACAATCAATCCGTTCGCTGAGCCGACGTAGAGGTCCAACCCTCCCTGGCTGATGGCCAACGCCTTGGCATCGAACAATCGATCAGGATCGATGAGGGTCGCGGCGACGCGGTAGTTGGCTGAATCGGCAGCGTCAAGCGCTGCCGCGGGTACCGGGGTTCCTGCTTGAACCTGGGGCGCGGCCGCCGCAAGCAACGCTAGCAAGAGCGCGGCAGCAGCGGACGCGAGGATGCGTGTCGGCTTCCCTGTCCTATAGAAAATGAATCGCTTTGACATGCCTCGCACTCCATCAAGACATCGCCGGTGCAATGACCTGCGACATCGAGCCAACGAAAAATCCGCAGGGTGAACCGGGGGCAGTCGCTACCCTCTAGCGTAATCAGCCGCAGGGGGCGTGCAACCGGCCTGAGTCAATCTGTGACAGTGACCGCGAGTGAACACGATTGCTTACCGACACCATCAATGGCAAGCTTTGCCCTCAGCGTGATTGAACCGGCGGGCCAACTCGAGGGGATGGTAATCAGTTGCGTACCCGAGGTATTACCGGATTGGGGTAATGGCGACTGATTATTGGTGGGCGTGCGGTTGGGTAAGCTGAGGTTGAGGTCATCGATGCCATAGGCGATCGGGATTCCAGACACGACGGCACGTACACCGATGCGCCATGCGCTGGAACCATTCAGTGCCGGTTGGGATGGGCGTAGTTTCCAGCATCGACCGGGGGGCCGATACTGATCGGTTCGTCACCGTCGTCGGCCGGGCTCGCTGCCTGTGGATCACCGGCGTCGAGCGGGGGGCCGATCGTGATCAACTCGGTTGCCTCGGGTAGGCCCGCGGCGCTGACCATCTCGGCCATCTGGATGGCGGTGGACTGTGGCTGCGGCGGTACAGCGCCGGGTTGAATGCCTGGAACCGAACCAAGGGATGGCGCTGCGCCGACACCGAGTCTGGGTGCATCCGGGTCCCTGTTTATGCGCTCCAGAGCCTTGCGGTTGCGATGATCAGTCGCTTGGTGTTGCGACAATGCGGGGGCCGTCCTCCGTGCCGCTTGTGCCTCTGCCGCCGGACACTGTATGACATCCTTTGGCGACCAAACTAGGAGCATCAAGTTGGCACCCAAGGCGAGCACTGCCACGCCGGCTGCGGTGACACACCAGCGAGTCATGGGGTGCTTCCGGCCTCAGCGCACGACGTCGATTCGGTAAGCGAAGCAATAACCGTTGTGCACCTTGTCATCCTGGAAAGCCACCACGACCGTCGCATTGGTGGCAAATGCCAACTGCGCCTGGTCGAGCAGTCGGTAGGCTCGCACCTGGTCAGTATAATCACCGGAACAACTGAAGGTCACATAGTCGGGGGCACAATTGCTCAGTTTCGACGCTGGGCTTACTGAGAGTCCGGCCATGCACCCGCCAAAGGTGCTGTCCGCGTTCATGAGGACAGAGGTGACGGTGCCGATGACGTAGCTCGAGGCGGCACTTGCTGGCGTACCGTGCATCAGCAAGGGCGCACACGCGGTCGCAAGCATCAGTGAACGGGATAGCTTCATGTTGGGACTCCTCAAATTAAGACACTGAAAAACGTTGTGTCGTGTCGGCTGAGCACCGCACGCCGGCACACCGGCTCCGTGCGCTCCAGATAGAGCACCGCTTGGAGGCCAACCGGAACGCTGAAGGATACGAACTTCAACCGTCCGAACGGCGCGGGTATCTGCAGTTTAGTCGCGGTTCAGGTGCGGCGCAAGGGCGCTTTGGCGTCTGGGCCTTGGGCGCCCAGGGACAGTCGTCGTTCCGGGGGCACAACTGGCTAAGTTCCCTGTCCAGGCCGGGGATAGCCCCTCGGAGGCGACATAGACGCTGTTGTAAGAGGCGCGCGCCAGGAAACGATCCTGAGTGTCGATGACGAAGCCGCCGGTCGTGCCCGCTGACACGCTCGCCGTCAGCAGGGCGGTGAGGAGGGACAGGCGCGCCCAGATCCGCCCGCTGATACCGATCCGCGCGCGGACCAGTAACGGCCAGGACGCCCCGGCCGCGTTGCGCTCGGTATCCACAAGGACTGAGTACATTGCCCCGCGGTATCGGGTACGCTTGTGCGTTGCCATCGCTGACCTAGATTCCGAGCAATGGATCGAGAAAGAATGCTAACTGTCCGTTGCCGGAATCACAACTCGGGAACCGAACCATGAATGTCATCCGGGTTCAAGCGGAACCGATCGCGATCACTGCTGAGCAGGAGTCCCTGTGGCAAGGCCGGCCCCAAGTGGGGGCGGTAGTGACCTTCGTGGGGCTGATGCGGGATATCAACGCGGGCGTCGCGGTCAGTGCCATGACCCTTGAGCACTACCCGGGGATGACCGAAAAAGCCCTGGCGGTGATCGCCGCGGAGGCCGCCGGGCGCTGGGACCTCTTGGGTATCCGTATCGTCCATCGGGTCGGCCCGCTCCGTCCGCAGGACCCTATCGTCTTCGTCGGCGTGGCGAGCGCGCATCGCCGGGAGGCCTTCCGTGCCTGCGAGTTCCTGATCGACTCTCTGAAGACCGGAGCGCCCTTCTGGAAGAAGGAGACCACGGCGGCGGGCGAGCGCTGGGTAGAGGCGCAGGCGGCGGACCACTGGGGCACGGGCGCAGACGCGCCCGCGGGTCCAGGGCCGACCTGACGACCATGTGGGAGCGGCTTCAGCCGCGACGCGAGCGCGCAAGCGGCCGTGGTTTCGTCGCGGCTGAAGCCGCTCCCACGAACGCCTTTCATCTTCCGGGTGGTTGCTGTTCCCTACTATGGGCGTTTGCGGTGGAAATGGAGAAGGACTTTGGGCGCAAGCGCCAGGTGCTCGATATCCTCAACATCCGCGGGCAGGACCAGCCGCTGACCGACCCCTGCAACGGGCTCGATGCCCGGCGCCCGCACAACCTCGTGACCTGAAATCCGCTGTCGCAAGGTCCGACTGCGCCAGGGCCTCATGCACTTGGCCGCGCAGCAGGCAACGCCTGGCCTGGGTCTGAGCGGCCGGGCTTCAGGCCTCGAAGACCCGTCAGGCGCGCCCGGCCAGGGCCCCGCCGACGCCGTTGCAGGCGCGCAGGGTCGCCGGCGGCGGGCGGCCGGACTCCAGCCCGCGCCAGAGTTCCGCCAGCGCGTATTGCAGCAGCGGCAGCGCGCCGGCCGAGGCTCTGCGCGATCAGCAGGTCGACCACCGCCGCGTCCAGTGGCCGGCCGGCGAGCTGCGCCGGCTCGGCGATGGCACGGCGCAGCCCGGCCAGAGGTCTTGGTTCACCAGGCCGGAGGGTGGACAAACGCTAGCGCAGTCCACCGAATCCCGCCGCCGGCCGCAAGGGTTCAGGGCGCGCTCGTCCGGACCGACAGCGGCTTGACGGCCGGCATGGTCAGCACACCCGGGGCCGTGGTCCGGGGTTGCGGCGCGGTCAGGTCACGGCCGTCGGCGGCGTGGGCCGTCACCAGGGAACCGGCCAGGATCAGGCCGGTCAGCAGGCCGGCAGTCAGGAGGGCGGAGGTACCGATGGTCATGGTGGTTACCTTGATGGTTAGGGGTAGGGCGGCCGACCGGGGGACGGCCGCGCTGCGTGTTGGCGCTCTTCCTACCAAAAGATTAGGGCATTATGGGGTATCGCAAGGCGCGGCCCGGCCCTTGTCGATGTTTTGTCCAGTTTCCGGCGCGGGGGTTTGCACCGCCGGGGTCCGGCCCCCACGTCTACGAAATCGACTGGCGTCGGCACGTTTTGACCGGCCCAGGGTCCCCACCCCAGTTCCCGAGGTTGCGTGCATGAAGATTGCTCTGATCCTGTTCGGCGCTTTGGCCCTGTTGGCCCTGACCGCCATGGCCGTGTTCGTCTTCGTCGTCCAGGACGTCGAACAGCCGGCCTATCGGCTGGTGACGCGCGATGGTGACCTCGAGGTCCGCGACTATCCGCGCCTGGTGGTGGCGGAGGTGCGCCGCCCCGGTGACCGGCGCGAGGCCCTGAGCGGGGGCTTCGGCCCGCTGGCCCGCTATATCTTCGCCAAGGACCGGGCGGCGGAGGGGCCTGGGGAGCGGATCAGCATGACCGCGCCCGTGACCCAGCAGCGGCCCGCGGTGGCGCCTGAGGAGACGATCGCGATGACGGTCCCGGTCACCCAGTCGCAAGACAGCACCGGCGACTGGGTGGTGCGCTTCATCATGCCCGCCAGCTACCGGCTCGAGCAGTTGCCCGCCCCCGGGGGCGAGGTGCGCCTGAGCGAGGTCGCGCCCCGGCGGGTCGCGGCCATCCGCTTCAGCGGGAGGGCGACGGACGCGTTGCTCGCGACCCGGGAGTCGGAGTTGCGCGCCTGGCTCACCGCCCGCCGGTTGACGCCCGCCGCCGCGCCGATCTACGCCTATTACAACGACCCATTCACGCCCGGCTTCCTGCGCCGCAACGAGGTCATCATCGACCTGACCGAGCCCCCCGCCGACGCGGAACCCGCGGCCGGGACCGCCACGGGGACCGCTGCCGGGACGGCGCGATGACCGGAGCCGGCTTGGACACCGCGGCAGGCAATGTGACGGTCAGCCGCTCCGAACGCGCGCTGCGCCTCGTCGCGCTCCTGGTCGCCCTCCTCGCCCTGGCCGCCATCGGCACCGGACTGTGGCGCCTGCACGCGGCCACGGCGGGGCTGCGCATCGAGACGTTGCAGGTCGGGCAGGTCCCGGTCACCGTCTACCACCCAGCCACGACCACGCCGGCCCCGACCATCCTGATCGCCCACGGGTTCGCCGGCTCCCAGCAGTTGATGCAGCCCTATGCGGTGACCCTGGCGCGCAACGGCTATACCGCGGTGACCTTCGACTTCCCCGGGCACGGCCGCAACCCCCAACCCTTCGTCGCCCGGCTGGAGGACGAGGACCGGCGGGTCGGGGTCCTGCTGGGGGCGCTCGAGCAGGTGGCCGGGTTTGCCGCCGGGCTGCCGGGGGGCGACGGGCGCCTGGGGCTCGTCGGGCACTCGATGGCCGGGGACGTGCTGCTGCGCTACGCCGCGGCCCACCGCGTTCAGGTGGGCGCCACGGTCCTGCTGTCGCCCTATATGTCGCCCAAGGCGCCCAAGACCGAGCCGCGCGACCTGCTGTTCGTCTTCGGTGAACTGGAGCCCGAAATGCTCCACCAGTCGGGCCGCGAGGCGGTGGCGGCGGCCAGCGGCGGCCAGGTGTCCGACCCCGCCGCGGTGGAGCCCGGCCGCACCTACGGCGATCCGGCCGACGGCAGCGCGCGGCGCCTGCTGCTCGCCCCCGGGGTGGAGCACATCGGGGTCCTCTACGGGCAGGGCGGCATCGGCGCCGCGCTGGACTGGCTGAACCAGGCATTCACACGCACCAGCGACGGCTTCATCGACGCCCGCGGGCGCGCGCTCGGCTGGCTCTTCCTGGGCATCGTGGCACTCGCCTGGCCCCTGTCCCGGCTCCTGCCGCGGGCGGCCACCCGACCGCTGGGCGCGGGCCTGGGCTGGCGGCAACTGCTGCCCGCGGCCATCCTGCCGGCCGTCTTCACACCGCTGCTCCTGCGCTTTCTACCCAGCGACTACCTGCCGATCCTGCTCGGGGACTATCTGGCGCTGCACTTCGGGGTCTACGGGCTGCTGACCATGCTCGCCATCTGGTTCACGCCGAAGTCCCGCGACGGGGCGGCCAGCGAGTCACCGGGCGCACCCCGGCGGGTGCTGTGGCGGGGTCTCATCATCGGCACCCTGGCCGCGTCCGCCTACCTGACGCTCGCCATCGCCCTGCCCCTCAACCAGTATGTCACCGCCTTCATGCCCGGCGCCGAAAGGTTCTGGATCGTCCTGGGCATCCTGCCGGGGACCTGGGCCTATTTCACCGCGGACGGCTGGCTGACCCACGGCGAAGGGTCGCCCAGGTGGGCGCCGGTGTTGACCAAGACACTGTTCCTACTCTCACTGGTGGGGGCCGTGGCCCTGAACCTGAGCCAGCTCTTTTTTCTCATCATCATCATCCCGGCGATCCTCGCCTTCTTCCTGCTTTACGGCCTGATCGGCGGCTGGGTCTATCGGCGCACCCGCCACCCGCTGGTGGGGGCGCTCGCGATCGGGCTCGCCTTCGCCTGGTCCATCGCCGTGACCTTCCCGGTGGTGGATTGATCCGGGTGCCGGCGATTGATCGGCCGCCGCGGGGGGCTCGTCCGGCCCGCTGAGCGAAGTGACCCCCGACGCGGCGACTGCGGCGGGCGTGGTCCCTGCTGACTCGTCAGCGGCAGCCGCCTCGCCGGCCGGGGCCCGGCGGACAAAGAACCCGCCCGGGATCAGCAGCAGGGCCAGGAGCAGCGTGCCGTGGAAGGCCCCGTTGACCTGCGTCTCCAGGGCCAGCGGATCGGCCACGGGGGGCAGGAGATAGCCGAGTCCGGCGGCGAGCAGGGCGATCAGCAACATCATCGACCAGCCCGGCAGGCCCATGTCACGGACGCGCTTGGCCACCAGGTTGAACTGGGCGAAGACGAAAAGCAGACAGAAGAGCCCCAGGGAGGCGAGCACCGGCACCGCGACCTGCTCCAGCAGATAGCCCCGGGCCGTCACTAGGTCCTCAAAGAGCAAGGGCTCAACCAGGCCCAGGGCGAAGGCGATCCCCAGCCCGTAGAGGGCGAACAGGACCCAGAGCAGCACCCAGAAACCGATGAACGGCAGGCGCGCCAGGCGCCCGGTGGTCAGGCCGCCGAGAAAGGCTCGAAACATCTGGGAAACTCCGGGTGGGTACACAAGGGTCCGTGGGCGGCCGACCCGCACGGACGGAGGCCGCGCGAGAGATTAGCATCCCCGGCGCCGTTCTGGCCCCCCGCACCGGCCCGATCGCGTCCGGGCACTCACGCTTGGGGCTACCAGCCGAGCTGATCGAGCAGGAGCTTGGCGGAGATCAAGAGCGAGGAGACCACCAGCACCGGCCGCACCAGGGCACTGCCGTGGCGCAGCACCAGGTGCGACCCCAGCCAGGCACCCAACAACTGGCCGGCCGCCATCACCAGCGCCACCGGCCACAGGACCTGCCCGCTGGGGAGGAAGACGAGCAGGGCCGCCAGGTTGCTCGCAAAGTTCAGGAGCTTGCTGTGGGCCGTGGCGCGCCGCAGGTTGTAGCCCTGCAGGGCGACATAGCCCATGGCGAAGAAGGTGCCGGCCCCGGGGCCGAAAAAGCCGTCGTAGAAGCCGAGCCCCAGGCCCAGGGTCAGCGCAAAGGCGGCCGAACCCAGGCGCCGTCGGCTGTCCAGGTCCGACACCCGCGGCGACAGCAGAAAATAGAGCGCGAAGCCGATCAGAAAGACCGGGATCAGGCGCCCGAGGAAGGCGCTGTCCAGGTGCTGGACCAGCAGCGCCCCCAGCGCCGCACCGACGAAGGTGCAGGCAACCGCAAAGGCCGCCGCCCGCAGGTCGACCTGCCCCTTGTGGATGAAGTTCAGCGCCGCGGTGCCGCTGCCGAAGACCGCCTGGGCCTTGTTGGTGGCGAGCGTCGCCACCGGCCCCAGGCCGGCCCACAGCAGGGCCGGGATGCTGATCAGGCCCCCGCCCCCGGCGATCGAGTCCACGAACCCGGCCAGCAGGGCGACCAGGAACAACAGGCTCAAGACCTCGACTGATACCATAGAATCTCAAGAGAATCTCAAGCCCAGCGGCGTTGCGCGCAGGCGTGACCAGTGCAAAGTGGTGGATACTACGCCCGGGGCATCCTATCGGATCCGCGCTGCGCCCAGGCTGGATCGGACCGGCCCCCAGGTGCCACGACTGAGGCACGTATTCCCGTAGGATGGGTAGAGCGCAGCGAAACCCATCGTTTGCGCGCACTTGAAGCCTTGATTGCTGGGTTTCGCTGCGCTCTACCCAGCCTACAGTTCGCGCGGATCGGCCTGCCGACGACCACCTACCCAAGCTCGCCGCGTGGGAACGATGAGCCCACGACACGCCTTTCCCGGACTCATTCCCGACCCCAGGCCGACCCATGCCCCCAATCCCACTCGACCGCCGCCTCTCCGTCGCCCCCATGCTGGACTGGACCGACCGGCACTGCCGCTATTTCCTGCGGCTGATCACCCGCCGCACCCTGCTCTACACGGAGATGGTCACCACCGGCGCCCTGATCCACGGCGACCTGGACCGGCACCTGCGGTTCGACCCGGCCGAGCACCCGCTGGCGCTGCAACTGGGCGGCTCGGACCCCGGCGAACTGGCCCGCTGTGCCGCCCTGGGGCAGGAGTGGGGCTATGACGAGATCAACCTCAACTGCGGCTGCCCCTCGGACCGGGTCCGGCACGGGCGCTTCGGCGCCTGCCTGATGGCGGAGCCCGCCCTGGTGGCCGAGTGCGTGGCCGCCATGAAGGGTGCGGTCGCCGTCCCGGTGACGGTCAAGTCACGCATCGGCATCGATGACCGCGACAGCTATGAAGAACTGGTCGCCTTCGTCAGCGCGCTGGCGGGGGCCGGCGCCGACGCCCTCATCGTGCATGCCCGCAAGGCCTGGCTCCAGGGCTTGAGCCCCCGGGAGAACCGGGAGATACCCCCGCTGCGCTATGACATCGTTGCCCGCCTCAAGGCCGATTTCCCGGCCCTGCCCATCGCCCTCAACGGGGGCGTGCGCAGCCTGGACGCCGCCGCCGGCTTCCTGCCCCAACTGGACGGCGTCATGATCGGGCGCGCCGCCTACGAGGACCCCTGGGTGCTGGCCGGCGCCGACCGCCTGATCTACGGCGAGACCAGCCCGCACCCGACCCGCCACCGGGTGCTGGAGGCATTCCTTCCCTATGTCGCCCGCGAACTGGACGCCGGGGTCCCCCTGGGGGCCATGAGCCGGCACATCCTGGGCCTCTTCCACGGCCAGCCCGGCGCGCGCGCCTGGCGCCGCCACATCAGCGAGCGCGCCCACCGCCCCGACGCCGGGCTGCGGGTGCTGACGCGCGCCCTGCCGCCGGAGCGCGAGGCACGCGGGGAGGCGGCAGTGGGTGCCTGAGCCGGGGCCCGGCAACAGCAAACAGCATGCCCGGCTCGCGCGTGCCCGAGCCCGACCAGAGCAGTGATCACCCCAAGACGCCACACTCGCCAACGTCTTGCCATGCGTTACGAGCGTTGCGCCGACGATCGCCTGGCGCGGCATCTGGAAGCGGGGAGTCAGGACCGGTAACCGTTCAGATACCCCTTGCCACACAGCCAGCTAGCCGTGTAGCGTCATACCTGAGCGCCCGCCCGCAACCATCGCCCTCGAAAGCCCGGACGCCGAGGAACTGATCGCAGGGAAATACGAGTGGTCATCCATCGGCAAGCAACTGCGCCAGAAGAGATTGCTCAAATGCTGAAATCACTCAAACTGCATAGTCTCGGCCCAGTCGGCGACCTGTCGGCGGCCTTTGGCGACCGGTTGAACCTCATCACCGGCGACAACGGCCTGGGGAAGTCGTTCCTCCTGGATGTCTGCTTCTGGTCGCTAACGGGTACCTGGCCCGGCGGGCGTACCGCCCTCCCGGATGCCGATGGGAAAGCCGACCTGCCGTCCATCGCCTACGAGATCCAGAGCATGGCACGCCAGCCAAGGAGTAAAGACAAGGCGCCGAAGACGGCAACGTTCGATTTTCATTCGCAGACCTGGAGCAGACCGAAGGGGCGTCCACTCAAGTCGGGGCTCGTCGTCTATGCCGCAGTGGACGGCGGCTTCGCAGTCTGGGACCCCGCGCGCAATTATTGGCGGGACCCGGCCACGGGGAGGAAGGAGGGCGAGGAGCAGCCCAAGGCTTACCAATTCAGCCCGGACACTATCGCCAATGGTCTGAAGGGTGGTGAACGCGTCCTTTGCAACGGCCTGGTTGCCGATTGGGTCGAGTGGTATTACCAGCGTTCGAGCGATCCCGGCAGCAGCCCCTTCAAGTATCTGGAGGAAACGCTGGCCCTGTTGTCGCACCCGCTGGAACCGCTTCGGTGCGAGGAACCCCGGAAGGTGTTTGTCGATGACAGCCGCAAGTTCCCGACACTGCGTATGCCCTATGGGGCCGTGCCCTACCCCCAGTGGTCGGCAGGCGTTAGACGGATCGTCGGCTTTGCCTATCTGATCGTCTGGGCCTGGGTCGAGCATCGGCAAGCGGCCGAGTTGCGCAAGGAGCAGCCAACCGATCGTATTGTCTTGATTGTGGATGAGATCGAGGCCCACCTGCATCCTAGGTGGCAGCGTACGATTCTGCCGGCCATCTTGAAGGTCGTGGACAAGCTGCAACAGAGTCTGATAGTGCAGGTCCACGCGGCGACTCATTCGCCGCTGGTACTCGCATCGGTGGAACCGCACTTTGATGAAGTTCAGGACCGGCTCTTCTGTTTCAATCTCCAAGACGATAAGGCGGTGACGTTCGACGATCTGCCGTGGGCGCTTCATGGGGACGTAGTGGGCTGGCTGACTTCCGATATATTCGGGCTTGAGCAGGCCCGCTCGATGGATGCCGAACTGGTCATCGAGGCGGCCGAGGCTTACATGCGCGGCGATTTGACTAAATTGCCGTCAGGGCTGGCGACAAGGGATGAGATTACCCGGCAATTGAGCCGGCTGCTTCCGAGTCTTGATCCTTTCTGGCCCCGTTGGATCGTCGGGGTCAAGGCGTGATTCCCTTCGCGCCTCACGATGAGCCTCCAACCTTCGGGATGAGATGCCGGACCCCCGGCAGGAAGTGGCTCGCGGAGAATCCCGGCCATGATCGACCCAAGGATTACTGGATCGGCCTGCCACGTTGGGCCTCGTTCCTGACACTGGTGGCGAATCCGGCAAGCCGCTGAATGGCTGCCTCCAGAGTGTCTGTTGTGGCCTGCCGGCGCCTTGGAGGGAATTCGCCACCAGTGTCCGTTCCTCGGCTCAACTTACGCGCTGGGTCAGCTAAAGGGTGACCCTCATCCCATGAGGCGTTTTTGGTTGTGGTTGGGTTCCCAGCGAATTTAAGTATCCTGTCCCCGGAACTCTGCCGTCCCCGCAACTCCGCCCCTGGAACGCCTGCCGCTTGATAGACTCAGCTCGACACCAACCGGTAAACATCCCGAACCGCGGCGACACCTGGACGACCTCGAAGCTACCACCTCCGATCCAGGAGGTCGCCTCGGTAACGCCTCCCAGGTCGCTACCGTCGATAACTCGATGCAATCTCGGCAGCAGGAAGTCAAGGACAGTCTGCGAATTGCGCTCGGCGACTACCCACCGGCGGCGCATTTTGTGTGCGACCGCGGCAGTGGTTCCGCTACCGCCGAATATGTCGACCACTAGCTCGCCCGGATTGGTCGCAATGTGAATGACCCGCTCCAGAAGCGACTCAGGTTTGGGAGTGTCGAACACCTCGACATCCGGGAACATCGCCATCAGGTGCCGTTTCGCGTCGTCGTTCGTGCCAGTGTCTGTCGCCGCCCACACCGTGAATGGAACGAGCCCTCTGAGTTGATGCGCGAACAGTTTCAGGCGCGGTGAACCGTCGCCGCCCTTCGGGAACCAGATTCGGCCATCTGCAAGCAAGTCGAGGTAGGTGTTCTCGGTGGCGTACCAGGAACGACCGCGTGGATGCCGCAATATTTGCCCGGTCGGCGTGACGATGTCGTACTGTTGGGCTTTGCGAAAGCCGGGCGCCGTGAAGGGAGCGTCGGACCAAGGTCCACGCGGGTCATCGTCGCGGTTCTGCAAGTGTGCGTCGTCCTTAACCAACAGATTCCGCGAGGTCTTCCACTTCTTTGGTCCACTCGGGGCATACACTAAGATTGTGTCATGGTTCGACGAAAAAGCTGCGCGGGAGTCACGGGTGGTCTTCTTCTGCCATACGACTGAGGCAACAAACGCTTTCTCGCCGAAAACTTCATCCATTACTGCGCGAGCCCGGTGCACTTCTGAGTCGTCGAGGTGCACCCATACGCTGGCATCCTCGGCGAGACTTGAGCGCAACGCCGCGAGTCGGTCTCGCATCATGCTCAGCCACATTGACCGTTGCATGGTGTCGTCGTACTGACGAAAGTTCACCTGAGTGTTGAAGGGCGGGTCAAGATACACAAGACGGATGCCATCGTTTAGGACGGTAGTTCGTGTGGTTAGCGCCTCTAGAACATCCAGACCGTCGCCGATAGCAAGCACATTCGCACATGCGTTCAGCGGGTTCGCCGTAAGCGGCTCAAGCTTGAGCGGCTCAAGCAGTCGGCGATCGGTTGGTTGTACCCACTCGTAGCCCGCCTCACCCGAGGCCCGCAGCGACAGATTCTTGTTCGGCCACACGAGTTTGACGTCAGACATATGAACCTCGAGACCAGGGAAGGGGGCGACGAGTGTCGCTACTGATCATTTTTACAGTGTATCATAAGCTGAGTCTTCAGGGTTTCAGGAAGCTGCGCACGAGCCTGTGCCTCGGGGTTGCGGGTTCTAACTGGATTTTCGCGAGGTGTTTCCGGAATTTGGGCAAACCATGCAAAAGTCCACCCAGCGTAACCCCCTCCCCCCAATACCTCTGAAAAAATCAGCCAATCGAGTACCATAAATCCACGAGACACAAAATGAAGTCACCAAAAGCATGACGCTGGCCATTCTAGACAGGCCATCCGATGCACGGCACGCTGTTGCCCCCGACCCGGCGCCGATCAAGCCCTTCATTAGATGGGTCGGCGGCAAGTCGCGGCTGCTTTCGCGCATCCTTCCTCACGCGCCTGGCAGCATCCGGAATTATTACGAACCCTTTCTCGGCGGAGGCGCCGTTTTCCTCGCTTGTGCTGCCCGCGTATCAGGTCGCTCACACCTCGCAGACCTCAATGAGCACCTTATCGCTGCTTGGATCGCGATGAGGGACTACCAATCGGAGCTGCGCCCGCTGCTGGAGTGGTACCTGGCAAACGACTCGAAGGAGTTCTACTACGAGGTTCGCTCGGCCACACCTCATTGCCTCGTTGAAAAGGCGGCACGCTTCCTTTACTTGAACGGAGTTTCCTGGAATCACCTGTGGCGGGAAAACTCCCGAACCGGAGCGATGAATGTGCCTTGGGGAGACCGTCGGTTTAAGGGCGTTAGTGAAGCCACGATGAAGTCCATCGGGAAGGTCCTCAACCGGGCGGACATAGTCGCCGTCGACTTCCGCAAGTTGCTTGACAGCGCAACGCGCGGAGACTTCGTCTACCTCGACCCTCCGTATTTGCCTGTATTCACACGACCGGGCGTGGAGAAAGAGCCCACCGCGAAATTCAACAAGTACACGGCGAAAACCTTCGAGATGTTCGATCTCATCGAGCTTGCAGACATCTGTGCGGATCTGTCTCAGCGCGGCGTGCGATGGGTGATGTCCAATCGTGACACCGAATCGGTTCGAGACTTGTTCCCAGACGCTGAGATTGTCCGATTTACGACTCATCGTTCGCTGGCTGCGCAGAGTCGACGAGAGGTCGAAGCACACCTGTCGCCCGAAGCGATTATCATCGGGAGGGTCTGAATGGTCGCGCTCAAATGGGAAACGAGCCTCGGTGCACCGAAGGCGTGGAAGATGGCGCTCGCGCCGAGCGAAGCCACTGCCGAGACGATCCCGGGAGATCCTTCTCATCTGGATTTCACCGGTGCCGAGAAAGAATTCGCGCAACTTGCGAGCCCTGGCGGTGCCGGGCAGCCATACTTGCTGGCGGTCAAGCTTCGGGATGAGCCAAGCACATTGCACCTGCGCGCATATCTCAAGAGCCCGAGCGAGGACTACGCTTGGGCTGCCTTACAACTCGTCCCACATGACATTCAAGTTCTCGCCGCTAGGACATCTCAGCGACCAGCGATTGCATCGTCAATTTTCCAGAGCGGCGGTACGGCACCAGGCACAATGGTCCAAAATGCTCTGTCGCAGCTCAGTGCATCAGCAAATCCGGAGAGCGTGATAGCTGCGCTTGATGCAGACACGGGCCACGCACTCGCCGATTACCTTCAGTGCCCCGGATACGGCATATTCTTCGACCCGACTCGTAATCACGACGCTTGGTTACAGGCCTCACCGTTGCCAGAGGAGATCGCGGCATCTGTCGATGACATCGTTAACATGCTGAAGGCGCGCTTCCCGGCGACGTCCCAGGGAGACGCAGCTGCCGAGACGTTCGAGGTTGACCCTGACCAGGTCGAAGCTTTCCGAAAAAATATTGAAAACAAGAACTACGAAGTCGCCGATGCGATCACCACAATCAAGACACGAGGCAGCGCGCAGAGGGCGTTCGCTGAAGCGGTCAAGGCCAACTATGGAAATCGGTGCGCGATTACTGGCATCGTTACTAAGGCTTTCCTTGTCGCGTCGCACATCGTTCCGTGGAGCGAAGATGAGAGCATCCGGTTGGACCCGTCGAATGGCATCTGTCTTTCGCTACTCGTGGACCGCGCATTCGAGAAGGGGCACCTCCTGGTAGATGACGACCTCACAATTCGCATCGACTGGGGCAGAGTCGGACATGATCAGGCGCTCGAGAACCAGCTTAGACCGTACGATGGGCAGAAATTGAGGGCGCCACCGGAAGGGGCTCCACGTCCTGAATACCTTCAGCGACGACGGGCACTCGTCACTCCGACCTGACTGACGCGGTCCCGTGCAGCGCGGCCAGATAAGCACAAGGGCCCCTGTCGAATTGGACCCCTGGGTGCTGGCGGGCGCCGATCGCCTGATCTACGGCGAGACCTGCCCGCACCCGACCCGCCACCGGGTGCTGGAGGACTACCTTCCCTACGTGGCGCGCGAACTGGATGACGGGATCCCGCTCGGGGCCATGAGCCGGCAAATCCTGGACCTCTTCCACGGCCAGCCCGGGGCGCGCGCCTGGCGCCGCCACATCAGCGAGCGCGCCCACCGCCCCGACGCCGGACTGCGGGTGCTGACCCGGGCCCTGCCGCCGGAGCGCGAGGCACGCGGCGAGGCGGCGGTAAGTGCCTGAGCCGGCGCCCGGGAACCGTATTCGCGGCCCGCGCGAGCGCTTGAGCCCGCAAAGAGCAGTCATCACGCCAAGGCGCCAAGGTGTTTCTTGGTGAGCTTGGCGCCTTGGCGTGATCACTGGCCGGACCTGGCCCTCGCTCCGCCTTATCTTGCGACTCGCCCAGAGCCCCGAAGGGGCGTGACCTACCAGCCCAGGGCAACGCCCTGGGTGTGAGGTATCACGGCGCCTAGCCCTGAAAGGGCGTGACAGCTGGGACTCCGCCGTAATGTCACGCCCTTTCAGGGCTATGCCGATTTCACCACGCGATCCCAGGGCGTTACCCTGGGCTGGTCTATTCGACCCCGTTGGGGTCGGCATGCACGATCAGGTGAAACGGGAACCAGATCGCAGGCCCGGACCAGAATCCCGGCCACCTGATGCAGGCAAAGACCCCGCGCCCTTGCAGCGCAAGCGCATTGCGCTCCCCGGTCGGCCCCGGCAGCAGGCGCGGTTGCGCCAGGAGATCCCGGGCGCGGGCGGCATAGTAGCGGCAGTAGTCGGCCGCCTCGCGCACCTCCGCGAGCCCGTCCCGGACCGTCTTGCCCGCCTCCCGGCAGCACAGGGCGGCGAAGGCCCACAGGCGCTCCTCCAACAGGTCTGCGGCCCGCTCCAGGCAGAGTGCGCGCTGCTCGACCGGCAGGCGCGCCCAGTCGGGCGCGGCGGCCTGGGCCGCAGCCAGCGCGGCGTTGAGGGCCGTGGGGCCAGACTCCACCACCAGCCCGCGGGTGCGGCGCCGGTCGGCCGGGTCCAGGACCGGGCGCGCCGCCTCGGGCAGCTCGGTCCGACAGACCAGGGGCGCGGCCCGCCAGGGGTCTCCAGGGCCAGTTCCATGGCGGCGGCGAGCGCGGCGGCGGCGGCCGGGTCGCCCAGGTCCAGACCGCGTGAGTTGATCCGCTCCGGGCGGTAGAGGTCGCGCGGGGGGACGGCAGACGCGGCGCCCTCGCGGCTGTCGAGTGGGTATTCGCTCAGCAAGGCGTCGAGCCAACCAAGGCGCCCGGGCGCCCGGCGCTGGGCCTGCACCTCAAGCTACCGCGCCGTGGCCAATTCCTCGGTGAACAGGTCATAGCCCTGGGAGCGCAGATAGCGGTCCAAGGCGTCGGGATCAGGGGCACGGAAACGCACGATGACGATGCGCATGCCCGTCTCGTCGGGCGAGACCGGCGAGACCACGGTCGCGATGTAGCCGCCCTGGCCGTTGATGGCGGCCAGGAGCTTAGCCAGTTCGCCGACACGGTCAGGCAGGTGGACAGCGATACGGGTGGTGTCCTCCATTCCACATCCGGTGATGGCGAGGAAGAAGTCGAGTATGTCATCGTCGGTGATGATCCCGAGCAGTTGCATCCGCTCGTCCACGACCGGCAGGCTCCCGATCCGCCGATCGCGCATGAGCTGGCCCGCGACCTCGATCAGGGTGCCGGGGCCGCAGGTGATCACCTCGCGGCGCATCACCTGCTCCACCTTGATCTTGGCCATGAGGTAATTGACTTCACCCACGGACAGGGTGGTGATGGCCGAGGGCTCCGCCCGCTCCAGTTCGCGGTGGGACAGCAGGCCCAGCAGGCGCCCGTCCCCGTCCACCACGGGCAGAAAACGGCGCCCCTTCGCGCGCATCTGGTGCGCCGCCTGGCTTAACTTCAGATCGGCGGTGACGGTGTCCACCGGCCGGCTCATGATCTTCTCGACATACATCTCGGCCTCCCCCGTGGTGCTCGTTGGCGCTCCATAGCGAGCTTAGTAACGAGTCAAGAACAAGTTAAACACGAACAGAACCGTTGTCGTTGTCGTAATCGGAGAAGCGATGCAATTTGCGGTGTGAGAGAGTCCGGGGCGCTACGATAGCCTCGATTACGACAACGACAACGACGCTAACAGCATTCGCTAATGAGTGAACCGCTCCTCAGGTCGGCCGAGCTCCGGTCAATACCCCAGATAGGCCCGCTTGACTGCCTCGTCGTTGCGCAGTGTCAGGGCGTCAGCGGTCATGGCCACCCGTCCGGTCTCCAATACGTATCCGCGGTGGGCCACGCTCAGCGCGGCACGGGCGTTCTGCTCCACCAGCAGAATGGTCACACCCTGGCGATTGAGCTCGCGGATGACCCGGAATATCTCTTCCACGAGGAGCGGCGCGAGTCCCATCGAGGGCTCGTCGAGCAGCAGCAGCCGCGGCCGGCCGAGCAGTGCACGGCCGATGGCGAGCATCTGCTGCTGGCCCCCCGAGAGGGTTCCGGCGCTTTGATTGCGGCGCTCTTCGAGGATAGGAAACAGGCCATAAACGAACGCGAGCCGCTCGGTGACCCAGCCCGAGGCATGGCGCTGGGACCAGGCACCCAGGCGCAGGTTGTCCTCGACGCTCAAGGGGGCGAAGACCTGACGCCCCTCGGGGACCTGGCAGATCCCGGCGGCCACGATGCGGTGCGGGGCGAGACGGCCGATGTCCTGGCCCGCGAGCAGGATCCGGCCGGCACTGGCCCGCCGGATGCCCGAGATCGTATGCAGCAGTGTCGTCTTGCCGCAGCCGTTGGCGCCGACGATGGAGACCAGCTCGCCGGACTCGACCCGAATATCCAGGCCGTGCAGAACCTCGACCGGGCCGTAACGCGCCCGCAGTCCGCGCACCTCGAGCAGCGGCTCACTCGACGGCATAATGGACCTCGCCTCCCAGATAGGCGGCGACCACCTGCGGATCGGCGCGCACCTCGTCGGGGGTTCCCTCCGCCAGCCGGCTGCCATAATCGATCACCAGGATGCGGTCGGAGACCTGCATCACCAGGCCCATGTTGTGCTCCACCAGCAGGACCGTAATGCCCCGGTCGCGGATCCGACCGATCAGTCCGCGCATCTCCAGCGTCTCGGTATCGTTGAGTCCGGCGGCGGGCTCGTCCATCAGCAGGAGTCGCGGCTCGGCCGCCAGTGCGCGGGCGATCTCCAGGCGCTTGAGTGCGCCATAGGGCAGCGCGCCCGCCGAACGCCCGGCGAGTTCCCCCAGGCCGCAGAAATCGAGCGCCTCCTGTGCCCACCGGCCGATCGCCCGCTCCTCCCGGCGCATGCGCGGCAGCCGCAGCAGAGCCCCGAAGAGGCCGCTCTTGGCACGCGCGTGAGCGCCCACCATCACATTCTCCAGGACACTCATATTGAAGAAGACCTGGAGATTCTGAAAGGTGCGCGACAGGCCCAGGCGGGCGATCTCGTGGGACGAACGCCCGACGAGATCCCGATCGGCAAACGCGAGCCGGCCCTCGTCCGGGCGATAGACGCCGGAGAGCAGATTGAAAAGCGTGGTCTTGCCGGCGCCGTTCGGACCGATGACCGCATAGACCAAACCCTCAGGCACGCGAAAATCAAGGTCCGCGATGGCGGTGACGCCCCCGAACGACTTGCTCAGTCCGCTCGCCTCAAGCAGCATCCTGGGTCAACCTCGCGGTGCGGGCGGTGCGAGCGCGCGGCCATCTCATCAGCGCGCGCAGTCCGCCGGCGATGCCCTGGGGCATGAAGATCATCATCAGCATGAGGATGGCGCCGAAGATGACGACCTCATAATCCTCGAATACGACCAAGAGCTCCGGCAGGAAGGTGAGGATGACGGCGCCCAGGATGGCGCCATAGGTCGAGGCCATGCCGCCCAGCACCACCATGGTCACCAATTCGATGGAGACGAAGAAATTGAATGAATCCGGGCTGACGAAGGCCTGCTGATGAGCAAAGAGGCTGCCCGCCAGGCCCGCCGTCAGTGCCGCCAGGACGAAAACAGCGGTCTTGGCCTGTGCGGTGTCGATGCCCATCGCGGACGCGGCCACTGCGGCGCCATGGAGGGCGCGCAAGGCCCGACCGGTGCGTGAATCCATGAGATTGAGCGCCAGCAGCACCACAGCCAAGAGTGTGCCGGTGATGACCCAATACCAGCGCACATCCGTATCGATCGTCCAGCCGAACAGAGACAGTGGCGGGATCTCACCGATACCATCCGGACCGCCCGTGAGGCTGCCGGTCTGCACCAGCAGGATATGAACGATGATCCCGAAGCCCAGCGTGGCCATGGCCAGATAGTGGCCCTTAAGGCGCAGGACCGGGCGGGCGATTACATAGGCGACCGCGCCGGTGAGGACCAGCCCCGCCCCGAGCGCAAGCCAGGGGTCCCATCCGCAACGGGTCGTGAGGATGGCTGAAGTATAGGCCCCAAGCCCGAAAAAGGCGGCATGACCCAGCGAGATCTGGCCCGCATAGCCCATCAGCAGGTTGAGGCCGACCGTCAGGATGGCATGCAGCGCGGCTGCCGCCCCGACCACGTTGACGTAATAATTATCCGGAAAGAGTATGGGCAGGGCGACGAGCAGGCCCGCCAGCAGCAACCATCCGCGCAATCGCTTCATCATCGACTCACACCCGCTCCGCCGAGGCGCGACCGAAGAGTCCGCTGGGCCTGATGAACAGCACCAGGAGCAGGATGATAAAGGCGATGGCATCCTTATAACCAGAGGAGACCAGACCGGCCGCCAGCGACTCCACCAGCCCGAGTATCAGGCCGCCCGCCACCGCGCCCATGGGGTTGCCCAGACCGCCGAGGACGGCCGCGGCGAAGCCCTTCAGGCCGAGCATGACGCCGGCATCGTAGGAGGTATAGGTGATGGGTGCCACCAGGACCCCCGCCATGGCCCCCAGCAGGGCCGAGAGTCCATAGGCTACCAGCAGCATGCGGCCCACGTCGATCCCCACGAGCGCGGCGGCGGTGCGATTGCAGGAGCAGGCGAGGATCGCCTTACCCACGAGCGTGCGGTTGAAAAAGAGGTGGACCGCCAGGACCAGGACCGCCGTGCCCCCCATGACCCAGAGGCTCTGAGGCATGAGTGTCACCTCGCCGAGACGGATCGGGTTATCGCCGGAGAAATGGGGCAGCGCCTTAATATCCTTACCCCACAGCAAGAGCGCCAGGCCGCGCAGGAAGATCGAGGCGCCGATGGTGATGATGATGGTCCCCACGACGTCGATACCCTTGGCCGGGGCGATGGCGAAACGTTGCAGCATCAATCCCACGACCAGGGTTGCCAGCACCGCGCCGAGGATGGCCGCCGGCAGCGGTAGACCGCCCGCCCCGGCGGACAGTGCAATGGCGCTCATGGCCCCCAGCATCACGAACTCCCCCTGGGCCAGGTTCACCACATCCGAGGCGTTGTAGATGATGGCGAAACCAAGTGCGACCAGGGCATAGGTGGAGCCCAGGGTGATACCGGTCAGCAGGAACTGGAGGATCTGATCAGACATCGTGCATCGGGCGAACTTGCAGTCGATAAGCAAAGCGCATCCGCCGATTGCACCGGTCAGAGGCACCAAACAGGTTGGGTGCGGCACGCCTGTCGGTCGGGTTAGACACGCGCGGCAGTGCCCCAACTGTAAGAACAAGCGGTTGGCGCGTTCCGTAGCCCGAGATCCCGGCTGCCGTCAAGACCCGGCCAGGCGGGCGGCATCAACGCTCATCGACGATCACCCAGTCGCCGTTCTTGATCTCAATCATCTTGAAGGCACCCAGGCCCAGGCCCATGTGATCCTCGGGGCTCATGTTGAAGATCCCGGCGGTGCCGGCCAAACCCTTGGTCTTCTCGATCTCGTCGCGGACCTTCGCCTTGTCGGTCGTGCCCGCCCGCTTGATCGCCTCGACGGCGATGAGTAAGGCGTCATAGGCATGGCCGCCGAAGGCGGAGACATCGCCATACTTGGCCTCGTAGGCCTTTTTATAGGCAAGCAGGACGGGTTTCTGGGGATCGCTATCCGCCAGCTTGTCCGGGACCAGCAGGGCCGAGGCCGGCAGGCGCACGCCATTGGCCGCATCGCCGGCCAGCTCGATGAACTTCTTGGAGGCGACCCCGTGGGATTGATACAGCGGCAGGTCGATGCCCAACTGGCGGACGTTCTTGGTCACGATGGCCGGACCGGTGCCGAAACCGAAGTTGAGGATGGCCTGGGCGCCGCTTCCGCGGATCTTGGTGAGTTGGGCGGTCATGTCCGTGTCCTTGTTGCCGTAGGACTCGTCCGCCACGATCTCGATGCCGTACTTGGGGGCGAGATCCAGCGACTGCTCCCGCCCAGACTTGTCGAATCCGCCGTCGCCGCTGATCAGCGCCACCTTGGTGATGCCCCGGTGCTTCATGTCCGTGTAGATCTTGGCCGCCGCCATGCGATCGGTATGGGGGGTCTTGAAGGTCCACTTCTGCACCGGCTCGATGATCTTCACCGCCCCGGCCATGGAGATAAAGGGGATCTGCTCGCTCTCCGCGAGCGGCATCACCGCCAGGGACTCACCGGACGAGGACCCGCCGACGATCACATCCACATCGTCCTTCTTGACCAGGCGCTTGAAAAAGCTCACCGCCTCCTTGGCGTTACCGCCGGTGTCGTAATGGAAGAGCTCGACCTGCTTGCCGAGGACGCCGCCTTCCTTATTGATGTCTTCTACGTAGATCTGTAACGTCTTCAGCTCCGGGTCACCGAGGAACGAGGCGGGGCCGGTGACGGAAAGGAAGGTACCGATCTTGACGGTGTCGCCGGCCTGCGCCACCGCGGCGAGGGCAAGCGCGGCGGCACCGAGGGCAACGGAGAGGATACGGGCGGTTTTCATGCGCTATCACCTGGTTTTCGGTCTGATCGAGCACGATCGGCTCGGGTGAGATGCAAGGCCCGGACAGGGGCCGGGTTGGCCATCTCGGTCGTTGTATTCGAGACTCGCGCGGGCGATCCGCGCCCCGCGCGGCCGGCGCCGGCGATCTCCGGACTCCGCGCCAACGGTGCACCGCAGCGGAGATACACCCCACGCAAGACCGCAAATGGCGGCGATGTTAGGCGCGACGGGGGCGCCGGGCAAGCGCCTTTACGGCGAGTTGCCCAACTGACGTACGATGAACGCATCATCCGACCGAAGGTCCGCTATGCCCTCGCCCAGCAATCGACCGGATTCGCCCGCATCAACCTGCGCGCCGACCCGGTGGCCAAGACACGGATAGAGGGCGCCGCGGTCGTTACGCCAGCCAGCGCAGCAAGGTCTCGAAGAGCGCCTCAGGCACCACGGGTTTGGCGATGTGGTCGTTCATCCCGGCCTCCAGGCATCGCGCGCGGTCCTCGGCGAAGGCGTTGGCGGTCATGGCGAGGATGGGCAGCGACCCCTTACCGGGCAGGTCGCGGATGGCGCGGGTGGCGTCGAGCCCGTCCATAACCGGCATCTGCACGTCCATCAGCACCAGCGCATAGTCCCCGGCGCGCACCCGCTCCACGGCGAGCCGGCCATTGCCGACCAAGTCCACGGCAAGACCCAGATCGCTCAGCAATTCCACCGTAACGGCCTGGTTGATGGGCTCGTCCTCCGCGAGCAACACCCGGGCGCCCCGATAGCGGCGGGCGAGCATCAGCTCGGCGCTCCCCGCCTCCGGGGCCGCGCTCGACGGCGACGCGCCCTCGCGCTCGGCGCGCTCCAGCCGTGCGGTGAACCAGAAGTTGCTGCCCTCACCCGGGGCGCTGGTCACCCCCACCTCGCCGCCCATCAGGGCGGCGAGGCGTTTGACGATGATCAGCCCGAGCCCGGTGCCGCCGTACTGCCGTGTGGTGGAGTCGTCCGCTTGGACGAAGGGCCGGAAGAGCCGGGCCTGCTGCTCCCGGCTCAGGCCGATGCCCTGGTCGCGCACCTCGATGCGCAGCAGGACGCTCTGGGGACCGTCCTGCGCGACCCGGGCGTACACCCCGACCTCGCCCCGCGGGGAGAACTTGATGGCATTGCCCAGATAATTGGCCACCATCTGGCCCAGGCGCGTCGGGTCGCCGCGCAGCAAGGCCGGGACCCCGGGGGCGATCTCGACCACCAACCCCAGGCCCTTCTGCGCCGCCGCCTCCCGCACCAGGGTCACTACGCGGTCGAAGACCTGCTCCAGGGAGAACGCCAACCGCTCCAGGACGAGCCGCTCGGCTTCGATCTTGGAGAGATCCAAAACGTCGTTGAGGATGCCCAGCAGGTGCTGGCCCGCATCGGCCACCTTGGCCAACCGCTCGCGCGGCTTGGGGGCCGTGAGCTCGCGCTGCAACAGATGGGTGAAGCCGAGGATGGCGTTCATCGGGGTGCGGATCTCGTGGCTCATGTTGGCCAGGAAGGCGCTCTTGGCCCGATTGGCCGCCTCCGCGGCGTCGCGCGCCTCGCTCAGCTCACGGGTGCGCGATTCCACCAGCGCCTCCAGGTGCTCGCGGTATTGGGCCAGTTGGGCTTCGGCTTCCTTGCGTTGCGTGATGTCGCGGGCCATCCCCCGCATCCCCCGGTAGTCACCCGCGGGACCGCACAGGGTAGCCGCGCTGACCTCGATGGCGAACGGCCGGCCATCCCGGCGCCGGATCGGCATCGCCAGGGCGGCAATCGGCCGGCGGGCCGTCATGGCCACCACCAACCGCTCACGCTGCGGCGGCGGCGTATCCTCGGGAAGGAGGTCCAAGGGGGTCTTTCCGAGGTACGCCTCGGGGGCATCCCCCGTCATGTCCCGGAAGCGGGGGCTGAGATAGGTGAAGCGTGCCTGCGCATCGAATTCCCAGATACAGTCACTGGTGGTCTCGACCAGCGAGCGGTATTTCTCCTCGCTCTGACGCAGCGCGTGCGCCGCGGCCCGGACCTCGGCGGTGCGGGCCTCCACCTTGCCTTCGAGATCGGCGTTGAGCGCGCGGATCGCCTCCTCCATCGCCCGCCGTTCAGTGATGTCGTCGGCGATACCGCTGACGCCAATGATCGCGCCGGCCGCGCTGCGCAGGGGAAAGTAGTCCGCCCGCCAGACGCGCCGGGCGCCGGATTGGGCATCGGCCTCCCCGATGATTTCCAGGTTCAGCAAGGGTTCACCGGTGGCGATGACCCGTTGGAACAGCGGCTCGATGCCATCGGCAAGGTCCGGGATCAACTCCCGCACGGTACGCCCGAGATGGGCCGCAACCGGCGCACCGTTGAGCTGCGCCAGGCACTGGTTGATGCGCACATAGCGCAGGTCGGTATCGAGCACGAAGAGTCCCACGGGGGCCGTGTCGTAATAGGCATCGATCTCCGCCAACTGCCGTTGCGCGGTCTCCTCGCTACGGCGCAACTGCGCCTCCGCGCGCAGGCGCTCGGCGACCTCGGCCTCCAGGTCGGCCGTCCGCGCGGCCACGCGCCGTTCCAGGGCGGCGTTGAGCGCCTGGGCCTCCTGCGCGGCCCGCGTGCGGTCGGTGAGCGACTCACTGGCCAGGCGTTCCTGACGCCAAAGTCGTTCCGCAAGCCGCAAATGACTTTCGATCAAGTCACGCATCTTCTCCAAGAGACCCAGCAACTCGGGGGCATAGGCATGTTCCTGGTCATCGAGTACGCAGATGGTCCCGAAGGGTTCGCCGCCGGGCAATCGAATGGGCACGCCCAGATAGGCGATCATATTGAGCTTGATATCCGGGTTGTTCCGCCACGCCTCTGTACGCAAGGCGTTGGGAACGAGCAGCAGCGCCTGGGTGGCAATGACCCGCTCGCAGTAGAGACCCGAACCAATCAGGTGTTCCCGGTCACCAACACGATACGGGTTGTGTTCGGTTCCACTGGCAATACAGACCTCGATCGAGTCCCCGACGACCCGCATGACGAGACCCACCCGGGCCCCGGCGAGGCGCACCACGATCTCGACAATATCCTGCCATTCCTGAAGGGTTTCCGCGGGAATGGACTGGTCCCAGGTTGTCATTGCCGAATGATCATGGTCGGTAGTGCTCGATGTCGTTTCCATCATTGCGCTCGCTCAAGACGGGTATGCACGCCATGGCCCGCTAGCCCGTAGGGCGGATGCCCGCAGGGCGATCCGCCATCGCCCCCCCGCAAGGCATTCCGCCATTGCCCCTAGCCGCCAGCCACTCCCCGCAACAACGCCCGCACCCACCCCGGCCCCCCGTAGATGAGCCCGGTATAGACCTGCACCAGGTCAGCCCCGGCCTCGAGCTTGGCGCGCGCCCCGGCCGGGTCCATGATCCCGCCCACGCCGATCAGCACCGGCGCGGGGCCGAGCGCCGCGCGCACCGTCGCGAGCAGTTGGGTGCTGCGCGCGAACAGGGGCCGACCGGAGAGCCCGCCGCTCAGACCCGCGGTGGGGCTCGCGAGCCCCGCGAAGCGGATCGTGGTGTTGGTCAGGATGAGCCCGGCGCAGCCGGCGTCCAGGGCCGCGCGGGCGCAGTCGATGGCGTCCGGATCGGCCAGGTCCGGGGCCAGTTTGAGCAGCAGGGGACGGGGCCGGGCGAGGCGCTGATTCGGCCCCTGGACGGCATCGACGATGCGCCGCACCTCCTCGACCGTCTGCAGGTCGCGCAGCCCCGGGGTGTTGGGGCTGGAGATGTTGACGACCACATAGTCCGCGAGTGCCCCCAGGCGCTCGAAGCCCTCGCGATAGTCGGCCGCCGCCTGCTCGGCCGGGGTCACCTTGGACTTGCCCAGGTTCACGCCCAACGGGACCTGCAACAGGCCGCGCGCGCGCAGCCGCTCCAGCCGCGCCTGCATAGCCGCCGCACCGGCGTTGTTGAACCCCATGCGATTGACGATGGCCTCGTCCGCCGGCAGGCGAAAGAGCCGCGGCCGCGGGTTGCCGGGCTGGGGGCGCGCGGTGACGGTGCCGACCTCAATGAAGCCGAAGCCCAGCCGCTGCCAGGCGGAGACCGCCTGCGCCTCCTTGTCGAGCCCGGCCGCGAGCCCGATGGGGTTCGGGAAATCGAGCCCCATCAGCCGCCGGGCCAGGTCCGGCCGGCGGGCCGGGTCGCCGTCGCGCAGCCGCCCGTCGAAGACCGCGGACCAGCGCCCGAGCAGGGCGAGGGTGAGCCGGTGGGCCAGTTCCGGGTCGAGGCGGAAAAGCAGCGGCCGGAGCAGGCTCCACAGGCTCGCTGAGTCTTGGTCGTTCAATAAGTCTCCCGGGCAATGGCCCGATAGCCGATGTCCGTGCGGTAGTAGCAGTCCTGCCAGTGGATGGCCCGCACCCGGCGGTAGGCGCGGTCCTGGGCCTCTTGGGCGGTCGCGCCGAGCGCGGTGACGCACAGGACCCGGCCGCCCGCGGTCAGGGTCCGGTCGCCGTCGCGGCGGGTGCCGGCCTGGAAGACCTTTACGGCCAGGTCATCGCCCTCCTCCAGTCCGCTGATCGACAGCCCCTGGGCATAGGCGTCCGGGTAGCCGCCGGCGGCCATCACCACCCCGAGCGCGACCCGCGGGTCCCAGTCCGCCTGGACCTGGTCCAGCCGGCCGTTCAGGGCGGCGAGGCACAGGGCGACCAAGTCAGATGTCAGGCGCAGCAGGATCGGCTGGGTCTCGGGGTCGCCGAAGCGGCAGTTGTATTCCAGGACCTTAGGCGCACCGTCCGGCCCGATCATCAGGCCCGCGTAGAGGAATCCCACATAGGGCAGGCCCTCGTCCGCCAGCCCCGCCAGGGTGGGGTCGATGACTTCGCGCATCACTCGGGCGTGGATCTCCGGTGTCACCACCGGCGCCGGGGAGTAAGCGCCCATGCCGCCGGTGTTGGGGCCGCGGTCGCCGTCGTCCCTCGCCTTGTGGTCCTGGGAGGTCGCCATCGGCAGGCAGTGGGTACCGTCCGCCATGACGATGAAGCTCGCCTCCTCGCCGGTCAAGAACTCCTCGATCACGACCCGCGCCCCGGCACCCCCAAAGCGCCCAGCGCCCAGCATGTCGCACACCGCTACCCGGGCGGTCGCCAGGTCCTGGGCCAGGATCACCCCCTTGCCGGCCGCGAGCCCGTCGGCCTTGACCACGATGGGTGCCCCGACCCGCTCCAGATAGGCCAGGGCCGGCTCGACCTCGGTGAAGACGCCATAGGCGGCGGTAGGGATCCCGTGGCGCTCCAAGAAGGCCTTGCTGAAGGCCTTGGAGCCCTCCAATTGGGCGGCCGCCCGGCGCGGGCCGAAGCAGGGCAATCCGGCGGCGGCGAAGGCGTCGACCACCCCGGCCACCAAGGGGACCTCCGGGCCAACGATGGTGAGACCCACGCCCTGCGCCGCAGCGAAAGCGACCAGGGCCGGAATGTCATCCGCGGCGATGGGTACGTTCTCCACCCCCGGCTCCAGGGCGGTGCCGCCATTGCCGGGGGCGACGAAAACGCGGGTGGCGAGCGGCGATTGGGCGGCCTTCCAGGCGAGTGCGTGTTCGCGGCCACCGCCGCCGATGATGAGTATGTTCATGGTGCTTTCCGGAAACCGCGATGGTCACGCGAAGAGATCAAGATCCTCACGCAAAGGCGCAAAGGCGCAAAGGCGCAAAGACGCAAAGGAAGAAAAGAGTGAAAGGGCGGGGCCGATCACCCGTCAGCTGCGCCACGCGCCTAAGGACGTCGAGTGAAAAGACTTTGCGTCTTTGCGTCTTTGCGTGAGTCATTCTCCCGGCACTCGGAACGAGATGATCCCGCGTCGACTCGACTGAACGAATTGGACGATCTGCTCGGTCTCAGGCCCCGGGTACTGGGTCTCGGCCTCGACCAGGGCCTCGGCCAGCCGCAGCCCGGAGCGGAACACCAGCCGGTAGACTGCCTTGATACGGTTGCGGCACTCCTGGTTGAAGCCGCCGCGGCGCAGGCCGACCACGTTGAGCCCGACGATGCGCGCCCGGTGCCCGTCCGCGAGTGCGAAGGGCGGCACGTCCTGGGCCACGCCGGTCACCCCGGCCACCATGGCATAGGACCCGATGCGGCAGAATTGGTGCACCGCCACCTGCCCGGAGAGGAAGCAATGGTCCTGCACCTCCACATGACCGGCCAGGGCGGCAGCATTAACGAAGATGTTGTGATCCCCCACCACACAGTCATGGCCGGCGTGGGTATAGGCCATCCAGTAGTTGTGGCTGCCGATGCGGGTGCCCTCCGCGGACTTGATCCCGCAGCTGATATTCACGCCCTCCTTGAAGTGATTGTGGTCCCCGATCACCAGGGGCCGCGCCCGCGCCGGGTCGAAGCTCAAGTCCTGGGACTCCGAGCCCAGGGTGACGCCATGGCAGACACGATTGAAGGCGCCCAGCCGGGCGGGCGCGAAGATGCGCACGCAGCTCTCGATGCGGCACCCCTCCCCGACCACGGCGCCCGCCTCGATAATCGACCAGGGACCGACGCTCACGCTCTCATGGACCTGGGCGCCGTCCTCGATGATTGCGGTCGGATGCCGGCTCATACTTAATGGCGGAAGTGCCGCATTCCCGTGAAGACCATGGCCATGCCGTGTTCGTCGGCGGCGGCGATGACCTCGTCATCGCGCATGGAACCGCCGGGTTCGATGACGGCGGTGATGCCGGCCGCCGCCGCGGAGTCGATGCCGTCACGGAAGGGGAAGAAGGCGTCCGAGGCCATCACCGACCCCTGCACCGCGAGCCCCGCAAGGTCCGCCTTGATGGCGGCGATGCGCGCGGAATTGACCCGGCTCATCTGTCCAGCCCCCACGCCGATGGTCATACCGTCGCGGCCATAGACGATGGCGTTGGACTTCACCGACTTGGCCACGCGCCAGGTGAACAGCAGATCGGCCAGTTCCTGCGGTGTGGGTTCGCGCCGGGTCACGGTGCGCAGCCCGTCGATCAGGAGCAGGTCCGCGTCTTGGACCAGGAGCCCACCGTTGACGCGCTTGTAGTCGAGCCGCGCGCCCGCCTGGGCCGGCCAGTCGCCGCACTCGAGCAGGCGCACGTTCTTCTTCGCCGCCACCGCCGCGGAGGCCGCCGCCGAGACGCGCGGGGCCACGATTACCTCGACGAACTGGCGCTCGCAGATGACCCGGGCCGTCTCACCATCGAGCTCCCGGTTGAAGGCGATGATGCCGCCGAAGGCCGATTCCGGGTCGGTGCTGAAGGCGCGCTCATAGGCATCGAGCAGGCTGGTCCCGATGGCCACACCGCAGGGATTGGCGTGCTTGACGATGACGCAGGCGATGCCCTCGTCGAACTGCTTGACGCACTCGATGGCCGCGTCCGTATCCGCGATGTTGTTGTAGCTCAGCTCCTTGCCCTGGAGTTGGCGGGCGGTGGCGACGGACGCCTCACTGAGCGTGCGACCGACATAGAAGGCCGCCTGCTGATGGGGGTTCTCGCCATAACGCATCCCCTGGCGCTTGTGGAACTGGAGATTGAAGGTACGCGGGAAGCCCTCGGCCTTCTGCTCGGGATGCTCGATCACCGCCCCCAGATAGTTGGCGATGGCCCCATCATAGGCGGCGGTATGCTCGAAGGCCTTGACCGCCAGGTCGAAGCGGGTGGCAGCAGCGACGCCGCCGCGCTCGGACAGTTCCGCCAGCACCCGCGCATAGTCCTCGGCATCGACCAGCACCGTCACACCGGCGTGGTTCTTGGCCGCGGCCCGCAGCAAGGTGGGACCGCCGATATCGATGTTTTCGATCGCGGTGGCCAGATCGCAGCCGGGCTGGGCGACCGTCTCCTCGAAGGGATAGAGGTTCACCACCACCAGGTCGATGGGCGCAATGCCATGCTGCGCCATCACCGCCTCATCGATCCCCCGCCGCCCCAGGATACCGCCGTGGATGCGCGGGTGCAGCGTCTTGACCCGTCCGCTCATCATCTCCGGAAACCCGGTGTAATCGGACACCTCGGTCACCGCGATGCCCTGCTCCGCCAACAGCCGCGCGGTCCCCCCGGTCGAGAGGATCTCGACCCCCAGCCCCGCCAGCCCCCGGGCCAGTTCCACCACCCCAGTCTTATCCGAAACACTGATCAAAGCGCGTCGTATCGGTTGCATAATCGAATTCCGCCCGGCCACAAAGACCATACAAAGAATTTCTTGACACCTAATCAAATCGCCCAGCGGGCGATTTGATTAGCGCGTGATGCCGAAGTGGGTGAGGCGCTTGCGCAGGGTGCTGCGGGTGAGACCGAGCATCCGCGCGGCCTGGGTCAGATTGCCCTCGGCATGGCGCACCACGGTTTCAAACAGTGGGCGCTCCACCTCCTCAATGACCAGCCGGTGCAGGTCGCGGACCTCGTGCCCATCCATTTGGTGCAGATAGGTCATGAGCGCATCCTGCACGCATTTGCTCAAGGGATCGGCGCGGTCCGCCTGGACCACGGTGAAATCGGTGGCCTGAAACGCCGTGGTCACAGGGTGTAGGGGCACCGGGATCAGATCATCGTCCGCAACCGCTATCGTCATGCCGCCTCATCCTCCCCCGCCGGGCGTTCGTTGAAGAAGGCCATAACCTTCCGTATCTGGTCCAGCGTGCTGTCCGACCGATTGACGGCGTCCCGGAAGACTGCGGCCCCGGGAAGACCGCGACAGTACCAGGCGATGTGTTTGCGCGCGATCCGCACCCCGGCGCGGGACCCGTAGAAATCATAGAGGCCGGTCAGGTGCTCCAGGAGGAGGTCCCTGATCCAGTCTCGCGGGGGCTCGGTTGGGGTGGCGCCGGTCGCCAGAAAACCGGCGATGTCGCGGAAGATCCAGGGGCGTCCCTGGGCCGCGCGCCCGATCATGATAGCATCGCAACCGGTGGAGTCCAGCACCCGCCGGGCGGCCTGGGGGGAGTCGATGTCGCCGTTGGCAATCAACGTAATGTCTACTTGGGAACGGAGTGAGCGCAGCGTATCGTGTTCTGCCGGGGTGGCATAGTTGCAGGCGCGGGTACGTCCGTGCACCGCCAAGGCACTGATCCCGCAGTCGCGCGCGAGGCGGGCGACGGCGAGCGCGTTGCGCTCCGTGGGGGACCAGCCGGTGCGAATCTTGAGCGTCACCGGGGCGGGGCCGGCCGCCTGCACCACGGCGCCGAGGATGCGCCCCACCAGCAACTCGTCGCGCAGCAGGGCCGAGCCCGCCGCGACCCGGCACACCTTCTTGGCCGGGCAGCCCATGTTGATATCGATGATCTGGGCGCCGAGGGCCAGGTTCACACGCGCCGCCTCGGCCATGGCGACCGGGTCGGTCCCCAGGATCTGCACCGAGACGGGCCCCGCCTCCCCGGCGAAGTCCAGGCGCCGGATCGACTTCAGCGAGCCCCGCAGGCTCGCGTCGCAGGACACCATCTCCGACACCGCGAGCGCGGCACCGAAGCGGCGGCACAGGGCGCGATAGGGGCGGTCGCTGATCCCCGCCATCGGGGCCAGGATCAACCGGTTGGCAAAGCGATAGGGGCCGATGGCGAAGGGCCGCGGCGCGCTCGGGGCGGCCTGGGTCACGGTCAGACCCCGGCGCGCCGGGTGCCCGCGATCAACGCCCAGCCCTCGCGCAGTTGCACCTGGACTGGCTCCAGCCACTGCGCATAGGCGGCCGTCACCGTCGGCACCTGCTCCGCCAGCACCCCGGAGAGGACCAAGTGCCCCCCGGTGGCCAGGGCCGCGAGGAGTCGCGGCGCCAGTTCCACCAGGGGACCGGCCAGGATGTTCGCAACCACGCAGGCCACCGGCAGGCGGTCCACGCAGCGCGCCAGGTCAGCGGGCAGACAGAGCGTCAGACCCTCCGCGACCCCGTTGGCGGCGGCGTTGGCGGCGCTCGCCTCCAGCGCCTGGGGGTCGTGGTCCACCGCAATCACCCCCGCCGCCCCGAGCTTGAGCGCGGCGATGGCCAGGATCCCGGAGCCGCAGCCGTAATCGAGCAGGGTGAGTCCCCGGAGATCCGCCCCGTCGAGCCACTCCAGGCACAGGGCCGTGGTCGGGTGATGGCCGGTGCCGAAGGCGAGGCCCGGGTCCAGGTCCACCACCACGGCGGCCGGATCCCCAGCCGGCTGGCCCACGGGGCAGACCCAGAGCCGCCGCCCGAAGCGAGTCGGGTGGAAGTCCTCCAGCCACACGCGCTCCCAGGCCCGGTCCGCGATCCGCTCGACTAGCGGCGCCGTCAGGCTGAGGGCGGCCAGGGACCCGGCCAGGGTCTCGACCTGCACGGCCCCCGCCGCATCGTCCGCGAACAGGGCGCGCAGTTGCACCGCCTGCCATAGCGGCATCGCCCCAGGCGGCGGCTCGAGCTGCGGGTCATCGCCTGCATCCCCCAGGGTCACCGCCAGGGCCCCGGCGTTCTCCAGGGCTGCCTCCAGCAGTTGGGCCTGATCCTGATCGACGGTGAGGGAGAGTTGCAGCCAGGACATTAGGGGAGCGCTCGGGGAAGGGGGCGGACAGGATACCGCCGCGGCGGGGTGGGCTCCAGCGATCGGCAGGAACCGCCGGCGCCCGCATCCGCTTCACCTGGAGTCCAAGGCTTCAGCCTTGGCGTCCCCACCCAAGGCTGAAGCCTTGGACTCCGGCCACTTGAGCTGTCACGTCGGCACTTCCGGCATAAGGTTCACATGGTATTTGCACTCCCGCCTGGTGTGACTTAGGCTCTCGGATTCGTTCACCGGGATTCACCACTTGTCTGCGTGGCCGCTCACAAGGCGGAGTTTCCTGGATAGATTCCATGAAACGTCGGTGGATTTCCCGGCTTGGTAATAAGAATTTTCCGCGCAGGCGGGGGGGCTACAACGATGCAAATAACCGGAATGCTGTGGGGGGCGAAGCTCCTCGACTATGTGGGCTATCCGACCGCGGAGGTGCTGGGTCCGGACGCGAGTGGCGCGCAGGTCAAGGACCTGATCGACCGCTGGGGTAGTGTGCTGATCAAGCCCATCTTCAAGGGCGGCATCGGCAAGAAGGGCAAGTCCGGGTTGATTGGGCGGGCGACCGACTTGGCCACTGCCATGCGCGAGAAGGAGCGGCTGTTCTTCGTCGAGCACCGGGTCGGCAATCAGGTGGCCAAGGCCGAGGGCGTCACCTTCGAGGGTGCCGTCCCGGCCGAGCACGAGATCTATGTGTCGATCGCGGACGCGACCCGCTACCGGGCCCCGACGCTGACCATCACCCACCACGGCGGCGTCGATATCGAAGGCCTGGCGCCCGACCAGATCGCGACCATCCCATTCGACGCCCTGACCGGCTTCAAGGGGTTCATCGTCGCTAATGCACTGGACAGCATTGATGCGCCGCGCGAGATCATCAGCCCGCTGGTGCAGCACCTGCCGAAGCTGTGGGACCTCTTCAATAACTACGGCATGAGTATGCTGGAGCTCAATCCGATCCGCATGATGCCGACGGGTCAGGGGCGGTTGAGCCCCGTCGCCTGTGACTTCAAATGCGCCTTCGACGGCGACGACCCGACCTGGCATCGGCTGAGTCTGCCCGACAACTTGGAATCCGCGAGCTACTCGGCCTTCGAGATCGAGGTCAACGCGCTGCGGACCTACCAGGGCCAGTCGGACGTGTTCGTGATCAACGACCAGGGCACCATCACGGCCATGACCTTCGGTGGCGGTGCCAACGCGCTGGTCACCGAGTTGCTTGGCGAGGCGGGCAACATCTCCTCGGACTTCGGCGGCAACCCGCCGTACGAGAAGATGTACGACATCAGCCGCATCGTTTACAAGTACTGGCTCGCGCAGAGCAACGTGCTGTTCATCATCGGCGGCAAGGCCAACAACACGGACATCTACACCACCTTCCGGGCCATGGCCGATGCCTTGCGGGACTATTTCAACACCCAGGGCCGGCGACCACTATTCGTCGTCGTCGGGCGCGGCGGACCGAACCTGATACGCGGTATGGCGTATCTCAGGGACACCCTCGACGGGCTCGGGCTGCCGTATCGGATGTTCGGCCACGACTCGGCCATGAGCGGCGTGGTCAATTACGCCCGCGACATCGACGCCTGGATGCGCAATGGGGGCGGCGCCGAGATCGCCCGCCAGATGGGCATCTCAAGTAACGAGTCAGGAATAGGTTAAACCACTGACGTTCGTTGTCGTTGTCGTTGTCGTTGTCGTAATCGGATAAGCGATTCGCTTCGGGCATTGAGCAGGCCGGCAGTGAAACGACGAGGTACGAGAAAATCCTCGCGGGTATCGTAATCTCGATTACGACAACGACAACGACTGGGTACGTGTTTAACCTGTTATTAACCACACGCCCGACCAACACGCCCGCAACACGAGATTCGCTATGTCTGCCAACGACTCCCAATTTCTCGGCGCCATGCGCCGCAAGGGTATCCCCGAGTTCCCCCATTATTTTGTCGGCAACGGTAACCTGGCCCAGTTCGCGACCCGCGACGACCGGGTGTGCGTGCTGAACATCCTCGGCAACGAAAGCCGCACGGTGACCCCGATCAGCCATACCTACTCCGGCGGCAACGTGGTCTGCGGCGTGCAGCCGGGGCGCTCCGGCTCGGTGCTGAAGACCGAACTCAACGACATCCCGGTCTACAATACGGTCTCCGAGGCCCTGGAGGCCGGCCACCGTTTCAATGTCGCGGTCGTCTATGTACCGCCGGCCGGGGTCAGTGACGCGGTCATCGAAGCGGTACGCGTCAACCCCCTGCTCACTCGAGTGGTGATCCTGACCGAGAAGGTCCCGCTCAGCGATGCCCGGATCATCCGCCAGTACTGTCAACTGCAGGGCGTCGATGTCTTCGGCGGCAACTGTCTCGGCATCGCCGATGCCCACCACCATGTGCGCATCGGCGGCGCGCTGGGCGGCACCCATCCGGCCGAGTCGCTGGTGCCGGGTACGGTCGCCATCTATTCGAACTCCGGCAACTTCACGACCACGATCGCCGTCTACCTGCTGACCGCCGGCTGGGGGACCACCGTGTCGCTGTCGTCCGGCAAGGACGTCTATATCCACTTCGCGGCCGCCGAGTTCACGAACGCCTTCCACAACGACCGCCGCAGCCATGCGGCCGTGATGTACATCGAGCCCGGCGGCTACTACGAACGGGACCTGGTGTTCGAGAAGCCGGTGATCGCCTGCATCGTCGGGCGCTGGAAGGACCGGTTGACCAAGGCCTGCGGCCACGCCGGTGCCATCGCCGGCAGCGGCGACAATGCCGCTGCCAAAGAGCGCTGGTTCATGGAGAAGTTCGGCGTCGATGCCATCTATACCGCCGATCGCCCGGTCTTCTCGGCCAAAGGTGCGGCCGTCACCAACATCGCCGACATTCCGTCGGCGATGACCGCCGTGATGGCGCTCAATCGCCGGGAACCGGACTTCGCGCCGATCGGCGACCTGTCGATGAAATGCTGGTTCGCCGATGACACCGGGCTTGCGCTGCCTGCGGCGCTCGACGTCAAATCGGTTCCGGCCGTCGAGCCCTTCAAGGAGCAGATCGAGGCAGTCAACCGCCAGGTCGGCGTCATCCCGCCGCGGGAGGTCATGAAAGACGCCTCCGGGGCCTCCATGATGGACCCGGAGACGCAGATCACGCGGTTGCACGGCGCGAGCATCCTGGATCTCGCGACCCGTGCCTACGAGGAAAACCTGGTCCTGGCCCTGGTGCGCGAGTACCCCGACGACACCGGCCGCGCGCTCGCCAATGTCGCGCTGAACGCCTATGTCGATCTACACGGCACGCCGATGCTCGCCGCGGCGCACGCCGCCCGCGCGGCCGGCAGCAGCCCGAACACGGCGCTGTGCGCGGCGGTCGCGCTGATCGGGCCGAAGATGGTGGAGGGCGCCCGCGCGGCCGTGCAGACGCTGCTGGAGGTCTTTCGGCAGTCAGGCCTCACGGACCTGGTCGATCCGCACGTCGCCGTCGGTGCCCGCATCGCCGCCACCTCTGCGGAGCAGGCCGGCACGCTGTTGGCCGCCGAGCCGGACCCGTTGGCCGAGTCGATGCTCGCGGGTGCGCGGGCCCGCGGCGCGGTCGAGACCGCCATCCTGCGCTACCTGACCGGCCTGGCCGCCGTCCGGCGCAGCCACCCGAGCGCGGACGCCGTGCTCGCCGCCATCTGCTTCCACGTCGCCTGGCGTCCGCTGCTGCACAAGCGGATCTCGGTGACGACCCTGACCAATCTGCCCTGGCACCTGCGCGTCGCGGCGACGATCGTCGGCGCATCGGTAAACCCGGACCGCCAGGGCGCGGATCAGTTCGGCGGCGTCCCGGTGCAATCCCTGATCGACGACTGGAGCTTCACCGAGACCGCCTACCTCGCCTTGCTGGGGTGCCGACCCGATGCCGATGGGCGCTTCGCCTTCTCGGTGCTGCTGGGGCTGACGGCATCCAACGGCCCCGGCACCATCTCGGCCCAGGGCGCGAAGGGTGCGGTCAGCGGGGACGGGCCGGAGATGCCCGAGCGGGTCCAGGTCAACAAGGGCTATCTCGGCTTCCTGAGCCACACCGGCTTTGCCCACGGCGGCAACGGCTTCGAGGCCATGCAGTTCTTGATCGAGCGCTTCAGCGGGCGCCAGTTGGCCGATCCCGGCGATCCGCATCATGGCCTGGACCTGGTCCGTATCGCGGCCGACTATGCCGTCGACTTCAAGCTCCAGAAGGCCAAGGCCAAGGCCATCGGCAACCTGTCCTACGCCAAGATCCCCTGCGTCAACCACCCGATCTTCAAGGGGAAGGAGGTCAATCTGGACCCCCGTGAAGTCTATGTCCGGGAACTCTTCGAGTCGCGCGGCAGCTACAACGTCTTCCACCAGTTCTACCATGAACTGGTCCATGCCCTGGCCAGTTACGGCGTCAGCAGCAACGTCTATTGCGTCAACATCGACGCGGTCATCGCCGTAATCCTGCTGAAGATCCTGTGGCGGCCCTACGTCGCCGGGGAGGTCGACGCGGGCTTCCTGGAATACGGCGCCTTCACCACCTTCCTGTACGGCCGCACCATCGGCACGGCCGCCGAGATCGAGGATCACGCCACCCGCGGCCGCAATATGGATACGCGCACGGCGGCGAGTCAGTGCCGGTTTGTGGCCTGATAGGCCATCGCGATGCCGCCCGGCAGGGCGGCATCGGATTTCTGTCCCCGGTCCGCAGGGGAATAAGCGCAAGGTAAAGGGTCAGGTCATGCTTCTTGCCTGGCGGATGGCAAAAACCAAGACCTGACCCCGTTCCCCTGTGACCCGAAGAGGCGCCCACATGACTCAGCTCATTCTCTACACCAGCGAAGACGGGCAAGCCCAAGTACAACTGCGGGCCGACCGGGGCACGGTTTGGCTCAGCCAGCGGCAATTGGCGGAGGCTCTTCCTGCGTTTCGGACGGCTGCTAAGTTGTTGTAAAAAAAAATCTGCGTTATTCTTGCGAGCCGCACAGCGTGTTGTGCAAGTCTCGGAATCAGGCTAATGATCGCTCTTACCACGCTACTGGACGCGACCAAGTGTTACGAAGTGTTGCGAGGATTACGCTGGCCAGAAGGCGTGATGTGTCCACATTGCGAGTCGTCGTCGGTGACCAAACAAGGGCACGATACCACGCAGCCTGCCCGCCAGAAATATCGTTGCGAGGACTGCGGACGCCACTTCGACGACTTGATCGGGACGATCTTCGCCGGCCGCCATCAGCCGTTGGATGCCTGGATCGGCTGCTTGTACCTGATGGGTCTGAACCAATCGAATAGCCAGATTGCTCACGAATTGGACCTGAACGAGGATGATGTGCAGCGCATGACCGAACAACTGCGCATAGGCATCGTTGCCAAGACGCCGTTGCCCCGCTTGTCGGGCGAGGTCGAATGTGATGAGGTGTATGTGGTGGCTGGCCATAAGGGCCACCCCGATGCCGTTGAAAAAAAAGCGAAAAGGGCGTCGCCGCCGGCTGAAGGGGGCGCCCGGTCGCGGCACGCTGGAGGGCGTTTGGTCGCTGCTGCGCTCCTGGCTCCGTCCGCATCGTGGGATCTCCCAGGAAAAATTGCCGCTCTACGTGGGCTTTTTTCAGTTCGTGCACAATGCCCGGTGTCGCGGTAGGGGGTTGCTTCAGCCCATGCTCTCGGCCTTGCTGACCAAATCTGCCTGAAACGCACGTAGATCCACAGCATTGGCGGCCCGCAAGGATAAGGCAATTTCTTCTTTCTTACAAATACTTAGTAACCGTCCGAAACACCGTAAGAGCCACCCTCAATTCGAGTGCGCTGCCACGCCGACAGGTTCGGGCCGGGCGGGCGCCGACCGACAACGAGGTTCCAGTGATGACCGATGCAACTCCAAGCCGTACGGCCGACGCGACGGACGCCGGCGACGCGCCGCGCGACGGGCTCTGGCCGTCCCCGGACTACAACCGCCAGGTCGAGCGGCTGCGCGCTGCCGTCGGCGAGACCATCTATCTCGCGGAACTGGTTGAGAGCGAGGTCCAACTGGCGGTGCGCCTCACCGACCACCCCTTCGTGCTGCTCGGGATCATCGAGTTTCCGCGCCCGGCCCCCGAGCGGGGGCTGGCCCCGCACCTGGTCCTGCTCGACGACGGGCGCGGGGTGAACCTGGGGCGCATCGCCCGTATCACGCGCGGGCGCCCCTTCAGCCCGGCCCCCGCTGATCTCTTGTTTCTCGATATCGAGGCCCACCAGCATCTGCTGCGCGGTGAGCGGCGCCTATCGGCGGACTTCATCGCGCAGCGGTCGCGGGCGGTCCTGGGCCAGGTGCTGGGCAGACGCGCGGCCCCGTTGCTCACCGGGCCGGACGGGCACGCGCTGGAGCGTCCCGCGGCAACCTCGGGCGAGGATGGGCGCTGAGCGGTATCCCACGGGCGGGGCACCGATCCGCACCTGGGCGGCGCCGGGTCACCGTCATCGCGACGGTGTTGCCCCCGCCTCCGACAACCCTTAGGATTGCAGTCCTGATTCGTAACCAAGAGATTCACTCCACTATGAGACCACTGCGTTTCGCCCTCGTCCTCTGGATCGCCGCCGCACTCCCGGCCCTGGCGGCTGACGCCCCGCGGGGCGACTTTGCGGACAGTCTGAGCGGCGGACCGGACTTCTGGCAGGTCACCGGAGTGGCCGCCGACGACCAACTCATGCTGCGCCGCGGACCCACCGCCAAGGCCCCCGTGGTCCTGTGCCTGGCGGACGGCGCCGTGCTGCGCAATCAAGGGTGCGCAATCCACGGCGGCCAGCGCTGGTGTGAGGTTTCGCCGCCCGAGAACCCGAGCCGCCGCGGCTGGGTGGCCGGGCGCTATCTGCGCGAATCGTCCGCCGCACCCTGAGCAGGCCGGCGCCGCCACCGGGCGCGGCGTCGCCGCGGCGCGACGACGCCATCCTTTTCCAAATAAAATCAATCAGCCATCAAGACGTGGAGTGAACAGACGATGCATCGAACCCATCCCGCCCCGACCCTGCTCGCCGCCCTGACGGCCCTGGCCCTCGCCGCCCCGGGGGCCGTGCTGGCCTACGGCGACCAGGACGCGATCAGGGATTGTGAGAGCCGCCTACGCAGTGAATACGGCCTCAGCGACCTGCGCGATGCCGGCGCCGAGCGGCTCAACGACACGGTGCATCACTACAAGGTCAAGGGCATGATCTATCAGTTCCCGCGCGAGACCATCAAGGTCTATTACTGAGCGGGACCCCATGCCGCGGGGCGGTCGCAGACCGCCCGCGGCGTCCCCGTTCAGCGATTCCCATCAGGAGCCTTCCCATGCGTATGACCGTCCTCCCCGTCCTGTTCGTCGGCGTTTTCACCAGCCTGTCCGCGGTCGCCGCGAGCCCGAGTTTCAACTGCGCCAAGGCGACCCACGAGGCCGAAAAGCTCATCTGCAAAGACGCCGAGCTCGCCAGCCTCGACCGCGACCTCGCCCAACTCTATGCCGCGGTGCTCAAGAACACCCCGGCAAGGGACCAGAAGCTGCTCAAGGCGGAGCAGCGCGGCTGGATCAAGGGCCGTGACGATTGCTGGAAATCGAGCGATGCGCGCGGCTGCATCGTCGAGGCCTATCAGGATCGGACGTCCGAGCTGGAGGCGCGCTGAACCTGGAACGCGCATTTGTTTCACGCAAAGACGCAAAGACGCAAAGACTGACCACCACGGCCGGGGCCGTGGTGCTCTTGGTCGCGGTCGGGGTGATCAGGAAGATCGCGACCTAACACCACCTGACGCAATGGCTCGGACCATTGGCGTAGGGTGCGCTGTGCGCACCGAGCGGCTGCGGTCGATCGTCGCCGCCCGGGTCTCGCCCGGCGCCATGGTGCGCACGGCGCACCCTACGGGCCGAGCCTGGGAACGAGAATAGACCCGGTCGTCAGCCCTTTACGCACACCACCTGCTTCAGGGTATGCACCACCTCCACCAGGTCCGCCTGATTGGCCATGACTTGGTCGATGTCCTTATAGGCGCCCGGGATCTCGTCGAGTACGCCCTTGTCCTTGCGGCAGATGACCCCCTCGGTCTGGGCGGCGAGGTCGGCCACCGTGAATGACCGCTCGGCCGCGGTTCGGCTCATGCGCCGACCGGCGCCGTGGGCGCAGGAGCAGAAGCTGTCCGGATTGCCCAGGCCGCGCACGATGTAGCTGCGCGCACCCATGCTGCCGGGGATGATGCCCAGATCCCCCTCGCGGGCGCGGATGGCGCCCTTGCGGGTGACCCAGACGTTCTCCCCGAAGTGGTGCTCGCGCTCCACATAGTTGTGGTGACAGTTGACCACCGTCATGGTCGACGCAAAGGCCGGCAGGTGGCGGGCCAGCGCGGCGAGAACGAGCGTCATCATCTGGTCCCGGTTCTCCCGCGCATAGGACTGGGCCCAGGAGACCGCCGCCACATAGTCGTCGAAGTGCTCGCTGCCCTCCGGGAAGTAGGCAAGGTCGCGGTCCGGCAATTGGATGAACCAGCGCTCCATGTCGCGCCGGGCCAGCTCGATGAAATAGTGGCCGATGGCATTGCCGATGCCGCGGCTGCCCGAGTGCAGCATGACCCAGACCTGGCCTGACTCATCCAGACAGACCTCGATGAAGTGATTGCCCCCGCCGAGCGTGCCCATCTGGTTCACCCAGTTGGAGAAGCGCCCGAAGGCCTTGAGCAGTTGCGGGTGCTTCTGGGTCATCGCGGTCAACTGGGCGTCGAAGGGGCGCGCGACCTCGGTCAGGGCGCGTTCGTCTTTGTGCTGGTTGCGCCCGACCGGCACGTCGCGGCTGATCTGGTCGAAGACCTTTTTCAGGACCCGCTCGTCGAGTTGCTCCGCGGTCAGCGAGGTGCGCACCGCCGCCATGCCGCAGCCGATGTCCACCCCCACCGCGGCCGGGATGATCGCCTTATGGGTGGCGATGACGGAGCCGATGGTGGCCCCGATACCGCCGTGCACGTCGGGCATGGCGGCAACATGGCGGTGGATGAAGGGCAGTTTGGAGAGGTTCACCAACTGCGCCCGCGCGCCCGGGTCCAGGTCGTCGGTCCAGACCTTGACCGGGCGCTCGCCCTCGGTGATGACTTGCTTGATGGGCATGGTTGCCTCCTGGGACCGTTGCGCTGGAGCTCAGCAAATGGGGGCGTTCTTACCGCCGCGCCGATTATCCGACTGCCAGCTTCAGGTCCCTCGTGGGAGCGGCTGCAGCCGCGCTGCGAGGCCAAGGTAACCTGCGACCCTGCGGCAGTCCGCGAGGCCCTGCCCCGTAGGGTCCGCTGTGCGGACCAGCGACCCCGCGGTGAGCGCCGTAGCGCCGGATGGGCAGAGCGCAGCGATGCCCATCAGCCTAAATCCGGGAATTGCTCACACAAAGACACAAAGAACACAAAGAAAAACCGATCACTGAAGGCGTCGGGCCGATCACCGCCCGGGTGACCTCCTCGACCTACGTATCGCGTTGAAAATCTTTGTGATCTTTGTGTCTCTGTGTGAGAACTGCTCTTTCTAGGATCAGGCGTCGCAGCCCGGATGGGCATCGCTCCCGCTCTGCCCATCCTACAAGCTCCCAGCGGGATTCGGTGGACTGCGCTGCGCTTGTCCACCCTACGGCGGCGCACCGGCAGTGCGCGTAGGGTGGACAAGCGCAGCGCAGATCACACCCGCAACCCGCAGCGCCGCGGTCACGCGCTGGGGTGCGGCGCTCCCGGCGGCCTTGCAGCCTCGGGCGCGGGACAGGTCGCGGGTTGGCCCAAGGCCCGGCGCAGTGGGCCGACGGCGGCCTTGCGGGCCAGCGGGTCGCGGTCCACGAAGCGGCACAGGTCGTCGGCCACCAGGGTGCGGATCGCGTCTTGGTGCGCCTCCGGGCAGCCCGGCAGCGGCGCGGTCCCACCCGCGAGCCGCAGGGAGACGGCCTGTCCCAGCAGGGCATAGCACCGCTTGTCGGCCGCGTTCGCCAGGTGCACGCCGTCGTCCGGGGGCGGCCGGTCCGTAAGCGCAAACCGCCAGCCGAGCCGGTTGGACGGCCGTGCCATGAGCGCCTGGTCATCCAGCAGGGCGAGCGCCTCCCCCTGCGCCTGCGCCGCCTCGCGCCACTGCCCCAGGGCCCAGTGCCCCAGCGCCTGCTCGATGCGGGCGAGCGGGAAGCCACCGAGCCTGCGGTACTGCGCCACGGCCGCCGCCGCGTCACCCTGATCCAGCAGGACGCGCGCCAGGTTGCTCCCGTACTGGGGCGACTCCGGGGCCAGGGCCGCGGCCTGGCGATAGTCGCCGATGGCCTTCTGCTTGTCCCCCGCCAGGTCGCGCACCAGGCCGAGCAGGAACCAGGCCTCGGCGTTGCGCGGGTCGGCGATCACGGCGTCCCCCAGGGTCGCGGCGGCCCCGGCGAATGCCTCCCGGTGCATGGCCAGGGTGGCGTCCATCACCATGAGGTCGGCATCCCCCGGCGCCCGGGTGCGCAGCGCGCGCAACCGGATTCCGAGCGCCTGCCAGTCCTGCGGCGGGGTGTGCAGGTCCAGGCCCAGTTGCGCCTTGGCCCGCAGCGCGTCGAGCCCGGGCCAGCCGGCGAGTCGGCCGGGGATCGGGTCCAACGCAGCCAGGGCGGTGTCGTAGCGGGCCAGGCGCAGGGCGGCGCGGGCGTTGTCCAGGGGGGCGCTCAGGAACCAGAGGTAGAGGACGCCCGCGGCGATGACCAGCAGCAGCAGGGCGAGGCCCAGCAGGCGCCACCGCCCGCGCCACAGGCGGCGCAGCCATAGCGCCAGGTTGCCCTCGATCTTGATGCCCCAGCCCTCGAACGAGACCTTGGTGTCGTCCGGCGCGGCCAGGTCCGGTGCGGGAGCCGCCGGTGCAACGGCCGCGGCGGGCGGCGGGGGCTCAGCGGTCGCCCGGGGTGGCGCCGATGGGTCCGCGCGCCCCTTGGCACCCGGCGGGCGGCCGGTCCGGCGCGCGCTCACGGCTTGGGTAACAGGGTGAATGAGTTGCCCTCGGTCGAGCTGAAGGGGTACTGCTCGAAGCCCCACTTGCGGGTGATCCGCGGCAGTTCCTCCTCCACATAGTCGGCCAGTTCCCGGACCTCGACACTGCCGTTGCCGCTGCGCTCGGCGGCCCCGCCCAGGCCCGCCAGCAGGGCGGCGGTGAAGGCGCCGTGGCCGCCCTCGCCCTCGAATGCCATCCGCTCGTCCGCGGTGGCGGCAATCATCGCCCGGCCGGTGAGCCGGCTCAGGCGGTCGATGGCGTCCTTGTCGCCGACTCCGCGGCCGGCCGGGGCACCGAAGCCGCCGGCGCTGCAGGTGTCGATCAGCACCACCGTCTTGGCGGCCGGGATGGCGGCCAGGAGCCGGCGGATCTGGTCGCTGGTCAGGCTGCGGGCGCGCAGTGCCGCCGCGCTCGTGTAGAGCGCGTCGGCCGGGATGAAGTGATAGTCACGCTCCAGGCTCGCCCCGTGGCCGGCGAGATAGAGCACGAAGACGTCCTGGGGGACGACCTGGCCCGCCAGCGTCGTTATGGCCGCGCGGACCGCCTCCCCGGTCGCCTCCCGGTCGGCCAGCACCCGGGCGCTGACGGTGCGGAAGAGGCGCGGGCCGCGCTCCTCGAACAGCCGGGCCATGGCGCGGGCGTCCGCGGCGGCGAAGCGCACGCCCGCGTGCAGGTTAGCGTCCTGGTAATCGGAGACGCCGACCGCGAGCAGCCAGAGCGCCGGGGCCGCCTGGCGCCCCGGGCGGACCTGGGCGCGGATGAGCACCGGTTGGGACTCGACACCGCGCTCGTTGAGCGCACTGACCGCGATCTCGGCCAGGTGCGGCTCGGTCGTCTGGGGCAGCGTAAAGATCGCGCTCTCGGTGCCGTCGGCCACGGTGCCGACCTGCCGGCCCTGCTGCTCCACGCCGTCGATGCGGTAGATGACCCGGCCGGCCCCGCCGCCCTGGTCCCTGACCCGCACCCGGACCTGGACCTCGCCGTCGGTCTCGACCTGGGCCTGGGACAGCAACTCCACCAGCGGCGCCCGGCCCTGGGACCCGGCCAGCAGTTCGCGCACGTCGCCGAGTTGCCTGACCGCCTCGGCGACCCGTTCATCGCCGTCCGCATCCAGCCGGCGGGCGATCAGGCCGGGCTGGTAGAAGTGCTCGCGCAACCGGCCGGCGGCGACGAACTCGCCCGCGCTGTCCTTGCCGTGGTTGCGGTGATAGCCCATCAGCCCCTCCGCGTCCGGCCCGGAGGCGGCATAGAAGCCCTCCGGGGTCCAGGCGACCCAGCGCTTGCGGTCGGTGTGGGGGAAGAGGGCGAGGACTTCGGCGCCGTCGCCCGCGCGGTGCCAGCGCAGCGTTCCGTCGCCGTAGCCGGCCACCAGGTAGCGGCCGTCGGGGCTCCAGTTGACTGCCCAGGCGACGCCGGGGACCGGCCGCTCCCAGGACTGGTTGCCGGTGCGGTCAAAGCGGCGCAGCGACCAATCGGCGCCGAGGACGAAGCCCTGGCCGTCGGGGGCGATGGCGAGGCTACGCGACATCTCATAGAGGTCCAGCTTCAGTGCCCGACCGTTGAGGCTGGGGCTGGTGCGGTCCTTCCAGTCCCGGACCTTCAGGCCAGGCGCGCTGGTGCGGGCCTTTGCAAGTGACGGGGCGTCCGGACCCAGGGCGCGGGCGGCGAGGTCGAAGCTGCGCGGGTCCTTGCCCCCGTAGCCATAGCCGAAGCGTACCCGACGGGCGTCCTTGGATAGGCCGAGGATATCTTCCTGGTCGCGCAGGTCCGCGATCACCGCATCCAGGCGCCGACCGACCCGCAGGTCCGGCTCTATCAGCCCCCAGGCGGGGTCATGCGCAGCGAAGAGCACCCCGCCGCCGGGGACCGGGGCCAGGTCCATGATGGTGTTGTTGGTCAGCGGCAGGTCACGGTGGCTGGACCATTGGCCCACCGGCCAGCGGCGGACCGGGCTCTTGCCGTTCACGTCCCAAGTCCCCCCGGCCAGGAGGTAACGCCCGTCGGCACTCCAGGCGACGCTGCCGAGATTGCCGTTATCCCCCCCGGAGCCATCCGGCCGGGCGACCTCGGCCAGGGTCTCGCCGTCCAGGACCTGCACCACGGCGCTGTCCGCAAAGCCCAGAGCGATCAGGCGACCGTCGGGGGAGAATCGGGCGGCGAAGGGGTCCTTGCCGCCTCCGGGGCGGGCGGACTTCGGCTCACCCAGGCCGCCGCGATTTACCTGGTACAGCCGCACCTGACCGTCGGAGCTGGTGGTGACCAGACGCCGACCGTCCGGGCTGAAGTCCGCGCTGTAGGAGCCGCCGCCATAGTCCGTATCGCGCCCGATCTCGTCACCGCTCGCCGCATCGAAGACCCTCACCCCGTTCTTGCCAGCGAGGGTCGCGGCCAGCCAACGCCCGTCGCGCGAGAATGCGAGGTGTTCGATGACCTCGGGCAGACCGGTCAGTCGGCGCAGCAGACGGCCATTCGCACGGTCGAAGAGGTAAATTTCTTCGGTGCCGCTTGAACTCCAACTCCAACTCCAACCCGCCACCGCTACCAGTGCCCCGTCGGGAGATAGCGCCACGGCAAAGAGCTTGCCCTCGTTGCCGTTCCCTTGGGGCGGGCGCAGCACCAGAATCTGCCGCCCGGTCGCGACCTCCCAGACCCGCGCCGTTTTGTCGTCCGAGGCGGTGACGGCCCAGCGCCCGGCAGAGTCGGTGGCGATACGCTTGATCACGGCCGTATGCATCCCGGTCTCCAGCCGCGGCAGCGGCCGTTCGGGCGGCCCCTCGCCCGCGCGCACCGGCCCCAGCGCGGGGCCGAGCGCGCAGCCGAGCAGTAGGAGCAGCCGCGCAACGGCGGCAAGGGGGCGGCGCAGCGGTCTCGGCCAGTGGTCCATCGCGGGTCCTCACACGGCGGCCCCGGGCGGCCCGGGGTGCGCCGGACGGCTCAAGGGCGGGTTGTCGGGATCCCCGGGGCGGCGCTCGGCCGGCCCCGGGCGGCCCAATTGGCGCACATCAGGGCCGGGAGTTGCAAGCCCCGACCGCGGCGGCGGTCACCCGCCCGCCGTCGCTCGGGTGGCCCCGAAGGTCGCGCAGCGACGCTGTGGGAGCGGCTTCAGCCGCGACGAGGCCGCGCGGATAGCCCGGGCGTCGCGGGTCACCGCGGGTGGACTGCGCTGCGCTTGTCCACCCTACGATGCCCGGTGGTCGGAATGATGACCAAGCCTGAAGAAATCTCTCACAGAGACACAAAGACACGGAGATCCGGACCTGTCTTTCTCCGTGTCTCTGTGTCTCCGTGAGAGAACTGCTCGTTCCGGGTACGGGGATCCCGCCGGCCCGCGGCGGTTGCGATGGCAGCTTGGCGGCCGGGGACCACTCGGAACCCGGCCCTGGGCTACCATGTCGCACCCGGGGTCCCACGTCCCCACCGACACGAGTCGAGCACCATGCCCACCAGCGATTCCCCCCAGAGCGCGGACAGCGCCCGCCAGTTGATCGAGGCCGTGCTGGCCTGGCGCGCCAACCCGCGCCGGGAGCAGCCCTGGGACCCGGCCGTGCAGCGCGCCCTGGAGACGGACCACGACCTGGCCCCGGCCCTGCTGCGCCTGCTCCTGAGCGACCATGCGCCGGACGGGCGCGCCCAGCAGACACCGACGGCGGGCTACGGCGTCTGCCTGGCCCTGCTGGGGGAGGCGCTGACCCGGATCCGCTATGCGGTGGAGCGGCAGCGGCCCTGGGCCGCCGACATGGCGGAACAGGTCCAGCAGGACATTGCGCAACTGGCCTTCAAGCCGGAGGTGGACGTGCGGGTCCAGCAGGACCTGATCGCGACCCTGCACGAGGCCAAGCTCCCGCTGCACCCCTGCATTCGCGACCAGGCCGCCGAACTCAGCGCCTATTACGCCCGCTTCCAGGGCGCCCGGGGCCCCGCCGACCTGGACACCCTGCTGGAGCGACTGGCCCGGGAGACCGCGACCGATGACCCCTTCGCGCTGCTCGAGGCCCTGCTCGCCCAGATGACCGTGATGCCGGCCGCGGCGCAGGTCATGATGGCGACCGGCATGATGGCCTCCCGGCAGCCCCAACTGAATGAACTGGGGCTGCTGCTGCTGCTGCACCCGGAGGCGCCGGTGCGCACCCAGTTACCGGACGCCTATCGGCAGACGGGCGCTGCCGGGCGGGTCGGCGCGCTCGGCCTGCGCCGCCTGATCGGCCTGCGCAACTGGCTGCCGGCGGATGAGCGGCCCGCGGTGGATGCCCTGATCAGGGAGGTCCGGCTGGCCGGGGTCGCCCCGGCGCCCTTGGCCCCGGTGCAGGCGCTACGCGTCTACGCCAGCGCCTTCGACGGCTCGGGCGCCCAGGCCGTCTGGACCTTCGTCAAGGAGAAGCGGCACTATCGGATCACCGCGGTGCTGGTGAAACAGGGCGTCGGCATCCGCGAGGTCTGGGGCGAGGGCGGCTTCACGAAGCGCGAGATGGATGACCGGATCAGACAGATGACCGGCAATGGCGCCGCGGTGCCGGTGGCGGGCGACTATGTGCCGCCGCTGGTCGCGCACTTCATCGCGGTCGGCCTGGACCGCCTGACCCCGCCCCCGGCGCAACTGCTGGCGCTGAACGAACTGGCGGGCGGCGACTACTGGAAGCCCCAGCCCCTCCCACCTGCGGACGCCATGGCGGACCTGGCGGCCACCGACCCCGGCGCCTTCACCCCGAAACGCGTCCAACAGGTGCTCGCCCAGTCACGTGATTGGCCGGAGCGCCACGCCTTCGCGGCCTCCTGGTTCGAGGACGACGCCCGCATCGACGACCTGCTGCGCAGCCGGGTGGGACCGCCCGCGGACTGGATCGCACAGTTGCCGGCCGCCGCCGCGGCCGTGGTCGAGCAGGTGCTGGAAGAGCGGCGCGGCCCCTGGGCCGAGCGGCTGCTGTGGATGGCCCGCTGGGCCCAGGCCACCCAGGGCCGCACGCCGGTCACCTGGCAGGAGTTTCTGATCGTCGCCCAGGAACTGGTGCAGGGCCGGACGCTGGCGCAGGTCCCCTTGATGCAGACCATCGCCGTGCGCTCGGTGCAGTCGGCCTGGCGGCGGGCGGGGGGGCGCTAAGGCGCAGGCGGCTCCTCATGTTGGCCGGGGTCCATTTTACGGTTCAACCGCTTGCGTATGCCGCGACGCCGGACCGTTGCGACGGTTCGTCATTTGGCTTGTGGTACCGTCGGTGGGCATCGTGGCGGATCGCCCTGCGGGCATCCGCGCGGGCTCAGCCGTGGTCATGGACGTGGTCATGCTCATGCCCGTGGTGGTGGGTGTGACCATGGCCGCTCACGGCGCCGGCGTCTGCGGCGTGCAGGCGGGATCCGTCGGATTGGCTGGCGGGCCTGGTGGTGAGGCCGGACTCCAGGCGGGCCCGCTGGGCGGCCAGTTCGCGCTCGAGCCAGTGCAGCCAGTGGCCCAGGTCGGCGCCGGGGCGGGTGGAGAGGGTCTCGAAGGGCGCTGAGCTTGCCAGGTTGCGCAGATAGCCCTCTGCGCGCTGCGGCTGGAACTCGGGCAGGAGCGGCAGCAGGTCGGACTTGGTGCACAGCACCAGGTCGGCGGCGCGGAACATCACCGGGTACTTGGCCGGCTTGTCGTCGCCCTCGGGGACCGAGATCAGGGTGACGTTGCGGTGCTGGCCGAGGTCGAAGCTGGCCGGGCACACCAGGTTGCCCACGTTCTCGATGAAGAGGATGTCGATGCCGTCGAGATCCAGACGGTGCAGGGCCTCGTGGACCATGTGGGCGTCCAGGTGGCAGGCGCTGCCGGTGGCGATCTGGACCGCCGGGACGCCCTTGGCACGGATGCGCAGGGCGTCGTTCTCGGTCTCCAGGTCGCCCTCGATCACGGCGAGCCGCAGGCGTCCGCCCAAAGCGTCGATGGTAGCCTCCAGGAGGCTGGTCTTACCGGCCCCCGGGGAGGACATCAGGTTCAAGGTCAGGACGCCGTGCCGGTCGAAGTGCTCGCGGTTGTGGGCGGCCTGGTGGTCGTTTTCCGTCAGCAATCCCTGGAGTACGGTCACGGCCGCCCGCCCGTCCGCGGTGCGGGCGAGCTTGCCGTCCGCCCGGACCAGGTGCTCGTTGCCGGGGGTGATGTTGCAGCCGCAGGTGTCACACATGGGGGGGTCTCCGAATCGCTGAGCTTAGGGACAGTTTACTAATAGGTTAAACAAGTCCATTCGGGAATGCGGGTCGCGTCGTTGTCGTTGTCGTTGTCGTAATCGAGGTCATCGTAGCTTCCCGGATTCTCGCGCGCGCCCAATTGCATCGCTTCTCCGACAACGACAACGATTGTGTTGTGTTTGACTTATTCTTGACTCGTTACTTAACAAGGGATTTGTCTTGGATGATCGCGTCCGCCGCCTGAGGTCAGCCGTCCGCCTCCGGGACGCTCAGCTCCAGGCGCGCGAGCAGCAGTTCGTCGCCACTCACCAGCCGGGTGTGGTAGCCACCACAGGCCCCGCACAACAGGCGGTTCGCGGTGGCCGCCGATTCGGCGTCGCAGTCCAGACAGTGCACCCGGATGGCCGCGGCCTCGATGACCAGTTCGGCCGCCTCGGCGCAAGTCCCCGTCGCCACCAGGGGCCAGGCGCGCTGGAGCAGGGCCGGCTCCAGCCCGGAGAGTGGGCCGACCTGGAGCAGGATGCGCTCCACCCGGGTGGCGCCCTGTTGCCGCGCAATCCCTTCCACCTGATCGAGCAGGGATTGACAGATGGAGAGTTCATGCATGGGCGAGGACCTGGTGCGCGCGGCCGGGGCGGGGAAAGGCGAACCCTAACCGAATCCGCCGCGCCCTGCATCCCGAGCCGGTCAGGGCTTGCGCTTGGCCCTGGGGTGCGCCTGGTCATAGACCTGGGCCAGGTGCTGGAAGTCCAGGTGGGTGTAGACCTGGGTGGTGCTGATGTCGGCATGACCGAGCAGTTCCTGGACGGCGCGCAGGTCCCCGGACGACTCCAGCAGGTGGCTGGCGAAGGAGTGGCGCAGCATGTGCGGGTGCAGGTTGCGGGTGGCGCCCTGCCCCTTCGCCCACTGGGCGACGCGGGTGCGCACCGTGCGGGGGTGAATGCGGTTGCCCCGGCTGCTGACGAAGAGCGCCGGCTCGCCCAGCGCCGCCAGATTGGCGCGCACCCGCAGCCAGTGCTCCACGGCCGCGCGCGCCTGGGTGCCGACCGGGACGCGCCTGGTCTTGGCCCCCTTGCCGGTGACACTGAGCATGGCGTCGGCCATGTCGATGTCGCCCAGGTTGACGCTGACCAACTCGGCCAGGCGTAGCCCGGAGGAGTAGAACAGCTCGATGATCGCCGTGTCGCGGATGGCGAGCAGGTCATCGACCGGGCGGTCGAGCAGTTGGCACAACTGATCGGCGTCCAGGGTGGCGGGGAGCTGGTGCGCAGTCTTGGGGGCGCGGACCCCCACCGCGGGGTTGCTGAGCGCCCGCCCCTCGCGCAGCAGCCAGCGATAGAGGCTGCGCAGGCTCGACAGCTCCCGTTGCAGGGTCCGGCCGCCGACCCCGGTGCGGTGCCGCCAGGCGAGATAGCGGCGCACCTGCTGCTGGTCCAGGCGGGTGATGGCGTCCGGCGCACCGCCGGCCTCGGTCAGCCAGGCGGCGAGCCGCGTAAGATCCGCGCGGTAGGCGCAGAGCGTCGGCTCCGCCAGCCGCCGCTCGTGGGCCAGGTGGGCGAGGAAGGGCTCGATGGGGCTTTCGTCGGGCTCGCTCATCGCCGGGTTCGGTGGCTTCCCCAAGCTGCGCACCCGCTGCGCGCGCTCATTCCGGGACCGTCTTCTTGGCGCGCTTGCGCCGCGGCGGCGTGGGCTTGGGGCTGACCTCGGGGGCCTGGTCCACGACCGGCGGCAGCGGCGGTTCCGGGGCCGGCGCGGACCCGGTCGCGGACTCCGGGGGCAGCATCTGCAGCTTGTGGCTGACGATCTCCCCCAGGCGGTCCAAGAGGTCGGTGCGCATGTCCGGCTTGAAGCGCTCGGGATCGGCGGCCCCGATGGCGAGCACACCGCAGCGCCCGTTGGCACGCAGCGGCACCAGGGCGGCGCAGCGCACCAGGGCGGCGTGGGGATCGTCCAGGTTGCCGAACAGGGCCCCGTTCTTGGCCTCGTCCAGCGGGCCGCAGAGGGCGTGCCGGCGCTCGAGGAAGTCGCGGAAGGCGGCCACCAGCGGGTCCCCGTCGGCGGCCTCCGGGTCCAGCGGGAAGAGCTTAAGGGTCACCGCCTGGGCGCTGAACTCGCGCTTCAGGGCCTCTTCGAGCGCGGCGCTGACCTGCGCCAGGTCCGGGGCGGCGATCAGGGTGAGGACCAGGGCATGGAGGCGGGCGGCGAAGGATTCGTACTCGCGCGCGCGGGCGATGAGTTGCGACAGTCGACCGCGCTCCGTGTCCAGTTGGGTGCGCAACACCCGGACCTGATGCTCGATCAGTGAGGTCGCCGCCCCGGCCGCGGTGTGGGGGAGCCGCAGGTGGATCAGTGCCTCCGGGTGGGTCGTGAAGAAGTCCGGGTGGCCGCGCAGGTAGGCCACGACCGTCGCTTCCGGCCCCCCCGCCGCGTTGCCGTCCGCTGCCGGCCCGGCGACCACCCCCGCCGGGACCCCAGATGCGTCCGCGGCGCCGCCGCCCTCGATCTTCGTCTTTCTCATGGCTCGATCTCCCCCTCGAAGACCCGTTGTGCCGGTCCGGTCATCAGGACCGGTCGGTCGCTGCCCGGGCACTCTATCACAAGGTCCCCGCCGGGCAGGCTGACCCGCACCCGCGGCCCCAGCAGCCCGCGGTCGCGCCCGCTGACCACCGCCGCGCAGGCCCCGGTCCCGCAGGCCAGGGTCTCGCCGGTGCCGCGCTCGTAGACGCGCAGCCGGATGTGATCCGGCGCCAGCACCTGCATGAAGCCAGCGTTGACCCGCTGGGGGAAGCGCGGGTGGGACTCGATACGCGGGCCCAGCCGTGCCACCGGTGCCGCCTGCGTATCCTCCACCAGCAGCACCGCGTGAGGATTGCCCATAGAGACGGCACCGATGGTGAGCCGCTCACCGTCCAGATCCAAGTCGTAGGTCGGCGCCCGGCGCTCCGCCAGGAAGGGGATGAGCGCCGGCTCCAGGATCGGGACCCCCATGTCGACCCGGACCTGGCCGTCCGGCTGCACGAAGAGCCGGATCGCACCGGCGGCCGTGCCCACCGGGATCTCGGTGCGGTCCGAGAGCCCCTGGTCGCGCACGAAGCGGGCGAAGCAGCGGGCGCCGTTGCCGCACTGCTCCACTTCTGAGCCGTCGGCGTTGAAGATGCGGTAGTGGAAATCAGTCGCGGGCAGGCGCGCGCGCTCGACCAAAAGCACCTGGTCGCAGCCGATGCCGCGGCGCCGGTCGGCCAGCCGGCGGATGGCGGCCGCGTCCAGCGCGACCGTCTGGCGCAGGCCGTCGATCACGACGAAGTCGTTGCCCAGGCCGTGCATCTTGGTGAATCGCAGCGTCATTAAGATGATTGTCCGCGAATGAACGAGTGGACCGTGTCTTATGACAGTCGCCCGAACACCGCCAAATGCCGGTCGCTCACCACCGCCACCTCGAGGCTGCTCAGACCCGCCTGCGCCAACTGCGCCACCACCTCCTGGGGCTCGAAGGCGGCGAACAGCGAGTTGCGGAAGTCGGCGCGCAGGATCTCGGGCTCACCCGCCGTATAGGTCGCCACCAGGGCCTCCGCCCAGCCGGCGGAGGCCGGGCGCATCAGGTCCATCACCAGCACCTGGGCGCCGGGGCTCCCGACAGTCCGCAGCGTCTCCCAGAGGACCTGAGGGTTGTGCAACTGGTGCAGCAGGCTGTTGGCGAGGATCAGGTCATAGTGGGCCGCGGGCAGGCTGGGGCTGGGTAGGCATTCGCACAGCAGCCGGCAGCGCGCGGCGACCCCGGGCAGCCGCTCCAGGGCCGCCCGGGCGTGCTCCAGCATGGTGGCGGAGCCGTCCAGTGCGTCGCAACTCGCCTGCGGGTAGAAGCGCAGGAAGCGGCAGACGATGTCCGCCGGTCCGCAGCCCAGATCCAGGGCGCGGGCGCGGTGCAGGGACGCCGGGTCCAGGCGGCCGAGCAGCTTGATGAACAGGCTGTTGGACTCCGAGAAGTCGGCCTGGGCATAGGCGAGTGCCTGCTCCGCCCCCTCCATCAATTCGGGTTCAAGACGGCGTTTCATGGTAACGGCGACTCCCCGGCCATGAGGTCGGCAATGGTCTCCCGGCGCCGTACCAGGTAGGCGTCGCTGCCACTCACCATGACCTCGGCCGCGCGCGGCCTGCTGTTGTAGTTGGAACTCATGCTGAAGCCATAGGCACCGCTGCCGCGCACCGCCAGCAGGTCGCCCGGCTCCAGGGCGAGCAGGCGGTCCTTGCCCAGGAAGTCCCCGGTCTCGCAGACCGGGCCTACCAGGTCATAGCGGGCGGGGCTGGCCGGGCTGCCCAGGCGCACCGGCACGATGTCCTGGACCGCCTGATAGAGGGCGGGGCGCAGCAGGTCGTTCATCGCCGCGTCCAGGACCGCGAAGCGCCGGTGTGCCGTGGGCTTCAGGTACTCCACCCGGGTCAGCAGGATGCCGGCGTTACCGATGATGGCGCGCCCCGGCTCCAGGATGATCTCGTGGGCGCGACCCCCCAGCCGATGCAGCAGGGCGGCGGCATAGGCGGCCGGTTCCGGCGGGTGTTCGGCGAGGTAGCGGATGCCGAGCCCGCCGCCCAAATCCAGGTGTTCCATAGAGATGCCCGCCGCGGCCAGCCGGTCGGCCAGGGCCAGGACGCGCTCGAGTGCGGCCAGGAAGGGGGCCAGATCCGTCAGCTGGGAGCCGATGTGGCAGTCGATGCCGGTGATGCGCAGGTGCGCCATCCCGGCCGCCCGCCGGTAGACCGCCTCGGCCGCCCGGATGTCGATCCCAAACTTGTTCTCTTTCAGACCGGTGGCGATGTAGGGGTGGGTGCGGGCGTCCACGTCCGGGTTGACCCGCAGCGAGATGGGGGCGATGCGCCCCAAGTCCCCGGCCACCCGGTCGAGGCGCTCGAGCTCCGGCTCCGACTCGACGTTGAAGCAGCGGATGCCGACCTCCAGCGCCCGGCGCATCTCGTCCTCCCGCTTGCCGACCCCCGAGAAGATGATCTTCCCCGGCTCGCCCCCCGCCGCCAGCACCCGCGCCAGTTCGCCCACCGAGACGATGTCGAACCCGGAGCCGAGTCGTGCCAGGCAGCTCAGCACCCCCAGGTTGGCATTGGCCTTGACCGCGAAGCAGATCAGGTGCGGGTGGCCGTGGAAGGCGCGGTCGAAGGCGTGCCAGTGCCGCTCCAGCGTCGCCTGGGAGTAGACATAGCAGGGCGTCCCGAACTCCTGTGCCAGCGCGGACAGCGGCACGTCCTCGACGTGAAGTTGGTTGTCGCGGTAGTTGAAATGGTCCATTACTCGCTCTCCCCGATGCACCCGACCGTGCAGGTGCTCGGGCGCTGCGCCGGCCAGGCCAGCAGCCCGGGGCTGGGGCTCGCGGGCCCAGCCGCGGCCGGCGTGGTCGGCACCGTCGGCACATCCGTGGACTGTTTGGTGCCCTTGGTCGGGGCCTGTGGATCGCCCGGTTGCGGCAAGTACAGGGGGCCTTTTTGCCCGCAGGCGCCGACCATGCTCAGGGTGCCGAGCGCGATCACCATGACGACGAAAAGGTAACGGGCCCAGCAGTGCATGGAATCAGCGCCTCGCGCGAGCGGGAATCGGGGCGCCAGTGTAGCCGAGTCCCGCGCCGCGCGCGCCCCGTCCCGGCCCGCGGGCGCGATCCAAAGGTCAGCGCACGGACACGGCGACCGCGCCTGAGCGTCTCGTTCCCACGCTTCCGCGTGGGAATGCCGCGCGGGCGCTCCACGTCCCGAGCCCCGCAGACCCCTCATGGTCAAGGCTGCCGACTGCCCCTGGCCGGAACGGCGATCGAGCCTTTGATGGCAAAAAATGATCTGGATGGCCGCCGGCAGGCCGGCGTCCGGCCCGTACTGCGCAAACAACCAACGGGGATTGGGACCGGTAGACTGCTCGGGCAACAGATAGTTTCATGTGCCGGGTCCCGTGCGCCAAGTCGGTTGGGGAGAGGCAAGCGACGGCTATTTAACAACAGAAAAGATCTGGTCGCAATAATAGGGTTACCTTTACCCGGATTGATGAGAGGCGCACCGCCGCGCGAGGGCGGCTGAGGCTCGCGACCTGGCTCCTGTTCCGTCCAGTGGACGCCAAGACCCAGGCGCGAGATACCAGGGCGCGGGCCGATCCAGGCGAGGCCCTGAGCAACCGGCTTCGCGGGCGGACTCACTGCCGCCGTCGGGCTAAGGGGCGGGCAACGCTGCCTTCCCGGCGCCGGCGGTGCCGCCTTGGGGGGCGTTACGCGCGGCGGGGGCCGCCGGGGTCGCCGAGGTCGGTGGCTGGACCGCCCGGTCCGCGGGGGTGCCGCCCGGGGGGGTGGCGTCCCCGGCTGCTGCATCCCCGGTCGCCACCTCGACCGGGCGGATCACCTCTGCCTGGTAGCGCGCGGCCGTTTTCCCCTCGCGGGTGAGGAGGGTCAGTTCGCCGCCGTCGATGCGATAGCCGGTCACGGTGCCCAGCACCGCCGCATAGTCACGGGCCTGTTCGGCGGCCCCCTGGGGTCCCTTGCAGGCCATCCGGGTGCTGGCCAGGGGGCCGATGGTCAGGGCCTCGCCGGTCAGGGTGTAGCCGCTCATGTAGCGATTGCAGCCGTCGGAGCCGCCGAGGGTGTCATCGTCGCGGAACTCCAGCGTGATCTCGGTGCCGCTACGGGCCGAACTGATGCCTTGTTTGCCATTGTTGTAGCCGTGCAACTGCCACACCTGTCCCACCAGCGGGGCCGGTTTGAGCGGCAGGAAGCGCAGCAGGGGTGCGCCCGCAGCGTCCAGCAACTCCAACAGCTCGCCGTCCAGGCGGTAGCCGGCGACCCGGGTCAGGGCCAGGCCGACCGCCTGGTCCTGCCTCATCAGTGGCTCCGGACAGGCCATCATGGTGGCGGCCATGTTGGCCTTGAACGTCAGGGACGTGCCGGCCAGGGTATAGGCCCCGCCGATCTGGTTGCAGCCGGCGTTGCCGGAGACCCGCCCCGCCTCGAAGCGGAAACGGGCCGGGCGGGGGCCCTCGGTGGTCTCGACCAGGGCATTGCCGACGCGATAGGCCGCCAGCAGCCAGGACTGGTCCTCCAGGGTCGGCGCCGCCCCGGGCGAGGGCGTCGGTGCCGCCGGGGCCACGGAAGCGGCTTGGTTGCCGGTCAGGGGCCGGTCGGCGTCGGCGGCGGTGACCGGGGTCGCGGCCGCCAGCAGCACGGCGAGGAGGATCAAGGCCGGGGTGGCGCTGGGGAACTGGTGCTTCATCGCGGAAGGTCCTCGCGGATTGGGGGCGTGCCGTGGCCGTGCCACGGTGGCACCCATGACGGCTTGGTGGATGATCTGGGCCTAGTGCCCGCCACGCGAGTGTACCGACGAAGCCGCGCGCCTGACAGTACCCGATCGGCCTGTGACGGCGGCCGGCGGGCTTCAATCGCCCTGGCGGCGGCGCCGCTCTCGCAGCCGATCCAGACGCAGCCGCTCGCGCTCGTCGAACAGCCGCCGCGAGCCGATCCATACCGCCGCCACCGACCCCAGGCCGGTCCCGGCGGAGATCAGGAACATCATCAAAAGCTGGTACTTGGCCGCCTCCATGGGCGGGCTGCCGGCGAGGATCTGCCCGGTCATCATCCCCGGCAGGCTGACCAGGCCGGCGGTGGCCATGGCGTTGACGATGGGGATCAGGCCGGCGCGCAGCGAGTCCCGGCGGATCCCTGCGATGGCCTGGTCCCAGGTGCCCCCGGCCAGCAGCCGCGCCTCGATCCGCCCGCGTGCGTCCCAGGCGCCGCGCGTCAGGGTGTCGAGCGCGATGGCCGCCCCGCTCATGGTGTTGCCGAGCAGCATCCCCAGGAGCGGAATCAGGTATTGGGGTTGATACCAGGGCTCCACCCGGATGATCAGGGTCAGCGTCAGCATCAGCACGCAGCAGGACGAGAGGAACATCGAGATGGCCCCGATCCCGTAGCCCCAGGGGCCGCGGAAGCGCCGCTGCTGGCGCTGCAGGACCTCGATGCCGGCCACCGCCAGCATAAACAGCGCCATGAGCCCGATCAGCCAGGGGTTCGTCTGCGCGAACAGGACCTTGAGCACCAGCCCCACCAGCATCAACTGCACCGTACTGCGCGCCGCGGCGATCAGCAGGCGCCGCTCCACCCCCAGGTGCAGGCGCCAGGACATGGCCGCCAAGAGCAGCACCAGAAGGGCGGCCAGGGCCAGGTCGAAGGGGGTGAGCAGTACCAGGCTCATGGCCGAAACCGCGGACCGATGGACCCTGGAAAGGGTTTATTGTCCGCAAATGAACGCAAATGAACGCAAATAGTAAAGAAATCCGCTCCCGGGGTCATCGTCACCGTGCGGGCGCGCACCGACAGCGCATCTCGCTGTTTCATCTCTTTGTTATTTAAGTTCATTTGCGTTCATTTGCGGACGATCTTCTTCTTCCGACCGCCGGGCCTGGAGGCGGCCATCCAGGATGCCGAACTGCCGCCCGCCCAGGCGCTCGCGTTGCTCCGGGTCGTGGCTTACCCAGAGCACCGCGGCGGCGTGCGCGGTGCGATAGCCCGCCACCACCCGTTCCACCCGCTCCCGGTTGCTCGGGTCCAGGTTGGCCGTGGCCTCGTCCAGCAGCAGGGCCTCCGGGTCTTGGGCCAGCAGGCGGGCCAGGGCCAGGCGTTGGCGCTCACCGGTGGAGAGGCGTGCGATCGACCAATCGAACACGTCCGGCTCGAAGCCCAGGCCCGCGAGCAGCGCTACTGGGTCCGCGCCCGGCGGGTCCGCGGCCGCCGGGAAGTGCTCGCCCACCGTGTCCGCCCACCAAAAAGCTTCCGCGGGCAGGAGCCCCACCCGCCGCCGCCAGTGCGCGGGGGCCATGGCCGAGCGCGCCTCGTCCCCCAGCCAGACCTCGCCCGCGTGGGGGTCCAGGTCCGCCACGGCGCGCAGGAGCAGGCTCTTGCCGGAACCCGAGGGGCCTGAAATGAACACCAGTTCCCCGGCGTCCAGGGCCAGGCTCACCGGGGCCAGGACGCGCGGCGCGACACCCTGGAGCCGTAGCGCGCCCATCAGCGGCGCCGGAACACCAGGTCGTGGACCTGGTGACCGAGGCGTTCGCCCCGCGCCTCGAAGCGGGTCAGGGGCCGGGTCGAGGGGCGCTGGGCGAAGCAGCCCGGACCAGCGGTGTTGGTGAAGGGCGAGCCCGGGGCCTCCAGCACCTCCAGCATGTGGGTCGCGTAGGGCGCCCAGTCGGTGGCCGCGTGGAAGACCCCGCCCGGCGCCAGGACGCGGGCCAGCAGGTCGAGAAAGGCGGGGGTCAGGATGCGGCGCTTGTGGTGACGCAGCTTGGGCCAGGGGTCCGGAAAGAAGAGTTGGACCCGCTCCAGGGCGCCGGGGGTCAGGCCCTGCTCGAGCAGTTCCACGGCGTCGTGGCGGACCACGCACAGGTTGGCGAGCCCGCGCCGCTCGGTTTCCAGTAGCAGGTGCCCAACCCCGGGGCCATGGACCTCCACCCCCAGCCAGTTGCGGAGCGGATCGGCCGCGGCCATCGCCGCCAGGCTGTCCCCGTTGCCGAAGCCGATCTCGAGCACCACCGGGCGCGCATTGCCGAAAAGGGCGGCCAGGTCGAGCGGGGTCCCCGGCACCCAGTCCAGGCCGTAGCGCGGCCACAGTTCCACGAAGGCCCGCTCCTGCGCCGCCGTGAGCCGCCCCTGGCGCAGGACGAAGCTGCGCACCGGGCGCCGCCGTATCTGGGAGGAGTCCGGGGGGGAGGCCAGGAAGCGGTCGGTCGCCGGGCCTGCGGATCCGCTCGGTTCGTCAGGGTCGCTCAGGGGAGGGGAAGTGCTCAAGGGACAGCGGCTCTCAGGGTCGCCCGCAGGGGCCGGGGCGCAAGGCTGACGTTATAGCATGGCCGGGGACGCATCGCCTGCCCAGCGCCACCGCAGCAATTCCAAATTTGGACGACTTCACACGGCCCCCTGGTGGATGCGGCGCGTGCGACCGATGTGCCCGATCCCTCACACCGTGGGGCGCGCCTTATCCACCCTATAGCAAAGCGGGTTTTGTAGGGTGGATAAGCGTAGCGCATCCACCATCGGCCCCGCTGCCGACACGCTGCCGGTTGCGCCCACCCAAATTTGAAACCGCTGGCGCCGCGCCTGGGGCCGGGGTCGCGCTGCCCATGGACTTCCCCGCACCGGCTCCAGCATACTCGCAATCCGACGCTTGCCATCGACCGCCCCGGCGTCTGCGGTACGCGTGCCTCCCCCGAAAAATTGGGAACGCCAACAACGATCAGACGCGGTTGTCCGGGATCGCTATTGGCAGGCAGGCAGCGCATGTCCTACGACGACCACTTGGACTCGACTCTCGCACCCCCAATTCCCCCTCCGTCAGTTGGTCGACCAGTTCAGGTACAGCCATGAGCCATGCCGAGACACACAACCCACAGGCGATCACGAGTCAACTCGATCGGATGACACTTGCGGAAGCGATCACGATGGCCCAGGAATTCGAGGCCGCTGCCGCCGATTTTTATCGCGAGCTCGCCCGCCGGCTCAACACCGAGGCGAGTACGCTCGCCCATGAGTTAGCGAACGAGGAGGAACAGCACGGTCTTATGCTCCGCGCGCTGGCCGCCCAACCCGGGCTCGCGCAGCACCTGCGCCAGCGCATCGCCGCCCCCGCGAGTACCCCGGCCTTCTGTACCTTCATCACCCCCCTGGACCTACCGGCCGAGCCCCAAGAGGACGAGTTGCTCGCCTATGCCAAGTCGCGGGAGGAGATTGCCCGGGAACACTACGGCTATTTGGCGGAACTGGCCGCTCCGGGACCGCTACGCGACCTGTTCGCGTTCTTCGCGCATGAGGAACAGCGGCACGCGGACCATCTGGACCAGCGCTGGAGCGAGTTATTCGCGGTGTTCTGAATGCGGAAAACCATGTCCAAAGCCGCGGGCCCCGCTGCCCATGGACTTCCCCGCCCCCGCTCCAGCATACTCCCCACCCGAGGCTTGCCGTCGTCCGCCCCGGCGTCCGCGGTCCGCCCGCCTGCCCCTGCGGCAGCCGTCTCAGGTCATCCGGCCCTGGAGTGAAGCGCTTTGAGCATCGACTGGAACACCTATCCCTGTCAGGACCTGTACGACGAGCTGGTGGCCGCCCCCGGTCAGGGCCGCAACGCCTTCGCCGGACTGCTGGACGACCTCAAGGACCTGGGCCCGGACGAGCTGGTGGCCCGTCAGGAGGCGGCCGAGGTGGCGATCAAGGAGATGGGCATCACCTTCACCGTCTACTCGGAGGAGGGGGGCGCCATCGACCGCGCCTGGCCCTTCGACATCATCCCGCGGATCATCCCCAAGTCCGAGTGGGACCGGGTGGAGGCGGGGCTCAAGCAGCGGGTGCAGGCGCTCAACCTCTTCATCGATGACCTCTACCACGACCAGCGCATCATCAAGGACGGGGTTTTCCCGGCCGAGGTCCTGGCCAAGTCCGTGAACTTCCGGCCCCAGTGTGTCGGGGTCAATCCGCCGCTCGGCATCTGGGCGCACATCTGCGGCTCGGACCTGGTGCGCGACGCGGACGGGACCATCTATGTCCTGGAGGACAACCTGCGCGTCCCCTCCGGGGTCTCCTACATGCTGGAGAACCGCCTGGTGACCAAGCGGGTCTTCCCGGAGCTCTTCGAGCACTATGCCCCGCTGCCGGTGGACGACTACCCCTCGCAGCTCTTCGACACCCTGGCCGCCCTCTCGCCGCGCCCCGCGGACTATCCCCAGGTGGCGGTGCTGACCCCGGGCATCTACAACTCGGCCTATTTCGAGCACGCCTACCTGGCCCAGCAGATGGGCTGCGAGCTGGTGGAGGGGCGCGACCTGTTCGTCGACAAGGACGACTGTGTCTACATGCGCACGGTGGACGGTCCCAAGCGGGTCGACGTGATCTACCGGCGGGTCGACGACCTGTTCCTGGACCCGGAGGCCTTCCGACCCGATTCCACCCTGGGGGTGCCGGGCCTGATGCGCGCCTGGACCGCCGGCACCGTGGCCCTGGCCAATGCCCCGGGGGCCGGGGTGGCGGACGACAAGGTGGTCTATGCCTTCGTGCCGGAGATCATCAAGTTCTATCTGGACGCGGACGCGATCTTGCCCAATGTACCGACCTATCGCTGCATGGACCGCGAATCGCTGGCCTACACCCTGGAGCACATGGAAAAGCTGGTGGTGAAGCCGGCCAATGAGTCCGGCGGCTATGGGATGCTGGTCGGCCCCGCCTCCACCGCGGCCGAGCGGGCGCAGTTCGCGCTGCTGATCCAGCAGGACCCGCGCAACTACATCTCCCAGCCGGCGCTCAAGCTCTCCACGGTGCCGACCATCGTCGGGCGCAACCTGGAGCCCCGGCACGTGGACCTGCGCCCCTTCATCCTGTCGGCCGACCGCCAACAGGTGACCATGGGCGGGCTCACCCGGGTGGCGCTGCGCAAGGGATCACTGGTGGTCAATTCATCCCAGGGCGGGGGCAGCAAGGATACCTGGATCGTGCCGGATTAGTAACGAGTCAAGAACAAGTCCAACACAACGCTATCGTTGTCGTTGTCGTTGTCGTAATCGTAATCGTAATCGGAGAAGCGATACAATTGGCGTGCGACAGAATCCGAGGCACTACGATAACCTCGATTACGACAACGACAACAACGCGCCAAGCATGCCCTGATGGCCTTGTTTAACTTATTAGAAAACCGTTCCTAAGCCCCGAAGGGGCGTGACATACCAGCCCAGGGCAACGCCCTGGGTATGAGGCATAACGGAGGCCAGCCCTGAAAGGGCGTGACATAAGCAATCGCGCAATTGTGTCACGCCCTTTCAGGGCTAGGCTGACAAAACGACGCTATCCCAGGGCGTTGCCCTGGGCTGGTATGTTCGACCCCGATGGGGTCGGTGCGCAGGACACGGTGGAGCCGGGTGCTCGCCGCCGGCTGCAGGATACCGGCGGCGCAGGTCTCTGCTCGGTGTTTCAGTCGCCTTGGGCTGCGGCATCGTTGTGCTAGCTCAATTGTTTGCCACAGAGGACACTTGCGGATGCTGTCGCGCGTTGCTGAGAATATTTACTGGTTGGGCCGCCATGTGGAGCGGGCGGAGAATGCCGCCCGGGTCGTCGCCGTCAACGCCAACCTGCTCCTGGACCTGCCGCGGGGCATTGCCCCCGGCTGGGCGCCCCTAGTCTACATCAGCGGGGCCAATGCCCAGTTCGAGGCCGACTACCCGGACTACAGTGAGGCCAGCGTCGTGCACTTCCTGCTGGGCGACACCAAGAATACCGGGTCCATCCTCTCGGCCCTGGCGGCGGCGCGCGAGGGGTGTCGCACCATCCGCGATTTCGTTCCGCGGGAGGCCTGGGAGGTACTCAACGAGTTGTATCTCTACGGCCGCGACGAACTGGAGCGCGGCATGACCAAGGGCGGTCGCCACGCCTATCTCAAGGCGATCATCCTGGGCGCCCAGGGGATCAACGGCCTGCTATCCGGCACCATGATCCACGACCAAGGCTACGAGTTCCTGCACCTGGGGCGCTTCCTGGAGCGGGCGGACATGACTACGCGCATCGTCGACGTGCGCTCCGCCAACCTGCTGCCCCAGACGACCACCGAGCTGCTGCCCTTCGAGACCATCCAGTGGGTCAGCGTGCTGAAGTCGCTCAGTGCCTATCAGGCCTACCGGCGCAGCGAGCAGGTGCGGGTGCAGCGCGAGCGGGTGCTACGCTTTCTGTTCCAGCACCGCGACTTCCCCCGCGCCGTAAGCCACTGCCTCGAGGCCGCCCGCCAGGGCCTGGAGAAGCTGCCGCGCAACGACGCGGCGCTGCGCGTGGCCGGGCGGCTCCGGCGCAACCTGGAGGCGGCCGAACCCTGGCGGCTCGACCAGCAGCAACTCCATGCTCATGTCGATGAGCTACAACTGGCCATCGGCGACCTGCACGCGGAGATCGCCAAGACTTGGTTCCCGCCGCCGCTGGCGCTGGAGGCGGCGGCTTGAGGCGGGGGCGGAAGAGGATTTGTCCGCAAATGAACGCCAATGAACGCAAATAAGACAAGCTGATGCTGATCGAACTGCGGGTCGAAAACCACCGCTCCATCCGGGACGAGCAGGCACTCACCATGCAGGCCGCGGATGATGGGGACTTGTCTGATCCGCGTCCCCGGCAGGTTCCGGGCTTCGCCGGGCGGCTCCTTCCGGCCGCTGCGCTCTATGGGGCCAACGCCAGCGGCAAGAGTAACGTGCTATCCGCACTCGGGTTCATGCGTGATGCGGTCATTCAGTCGCTTGGTACTTGGGCGCCCGATGGCGGAGTACCACGCGACCCCTTCGCTTGGGGTGCAAAGTCATCCGAACCCTCGGTTTTTGAGGTGATGGTGCTGGTCGCGGGAATGCGCTACCAATACGGTTTCGTCACGGATGACCGACGTGTTCTCGAAGAATGGCTTTATGCCTGGCCTGGTAACGAGAAGCAGACCTGGTTCGAGCGGGGCGGCGACCTGTTCAACTTCGGAGAGCACCTCATTGGTGAGAACCAGTTAGTCGGGCGAGTCACTCGCCCCAATGCACTGTTCCTTTCTGCGGCCGTTCAACTCCGGCACCAACAGCTCAGCCCGCTCTACGGTTGGTTTCGCGACCTGCGTACGATCAATGTCGCGCGGCGGGGCCAGGGCGCGGCGACGGACACTGCGTCTGAGAACCTGATGCTTCGCACGCTGGAGATACACAATGCCCGTCATGTGCAGCTTTCCTTGTTCCCTGAAGAGGAAACGACCGCTGAGCGGATACTGAGCTTCACGGAGTTGCTGTGCGCTGCCGACGTCGGTATTGTGGATATAAAAGTCGAAAGGACATCGGCGGGTTCCGCACATCGCAATTTGGGTCAGCGGCTCCGAGTCTTGCTGCGTCACCGCAGTAATACAGAGGATGCGTGGCTTACGCTGGAGGATGAGTCACGGGGGACGCGTACGCTGTTTCACATGGGCCATTTACTGCTGGATTTGCTCGAGAATGGCGGCTTGGTCCTCATCGACGAGTTGGAGAGGAGCCTCCATCCCGTGTTAGCCCTTAAGATTCTTGCGCAATTCAACGACCCGCGTACCAACCCCCACAACGCACAGATCCTGTTTACAACCCACGACACCCACCTGCTCGGCACCATCCTCGGCGAGCCGCCGCTGCGACGCGATCAGGTTTGGCTCACCGAGAAGGACCCGGATGGCGCCACCTGCCTCTATCCGCTCACCGATTACAAGCCGCAGCCTGCCGAGAACATTGAGCGTGGCTACCTCCAGGGCCGTTACGGGGCCATCCCATTTCTCGGCGATCTGGTCAATGTCGGGAAGGCAGCGGATGGGGAGTGACCGCCGTAACCGTGAACGCCGAACCGCCCGCGGCGCGCCAAGCAGGAGTGCGAGGCGGCGTATCCTGATCGTTTGCGAAGGTGAGGTGACGGAGCCCGAATATTTTCGTGGATTCGAGCGGTGGGCACGCAACAACACCGTGCAGATCGATATCCCGATCAAGCGCAGTCAGGGGCTGGCCCTGGTCGAGCGGGCGACGCGACTCAAGTGCGCGGCCGAATCCGCGGCAAGGCGTGAAGCTGATGCCTTCCTTGCCTATGACGAGGGCTGGTGCGCATTCGACGTGGACGACAACGATCAACGCAACCTCAACGAGGCCCGCCAACTCGCCGGCGCCAACAGCATCGAACTCGCGGTTTCCAACCCCTGTTTTGAGCTTTGGTTATGGCTGCATTTCAAGGACAGCCCCGGCGCGCGTCATCGCTACGACCTACAACGGATGCTTCGCGAGTTTCTTCCCGGTTACGACAAGCACCTGGAATTCGATCAGGTATCAGCGGGCATCGCAGACGCCACCCGACGCGCGCGGCGACTTGATGAATACGCTCAAGAGGAAGGAGAGGCCGGCCGCAATCCCAGCACCGATGTCTACCGCCTCACCGATTCCATCGCGCGCGACGATTCGGCCCCTGCAATGACACCCTGTCAATGACCCGTCTCTGACCCATGCTCGGCTATCGCCACGCCTTCCACGCCGGTAACTTCGCGGACGTGTTCAAACACGCCCTCCTGGTGCAACTCGTCCTGGCCCTGCGGCTCAAGGACAAGCCCTTCTGTGTGATCGACACCCATGCCGGGGCCGGGCTTTACGACCTGGAGTCCGAAAGCGCGCGGAAGAATCGCGAGTTCGACGGCGGCATCGGCCGGCTCTGGGGCGACGCGGTCCCGCCGGACCCGGCGGGGCCGGCGTTGGACGCCTACCTGGGCCTGGTCCGGGACCTGAACCCGGACGGGCGCCTGCGCTGGTACCCGGGCTCGCCGCGCCTGGCGCGTGCCCTGCTGCGGCCGGCGGACCGGCTGATCCTCTGTGAGCGGCATCCGGCGGACCACCTGACGCTGAGCGACGAGTTCGCCGGGGACCCCCAGACGGCGGTCCACTTCCGGGACGGCTACGAGGCGCCCAGGGCCTTGATGCCGCCGCCCCAGCGGCGCGGCCTGGTGCTGATGGATCCCTCGTTCGAGATGCCGGGCGAGTACGCGCGCCTGACCGCCGCGCTCACGACCATACAGCGGCGCTGGGCCGGCGCGGTGGTCGCCATCTGGTACCCGATCATCGAGCGTGAACCCAGCCAGGGATTCCTCAGCCGCCTGAAGGATCTCGGGATCCCGGCCATTCTGTGTGCGGAGTTGGGCGTGCTGCCCTACCGAGGTCCCCTGGGCCTGCACGGCTCTGGGATGCTGATCGTCAACCCCCCCTGGGGGCTCGCGGCGACCCTGGAGCGGCTGCTCCCCGCACTGATCGCCCGGTTGCGGACGGTGGGGCCGGGTGAGACCCGCCTCGACTGGCTGGTGCCGGCGCCGTAGGGTGGATAAGGCGCACGCGAGGACCTTGCTGACCGGGCACAGCGCTCGCGCGCGCCGCATCCACCAAGCGTCGAAGGTGGATGCGCTGCGCTTATCCACCCTACCGATCGTTTCTCTTATTTGCGTTCATTTGCGTTCATTTGCGGACAAATCCCCTTCCTGGATCAGGGGTCCGAGGCCCCCGCCCGCGCCGCCGCGACCCGCAACACCGACTCCGCCGCCAGCCGCCCGGTCTGGGCGCCGCCGTTCATGTACCCGAAGTAGGCCTCGCTCAGGTGTTCGCCGGCGAACACCAGGTTGTCGAAGCGCACCTCCCGGCGCGCGGCCGGGTCTGCGGGTTCGGTCCAGCGCAGGTCCCCGAAGGTGCTCACCTGGCCGGGTTGGTAGCTGCTGTAGGCCCCCAGCGAATAGGGGTCGGTGGTCCAGGCGGTGCGTGCCCAGCGGCCGGTGGCGGCGGCGCGCACCCCCGGCAGGTAACGGTCCAGCCGCTCGGCGAAGGCCTGGCCCTTGCCCTGGGCGTCGCTGCCCCGGGACGCCGCCGCCAGGGCGGCGGTCTCGTCGCCGCCCAGGAAGAAGGTCAGGGCCGCGTCCGTCCGGTTGGGCTGGTGGTGGCTCGCGTCCCAGACCTCGGCAAACCCGAGATCGGTCCAGGCCTGGCTGACGAAGCCGTCCGGTCGCTGCCAGACCCGACCGCTAAAGCCGCCGACGACCTTTTCGTTGCGCCCCAGCCCCAGTTCGGCGATGGCGCGGCGCATCAGCGCGGGGAGCGGCGCCTCGATCGGGATCCCGCGCAGGACGGTGAAGGGGATGGTGATGATCACCTGGTCGACCACGACGAAGCGGCCGTCCTGGAAACCGAGGCGCACCGGCTCGCCGGGTTTCGCAAGCACCGAGGCCAGGCGGTGCCCGGTGTGGATCCGCTCCCCCAGGGTCTCCGCCAAGGCCGCGATGAGGCGTCCGTTGCCACCCTGGATACGGTAGGCCTCATCGCTCAAGCTTAGCAATTCAAAGGTGTTGCCATCGACCGTCGGCAGGTTGTAGAGCAATTGCACGGCGGACGCCTGCCCCGGCTCGAGCCCGAATTCGGTGCGGATGGAGGTCTCGATCAGGGTCCGCACCCAGGGTTGCGGGATCAGGTCGGCATGACGGTCCAGGTAGGCGGTGACAGAGAGCCGGTCGAAGGCGGCGACCCAGGTGTCCGGGTCCGCGTCCAGCAGCGCGGCATCGCCCGCGATCCGGGCGGCCAGCGGCCCCAGCAGGCGCACCAGTTCGGCCTCGTCGCGCCGCGTCCCGCCAAAGTAATAGGCGCTGTTCGGGAAGCGGCGGCCGGCCGGGGTCTCCGCCCGATTGAAGACCCGCAGTTCAAACTCGCGCGCCAGGGCCAGCATGTCGGCGTGGTTGGAGTTGATGAACTCGCCCCCCAGCTCGGTCACCAAGCCCGGGCCGAGTGCACTGATGCGGGTCAGGATGCGCCCGCCGACCCGCCCGCTCGCCTCGTAGAGGACGACGTCCATCCCGGCCTTCAGGAGGCGGTAGGCAGCGTGCATACCGCAGATACCCCCGCCCACCACGGCAACCCGGTGGGTCGGCGCATCCGCCGCGGGCGGCCCCGGCGCCGGATCGTCCTGCCCCCAGGTCGGGTGGGCACCGGCCAGGGCAGCGCCGGTCACGGCGGCGGCGGTGCCCAGGAACCGGCGGCGGCTCCAGGGCCCGGCCCCGGGAAGCGGTCCGCCCGCGATCGTCAAATGGTCCCGGCGCGCCTGGAGCAGGGCGCGGACCAGGGTGCGGTACAGGGGGGTATGGGCCATGCTCGGTGCTCCCTCAGGCGCGTGGGTCCTCGATGCCCGCCGCTTGCCGCGGCCGGCTCATTGTCCCGCGATGGTCATTTCATCGATCAGCCAGGACCCGGTGCTGGTGGTGCCCGGGAAGTCGCAGTCATTGCCCACGGCCACCAGGCCGGCGTACATCGACTTGAGATTGCCGGCGATGGTGATCTCCTCCACCGGGTATTGGATCTCTCCGTTCTCCACCCAGAACCCGGCCGCGCCGCGGGAGTAGTCGCCCGTGACCGCGTTGACCCCGTGGCCCATCAGTTCGGTGACGAAGAGCCCGGTCCCCATGAGGGCCAGCATGCCCGCGCGATCGCGTTCGCCCATCGCGACGACCAGGTTGCGCACACCCCCGGCATTGCCGGTGGTGGGGAGCTTAAGCCGACAGCCGGAATAGGCGTCCAGCACATAGGTGCGCAACACCCCCTCACTCACCAGGTCCTTGGCCCAGGTGGCCACGCCGTCGCCGTCGAAGGGGGCGCTGGAGAGGCCCCGCGGCCGGAGGGGCTCTTCGTGGATGCGCACGAACTCCGGAAAGATCCGCTCCCCCAGGTGGTCGAGCAGGAAGCTCGCGCGCCGGTAGAGACTGCCGCCGGAGATGGCGGAGATGAGGCTGCGCACGAGCCCGGTGGCCACCTCGGCACGGAACAGCACCGGGGCCTTGCAGGTGCCCAGTTGGCGGCCCCCCAGGCGGGCGACCGTGCGCGCGGCGGCGCGCTCCCCGACCAGGCGGGCCGCTTCCAGGTCGCCCGCCGCGCGGGCGCTGGTCCACCAGTAGTCGCGCTGCATGGAGTCGCCCTCCTCCCCGATGACGGCGCAGGAGAGTCCGTGGCGGGTGCTCGGGTAGCCGCCGACGAAGCCGTGACTGTTGCCGTAGACCTGGAGCCCAGAGTGGGCGCTGAGCGAGGCCCCCTCGGAGTTGACGATCCGCGGGTCGAACGCGCGCGCCGCGGCCTCGCACTCAGCGGCGATGCTGATCGCCTCCTCGACCCCGATCGGCCAGGGGTGATAGAGGTCGAGATCCAGCACCCCGTGGGCCATCAGGGCGGCGTCCGCCAGGTGGGCGCAGGGGTCCTCCTGGGTGTGGACGGCAATCGCGCAGGCGGCCTTGACCGCCGCGCGCAGTGCGTCCCGGCTCAGATCGGTGGTGCTGGAGGAGCCGCGGCGGTGGCCGAAATAGACGGTGATGCCGAGCCCGTTGTCACGCGTGTGCTCGACGGTCTCCACCTCGCCCATGCGCACCGAGACCTCTAGGCCAGCGCTGCTGCCGACCGAGGCCTCGGCGGCACTCGCCCCCAGGCGTTTGGCCTCCGCCAGGAGGTCCTCGATGGTCTGTTCCAACCGCGCCAGGCGTTCGGCGGTGTCCTCGGTCGACGTGATGCTCATAGGGTATCCTTATGATCTTCAGCGAAGCGCCAATTCGGGAGTCCGCAATCAGTCCGCGAAAAACGCGAATAAGATACCGGAATGGCTCTCTTCCACTCGCCGCCGCGCCGACCATTCATGCTGGTCGATCGGCCGGCGGCTGATAGCATTGGTGCGCTTTCATTCGCTTTCATGCGCGTTGTGCGCGGACTCATCCCAACTCCGGGTCACTCGGAGCCGGTACCGCCGACGGTGAGGCCGTCGATGCGTAGGGTCGGCTGGCCCACGCCCACCGGCACGCTCTGGCCCTCCTTGCCGCAGGTGCCCACGCCCGTGTCGAGCGCCAGATCGTTGCCGATCATGCTGACGCGGGTCAGCACGTCCGGCCCGTTGCCGATCAGGGTGGCGCCCTTGACCGGCCGGCCGATCCGGCCGCCCTCGATCAGATAGGCCTCGCTCGTGGAGAAGACGAACTTCCCGGAGGTGATGTCCACCTGGCCGCCGCCAAAGTTTACCGCATAGAGTCCGCGCTCCACCGAGGCGATGATCTCCTGCGGGTCCCGGGTCCCGGCCAGCATATAGGTGTTGGTCATGCGCGGCATGGGGAGATGGGCGTAGGACTCGCGCCGGCCGTTGCCGGTGGACTTGACCCCCATCAGCCGGGCATTGAGCTTGTCCTGCATGTAGCCGCGCAGGATGCCGTCCTCGATCAGCACCGTATTCTGGGTCGGGGTCCCCTCGTCGTCCATGTTGAGCGAGCCGCGCCGCCCGGGCAGGGTGCCGTCGTCCACCACGGTGACCCCGGGGGCGGCCACCCGCTCACCCACGCGCCCGGAGAAGGCCGAGGTCTCCTTGCGGTTGAAGTCCCCCTCCAGGCCGTGACCGATCGCCTCGTGCAGCAGCACCCCCGGCCAGCCGGACCCGAGCACCACGGTCATGCTCCCGGCCGGGGCGGGCTCCGCCTCCAGGTTGGTCAGGGCCAGGCGCACCGCCTCGCGGGCGAATTCCATGGCCCGGTCCTCGACCAGGAACCAGCCCAGATCCGTGCGCGCCCCGCCGCCGCTGCCGCCCTGTTCACGCCGCCCCTGATCCTCCGCGATCACGCTGACGTTGAGCCGCACCAGCGGGCGCACGTCCGCCGCCAGGGTCCCGTCGTCGGCCAGCACCAGGACCGTGTCCTGCACGGCCACGACGCTCGCGCTCACCTCTTTGATCCGCGGGTCCTGGCGCCTGGCCTCCGCGTCCACGCGCCGCAGCAGGTCCACCTTGTCCTCGTCCGGCAGGCTCTCCAGGGGGTCGATAGGCTCGTAGAGGCGACGTGTCGCTGGGACCTGGCCGATGCGCACCCGCGCGGTGCTGCCGGCCCGGGCGATGGCGCGCGCGGCCTCGGCCGCCTGGGCCAGGGCCGGGTATTCAAGCTCGTCAGAGTAGGCGAAACCGGTCTTCTCGCCGCTGACGGCGCGAATCCCCACCCCCTGCTCGATGCTGAAATTGCCGTCCTTGATGATGCCGTCCTCCAGCACCCAGGATTGCAGCCGACTCTTCTGAAAATAGATGTCCGCGGCGTCCAGGTCCGAGCCCGCGAGCAGGCCGAGCAGGCGGTCCAGGTGCTGATCGTCGAGCCCGGCAGGTACCAGGATGCTGTTGCGGGCGATGGCGATGGGATCATTCATAGCAGGGGGTCGACTCACTGTCTGGCGAGGCCGCGCGTCACACCGACGAGCCGCGCGGCGGTCTTTAAGGATCGAGGGTAGCAGTCGGCGCTGGGACGTTTCAAAGGATTAACAGAATTTTACAGGAGAAACGGGGATAGCGGCTGTCGCCGCCCCCGGATTCGAGCGAGAAATCACTGCGGGATTCGCAAACTCCTGATCTAGTGCCTCGAAACTTGTGGCCTCAGTCCCCGCATTTCAAACGCCGGTGCGCCAGTGCCGGGAACTGGCGGCGCACCGCGCCCTGAAAGTCCCGGTCGAGATCGCTGACGACGCAGCCGCAGCCCCGCGGCAGTGCGGCCAGGACCCCGCCCCAGGGGTCCACCACCAGGCTGTGCCCGAAGGTCTCGCGACCGTTGCCATGGACCCCCCACTGACCCGCGGCCACCACGAAGGCCAGGTTTTCTATGGCTCTGGCGCGCACCAGGGTCTCCCAGTGCGCCTGGCCGGTGCGGGCGGTGAAGGCCGCGGGCAGCGCCAGGACTTCCAGACCCGCGTCCTGCATCCGCCGGAACAGCTCAGGGAAGCGCAGGTCGTAGCACACCGCGACCCCAAGCCGGCCCCAGGGGCTGTCGATGACGACCACTTGGTCGCCCGACTCGATCGTGGCCGATTCCCGGTACTGCTCGTCCGCCCCGGGCACGCAGACATCAAAGAGGTGAATCTTGTCATACCGGGCGACACGTCGCCCCCGGTCATCGAAGACCAGGCAGGCCGCACGCACCCGGTCGGGGTCCACCGCCGCCAGCGGGATGGTCCCGCCCACCAGCCACACCCGCACCTGCGCCGCCACCCGGGCCAGGAAGGACTGGAGCGGCCCAGCGCCGTCCGTCTCCCGCAGGGCGAGTTGATCTTCCGGGCGCTGGCCCATCATGGCGAAGGTCTCGGGCAGGACCACGAGTCCAGCCCCGCCCGCGGCCGCCTCCCGGATCAGGCGCTCGGCCTCCGCCAGGTTGGCAGCGACGCTGGTGCCGCTCGTCATCTGGATTGCCGCCACCTTGGGTCTGTTCATCGTAACGCTGGCTGCCCCGCTGATCGCGGCGCGCCCAGGCCGCCGCTGACCGCGAAACCATAGCATTCCCGTCGTCGGCGTGACAGCGAAGCCCGCGTGGCGCCGCGTCCATCGGCCGCCGCGTCGCTTAGCCAACAGTAGGGCGGATGCCCGCAGGGCGATCCGCCACGATGCCGCCCACCGACATTGGACGTTGACCATAAGACCGCCCGTCCCGCCCCCCGTGACGCCCGTGGTCATCATTCCGGCCACCAAGCAAACCGCGAGGTCATCGCTCCGCACAGCGGATCCTACGGAGCACCGGCTTACGGTAGGGTCCGCTGTGCGGACCGCCCGCCACCGGCCGCAGATCTAAGCGAGCACCGCGTGACACCGCTCCAGCGGCGTAATGCTTATCGCGCCTGGCCCGTTTTCGCCATCTAACTCTGAGGCATTTGCGCTGTGCCCAGATGTGGTGGTTACCGAGACCTCGCAGACACTAGATGCTGCGGTTTTTTCGTCACAGCGCAAACGGCTCAACTCTGCGTTGAGCTTGACGCAAGGTCTTCAGTCACAGTCGGGCCGGTTGAAAATCCAGCGGACGCCCGCGCAATTCTGATCAGTGACAGCAATGCTTCGTTCACTGCTTCGTCGGTTGGGAATGCTCTTGCCACTTCAGGATCGAGCAAGACGAGGTTATCTCGACTTTGGCCATTTTAGGCGCATCCGCTCATCGTGCCTGCCGCGACCGGCAATCGCGGGGCCAGGGTCCGCACGGCGGACCCTGGGGGACCACGGAGCCAACCCGTCAGGCCCCGCTCCGCGGCCCCGGCGCGGCGGCGCGGCACACCGCGCGACGCGGCTCAGGCCGTCGCGGCCAGTTGCGCGAGCACCCGCTCCCAGGCGGGGCGGGAAATTACCACCTGATCCTGATCCGCAAGCGAGGTGACGTGATTCCCCTCGGCCCAGATGGTGCGGCGCACCAGCGCCAGGCAATCGGAAAAGGTAGCCTGCGGCTTGAGGTACCAAGCGGTCGAGCGCGGCAAGGACGCCCAGTGCTCACGCAGCCGATGCACCATCAAGCAGACGATGGAAAACAGCGCCAGCAACGCCGGCGTGGTGCGGGCGATGGCCTTGGCGGCCCATTGGCGCTGGGTCTCGACGCCCAGGTGGCGACGGACCTCGGCGAAGGTGACTTCGATCGACCAGCGCAAGACGAACCATTCGATGACGCGTACCGGCGGCAAGGTCAGGTCAGTGGTGAAGAACGCCTCGGCGGCCAGCGGGTCGGCCGGATCGACGACCAATACCCAGCGGATCGGCCGGGGCGGCCATCCGGGGGTGTGCCAGAGACACTCCCCGCTGAGCAGACGCAGCGTCTTGGTTTCGCCGCGATACCATGAAACCGTGGTCACGGTGCCCTGCGTGCGCGCCTCCTCCAGGCGTGTGGCCAACTTGGCCAGGGGTGGGCACTTCTGCGGCTTGGGGCCGCGCCGTCCCGGCGGCACCGGTGACGGCGGCGCGAACAGGCGCGCATCCAGGGGTCAACAAGACCTGCACATGGCGCCAGGTCGGCGCGGTGAACAGCGGCGCAAAGGGCAGCAAAGTCGGTACAATCGAGGCTGGCAGGTGGGGCATCAGGGGGTACGTCCGGTGTCTTGGTCGACCTCGGAACATACACTGTTGGTGCCCCGCCTGCCTTCCCCCTGCGTGTCCCCGCGTGCCACGGCCACGGGCGGATGCTGGCTGGCCGCGACGATCGGCCGCCGCAGCCCCCGCTCAGCACACGCTTCGGCACCGCCGTGGCGTCACGCGCGGGGCCGTCGCCCAACTGCAAAAATGGCCAAAGTCGAGGTTATGGGCCGCGATATATTCCTGGTAGTGCTTTCCCCGCACACCTTGGCCCAGATCTTTTCGACTGTATTCCGGCCTCATCTCAGCCTCTTCTAGGGGAATGTCTCTTCAGGTTTGCCGTGGCTTTCTTGGTATCCCAGTCGAGTTTCACTGCTGGCTCTGTCTGATCAGTATTCTTGGCCTAACGGTCGGTCTAGCCAGCCCGAAGCTGCGCTGATTGCTGAGGGTCATGGCGGAGAGTCAGGTCTTGCCGTTTGCCTGACCCGAGGCAAAAGGCAAGACCTGACCCCATCCCCTGACCCGGACCCCATCCCCCCGTCACGCGGTACTAGAGGCATGGAGGGAAATAGCTAAATGGGTGATTGCTGTAAGGCGCGGCGCACCCCGTCAGGATCGCGGGCAATCACGGTTAAGTATGCCCGCGCCGGTTGATCCGGTTCCGAGCGGCCTTGTTCCCAATCGCGCAGGGTTCCAAGCGGCACATGATAACGGGCCGCAAACTCTTCCTGTGTAAGACGCAAGGAACGGCGCAACGTCTTGATCCGGGGAATGCGCCGCGCTTTTCGCAGTTCGTCCTCGGTCATGGGTCGGGCGTCGGGATCGGCGGCGGCGGCCGCCTCGATCTCCGCCGCCATCATGGGGCGAATCGGTGGGTCCGCAAACGGGCGTTCGCTACCGTCCGCCAGCACTTCAACGACCTTGCCGTCAGAACGAATTTTCGCCGTAGTCGTCGTCGTGTTCATGTTTTGGCGTCGCCCCACCAGAAAGTTCATCCTGCATTACGCTACGGGTTACCCGTATTCTTGTCAAGCGCCGTAGGGCGGATGCCCGCAGGGCGCCTTTCTCGGTACCATGTACATTACCAAGGAGAATGCGCCATTCATGTTCTATACGCCTGGGTAGGCGGTTAAGAGGGCAAGGCAGGGATTCAACACTGCTGTGGGAGGACTGCGGTCATGACAGGTATCAGTGTATTGTGCCGTGGGCTGCTGCTTGGCCTCGTGGTCGTCGGTGTCGGCGGCTGCATGGACGCACCGCGGAGCATTGAGGGGGCCGTCCGAACCCGCACCGAGGGACTCATCGTCCAGGCCAACAGCACCCTGTTCGCGCCCGGTTATCGGGACGCGCCAGCCTTAGTTATCTTCTCCGCCAACCCGCGGACCGCACCGCCCGCGCTCAAGCCGCTCGTGGATACGGCGAATTCGCTCAAGGGGACCAGTCCCGCGGACCCCGGGGAGGCCGTGCTCGCGCGCACCATGACGGATGAGACCTACCGGCGGGGCCACATCGAGCGCTATCCGCCGACGGTGGCCGGCAATGCCGAGACCTATCTGGCCCACGTCATGATCCGGCGCAACGTGCTGCACGAGGGATTGCTGCGGGGCCGGCCGCTGATCTTCGACCTCTATACCGTGCAAGGGCAGCCGGTCAGGTTGGACCTGGTTGGAGAGAGCCCCGGCCGGCCTTGATCGTTACTCCGGCCACCCTGCTGGAAGGTCGCTGGTCCGCACAGCGGACCCTACGGCCGTAGGATCCGCTGTGCGGACCATAGACCTCGCCGTTGGCTGATGGGTCGGGATTGCGATCAAGGCCCCCCTGACCACGGAGTTCTCACTGGGTCGCCATGATCAGGTCTAAACCGAAATACCAGCCAATCGGCAAGTTGTTTCCGCAACTGCTCGGTACCGGCATCGTCGGCCGGGTTGGCCGCCGTGGGGTGCTTCAGCGCAGAGGCTTATAGCCCAAGACGTAGGCCTCCTGCGCCCGCGTTTCCACGGCCCCAGGCCGCGCGGCCCGCACCCGTTGCAGGGCGCGAGCGGGCGCCTCGCCCAGTTCGATCAGCAGACAGGCCCCGATGAGCCCGGTACGCCCCAGCCCGCCGCGGCAATGCACGACCAAGGACCCGCCGGCCCGCAGCCGCTCCCGCAACGCGGCACCCACACTGAGCCATGCCGCCTCGCAGGCCGGCGTCGGCACCGACGCATCCCGGATCGGCAGGTGATACCAGTCGAGCCCGCGCCGCCGGGCCTCATCGCCCAGGGCCGGAACACCCAGCAGCACAAGTTCATGCCCTTCCATGAGCGTCACCAGCGCCCCCGCGCCCCAGTCCACCAGGACGGCGAGATCGGTGTCCAGATCGCGCATCCAGGGTCCGGTCATCGCGGCCGGGTCACGTTTTCCGGGGCAGAAGGTCATCCCGATGCGCCCACCGCCGGGCGTGTCGAGGACGGCGATTTGCAGTGGGTCTGATCGGCTCGATCTTGGGTTCATGCGATCACCGACGGTAAACTAGCCAAGGGATCGGATTGCACCTATCCTGTCCAGATATGCGTAACCGGGCGGACGGGAGCGTCATGGAACGAAAAAAACTACGCGAGATCAAGCGTCAGACCAAAACCCTGCGGCGGCTGGATTTCAAGCCCTTACGCAAGGGTAAGTTGCCGCGCCCCTTCGACAGGCAAGGCGGCGCCCGCCTGTCCAGCACCGGCTTGATCGAGGTCGCACCCGGGCTGAGTGTCCTGTTCATGGTCCGCGACGGAGCGTCGGTCGAACGTCGCGCTTTCTACGGTTACCTGATGCAGCACTCATCCGGCGGATTGGTCCCGCTGGCGATCATGCACTATCACCCGAGCCACAAAGGTGTGCATCTGTTGACGAACTGCGGGACGGACCGCGATTACACCGAGCGGCTGCTCCCGGGGGCGCCCGAACTCGCCTTGCGTACCCCGGACGGATTGGACCCGGCGAGCGAACGCGGGCGACTCCAACTGGTCAACGACTTTTGCTTGCGTTGCGGGATACGCATCGCCCCAGACGACGAGCAACTCCTATGCATAACAACGATTTCTGCAAGCGCTTCGACTGGATCGGCACCAACGACAACGGGCGCCTCGTTACCCCGTGGCGCTATGACGACGGCGACCAGGTGGTCATCTTTGCACACCGCGACGGAACGCAGTGGCGTGTCGATGACAATGGGGAAGCCCTGTTCCGCCTTGCAGCCGCCGGCGTTGACCCCGAGTCGCCAGCCGTAGTGGCACGTCTCGACGCATTCCCTATCCTCCTCGGTGTCCAGGTCGAGGAAGACGGCGAGACCCTGACCACGCGCGCCGCCCACCTTGAACAGGCAGCGCTCGCGGTCGCAGAGGCATCGTCCCAAGTCATGGCACTCGCCTGCCTGCGACGGGTACGGCCGGAGTCCGATTTCCGCGAACGGGTGGTCCAGGTCGTCCAAGCCGCCGCGGCGTCGCTCGGTGTCGAGGCGCGGCTCGATGTACCGGTTGACGAGAGTCAAAGCCTGCGAGCGGATGTCTATCTTCTCTCCCGGGTCCCGCTGATCGTCATCGCCGCCACCTCGGCGCAACGCCTGATGGAGGCCGAGATCATCTGGCTCGACGCCGCCCGGCGCCAGGAACCCGCCTATGTGCTGGCAACGGTTGAAGACGCCCGCGCCGTCGGCATCAACCAGTACACCCGGGCCAACTATTACACCGACAAGACCGTGGAGTTCACGGGCGCCAAGGCCCTCGGGGAATTGGTGGCGCACCAGTTGCGGCACTGACGGAGTCGCGCCGATCCCAGGTTAATGTAGTCGCACAGGTTCTTGGCCGGAACTTTCCTGAAAATTGGGGTTGTTGAGGTTGAGTCGGACCTGGGCCTCGCTCATACTCCCGGCTTTACAACGCCTCGAAGCTGCGCGAGTCGGTGGCAGGTCTTGATGGCCCTGGAACACCGGGCAGCAAGAGCCGTTCCCGGCGAAGATCGCACAGGCTGCCAAGGACACCTTGACGGGGTTCAAGGCGACCGCGGAAGCCACGGCGAAGGCGGCGGCCGAAGCAGTGAAGCGCGGACCTTGCCGCGGCGGTGGCGACCGCGGCTCACCGGGTCGCGGATCAGGTCGCCGGCACGCGAGAACTGCGCTAGGGGGTGGGTCTGTCCCTGGCTCTCGCAGTGCTGATCGCGTGCGCGGTGGGGTTCGGGATCTACATGGAAAGCGTCGGCCGGGCCTCGGGCTTGGTGGAGGGGTACGCGGCGGCCAGGGACGAGACGGCGGCGGCGGCCTGGGCGAACACTCCGCAGGGGAAGGCGGCCTACCAGCTTGCGCAGGCCAGTAGCATCGAGATCCTGACGCGGTGCGATCTGCCGGGTTGGCGGATCGAGAAAGGCGGGTGCGACCCCGACCAAGGGCCTGGGGGTAAACTTCACGGTTGGCGGCTCAAGCCAGACGCTTCGGCTCGGGCAGGGCCGTGACACAGCACCGAGAAAATACAGACATAGATTCAGCCTAAGAAAATCGTTAGGCTCGGACCAGGAAGCAAAAGATCGCAGAAGATGGCCATTCATAATTTATCGCTCATGGAGCGAGTTAAAATGTCGCTTCTTCCAAAGGCTATGATTCGCAATCTCTTGGCCGAAGTACACGCAGTTGCTTCCGATAAGAGCAAGGATACGGAAGAGCGCGTTAAAGCAATGAACTATCTTGCGGACTGCCGCTACGCAGAAGATTTCTTCGACGATTTTATTAAAATCGTTATTGACGCGGAAGATGATAACGAACCGCGATATACGGCTGCGATTGATTTAGCCTGGATTCATAACAAGATTCGACTAAAAAGCGGCGCTGATGCTAATTCCGAAGCTATCGAAAAAGTCAGGACCGCCTTTATAAAGTTAATGCGGGACTACATGAGGGGTGCCACGGATTGCCTTAACCTCGCAATGCATATTATGGGGGACTTTCGTAATAGCGACCCAAAAGTCTCCCTCGACCAACGTAGCATCGAGAGCATTGCAGATGATCTACGCGACAAGTCGAACAAGGAAACCTACAGGGACCATGTTATTTATTGGTGTCGAACAAGATTGACAGCACAAGATCATGAATACTTTGAATTCACTAATGCAACGATTGAAATCGCAGAAGATACCGAAAATGGTATAGATATTCGGAAATCCGCTATGCTAACCTTGGACCCAGTAAGACACAAGGACGTTCTATTGGCATTGAAGCGGGATACTAATGTTGAGATTAAACGTCTCGCCATTCAGATGCTTAACCACGCCTAAGCGTATAACCTTTTCTGCGGCATGTGAAAGGCGGAATCGAATTCCGGGGACAGTTACTTAATCTGAACGGCGATGAAGACAAAATCTAATCTACGCCTCAAAAGCGAGCGAGTGCCGCTTTAGCCCTGTCGCCAGGCGCGGAACAGAGAGACAACAGTTATGAGCCTCGGTGATTACCCCTTCATGAAGCGAGTAAAATCGCTGCTTCGGCCAAAGTACACGGCTATGGACGTACGCCAAGCGCAATCAACAGCCTTCGACAAGAGCAGAGACAAGGATCAACGCGATAGTGCAATGTGGTATCTTGCGAATGCGCCCCATGACTTAGTGCTGTACGACGGGGTAGTCTTTACTGCCATAATAGAAGTCTTTATTGATAAAGAAGAAGATGCAAGTCTACGACAAACAGCCGCATCTATTCTAGCCATCCTGCACAATAGGATACGGCACGACCATCATGGCAGTAACTATGGCATATACGCAGCAAACAGAGATTTACGACCCGCGTTCGTAAAGCTTATGTTGGATTTCGCGAAAGGCGATGAACGTAGCTGGCATATTGCGACGCTAGCCATGGGAGAAAATCGTTTTGAAGACGAAGACTCTCCACTCTATCGCAGAGCTATCACGGATATCGGAAATGCGATCCGCGACAAGTCCAACCGAGAGGATGCCCGGCGCCAAATCATAACTTGGTCTAGGGAAAGACTAGCCACGCAAGATTTTGAATATATCGAATTCACAAACGCAACGATTCAAATAGCCGAGGACTCCACGGAGCCCTCATCGGTCAGGGTAGCTGCTATCCGCACCTTAGACCCGGTAAAGCACAGGGATTACTTGTGGGAACTGAGAAAGGACGCTGATAGTGATGTGCGACGCGCTGCCATCGAAGCATTACAACAATGAGGCAACAATGAGGGACAACAATGAGGGACAGACCACGGTTTCCAAGATGAACAATGAGGGACATGAACAATGAGGGACAGACCACGGTTTCCAAGATGAAGGCCTTGCCTCTCGTTCGCCGCCGGGTGGCCATTGCTGCCGACGCATTCGTCGAGGTAGTCATCTGGCGAGTTCCCATACCGGTTTCGCCATCGTTGCATCGCTTCAAGTACCGGCTTGCGTACATCGTTGACGATCGCTGCGTGCTGCGCTATGACAACGAACGGGGAAAGGGTGACCATCGGCACTCGGAAACA
>Ga0247837_1000220_pt1 | contig 116140 bp, 107 predicted proteins | sample LaCtaG_2_FD_187115 | JGI IMG/M metagenome (GOLD analysis project Ga0247837, IMG submission 187115) | Freshwater microbial communities from meromictic Lake La Cruz, Castile-La Mancha, Spain - LaCruzMarch2015_14.5m | ecosystem: Environmental > Aquatic > Freshwater > Lake | place: Spain... | reverse complement strand
TAGGTGCCGATGGGGAGTTTAAAACCTTTGTAAAAACCGGTTTGCCGATTTCACAAAATGGGTATCTTTATGTGTTCACAAGCAATGAGAGTCCGGTTGATGTGTTCTTTGATAATTTACAGGTTACGCATGTGAGGGGGCCACTTCTCGAAGAAACGCATTATTATCCGTTCGGGTTGATAATTAACGCTATCTCCTCAAGGGCTGCACAATTTGGAACACCATGCAACAAGCTAAAGTTTAGTGGCAAAGAAGAGCAACGGCAGGAGTTCAGTGATGGAAGTGGTTTAGAGTGGTTAGATTATGGAGCAAGGATGTATGATAATCAGATTATGCGTTGGCACACTCTAGATCCACACGCAGATAGATATTTACCTCTCACACCATATTCTGCTTTTGGTAATAATCCTATTAACATTATGGATCCGGATGGCAAAGACATTATAGGGGCTACAAAGGATGATGCAAAGAAATTTAAAGAAGATGTCTACAAGGTTTTAGCGAATAAGAAATTTGAAGCTCTTAGAGGGTTGATTGATATAAAAGGGAAAACATTTAAGCATATAGATAAAGACGCTTTGACAAAAGCATTAGAGTGTGTTGAGTTGAACGAAGATGAAAAAGCTTATGTTGATGTGGTAACCAATACTATCAATGCGAAAGAAAAACATACTGTTGAATATTTAAGCAAAGAAGATGATGTATCAGCTGATGGAACTTCTGCATTAAAAGCTTACTTTAATAAGCTTCAAGCAGACTTTGGAGATGGTATGATACCTGGCGAAACTACAAAAGCATCTATTGTCGCAGGTTTAGGTGGTGAAGGTTTTAATGTTCCTACCAAAGATGGCTCTCATTCATTAATCATATCAGGGATACCAGGAAAGAACACAGAAAGAGCTGTTACCTCAGGACACGAAGTTTTGGGACATGGCATTCCATCCTCAAGAGGAGAATCACCTGAATTGAATAACGCAAATGCAATAAGAATGGACAACTTGGTGAGGAGAATGTTGGGATTGCCTCAAAGAGATGGTTCAGATCATGGAGGCTATAATGAAGGTCATATTAAGGAACCACAAAAGTTACCATATAGACAATAGCTATGAAAAACATCATTACGATATTATTTTTTTTAAGCGGTATTACCTGTACAGCACAGCAGCAAGCAATAAAAGAAAAGTCTGATTCTTTATCTTATGCAAGTCGGGCAAAGGCAGATTTAGTATTAAGCCACTTTGATAGTATGAGAACAGAAAAAATGTTGTACTCAATATCTGATGAGCATTATTACATAATCTTGAGAGATGGTTGTTGTTATAAAGAATATTATGTGAATACCGATAGCGAAGGAAAAGTATTACACCAGCGAACTGTAAAGACTTCTAAGAAAAATAAGTTGCTGACGAATTCTTTTGATTTAGCTAACTATCATACAGAGTTCGTTACAAAAGCAGACAATCCAACTGTTGTTCAAGGCAATCCTTCCTACTTTGTTGTTAAGGATGTAAATGGCAAAAGATATGGAGAGTATTCTTTGTCAGTTATAACAGTTCCAGTTCCAATAGACAAGCAATTATATCAATATGTGCTTACAAGATTGTTGAGAGAATCTACCAACAGCAAAGCTCCGTGAGGGGCTTTTGTATTTTATTTAGTGCTAAGATTTTTTTGCAAATCAGTTTTAAGCAGATAAGCAGACACCACATCTTTAACCACAGCAAGCTGCGGGGCTTCAAGTTTCTGCACTTTTTGGAAGATGTTTAATAGTTCCATGTCGGCAATATTTTTTTCTGTCTCGACCCCCTTAAAACTAGATAAAAGTTCGATATTGGTTATTCTGTTTTGGATTGTTTTTTCACTGCTTTTTCAAAGATAGCCTCGCCTCCAAAAAACTTAATGCTATACAAAGCGTTGATGGCTAATACACAAGTTGAGTGTGAGAAAAATGTTGTTAGTTATGGACTTCCCACACTCAAACAATACACCCACACTGGAATCAAATCAGAGTGAGTTTGAGAGGGAGTGTGAGAAATTTCGAGTCGGGTTTAGACTTCCACACTCAAACTACACACCCACTCTGGCTTTCCTTCCTCGCAAAGTCTTCCTTCCTCGCAAAGTCTTCCGACATAGGAGGCGACCTTGCTCTTCGGAGTTAAACTCAATTTCGATTTATGAAATATTTCTTTTTCACGCATAATCATCCGGCTTTGCATAAAAGTATTCATCAATAAAAATTTCCACTCTGGAAGATAACTCACACTTTAGGATGTCTTTACAATGCATAAGATTAATGTATACCCGTAATCAAACTCAAACTCAAACTCACTCTGGCTTTCTTCCTGCGACCAGATGAATATCCGTGCCAATGCCTATTACCGCTTAAATGGTGCTAGTGTAGGTACGCCATCCAATCCGGCGAGTGAGTTACTGGCAGCCCTGGCAGGCAGTATACAGGGCGTTACCGGGGGTAAGTTTGGAATGCAGCAGGTGCAGAGTTCGGGAGTATTAAGCCCAGGCATTCGCGACCTATTACAACGCCAAACCAATCAATCCACAGGCAGCACCCGTCCCAAAGCATTCCTCAATTGGGTATTACTTGATGAACAGTTTAAAATCGTAAACACCTCCACCGGTTTTGAGCCCGTTGGTTCCGATGGAGAGTTCAAAACTTTTGTAAAAACCGGCTTGCCGATTTCACAAAATGGGTATCTTTATGTCTATACCAGCAATGAGAGTCCGGTTGATGTGTTCTTTGATAATTTACAGGTTACGCATGTGAGGGGGCCTCTGCTTGAAGAAACGCATTATTATCCGTTCGGACTCACCATGAGCGGCATATCCCGTAAAGCAGCAAACACTCTTGATAATAAATACGAGTTTGGAGGAAAAGAGAAACAGGAAAAAGAATTTAGTGATGGCTCGGGTTTAGAAATGTACGATTTTGGAGCAAGAATCTATGACCTACAAATAGGAAGATGGCACACTATTGACCCGCTTGCTGACCAGTTTAGAAGATGGAGTCCGTACAATTATGCAGTAAATAATCCTATAAGATTTATTGACCCAGATGGAATGTCTGCACGTCCAATTTATGATAATCAAACAGGCGGTTTTTTAGGTACTGATGAAACTGGTTTGCAAGGAGAAGCAATAGTTATGAAAAACGAAGATTTTAAGCAAGGTATGTCTACAAAAGATGCTGAAAGTAAAAGCACATATAGAACCAGTAATAAAAATGACCCTAATTATGGTTTCTCTAGTAAAGAAGCTGCGGAGAAATATGGCACTCATTATGCCAATCTAAAGAACAGACCAGATTATGATGGATTTGTAACAATAACAGAGGGTGTTGAATGGGCGAAATCTCACCCAGGTGCATTAGAGAAACCGACCGCAGAAAACATGTTATACATTGATGCTTCTAAACTTGACTTTGGAAATATTAGTACAGAGTCTTTCCCTTCTGAAAATGTACCGACAGCGGTTAACTTATTTAATAAGGGAAATTTTGCTGAATCTTCCATCAATGAAACTTTAAGGGGAACTGTTTATGCTTTAGGGTCTATATCCCTTACACTCTCAGATAGGGAGAATAAAACTGTTCAAGTAAATAATTCTACAAATAATAGTACTGGTACAGACTATGATTGGAATAGAGGTGGTGGTGCTGTAAGAGACCGTGCTATCATGATAGAAAGAGCAAGAACAGGAATAAATGATAGTCACGGTTTTAAAACCTTTTACTATGGAAAAGGCACTTTAAGACAATAGTTATGATTAAGATGAACCTCAAATATATTTTTTTTGCTTTTTGCATCATGATTTTACTGATTAATTTCTTGTCATGCAATACTTGCAAATCATTTGGTGAAACTACATTAGGGAATAAGTTTGTAATGGTAGAAGCTGATGAAGAGAACAAATCAATTCTCTATTGTACATCTCCACAATGTTGTTATGTTGGGATTACTGTTGTGCCAGCAAATGTTATTTCTTATAAACGAAATAATAAATGGATAATAGCAAAGTCAGAAGATAAAGCCGGAGTGAAATATTGGATTATTGATAAAGCTTTTAGTATTCAGATTAAAAAAGACAGTGGCATGGAGAAAGAAATAATGTCTCATGTGATAGGTCCTCTTAATATTTCTGTTTTTAAGAAGGAGTTAGAAAGACAACAAATAAAATTAAGTTTTGAATAGTGCATAACAAAGCCTCGTACTCAGTGGCTTTTGTGTTTTATATAGTTAAGTTTTTAGATTTAGCTTTTTTGTAGTTGTTTGCTATTGAGCAGTGGAAATTAGTTATCAACTACTTTTTAAATTGTTTTCCTATCATCGTCAATTTTATCAAATAGCTCCAAGCGGTGCAACATTTTCCTTCCTCATATTCTATCTTAAAAAACAAATAAATTAGGCTACAGCCTTCATGGTATCAATGTAATTTGAATTTCGACTGATCACCGAAAAAGCCCTGCTGATAATTTTGCACCTTACGGCATTGAAAACGAGCAATCTTTCCTCGTATACTCTTCCGATCCTCCCAGGCGGAGAGGCGACTTTGCGCTTCGGAGTTAAACTCAACTTCGATTTATAAAATAATTCCTTCCCTGCATTTTCTCCCTGCTGTGTAAAATCCCCCATAATTCTCTTACCTAAAATTAAAAAAATCTATCCAAATAATTCCCCCGATTTCATTTGCAAAAATGCTTGCTAGGGTATTAATGAAAATATTATTATTTACAAATGACATAAAAGTATTACCCTTTTTGGAGAGATTTCAAATCGGCTATGATTTCATCCGAACTTTTCCCAGCAAAGGGCACAAAGGGCCAGAGTGAGTGTGAGTTTGAGTACGAACGCTTCACTTTGGCCTTTTCTTCACACTCAAACCCACACTCACGCTGTTTTTTTCGGTGTGAAGAAGGAAAATATCCTCACACTCAAACTCATGCTCCAGAGGCGCACAGGCTCCCACTCTGGTTTTTTTGGGTGTGAGGGAAGAAAATATCCTCACACTCAATCTCAAACTCACTCTGTTTTTTCTCCTAGCAAAGGGCACTGTTATTTTAGAAAATAATAATGATCGTTGGAAACAATATTCCGGCGGCCATTATTGTTTTACGAAAGATTTCTATTCAAAACGCTGATTAAAAGTTTCTTTACCGTTTCCATTTCTTCGGCTTTACTTGACGCTACAAATAAAGTTAAACTTGCCAATGCTTCATTACTTATAATAGGATGTTGTTGTCTATTGGTTAATAGACCATTATTTTCAAGAAATAATAAAAAACAGGCGGCTGCTATGCGCTTATTCCCATCTACAAATGCATGGTTTTTTACAATTAGGTAAAGAAGCATCGCGGCTTTTTCTTCGATTGACGGATAGGCATCTTTTTTTCCAAATGCCTGTTTAATTTGTGCAATAGCGCTTTCGAAACTTTTGTCTTTCAGTTTTCCAAAAACAGTTGAATTAAATTCAGACCTCATCTGATCGACAAGCTCCATATATTGCGATTTCGAAGGATAATTTACGTTTTTGGTATGATTTCCAAAACTATCCAATGTTTCATGGTCATAATCATCTAAAAGTTTTAATCCCATTTTAAATTGATGTAGCCAAACATATGCTTCATTAGTATCTAATTTTTCTTCAATTACTCGGCTTAAAATTCTGATTCCATCATGCAAAATTTTGATTTCCTTATTTTTTTGGTTAAGTCTCTTTTCATTTATAACAACCCCCTCAATTAAATACTCTTTAAGTCTTTGGGTTGCCCATTGCCGAAATTGAGTGCCCCTAATCGATTTAACACGATAACCCACTGAAATGATTAAATCAAGATTGTAAAATTTTGTTTTATATTTTTTCCCATCTGAAGCAGTTGTCAAGGATTCCTTGACAACTGAAATAGAACGTAACTCCTTCTCTTTGAAGCAGTTATTAATATGCAGACTAATGTTTTGCTTAGTTTGTCCAAATAATTCAGCCATCTGCTGCTGTGTTAACCAAACCGTATCATGCTCAAATTTTACATCTATTTGAGTCTTCTTATCCTTCGATTTATAGATGATTATCTCGTTCATTCTGGAAGTTTATTTTTTCATGATCAACGTATTCAAATTTACTAATAAGCGGTTTGTGAATTTTATTAAAATGGTAGAATGCATTTAGTGATAATCTTCAATGATTATGTTCGAACATAGACTAAATAAGGTCAATTTTATTTAAAAATATCCTTCAGGTCGGCTATAATTTCGTAAGAACGTCTCCCAGCAAAGGGCACAGAGGCCAGAGTGAGTTTGAGTTTGAGTACGAACACTTTACTCTGGCCTTTTCTTCACACTCAAACCCACACTCACGCTGTTTTTTGGGTGTGAAGGAGGAAAATATCCTCACACTCAAACTCAAACTCACTCTTTTTTTTGTGAGTTTGAGTACGAACGCTTCACTTTGGCCTTTTCTTCAAATGCTCCAGAGGCGCACAGGCTCTCACGCTGTTTTTTTTAGTGTGAAGGAGGAAAATATCCTCACACTCAAACTCAAACTCACTCTGTTTTTTTGGAAGGTATTATCTGAGAATCTCTTAAGTCAACTGAACCCTATACAATAGTCATTTCATTCCAAATTATTTAGTTCGCATATGCGAAATACTCGGAAAAATTTAAAAACTAATCTGTTATTCGGTTTTTCAAATCCATTTGTACATGAAGTATCCTTACAATTAAAATTTCTTTATCAGATAGGGATTGGTAAAATAAAATGTGTTGACCAGCTCTATAACCTGAAATGGCTGAATCTATTTCTGGATAATTTTTTCCTGTTATTTTGCCATCTGCTAAATCCTGGCAGGTATTTAGCAGCAGATTATAGTAGGTGTCGGCTTGTATTTCAGACCAGTTATCTACAGTGTAATTCCAAATTTCCGATATATCATTAACAGCTTTATTAGTAAGTTGGTATTTAGCCATTCTTTCTCTTGGCAATTTTTAATTTCTCTAGATGCTTTTTTGCTTCAAAGTTCTCAGCTTTTCCGCTTTCTAATCCTTCGTTGATTGCATTTTTCAGGGTAATGAATTTAGCTTCTTCTTCTTCCAAAAGGCGGAGTCCAGCTCGTATAACTTCGCTGGCATTCTTGAATCTTCCTGAAGTAACTTTTTCGTCTACAAATGCTTCAAAGTAATCGCCTAGAGAGATGGAGGTATTTCGTCCCATTGTTTAGATTTTAGTTAAAATTACCAATTTTTGGTAACATTTTAAGTTTTTCCTTCCTCGCAAAGTCTTCCGGTCGCCCCGACGTAGGAGGCGACTTTGCGCTTCGGAGTTAAACTAAACATCGATAAATAAAATATTTCCTTCCCATCATATTCTCCCTGCTTTATAAAATCCACCATAATTCGCCTACTTAAACGTAAAAATCTATCCAAATAATTCCCCCGACTTCATTTGCAAAAATGTTTGCCAGGTTAAGCCTGTATTTCCTATCAGTAGAATTTTATCTGGATGGATTTTCTTTTTAAAAGCAGCCATGCTGGATGTGTTTTCTGTGGTTCCGCTTTTTACTTCAATTCCAATCAATTGTTTTTGCTCAATTTCAAAATCTACCTCATCGTTGCCTTCTCTCCAATAACTAAAGGTAAAATCAATGGAAACTTCCAAGTTAAGTAGTGAGTACCAACTTCAGAATAGTTGTTGTTGAGAAAAAATACCTAAGTATTTATTGCATTATTTCCATTCAATTTCTTTCCGAAATTGCCAACTTAACAATGCATAAAAATATTTAATAAAACTTAGCAATGCATAAAAATATTTAATAAAACTTAACAATGCATAAAAATATTTAATAAAAAAAATGTAAAAAACAGGAAAAACCCTTATTCTTATTTTTTGGGGAAACGTAGCTTTGTTATAGTTTGATATGTATATACATTGATTGCGTAATCAGGGCTTTACTCCTTAATTTGCCTTAAGTCTGCGGCCGCGGATGAAAAAAGGACGTTGGTTGCACGATACAACCCGGGGTTTAACAATAGACAGTCCGGCCAAAAGCGAAAATGAAAAAACCGAGTTCACGGTAGCGGGAATTCTGCGTGATTTATTGTTAATATCAAATTATCAAAAAAACTTTTTATGAAAAAAATAATTTTCTTGTCCCTTATTATACTAGGGATCTTTTCAAATGCTTGCCAAAAAGCCCAAACTAATGACATAAATGAAGAAGAGCTGGTAACTCAGGTTAAATTATCAAGTGAATTTAAAGCTGCAATTGAAAACTTAACTGAAATAAAAAAATTAATTAAAAATGGCAGCCCTATTAATTATTCCCCAATTGATGAAAAACTTTAAGAAAACCGACTTTAACTGAATTGGAATTTACCGAATTCTTAAATAATATTGGATATAGTAACTCAACTGAGGTAAGCAAGAAAACATTTGAATTTAACCACAACATGGCTAAAGTATTTATTAAATTCCCTATTTTACAAAAACTTGAAAAAGAAAAAGTGGGAAATATTTTTATAAAAGCATATAAAAAAGATCCAATCACAAATGAAAAGTTTAAAAGTTTGGATCTTTGTTCCGAAGCGTATGGTGATGGAATGGAAGATTGTGATGATGGCTTTGGCTACGGTATGTTAGGTGTAATAGCCGGTTCATCTCTTGGTGGATTTGTTGGCATTGCCGGAGGTATTGCTATTGGCGGAGCTATTCTTTATCATCAATATACAGCTTGTAGAGAAAAAGTGGTTAAAAGATGGGCGAGATGTAGAGCTCAAAATCCCGTCCAGACTACTATAAACTGAACTGTGCTATTCGTTATCATTTAAAAATGAGGAAAAAATCAAATAGCACAGTTTAATTTACACTCCCATCCCGTTTAATTAAGAAAATTTAAAAGTTAAGTATATGAAAACTATAAAGTTGGATATTATTCGCATAATTGGGCTTTTTTCATATTTAGTGGTGTGGAATTATATTAGAGACTTTTCGAAAGATACAACTCAAAGAACCTGGATAAATTTAGTCGGGGTGGCGGTAATATATTTGCTCGTATTTGTTGAAATAAACCTAAGAGAACAGCAAAAATTTGGGCTTTCAAAACCAGATTATAAGAGCATGTTTTATAAAACATCGCTTCTATTGTCTGCAATAGTTTTATATTTACTTTTGAAAAAATAATTTTATCTCAGATAAGTGGTGAACAAAAAAGGCAAAATGTCCTCAAATAGATTTTGCCTTTTTTTATAATTGTTGACCGACCAAAGGCGGGTTTAAATTAGCTGTAAAAAAATATTGTCAATGGTTACACCCAAAAATCTTGTTATAATTTAAGCTGTATTATCTCCTCCTTTTCAAAGAAAAAAAGCCAAGGGCGGTCTATTAATTCTACTCCACTTCCCCCAGTTCGACGTGAGATCATGACGAGAATAGCTAAATGAAATGTAATCACCCAATATTCTAATTGTTAGCTGTAGAATTATATCCCAAACTTACTTTCGTAGAAAAGTATTGTTCTGAGAAATAGTATGAATGAATGTGAAACTATCCTAAATAGCAAATCAGTAAATAGTTTTTAAATTATATGGCAAAGAAACAATTACAAGTATTAGTTGCAGAGCAAAAGATATTAAATAGAATTTATTTTATCCGCGGCGAAAAAGTTATGCTAGACAAAGACCTTGCTGAGATGTACGGAGTGGAAACAAGGGTTTTAAATCAGAGTATCAAGAGAAATGCAAGCCGCTTTCCGAAAGACTTTATGTTCCAGTTGTCTCAGAAAGAGTTTACATAGTTGATATCACAAAATGTGACATCAAGTTGGGGAGGTACAAGAAAATTACCTTTTGCCTTTACAGAGCAGGGGGTAGCTATGTTATCAAGTGTATTAAATAGTGATACTGCTATAGCGGTAAACATTAGAATCATTCGAGTATTTACAAAGATGCGGGAATATGCGTTAACACATAAAGATATATTAATGCAACTAGCTAAACTTGAAAGGGAAGTGAGCAAAATTGGCAGAAATTCCGAAGTAAATAGTACAGACATCGAAAATATTTTTGTTGTACTTAAAGAGTTATTAGATAAAGATGCAAAGCCGACTATTCGAAACAAAATTGGTTTTAAACAGTACGATTAAAGTCTCGTCTAGTCGGGAATGATGGCTACTAATTCAAATATTGCTCACCTGCCGCTCAGATCCTCTTCGCTATAGGCGAATCGGTAACTACACGGGAACCATGCCGCTGAATCTTCCAGGTATAATTTTTTAAAATACATTCCTTTCTCGCATTCTATCCGATCCGCCTAGGCGGAGATATAGAAGCTTTTATTTGCTGTAGGGGGAGGGAATGAACCTACAAGTGTTGGTTATCTAGAGCGCAAAGCTCAGCAGTGTCAACCCCGGTCGCCCGAATAGAGCTTCCCGAAAGGCTTTACACTAGGTTTATCCCATTATCCTCACTCTCACACTTTTTTTTACAAATTAGTAGGGTTCAAAAAAAATATAATGTAAAGTTTACCCATCTGTGTTTCAGAGGATTTTTATACTTGATATGCCCATCAAAAAATATAATCTAACCGCAAATAATTGCTTTGATGTTCTCTTACAATCGTTTGAACTATTTCTTTATTAGTTGCATTGTCTTTAGTACTAATTAATAGTCGAATACTAAATGCCCGTAAAGCATCATGCACACTCAAGGTTCCCTCGGCACTGTCTTTTCTTCCATTAAATGGAAATGAATCTGGGCCACGCTGACATTGTGCATTGATATTGATACGCCCTACCTGATTGGCTAATTCATCTATCAAATGACCAATCACTGCTGAGTTTTTCCCGAATATACTCGCTTGTTGTCCAAAGTTTGATTGAATAACATAATCGATTACTTCTTCTATATTTTTGTATGAAACAATGGGAACTATCGGACCAAACTGTTCTTCAGAGTAAATGCGCATTTGTGCATTTACGGGGTAAATTACTGCAGGGTAAAAAAAAGTATCATTCACTTCCCCACCATTTTCATTTACAATAGATGCTCCAAATTGTTTGGCGTCGTTTAGCAGTTCAGTTAAATACGCAGTTTTACCGGGTTCTGGTAGGGGGGTGATTTTTACGTCTTTCTCCCAGGGCATACCGCATTTTAATTTGGATACACCCTCCGTAAATTTTTGGATGAAGGATGCAACCATTTCTTCTTGCACAAAAATTATTTTCAAAGCAGTGCAACGTTGCCCATTGAAGGATAGCGAACCTGCTACACATTCGGCTACCGCATTATCCATATCCGCATCCGGTAAAATAATGGCTGGATTTTTTGCATCTAAACCTAAAACACTTCTAAGGCGATTGGGTTTGGGATGAAGTTTCTTAAGATCATTGGCTCCTTTATTGGTGCCGATAAATGCAAATACATCTATTTTTCCCGTCTCCATTAATGCACCTACCGTTTCTCTTCCTTTTCCATAAATCACATTAATAACGCCTTTCGGAAAACAAGCTTTAAAAATGGGGAGCAGGGGCTTTATAAATAGTACACCATATTTAGCCGGTTTAAATACCACTGTGTTGCCCATCAGTAAGGCAGGTATTAAGGTGGTAAATGTTTCATTTAAAGGATAATTGTAGGGACCCATACATAGGGCTACACCAAGCGGTACCCGCCTGGTTTGAGCAATTACGCCTTCTTCCACTGCAAAATTTGAATAGTTACGATCGAGTTTTTTTAATTCCCTAATCGTATCTTCTATATAAATACAGGTTCTATCGAACTCCTTTTCACTATCTGGCAAATTTTTGCCAATCTCCCACATCAATAACTTCACTACAAGTCCTCTTTGTTTTTTCATTTCAACCAGAAACTGTTCAATATGTGCAATTCGATTAGTAATACTCATGGTCGGCCATTCTCCTGTGCCGTTATTATACGCAAGTACTGCTGCATCCAACGCTTCTAATGATTCTTTTTGAGTTAGCAGCGGTGTTGTACCGATAATATTTTTCTCAATACTATTTCCATTATTAATCGATACAGGAGACACTACTTCGTTCATAGGGCCTTCCCAAATCCTAAGCTCACCATTTACCAGATATTCTCGTTGTTCAATCAACTCCTGCAACTGCCATTCACTTGGAATTTGCGAAATTTGGGGAAAAATATGCTGTAACATAGTCTGTATTTGAAATTGAGCGATATAAAAAAGTATGGGTCATACAGGTTACTGTATGACCCATACTTTATATTTTATTCCTTACTTATTTAGGCAATACAACAGTATCAATAACGTGTACGATTCCGTTTCCTGCTTTTAAATCAGTAGCTACAACTGTAGAAGTACCACCTTTTTCATCTGTTAAGATTACTTTACCATCTTTTAATGAAGCAGTTAAAGTACCACCGCTTACAGTTGTTAAGGTAGCTTTTCCTTTTCCATCAGTGATTGCTTTTACAACAGCAGCAGCATCTAATTTACCAGCAAATACATGGTAAGTTAAAATTTTGGTCAAAGTAGCTTTGTTCTCTGGTTTTAAAAGAGTTTCAACAGTTCCTTTTGGTAATTTAGCAAATGCTTCGTTAGTTGGAGCAAATACAGTAAAAGGACCAGCACTTTGTAAAGTAGCTACTAAACCAGCTTCTTTAACGGCAGCTACCAGCGTTGAATGATCTTTAGAACCAACGGCTATATCAACTACCGTTGTTTGTGCAGATGCGGAAACAATGCCTCCAATAAGGAGCATCATTAAGAATTTCATTTTCATAATTGTTTAATTTTTTTAATATTACACTTCAAGTGCATAAAAGGTTTAGGGGTAACTTACTCTTAATATACAATTATCATAGCTGTTTATGGTAAAGTGTGCCATTTGAAGAACTTATTCCACAAATTGATGATTCCCCCCGTTTTAGTATTTGGGTAAGTTGCCCTTGTAAATCAGTATGATAGATTGCTAGTAGCTACCTTGGTTCCTTTCTTATTTAGGGAATTTGCATTATTAGAATGTATTTTCTCTTAAGCAAACAGCGTGCAGGTTGGTAAGTTCGGTAATCGCTAAATTTCTTTACTTGTTACCTGGCTTAGATTTACATGAGTTTTTTACTTAGTATTATTTTTATGAATTTTTTTAACCTGTTTAACAATTGATGTCATTCAATCAATTGATTATCAAATATTTATATCGAATATCATTATTATGCATATTATAATGTGCAAAATAATGTATATTTGCATATACAAATGTGCAAATATGGAAATTCTTTTAGAACAATCAGACCGATTACTGCAACACATCCGCCTTGATTTTAAGCGATACCTGCATAACGACATAGACTGGAAAGAACGCCTTATTGGCATAAAAGGGGCTCGTGGTGTTGGTAAAACCACCCTACTACTTCAACATTTAAAACAGTTGGCACTCCCCGCTTACAAGGCAGCTTATTTTGCTATGGACGACCTTTACTTTTCTGTACACTCTTTGAAAGAAACTGCAGATACTTTTTATAAACAAGGTGGACGATTACTGGTATTGGATGAAGTTCATAAATACCAGGGCTGGAGTGGGGAAACTAAAAATTTATATGATTTCTACCCCGATCTACAAATTTTGTTCACCGGTTCCTCCATTATCGACATTTCAAAAGAAGTGGGAGATTTAAGCAGGAGGGCCTTAATTTATGATTTACCTGGATTGTCGTTCAGGGAGTATCTAATTATGAAAAGGATAGCCAATTTTGAAGCAATAACCCTGAAAGAAATTCTTTATCAACCAGAATCTTATGGAAAACTAGTAGACAAAAAATTTCATCCCTTAGAGTATTTTTACGACTATTTAAAACATGGATACTACCCTTTTGGCGTAGAACACCCAGCGTCTTTATATCAGAGAATCAATCAAGTGGTAAGAACCATTGTAGAAATAGACATGGCCGAGATACCAACTTTTGACATCCGTAATGCAAAAAAAATGCTTCAGTTAGTTGAGGTGATTGCAGGTCAGGTGCCCTTTAAACCCAATATCAAAGAACTGGGTGAGAAAACACAAATACATAGAAATTCTATCAATTCCTACTTGCATTACTTAGAGCAAGCAAATATTATTGCCCTTCTCTTTCCCGCAGGAAAAAGTACCGCTACCCTTCAAAAGCCAGAGAAAATTTATCTGCAAAACACAACCCTCCTATATGCCCTGGCCAGAGAATGTGCCAACATAGGTAACGTAAGAGAAACTTTTTTTCAATCCATGGTATCTCCCACCCACACACTAGTAGCCCCAAAAACGGGTGACTTTTTGATAGATAATCACTACACCCTTGAAATAGGGGGCAGTACAAAGAAGAAAATGCAAATACAATTAACCGATAATGCTTGGATAGTTAAAGACGGAATTGAAACAGGATCCAATGAAGTGATTCCACTTTGGGTGTTTGGGTTTTTGTATTGAATATGTTATCCCGGAGGAATTAATACAATTTACAAACAACCCGCACTGTGTTATATTTCCAGTAACAGCATACACCACTATTCCGTAAATAAGCAACCTATCGAATATGTTTTTGCCTGTCCGCTTATGATCACACGATCACCCCTGTATTTACAATACAATTTGCCCATTCTTTCAGAAACCTGATGCGCTACCAGTTCCTTTTTATTCAATCTATTTGCCCAAAATGGAATTAAAGAACAATGGGCTGAACCAGTAACCGGGTCTTCTAAAATAGAGGCTTGTGGCGTAAAGAATCGGGAAACAAAATCACAAGTATCTCCAGCTGCCGTTACAATTACTCCCCCCGCACCCAAATTGATTTGGTCAAATAGGGTTCGGTTAATGTTGATATGCCTGATTTCAGTTTCATTTTCATATACCAGCATGTAATCCCGGGATTTAAAAATTTCCTTCGGTTGAATATTTAGGGATTTCAAAATTTCCGAGGGTACATCGGATTCAACCGGCATTCTGGATGGGAAATCCATTTTATACAACTCCTGCTCGATGGTAACATGTAAATCACCACTTAGGGTTTCGAAAACAATTTCCTTTTTAGGGTAGTGCATATGGGTATGCAAGCAATGCGCTGTGGCTAAAGTAGCATGACCACATAAATCCATCTCAAGTTCAGGGGTAAACCAGCGCAGGTGAATTTTCTCTCCTTTATCTACAAAAAAAGCTGTTTCTGCAACTGCATTTTCTTTGGCTATTTTCAACAGCATGTTATCGGATAACCAGTATTCAAGCGGAACTACACAAGCTGGATTTCCACCAAAAATGGTGTCGGTAAATGCATCAACCTGATAGAGTGGATGTTTCATGATTCCATAATTTAAAATATGTTCCCAGCATCCGCTATCGGTGCAATCAAATGTATTCATTTAAGCGATTATTTCCAATAAATACGCGGCCCCCAGCAGGCTATAGTTTCTTTGCTTTTATTCGCTTATATTTATAACATCGTACATAAACTTTTTTACATCAATTCGTTTATCTTATGAAGCTATATTCAGTTATAACATTACTGTTATGTGCACTTTCTGCCAATGCACAAAAGATTAAAGTACCCTATGAGCAGTTTACCCTTCCAAACGGACTGAATGTGATTTTGCATCAGGATAAAACTATTCCCCGCATTAGTGTAAATGTTTGGTATTTTGTTGGCTCGGGCAACGAGAAGCCCGGACGCACCGGTTTCGCCCATTTATTTGAGCATATTCTATTTGAAGGATCGAAGAATGTGCCCGAAGGTAAGTTTGATGAATGGCTGGAGGCTGCCGGTGCCAATAACAACGGATCCACTACCGAAGATCGTACCAATTATTATGAAGATCTTCCTGCCAATGCTTTGGATCTGGCATTATTCTTGGAATCCGATCGCATGGGTTTTCTGCTGGCTTCACTCACGGATTCTACCGTGGATGGGCAGCGGGATGTTGTTAAAAATGAACGTCGCCAGTCGTATGAAAATCGGCCCTATGGTAAGGCTAATCTGGAATTGCCCGCTCTTTTATATCCTAAAGATCATCCCTATTCCTGGCCCGTTATTGGAACTATGGCCGATCTTACAGCTGCCAGCAGACAGGATGTGGCTGATTTTTTTACACAGTATTATATACCCGGTAATGCTTCACTTTGTATTGCCGGCGATATTGATTTGGCACAGGCACGCAAAGCAGTAGAGAAATGGTTCAGTGATGTACCAGCAGGTAAAACTGTACTGCCTCCACAACCCGCTGCCGCTGTATTAACGGAAGAGAAGCGGGTGGTGATGGAAGATAAAGTGCAACTGCCACGGCTTCAAATGATTTGGCTGTCTCCTGCTAACTTTCAACCCGGTAGCGCCGAAATGGAATTGCTGGGCTCCCTTCTAGGGGGAGGAAAAAATTCCCGGTTATACAAGCGACTGGTATATGATCTTCAGATAGCACAAAATGTTTCCGCCTTTCAAAATTCCAGCAAATTTTCCGGCGAGTTTTACATTGCCGTAACTGCCCGCCCCGGAATTGGTTTGAGTCAAATAGAGCAAATTGTGCAGGAAGAAATCGATAAGATTACAAGCGAAAGTGCTACCGACAGAGAACTTGCCCGCGTGGTGAACCAATATGAGTCACGCTTCCTCACACAAATCGAACGTTCCGGTGGATTCAGCGGTAAGGCAAACCAATTAAATGAGTACTTTTTCTATACCGGTAATCCAGATTATTTCAACGAAGATTTACAGCGTTATAAATCCGTTGATCCGGCTGATATTTCTGCCGCAGCGCGAAAATACCTCCGATCTAATGCACGTATAGTAATGAGCATCGTTCCCGAAGGAAAAAAAGATTTAGCAGCTACTAAAAAATAATATCATGAAAAAAATATGCTTACTTGTATCATTCACCCTCTGGTTGGTAGGTGGTTTCGCCCAGATGCCCGACCGAAGCGGTCCACCAGCATTGTCTCAGGTAAAAAATCTTTCGTTACCTGTACCCGTTCGATTTACATTATCCAACGGACTGAAAGTGGTTTTGATGGAAAAACACAATGTACCCATGGTGCAGGTGAACCTGTTGATTCAAACAGGTAATTATGATGACCCCGTTGGAAAAGAAGGACTCGCTTCTTTTGCCATGGATGTACTTGATGAAGGAGCCGGTAATTTTACTGCTCTTCAGTTGGCAGATGAGATTGAGTTGCTGGGAGCACAAATTGGAACGGGTAGCCGTCCCTTTTCTGCTGAAGTAAATTGCACTGCACCTGTTGCTCGCCTGCAAGATGCACTAGCACTGATGAGTACCATAATTCTGAAACCTACATTTGCAAATTCTGAATTAGACCGTTTAAAGAAGTTGCGACTAAATGCACTTCTACAGAATTACGACGACCCCTCTACTATTGCACAACGCGCCTTTAATCAGTTGATGTTTACGGAAGCCAGTCCCTATGGCCGTTTTGCCAATGATCGTACAATTCGTTCCTATGTTCGGGAAGATCTGGTTGCATTTCATACCACTAATTTCGTTACCGGAAATTCTACCTTGATTGTTGCCGGGGATGTAACCAAGCAATCCATTCAACCCCTGCTGGAAAAATATTTTGCAGCGTATCCAAAGGGAAATGCAACCTATAAGGCAAGGCCGGTTCCTGCCCAGGTGAAGGGAAGAAGTATTTATGTGATTGATAAGCCAGGCGCAGCGCAATCGGTTATTTCAATTGGCCGGCTTGGTCCAGCCAGAAATGATCCTTCCTATTATGCAGTGAATGTAATGAATACTATATTGGGCGGCTCCTTTACTTCCCGTCTCAATTCTAATTTGCGCGAAAAACATGGATATGCGTATGGCGCCTCATCTAGTTTCAGTTTTTGGAACACGCCTAGTCCTTTCGTGGCATCCTCCTCAGTTCAAACAGATGTTACTGGGCCTGCGCTGGGGGAATTCATTATAGAGTTCGATAAAATTCGCACACCAATACCTACAGATGAACTTTCCAGAGGGAAGAATTACAATGCCCTGGGATATGCTCGGCTATTCGAAACCAATATCGATCTTGCCGGAACATTGGGTTCGCAGATTTTGTATCAGTTGCCCGATGGATATTTCAATAATTATGTAGGAAAGATTTTGGCGGTTACTGAACAAGAAGTTATGGCGGCTGCTAATCAGTTTGTAGTGTCGGATAATATGTTGATTGTTATGGTGGGTGACCGTGCAAAGATTGAGGCCGGCATCCTAAAACTTAATCTGGGCAATGTAAATTTCCTCTCTATTGAAGATGTACTGGGTAAAAAGCCGGCATTGTAAAATTCGCAATAGGGATGTAAAATAAGCAGCAGCGCAAAGAAAATTTGCGCTGCTGTTTTTATATAGCTATTTACCCGTGTAGTTTCCGAGCGACAGAGAGGAACTGCCCGGCAGGTGGGCAATTTTTAGTTTTCGAATGACAGAGAGGAACTGCACGGCAGGCGAGCAATATTTACTTCCCGAACGAAAGGGAGGAACTGCACGGAAGGCAAGCATCCACCACTTCCCAGCCTGTTAAAAACATCCAATCCGACATCTTTTTTAACTTGGGATAATTAATGTTTTGGGAATTATCCTTCGGGGTATGATAATCGGGATGCAATATTTCGTATCATTTTAGAAAATTCCCTTTGGGGAAGTGTTCTATTTGGGGTATAAAAAAAGCCGGCATTGCCGGCTTTTTATTTGTTGAACACTAGTCTTTTTTTTCTTCTTCTTTGCCGTCAAACATATCGGTAACCTTATTCCACAAATTTCCGGCTACGTCTTTTAGCTCTTCAAGTTTTTCCTCAGCCTGTTCTTTAAATTCTTCGAATTTTTCCTCCGCCTGTTCTTTGAATTCTTCGAGTTTTTCTCCAGCCTGTGCTTGGAGGCTTTCAGCCTGATCTTTGATTGAATCCACTAGGTTACTTGCTTCTTGGTTTTCGGGTGCATTAATTGGAAGCTCTTCTTCAGGTAAATTGTTGATTGACATGGTTTATCTTATTTAGAGTTCTAAATTACCACATTTTTAATGCCGATAGGGTAGAAAGTGAGAATTAACAAATTAATCATGTAGTCAAAACTGAAAGAGCCTGTGCGCCTCTGGAGCATTTGTGTGGTAAGTTCCCCTTGTAGTTTCCGAGCGACAGGGAGGAACTGCACGGCAGGTGAGCATATGTTTGGTAAGTTTCCCGTGTAGTTTCCGAACGACAAAGAGGAACTACACGGCAGGTGAGCAATATTAGAGTTAATAGCTAAACATTCCAATATGTGCTCTGCACCGGGGCTTTCCACATGGTAATATCAGCTCTTATTTAATTTGAACAGAAATCCGCTTCCCCAGTCCAATCGAAACAATTTTATACAGGGTAGATAGTTCAGGTTCTATGGCGTTATTCTCAATCCTGGAAATATAGGTTTTACTTGTACCGCTAAGGTTGGCGAGCTCTTGCTGCGACAATCCCTTCCTTAGCCTTTCTTTTTTTATGATATTGCCAAAGTGAAATAGGTGCCTTGTTTTTTTACTAGGGAGGCTATTTTGGTAGAGTATTACCGGGTCTATTTCAAATGGAAAATCTTTAGGGGTTCCGTTGATGTCTAGTAAGGTAATCGGAACATTTTTCCAGGATAAAGTTTGGTTATATACCCGTACTTTTTTAAAAACTTCCCATTTCAATAATGGGTAGGCTGGGTCATCTGGGGTAAGCTTCCAATTGGATAATAATTTTTTGCAATCAATCTCTCGGGTTTCACCGTTATTGAAAATACAAGTAACCCTAAAATCTTCTACTGATTTAAGTTGCAAAATCCTCGGTATTTTCATTACTTGTTTCATTTTCTCAGTTGGGGGTTGAGGCGGTTAAACTTTTCTAATAAGAAAGCTTGCATTCCGGGTTTTTTAGCCCATTGCAATACTTTTCTCCATTGTAGAGTAGGAAGCTGTCCGGCATATATTTCCATTGATTTGATTTCTACCAATGCCTCCTGCCCCGCATAAATCGCATGAAAATGTGGGGGTGGATGATCTCGTCCATAAACATCTATTTTAATTGAGTCTACCATAGGTATGGTTGTCATGTGATTGAAATATTAAAGTTACCAAATTTGGTAATTAATTAAAAATTATTTTTCCTACCATTTGGGTTGACTGCAAAATAATAATCTGTATAGGGAGTAGATTAGATATTAATACCTGAAATTGACAAACTTTAAGGGTAAGAAACTACTTACCAAAAGTTTGATACTTTTTTTTATCGGAGTGAAAATCTGCTAAGTGAATGGTGCCCTTTTGCGAAGAAATTTTCGTTCCAAACCCCTCAGTTCGGCGCACTTTGGTGAAAGAGTTAGTGTGGGGGAGCGAGTGTGAGGAGGGTGCACCCTCCCATTTTATTTTTCCCGTGTAGTTTCCGAGCGACAGGGAGGAACTGCACGGCAGTTGAGCATTTGTTTGGTAAGTTCCCCGTGTAGTTTCCGAGCGACAGGGAGGAACTGCACGGCAGGCAAGCAATATTTGCGTTACTAGCATATTTTCCTTTAGTTGCTTTCCCTTCAATTACAAATCCAGCAAAACGCGGATATTTCTTTTCAGTTTTTGAATTTGTTGGGTGTTGAGTTTACCAACTTTTTGAAGCAATCGATTATTGTCAATTGCTCGTATCTGATCTACTAAAATATCCGAGGATAAGGGGAGCTGACCTTTTTTAATGTGCACGCGCAGCAAATCAATTTCCGTATTCACATTTGATGTAATCGGACAAATAAGGGTAGATGGATGGAAATCATTGAGTAAGTCGGTTTGAATAATTACTACGGGCCGGGTTTTACCGGGTTCGGTACCCATGTGTGGATTTAAATTGGCCAGCCAGATATCATATTGCTTACCTACCATCGATTAATTTTTCAAATTCCTGTAAAGCTTCCATTGAATCTGGCGCAGTAAGAACCGATTCTTTTGCCAGTTGTTTTTTCAAAAGTTTTCTTCTGTTAAACTGATTGTATAAGTCTACCGCTTCGTTTATATAACGGTTGCGGGTTTTTTTTATCCGCGAAGTGATGCGTTCAGTTTCCAGGTATATGTCATCATCCATTTTTAATGATAAGTTTTTCATACCAACGGTTTTTACAAAAGTATATATTTTTAGTATATACTTTGCATCCATTGATATTTCTGTTATTTTGAAACTGCAAATTTCGTTAGAATCATAGAGAAATATTAGGTGTTTATACTGTTACCTATCAGGAAAGGGGGCAGCTGCGTAATTAATGTCTCGTCCTAAAATAAGTTTACAGTTTTTTCATTTTCATTCCAAGCCGCAAAGTCTACTCCAACGTCGAAAGACTGTGCGGAGAATTACAAGTGCGCCTGACTTACTCCGCTACGGAAAAAATAGCGTGCGTTTTAGTTTTAGTGAAATGGGGAGGGAAGGGGATTAATTATTTCTACCCACTAACTATAATGAAACCTACATTGCACCACGCAGCATTGCTGATTCGATCCTTTTTTTCCGGTAATGGAATACACTAGTCGATGTTCGTTGGTTATTCGGCGCGACCAGTAGCCGGTTAAATCGTACCGGAGGGGTTCGGGCTTGCCCATACCCTGAAAGGGAGTTTTGCGTATTTCATTTAGTAGGGTGATGATTTTATTGGCTATTTCCTGATCAGTTGCCATCCAATATTGAAAATCTTCCCAACCATTTTCTGTAAACAGGAAAGTCATACACGCCGCATTTATAACTTGTATTTCCGAGTTTTTCCCTCGTTCAGCTGACTGATAGACTCTCGTAGTCTTTTTCTGTTTGCGGCAGCAGATAATAGGTGACCAGTTTCCTGCAATGAATTGTATTCTTTCAGCGATACCATCACGACCGCCTCTTCATCCGTTCCGCGGGACACTATAATTACATCCGATGATTGGGAAACATCATCTAAATATCTTTTCAGGTTATTTCTCAGTTGGGTAGTAGTTACTGACTGCATAGCGTTAAGATTGTACTTACAAATGTACGTATTTGTGTACGGTTTGGCTAGATTGCTCTGATTAATTTTTATGCGCATAGTGAAATTAATTTGCGGACTAAAGTAAGTTCATCATACGTATTGAATAAGCATATGTATACTGAGTATTTATACTTAATCGCGATGGAAAAAACTACTTTCCAACAATTTGACACTTTTAGAAAGTAGAATTGGGTTTGGCGAATTTCTATTTTATCGTATCAGAAAGAAGTGAATTTTAATTCTTTAAGCATCATTTCGCGAGCTCATGGTTTTTGCGGAATGAAAGTGGATTGTAGTTTTTATTCCGAACGCAGACTAAAGCCGATAAAAAAAGTTCGCGGCATGTTTGGGCCATACATAAAATTACTATCGCGATTTTTTCCCAAATCAAAATCCTGCTGATAAGCATTGAAGAGATTCTTACAGCCTGTATAAATTTCTATTTTACTTTTCCATTTGGGTAAGGCAAAATTTCTGGCTATGCGAACATTCATTTCATTAAATGGCGGGGTTTGGATAAGGCGGTCTGTGGGATTATTCTCCGCCCCTCCGATATGGGGTACCTGCATACTGCCGGTATATACCGCATTGGTATTAATACTCCACTTAGTGTTAGGGGTAAGGGTAAAATTGAGATATCCATAGCTATTAGGTGTGCGTAAAAATAGGCGCTCCGGTGGCAGCCCTTGTAAGTATTCAACCGCTTCTCCAAATCTACTGCGTTGCAACGTATATCCTGCTTCAATTTGAAACCTACTATTATAATTTCCCCGCAGTTCGAGGGTTATCCCATTTACTTCTGCAATGCGACCATTTGTTTTTTCAAAAACTTCCCCAAAGGCATCCGCTCCCAGGTGCTCTAATACGAAGGCATTTTGTAAGCGGGTATAAAATCCTTCTACCGTAAAACCCGCTACCCATTTTTCTTCTGCTTTGTCGTAATTTACCGAGCCACTCCAACTCTGCGATTGTTCTTCACTCAATTGTGGATCTAACCTTACCCGCGAAACACCTCCACCCGCAAAAGCTATGTGTAAATCCGTATCAAAAGCCTGGGGTGCCCGAAAGCCTGTACCATAACTTAACCGAAACTGCGTATTGCGAACTCCTCCATATAGTAAAGCGATTCTAGGACTAACAACAGCATGATCGAGCAGGTTGTGATAATCAATCCTTAGTCCGGATAACAAAGTAAACCCCGTAGCAAAATCCCAGTCACTCTGAAAAAAACTCCCCCAATCCCTGGTTTGCTGACGAATCAGGTAATTATATCGGGGGATGTTATCGTGGATGCGATCTGTTAGGTATTCGCTTCCAATAGTTAGTACATTTCTTCGCCCGAAAAAATTTGTAATGGTATGATTGAGTTGAAATCCTGCCTGCCAAGAGGCGGCATCCGAAATTCCATAAGGTGGGTTCGACAAATGCCCGCTGATTGCGGCGGCACTGTCTGGAAAAATCCCTGTATAGTGTGTTCTGTCGGTAGCCTGAAAAGCTCCATATACAATCAACGATGAACGTTGTTGGTTAAAATTCAGTTGGTAGTCAACATTACCCATACCTATTCGGTGGCGGCGTTCTTCTGCCTGAGCAGTTAGATGAACGGGTTTATTCACCATTTCTCCGCCGCGTCGGTATTCATTCAGGTAACTCATCGAGAACTCTATTTTTTCATTTTCAGAAGGCTTTAAAAATGAGGAGAATCCTACCGAACGATTCAGTAATAGGGGGGCCTCCGAAAATTGATCTCCATTCACATCTAAATAGTCGCGATTTCGGTGGTGCATGAAAACGGTGAGTCCTAACTTTCGATTACTCGCCACAACACTGGCATTGGCATTCAGGTTTTGGTCGCTGGTATGATTACCCGTTTGCTGTAAAAAATTATTTACTTGGTATCCATTTTTCGAGGGAAGGCGGGTGATGATATTCACGGTTCCGCCAATGGCACTGGAACCATATAAAGAGGAGCCACCCCCGCGAACTACTTCTACTCTTTCTATCATGTTCACAGGCAATTGTTCCATGCCATATAAGCCCATCAGCGCACTAAATATGGGCCTGCCATTCACAAGTATCTGCGAATAGCCCCCCTGCAGTCCATTCATCCGCAGCTGCGTATAGTTGCAAGTCTGGCAGTTTGTTTCTATTCGTAGTCCCGGTTGAAATTTTAATCCTTCCGACAGGTTACAGGCCTGCACATTATTGAGGGTTTTGGCAGTAAGGATGTTCACAATAACTGGGGTTTCAGTTTTGCGCTTGAGGGTTTTGGTTCCGGTAACCACAATTTCATTTAGTATACTTACAGGAAAGCTGTCTGCCCGCAAAGGATGCTGAGCAAAAATAGAATAGGATAGCAGCCAGAACAGGCCAGCAATAGAGACACGCTTCATGGTAAAAACTATTGTAAAGGTAAGCGTAAGCCCGGTGGATTCGTTTTTTTTGTTCGAAGCAAATTCTTCCGGTTCAACCGGTTTTTTCAAATACGCTCCTCTTGTGAATTGGGTATGTAATAACCTGCCTGTGAGTGGTTTTGAGCCTGTGCTCCACTTGAGCGAGAGAAAAGGGGAAAAACTTTCTAACAATTTGGGACTTTTAGAAAGTTATTTTGGAGTTAGCATCTGCTTGGTGTAGTATGTCTTTTGCGAAGGGATATATACTTCCAAGCCGCAAAGTCTACTGCTACGTCGTAATACTTTGCGGAGAATGATTTAAATAACTGCCGTTTTTTTATGGCCTGTTCTGGCATTTTCATAGAAGCTGGCCAGGATAGGTATTTTCAATATTTTCTGCAGTCGGATTTGTGTTTCCAGGGTAAGATTTTCTTTACCTCTTACAATTTTACTGATTTGCTGGGGGGATACCAGCATTTTTTCTGCGAGCTTTTTTTGCGACCAGCCCATTTCATCTAGTTTTAATAATACTTTCAGCGCAATCTGTTGCGACTCCCGCAATCTTTCCCGATTAAGCTGGCGCTCTTTTACCTTTTTAATGGTATTTGAATCATCGGTTGTAACTAGGGAAAGAAATTTTTCTTTGTTTGTCATGGTTATTCGTTTATCAGTTCGTAAAAAGAATCCGTGTCTGCAATACCCATATATTTTAGATAATCCCGGCACTTTTCCATTTTCTGCATTTCTTTGGCGGTATGCGGTCTGTCTTTGTTCAGATGATGTAATTGAATGGCTCCACCAGTTATCACAAAGCAGTTATTATCAATTCTTATAGCATACAGTCTTAGAAAATTTCTCCGTCCCTTTTACCTAGAAAGTTCAGTAGTTCCATATTCCAAGTTGTTGAGTGGTTTAAAAAAATCACTACAACTTCTGTTTGTATCTTCTGCTATTTTATTGAGTATTTGTTATAATTTCTGCGTATTAAATGGTAATCGATTAATACATTGCTCTGCCGTTTTACCCCGGGGAATATCTTCTGAATGTTCCTTAACGAATTGGTATAAATAGGAAACTTCATTCCAACAAGTCAATAATCGATTTAACTCATTCGTTTCTTCCTCATCCCATTGGAAGGCAAACAATCGATTATCAAATATACGTACAATTTTCATATATTAACCTATAGGTTTATTTACGTTCTAGTAGTTTTGATGGGGTTTATTCCATTTATCTACATGCAAACTATGTTTTTAAAGGTTGTTTTTATTAGGTATTAGTGCCCGAAATATACATGATTTTTTTGTGGTATCTGGGAGAACAAAATAAGCGTAGGCGTGAGTTTGAGTATGTGCTCCTCTGGCGCATGAGAGTGAAGAAGATTATAACGGGGAAGGGAGTGCTTTCCAACAACTCGATACTTATTTCACTACTTGTTTAGAAAAGCTATTTCATCAGCAATTCTTGCCAATTCATTGGCGGTTTTCCAATTTCTGGTGGTTGCACTTACTTGAAATTTTGTTTCCAAAAAGTTATTCGTCAATTTTGTTTTTCCATAACCATTCGGGCAATACAAATACACGGCCGCATTGGTAAAAGCGATTGCCTCACCGATTTGTTTTTTTTCTTCTATTGCTTTTACGTCAAATTTGGGTGGTGGGGCAGATAGAAAGGTAACATGTAAATAAGCAATATCTTTTTCACTATCATTTATAAATGGGTTACTTGCAATGATTTGTTTCAGCGCATACATACTAAAAACAATTACAGGAACCTGATAGCCAAAGTCTTTGGCAATCTGTTGAGTAATAGAAGCTGCCAGTTTTTCTGGGGCTGCTTTTTTTCCTGTAAAAACAACATTCCCACTCTGCACGTAGGTTGTAATACTACCAAAACCTAATTTTTCATAGGTTTTCTGCAGATCGATCATTTTAATCAACTTTTGTCCGCTTACATTAATTCCACGTAGTATTGAAATATAGGTGGTCATTTATGTTTGGTCATTTAGGGTTGACGTTCTAAGGTTATTTTACCTTTTGCTAACTGCGAAGGATTGTTGTGGAAAGCAAGTAAAAAATACAACAGTTCATAGGGTTTGCCAGTATAAAGTACTTTTGTTTTGTTCCTTCCTTGGTGAGGGAGAAGAAGAGAGCTAGTGCCTAAGCGCCACTGGAGTAGGATTTTTAGTTTATTGATACACACTTAGGGTTAACCTTCCCCCCAACCCGTCATGAATGATACGAATGAGTGTAGATAAGCGAATATCACTGGCATTGTTTTCGATTCGGGAAATATATGTTTTACTGGTTCCACATTTTTCTGCCAGTTCCTCTTGGGTAAGGCCCTTTTCTTTTCTTAGTTCCTGAATCATTACACCCAGTTTAAATGCCTCAAATTCTTGTTCATAGTTTTCCCTTTTCTTGGTTCCGCGTTTGCCATATTGCATATCGAGATGATCTGAAAAGGTAGTCAGGAGTTTATTACTCTTTTTCATCAAAGTATAGTTTTTTTATTTTTTGCGCTAATATTATTTCTCGTCGGGGTGTTTTTTGCGATTTTTTTTGAAATCCATTAATCACTATAACCAGTTTTTCTTTATCAAAAAAACTAAAAACCCGATAGATATTTGATCCTACTTCTACCCGAATTTCATATAACCCGTTCGAACCTGTTATATGTTCAAAGTATCTTGTTGGAATTCTTTCCAACTGGCTTATCAATTGTAAAGTCCAGTTGAATTTTTTCTGAACTTCGGGAGAAAGCCGCCCAAAAAAAATGAGGTAATACTGCTTATAATAAACAATTTCCCGCTTTTTTGCATCACCCATCACTCATTTCAATTTATAAAGTTATCTAATTAGTTAACATTCTCCAATAAATTTTTCGATCAGTTGATAGATTTCCATACCTCAATTGCTACTGGTATTTTACTTTCAAAATTATAGTGGGAATGCAAATTAACTTGGTTGGAATTTTGCCTGTAGGGTATTTGTACCTTATTTTCTATCTATACTGCACGCTCTTTACAGAAGAGCATGAGCGACCTTGTGCCTCTGGAGCATGATTATGAGAATGCACTTTCCAAAAGTTCGGACTTTAGGAAAGCTGTATCGAAGTAAGAATATTCAAAGTGAGCATTAGAGTTTGTCCGCCTTTGGAGTATGCGTGTGAGTATATATTACCTCCCTCAAACTCACACTCACTCTGTTCTACGTGCGCCGCTGGAGTATTCGTGCAAGTGATAGTAGTTCGCTGGGAAAGCAACAATTACAGTAAAGCTATGCTCACCGCTTACTAATCTTATTCAACGAAATGGTTTTCTGTAAACTGCATTTAAACCGCGCAATATCGGGGTTCCGAGTTTTCGCGTGTTTTTGACTAACCCCGCTGTTTACCCGTTTGCGCCAAAGGTTAAAACTACTTCGCTTCAACTCGCGCCGCATCAGGGCAATTACCCCGGCCTCCGATAAGCCAAACTGCAGAAGAATAGCTTCAAAGGGCGTTCTGTCTTCCCAGGCCATTTCAATAATTCGGTCGATATCCGTGGGAGCTAACTTTTCCATTGCAGTGCAAGGTACGTGATGCTGGTAAAAATATTATATCGCTTTTTCTATGATTGTTCCTAGCTAACTAAGCTTTGCATTATATTTATTCTTACACCCGATTATCGGTTGCGCGTAATAGTCCAATACCCAAGGTAACCAATCCCACAGCCAGCAGCACCATGCCTGCATATAAAATCACAATCATACCATTCGGCCGGGTAAGTTGATCACCGATAGCGGCTGCAAAAAATCCGCCACTAACCGCAATGGCCGCCAGGGGAAAAGATATGCGAACCACCCATTCCCAGCCCTTACTCAAATTTGCATGATCGGTAAGTACCTGCGCCACCAGCGATAAAATCACCAACACTCCCGCATGGGCATGCCCTGCCCGAAACATGGATTGCTGAAAAGGAGTAAGTTCCAGTTTGGGTTCTTGTCCGCTTAGCACCATAAGCAAAAAATAGCCACCATAGATGATCGAAGGAATGGTGAGTAAGATAATACCACAGATTTTTTTGGTGAGAATTTGCATAAAAAGAGGTTAGATGAATTTGAAGGAATTACTTTTTAGTTGGATGAATTTACTTCGGTAATATAAATATTTTTTATTGATTTTCATACTGCGCAATACCATAGGCGCTCTTAGTGCCTTCATGCTGGGTATTTCATTCCATACCGCACTGTGCGCTTGATTGTACCAAACAGGAGACTAACTTTCTATCCATTTTTCCCCCCATTTTCTCTCTTCATTTAACCCTAACGCCCAAACCCTTACCCCAAAAAATTGCAACCTCGCGCGGGCGGAATTTACTTTGAATAATACATCCTAAATATCGGTGTATTCACCGTTTTATTACTCCGTATAATCACTGAATTTTGTTGGGCTGTTAAGTAATAAATAATTGATATTCAACTTTCTATATATTTTTATGCGCCTCAATAGTATAAAATTGACTGTTTTATATACACCTACTCTACTTATTTTGGTGATGTGTTTTTCATTTATAAACCCATCAATCAACCACTCATGAAAATGAATTTCTCCGCCGGTAAATGGTGTTGGCTGTTTATCGGAATTGCATTCACTGCTTGCAATAAGCAGAACGATTCTCCCTCTACCCCTGCAGCGCCCCAAATGGTGCAAGCACTTAAGGGGGATAGTTCGGTAAACGGACTCATCACCGCCCTTACCGCAACCGCCCTCAAAACCAGCTTTATTGAAAAGCGTGGCAATCAGGAAACCCGACTGGTAAAAATTTCGGTGAAGGATTTAATCAATTACCTCCACCAGATGCAAACCAATGCCTATACCGATTCAATCGGCATTCACATGGGCATCTATTCCCCAGCAACCGTTCCAGAGGCTCATCCCGATTATGTGGGCAAATCGACCCTCTATTTTTCGGTATTTCCAGCGGCTTCTTCGGATATCAAAACTTTCGGTAATTCGAATGGAAGCAAATTCTTAAATCACGGAACCCTGTATCCTTAATGTTATCTATTCTATTTCTTCTATTGTGGCAGTTACTCACCCTAACCTTAACCGGGGTGGTATACTGTAAACAACGCAATTCCGGATTTTTGGTATTAGCGGGGTTACTGCTTTTGCAAATACTGGCGAATATTTTTCAGCTGGATGCATTTAGTAGTAACCCCTTATTTTTTCGGATTCGGTATGCCATTAGTGCCCTTTCGGTTGCCGGCTATGCTTTTTTGTTCTTGCGGCATTTAAAGCATCCACACTTAAAACATTTTGCAGGCGCGATGCTAGGCTGTTTTACTTGCGCAGCCATTTACCTGCTTTGGATGCCATCAGATTTGCTAACTAGTTTTATCAACATCCTATTGGTAGCCGCTTCCATCAGCATGGTAATGCTAAGCGTTCGATACCTGTACGAAACAGCCATCAATCCTCCCATGCCACTTCCGCATAGTTCCTTCCCAGCCTTTGTTTGGATGGCGGCAGGACTCTTCTGTTATTTTTTATCTATGTCGGTACTGCATACATTTTACGCTTGGCTTCACCAAATAACGCTGCCGGTATCGGGAAGCTGGATTTTTAATCAGGTAAATCAAGTGCTGTTGGTGGCTTTGTATATTTTTTTCAGCGTAGCCCTATTGATAGGCATACCCAAATCGAAACCATGTATATAAACCTTTTGGTATGGAATGCCACCTCATTTATTATTACCGCTTCTATTTTGGTGAGGCTGGATCAGCAATTTTTTCAACCGAATACTGAAAATTTGTTGGGATGGAAAAGCAGTTACTTTCGTGTGCATATTTTACAAGGCCGGGTGCATATACAAACTGATGTTACCGTAACCTGTGTACCCCTATCCGTTCCTATAAGTAAAGCCGCATGAACACGAAAGTTGCTGTTGTGGATGATCACCAGTTGGTCCGTACCGGATTGGTGCAGATGGTTCAGTCACTACCCGGTTGGGAGGTAACGATAGAAGCCGCCAATGGGAAGGATTTTATCGATCAAACCAATTTATTATCACCCCCCGATATTGTTCTATTAGATATTCGAATGCCCATCATGGATGGCTACGAAACTGCACTTTGGATCCGCTCCCATTTACCCGAAACCCGCGTGTTGGTTGTGTCTATGGTAAGTAGAGAACCCGCTGTAATCCGAATGTTGCGAATGGGCGTTTATGGATTTATTACCAAAAATAGCACCCAGGCCGAATTGCACCAGGCCCTGAGTCGGATACAACAAAAACAATTTCATGTAAACGAGTTAGTGGGTAATCGGATATTTCATTATTTCTCCGAAAACTCCACCGAACAATTGCCCGATGAAAAAAATATTATCACCGACCGGGAATTTATTTTTTTACGCAAATGTTGCAGCGAATTAACCTATCGCCAAATTGCAAAGGAAATGTATGTGAGTCCGCGCACCATCGATACCTATCGGGATCATTTATTTGAGAAGTTACAGGTACGTACCCGAGTAGGACTCGTAATTTATGCCCTCCGTTCGGGCTTGATTGAGGTGGATGATTTGGTGTAGTTTTCCAGCGTATATTTTACTGGTTGCAGTACTTTTATGGGCTAGTTATTTTTTGAAAGTCCGGCACTTTATTCAGGCTTCTTGAGCTCCTCTGGCGGAAAGTATATTCTATTATTCATTACACGATGCGCTGCGTTCATCGGTTTGTTATAGATTAATCAACCTGTTTCCAATCTACAAAAAAGCGGAGGGCTTCGGGGTTGCGGATGGCTTGCCAATCGGCAGCTTTTTCTGGCGGCGTGCCTGATAAAATTCTTTTTACGGGGATTTCCATTTTTTTGCCACTGATGGTATAAGGTATATCAGGAACTTCTATGATTGCATCCGGAACATGCCTGGGCGAATAAGTTTGTTTCAATGCCTGCCGAATCAATTCTTTTTCTTCTAGTAATAGCAAACGAGGTTCCTGCATTTTTACAAATAGGGGCATAAAAAAGCTGCCATCCTTTTTTTCAATACAAACAATCAACGAATCAGATACGCTATCAAAAGTATCCACTACCCGGTAAATTTCTGCAGTTCCAATGCGAATACCATCCCGGTTAAGCGTTGCATCTGATCTGCCATAAATAATTATGCCCTTTTGGGCGGTAATGCTAATAAAATCTCCATGCCACCACCAACCGGGAAACTTTTCAAAATAGCTAGTCCTATAGCGCTGGTTGCCTGTATCCTTCCAAAAAAATAGTGGCATACTCGGCAAGGGGCTTTGGATAACCATCTCACCCACTGTGTCTTCTTCCACTGTATGGCCCTGGTCGTTTACTGCCGATAAGTGAACCCCCAGTAAACAGCATTGTATTTCACCCCGATACAATGGCAGCAGTTGGCAACCACCTACAAATCCACTGCAAATATCGGTTCCTCCACTAAACGAAATCAACCAAACAGCAGCCGGTAAATGTTGATACACCCAATCGTATCCCTCCGGTGGCAGGGGTGAACCTGTAGCGCCAAGGGTTCGTAGATTGGTTAGATTATATTGTGAAATGTTCAGGTTCGATTTAAGGCAATGCATTAAATAAGCTGCGCCTACACCCATGTGATTGAGTTTTGCTTGCTCTGCCAATTCCCAGAGTTTTGCTGGATGCGGATAGGTAGGGGAACCATCATACAAAACCAAACTGGCACCTGTTAGTAAGGCGGCCACAGAAAAATTCCACATCATCCATCCCGTGGTAGAATACCAGAAAAATCGGTCCCCTTTTTTTACATCCCAATGTAGGCGTAAAACTTTTATATGCTCCACTAAATTACCTCCTACACTATGTACAATGGCTTTTGGTTGTCCGGTAGTTCCAGATGAATACAATATCCAAAGGGGATGATCGAAGGGAAGCGATTCGAAAACCAAATTAACCGCTGGCTCTTGCATAATTGCATCCCAGGCTGTGCCCAAATTAGCCGATACAGCATTTATATCCCCAATCAGTACTATTTCTGTTAGTGTAGATAGTGCTTGCTTTAATTCCTGCAGCAGCGTTAATTTTTGAAAGGTTTTTCCATTGTATTGCACCTGCTCCGAAAAAAACAGCAGCACCGGATCTATCTGTTCAAACCTTTCAATAATACTTTTGCTGCCAAAGTCGGGTGAACAGCTGCTCCAAATTGCACCTAACGATTGCGCAGCTAAAAAAGCTACTACAGCTTCTTTACCATTGGGTAAAACTGCTACCACTCTGTCTCCTTTTTGTACGCCTTTTCTCTTCATCCAGTTGGCTAATCGGGCAACATCCTGATAAAGTTCTTCCCAAGAAACTTCATGTAAAGTTGCATCTGATTCGTTGCTGTAAACCAATGCAGGATATTGCGGATTCGCATTTTTAAAAATCATCTCTGCATAATTCAGCGAAACGCCGGTAAACCATTTCACCCCAATAAAGTCTTGCTTCCATTGGCTAATTACAGGTTGGTCTTTGGGATACTCAAATAATTGATAATAATCTACCAGCGATCGCCAGAAATCTTCCGGCTGCTGAATACTCCATTGATGAAGTGTGGCATAGTCAGTAAAACTAAAATGCCGGTTTTCTGCTAGCCAGTTTAAGTACCTGGTTATCTCTGCATTTTTTATTTGGTGGAAACTGGCTTGCCACAGTATCGGTGGGGTTGAACTTGCCATAGCAGATTATAAATTTCCCCTGAGTTCTTGTTCACGTTCCAGGGCCTCAAATAAAGCTTTAAAATTACCTGCACCAAAAGAGCGTGCTCCCTTTCGCTGAATAATTTCAAAAAATAATGTGGGCCTGTCTTCTACTGGTTTGGTAAAAATTTGCAGCAGATAACCCTCTTCGTCTCGGTCTACCAAAATTCCCAATTGCTGCAAGGGGGCAAGATCTTCGTCTATGGTTCCAACTCTGCTGAGCAGTTTTTCGTAATAGGAATCGGGAATTTGTAAAAACTCTACACCCCGATCTATTAATTGAGTAACAGTATGTATAATATCATGCGTGGCGATGGCAATATGTTGCACTCCTTCGCCGCGATAAAATTCAAGATATTCTTCTACTTGCGATTTTTTTTTCCCTTCGGCTGGTTCATTGATGGGAAATTTAATGAACCCATTCCCATTGCTCATCACCTTACTCATCAAAGCAGAATATTCGGTAGAAATCTGTTTGTCGTCGAACGTAAGGATATTTTTAAAACCCATTATGTCTTCATAAAATTTTACCCAGGTATTCATCTGATTCCAACCCACATTTCCTACGCAGTGATCTACATGCAATAGGCCTACATCTTTGGGTTGATAGTTGTTTTCCCAAGCCCTGAATCCTGGCAAAAAAATGCCTGTATAATCTTTTCTTTCTACAAACAGGTGTACGGTATCTCCGTATAAATGGATTCCGCTGAGGGTAATTTTTCCGGAGGCATCTTCCAGGGTATGGGGGTTCAGATAAGGTTGTGCACCCCTGGCTACTGTTTGGTCAAATGCAGAACGGGCATCGGGCACTGAAAGGGCTATGGCTTTTACTCCGTCGCCATGTTCGTGAATATGCGCAGCAATGGGCGAATCGGGGCGGAGTGGGGTTGTGAGTACCAGGGTTATTTTATGCTGCCTTAGCACATAAGAAACCTTTTCTTTATCGCCGGTTTCGGGTCCCGAGTACGCTAATCCCTGAAATCCAAATGCAGTTTTGTAAAAATGTGCTGCCTGTTTGGCATTGCCTACATATAACTCAATAAAATCTGTTCCTAAAAGGGGTAAAAAATCTTGTGTGTCGTTTGCGAGTTGCATACAGGTAATTTTATTCAATATTATGTTGCCAACTGGTATGATAAGAGGCATCTTCAATAGCTAAAGCATACTCAGTAATCATCAGCGGTTTAAAGGGATCAATCATCACAGCCAGTTCATCTGTTCTTTCTTTTCCAATAGATTTTTCAACGCTGCCGGGGTGCGGACCGTGTGGTATGCCGGCAGGGTGCAGGGTAATCTGACCTTGCACTACCGACTTACGGCTCATGAAGTCGCCATCTACATAGTATAACACTTCATCACTATCTACATTGCTATGGTTATAGGGAGCAGGTATGGCCTCGGGATGGTAATCATATTTTCGGGGCACAAATGAACACACCACAAAATTGTGTGCCTCAAATGTTTGGTGAACAGGTGGGGGCTGATGCACTCTTCCAGTTATTGGCTCAAAATCGTGAATAGAAAAAGCCCAGGGATAATGGTATCCATCCCAGCCAATAAAATCAAAAGGATGTGTGCCATACACATAAGGATATATTAACCCCTGCTTTTTGATGAAAATAGGGAAGTCCCCTTTTTCATCATGCGTTACCAAGTTGTTCGGTCTCCGAATATCCCGCTCACAAAAAGGCGCATGCTCCATCAACTGTCCAAACTGATTCTGGTATCTCTTCGGAAACCGAACAGGACTATAACTTTCAATAATAAATAAACGGTTATCGGAAGTGTTGAATTCAATCTGATAAATTGTTCCGCGGGGCACAATCAGGTAATCGCCATATCCAAAAGATATATTGCCAAAACCCGATTTTAAAACACCTGTGCCTTTATGAATAAAAATGATTTCATCAGCCTGACTATTTTTATAAAAATAATCCGTCATTGAATTGCGGGGTGCTGCCAGTGAAATTTGTAAATCTTGGTTAACCAAAACCGGCTTTCTGCTTTTCAGGTAATCGTCTTCGGGGGCAATATTGAATCCTAATAAGCTGGTATGCCGAAGGTGTTTTTCGCGGGCAATTTTGGGTTCTACCGAATAGGGCTCACCCAATTTTTTCACCAAGGTAGGTGGATACGTATGGTAAACGAGCGAATACATACCGGAGAAGCCTTCAGTTGATACCAGTTCTTCTGCATATAAAGTTCCATCCGGTTTTCTAAAGGCAGTATGGCGCTTGTGCGGAATTGTTCCTAAGGAATGATAAATTGGCATAGGCGGTTGAAATAAAGTGCAAAACTAACAATCATTAGTGCAAAGTAAAATTTTATTTCTAACTTTACAGTCTGTTATTTTTTGAAACGTTCTTTTATATACATAAATAATAAATTTATAATTTAATATATTGAATTACAATGAAATTAATTAGTTATTCTCTTAATAAAGCCACTCATCTTGGGGTAGTGATAGCAGACCAACTATATGCTCTGGCAAAGCTGGTTTCCGGAGTGCCGGATGAGATGATTGCATTTTTGCAATTAGGTGAGCAGGTGCGTGCAGAAATTGCTGCGGAAATTGCAAAACGAAAGGTTTCGGATTTACAAGTTGCTGCGGTGGAGGGATATCAATTATTGGCGCCCGTTCCCCGCCCTACATCTTGTAGGGATGGATATGCTTTTCGGCAACATGTGGCTGCGGCCAGAAGAAACCGGGGGGTAGAGATGATTAAAGAATTTGATCAGTATCCGATATTTTATTTCACCAATCACTTGTCTATCCAGGGGCCCGGTCCGGTATTTTGTATGCCCGATCATTTTGAGCAACTAGATTTTGAGTTAGAAATTGCTATCGTAATTGGCAAGGAGGGAAGAAATATTCGAGCCGAAGAAGCAGATGAATATGTTGGCGGATTTACTATTATGAACGATTTGAGTGCGAGAAAATTACAGATGGAGGAGATGCTTTTAAATTTAGGGCCTGCCAAGGGGAAAGATTTTGCTACCTGTATTGGTCCCTGGTTGGTTACGCCGGATGAGTTAGCGCACTGCAAGGTTCCGGCAAAGGCAGGGCATGTAGGCAATCAGTATAATCTATCGATGCAGTGTTGGGTAAATGATACATTGGTTTCATCGGGTAATGTAAGTGATATGGATTGGACTTTTGCTGAAATCATTGAACGATGTTCGTATGGCGTTACCTTGTATCCCGGAGATGTAATTGGTTCGGGTACGGTGGGTACCGGATGTTTTTTAGAATTAAATGGTACCGGAAAGTTACACGATCCGGCCTATCCGGTGCAGTGGTTACAGGCGGGAGATACGGTTAAGATGGCCATTGATGAATTAGGCGTTTTAGAAAATACCATAATGGCAGAACCTACTGATTGGTCTATTTTACAACGCAAAAAGAAAATGGAATAGTAGATATGGTAACGCTTTCAATGGATCAGTTAACAGCGCAGGAAGCGCAACAATATTTGCAGGCGGCCATCGTGCCCCGTCCTATTTGTTTTGCCTCCACGCAAGATGCCCAGGGAAATGTAAACCTGAGTCCTTTCAGTTTTTTTAATTTATTCAGCATACAACCTCCTATTTGTGTTTTTTCTCCTTCCAGACGGGTGCGGGATAATACCACCAAGCATACGTTGGATAATTTGTATGAAGTACCGGAATGTGTAATTAACTTAGTAAATTATGCAATGGTGCAGCAGATGTCGCTTTCCAGTTGCGAATATCCAAAAGGGGTGAATGAATTTACAAAAGCAGGATTTACCCCCATTCCCTCCGAAACGGTTTCACCTCCGCGGGTCGCGGAGTCACCCATTCAATTAGAATGCAGCGTTCAGCAAATTATTGCTTTGGGTGATCAGGGGGGTGCCGGCAATTTGGTAGTGGCGGAAATTAAAAGGATGCATATTAGTGAATCGGTATTGAATGCGCAACAGAAAATTGATCCGGTTTTACTAGATCTGGTAGCTCGCTTAGGCGAAGATGGGTATGCAAGAATTACTGCCAGCAATATTTTTAGAGTAGAAAAACCCAATACAAAATTGGGTATTGGAATCGATCAATTACCCGAATACATTGCACAACATCCGGAATTGTCGGGTAACGAAAAAGCACAATTGGCCAATGTGCATGTATTGCCTACTTTTTTTCAGCAACATGCGGTTCGTATATTAACAGCAGAACAAATACAGTCTATCAAAATAGCACTCGCTAATAACGAGGTTGCGCTTGCATGGACCCTTATTGAAAACTCAGTTTCGCATCAATAATACGCAGTCCGTCGTTAATTAGCTTTGTATAGTTGGGATAATTAATTTTTTGCTGTTCAAGAAACGAGCGGGCCTCCCGGGCAATATTGGCATAAGTTTCGGATGAGTCGGTTAATTCTAATATCTCCATCGTACCTAGCCAATCTTGTTTACATTGCTTACTAAGTTGTTGCCATACCTCCGGTAGGATTATTTCGGGTAATCTTTTTTCGCGAATATCCCTGATTTGCTTAATTAGACTATGGTATTGGAGGTCTTCTTCTGTGTAGGGTTGTTGCGTAGTGCGTTGGTTGGATACGTATAGTTGATCGGCTATTTGAGATTTATCCGCCACCCCATTAAATACAGATACGATGCTTTGCCCCACTGCCATATCATAGTTTCCCCAGTGGGGTTCAAAATAACGATTGCCGTTTACATCTTGCACTGTGCAATTGCGGAAGCTCAAAAGAACTAACTTACCATTGCTGAATAATGATTGGGTAAGTATCCCTTCTACTAGTATCCCATGTTCAAATTCCAAAGTAACTGCCTCGTTGTTTCGGATTGAGAATTGAATCAAATCTTTTTCAGTAAAATCTTCTAGAAATTTATTCGTATTTTTTAATTTGCCTAATGGTGATCCGAAGCCATCCGAATGATAGGTAGTATCATGAGAAGGTAATTGCTGATCATCAACCGCTAAAGCTGTTCCACCTGCTGTGCGGAAATATTGTAGGTTCCCGGATTGATCTTGAAAAAGCTCTGTAAAAACACCGGATATTTGTAAACCCGACGACAATACTGCGGTACAAATATTTTTACATTCAATGGCTTTTTGCAAACTTTCTACCCCCCCTTTGCGGAAAGCCATATTACTTTCAAAAGTTTGCAGCACATCTATCAGGTTTTGAAAAGTGGGAGTTACAAAAAGCTGTGGCTGCGGCTGGGTGATATCATAGCTATAGTTTATAGCATCAATGGTATATTCAATTTTTTTTACGGAGGGCTTCATACAACTCACACTTTCCCCAATGGAAGAAAGAAGTCCGGCCCCATATATTTTAGGATTCTGTATATTGCCAATTAAACCATATTCTACCGTCCACCATTGAAGTCTACTCAATAATGCCATTTCCGAAGGGGTTCCTAGGTTTTGTTGTTGATACAAAACTTTCGCTTCCGCTTCAGCAATTTCTGCGGGATCTGCGTGTGGCATTTCTTTTAAAATAGACAAATGCCGGATGGCTTCATAAAGGGCATAATCTGCCGAGGAGAAAAGGGCACGGGTGCCAAGTGTGCCCAAATAACTGAGGTACTGATTATATTTTTCATCACTAATAATAGGAGCATGGCCGGCCGACTCATGAATAATATCCGGGGCAGAAGTATATTCAATATGTTCTAATTGCCGAATATCAGCAGCAATCACCAATACTTTGTAAGCCTGATATTCCATAAATGCAGCCGGTGGAATAAAGCCATCTACAGTAACCGCCCCCCAGCCAATCTCAGCCAATGAATCGTTGATTTCTTGTAAACTGGGGATCTTTTCAATTGTGAGCCCCGCTTTTTTTAATCCGGGGATATAGGGATAGTACGCAACATCTTTTAGGTAACTATAGTTTTGCCGCATCACATAGCGCCATACTGCATGGTCAACAGGGGTATACCTTTCATAACATTGGTCAACAATATATTTTCTTAGATGCTTAGGTAATTTGGCAACCTGTGCGTTATTAAAGTGGTCGAATGTTTGCATATATTCAGTCTATTCAGCAACGCAAAAATAACAAACGTTCGTTATTAAATAATAAAATTGTTTACATTGTTAGCTTGGCTGGATATTGGGTTTTGAAAGGGGAGGGGAAGGGTTATCAATATTCATTTTAGTCGGCATAGCACGCTTTGGGGCACTGCGTTAGGAAGGAAAATCATCACGTGCCTGCGCACCTAGTATGAGTGTGAGATTGAGTGTGAGTTTTTTTCCTAGCGTAATGTCCGTAAGGATAGTGAAGGGACTGCTTTTTAGCCTCCGGATATAATGATAGGACCGAAAGGTAATGGTGGATTTTTAAATAAACTTGAACCTGTGAAGATAATTTTGTTAGTTCTACGTATGAATTGATAGAAGCATTTAGTACAAAACTATAATGCTATATTTAGAAAAATTTTGCTGATAACTTAGGTTTTTGTCAAATGTAAACAACCCATCAAATTCATTTTGAAGTAACAAATTCAGCAGTTGTCCATTTTTTATTCCATTCCAACCTTTATCCCTGACTGTAAAAATCTCATGATCAGGAAAATCTAACTTTAAACGTTTGGGAAGATTTTCATCAAGCAAGAGTCGCATATAGTTGATCCGCTTTTTGTGAAGTAAGCATTTTATGAGCTATTTCAAGAAGAGCTATTGCCTGTTCTCGGGTAACTGAAGGAAAATCCTCAAGAAATTCATCTAATGAAATTCCGGCCTCTAGATGGTCAAAAAGGGTGTCTACGGGCACTCGCGTGCCTACAAAAACGGCTTGCACGTTTTGTATTTCCTTGTCAACATGTATGATATCCTGAATGCGCATATTATAGAGTTACTAAATTTTTCATTCCAAGGCGTGCACAACGCCTTGGTGCATTATACTGGGATATTTCTATGATTGTTCCTCGCGTAGTACGTCTAGGCGCACTGCACTGAGGAAAATTGGGGAACCATCCTATTCCACCATCCCACTCATACAATAAGGGCAATAAAAAAAGAACAGCAATCGCTGTTCTTTTTTATAATTATCTGAAGCCTAAGATTCAATCAATTACTTCAAATCAAATCTATCTAAATTCATCACTTTAGCAAATGCAGCTGCAAAGTCATGTGCGAATTGATCTTTCATATCTTCACAGGCATACAATTCTGCCAGTGCACGCAATTCCGAATTGGAACCAAATACCAGATCCACACGGGTGCCTGTCCATTTAACCGCACCGGTTTTTCTGTCGCGACCTTCAAACACATCTTTGTGGGCAGTGATGGGTTGCCAAGTGGTTCCGAAGTCGAGCAGGTTTACAAAGAAATCATTGCTCAATACTCCTGGTTTATCGGTAAGTACACCATGGTTGGATTGATCGAAATTGATATTGATACTACGCAAACCACCAATCAGCACCGTTAATTCCGGAGCAGTTAGGTTCATCAACTGTGCTTTGTCAACCAGCAGGTCTTCCGCAATAGCACCATGATGCCCCGAAGCATAATTTCTAAATCCATCAGCTTTAGGCTCCAGTACTGCGAAGGAAGCAACATCTGTATGCTCCTGGGTAGCATCGGTGCGGCCGGGGGTAAACGGAACGGTAATCGCGTGGCCGCCTAAGCGAGCGGCTTCTTCTACACCGGCTACTCCAGCTAATACAATAGTATCGGCGAGAGAAATTTGAGCACCACCTGCATGGGAATAATTAAAGGTTGTCTGTACTTTTTCAAGAGTATCTAACACAGTTGATAACTGAGCGGGATTATTTACCGTCCAGAATTTCTGCGGAGCCAGTCGGATGCGGGCACCATTGGCACCACCGCGTTTATCGGAACCGCGGAAAGTAGCTGCGGAAGCCCAAGCAGTTGATACCAGTTGCCCAACGGTTAATCCGGAGGCGAGTAGACTCTTCTTCAGTTCGGCTATCTCAGCGTCGTTAACTAAAGCATGACTAACAGCCGGAACAGGATCTTGCCAAATCAATATTTCTTCGGGTACTTCCGGGCCAACATAGCGGGTACGTGGACCCATATCGCGGTGCGTTAGTTTAAACCAGGCACGGGCAAAAGCATCTGCAAACTCATCGGGGTTTTCGAAGAATCTGCGGGAAACTTTTTCGTATGCGGGATCAAAACGTAAAGCAATATCGGTCGTTAGCATAAACGGTGCATGCTTAATTGATGGATCATGCGCATCCGGAACTGTACCTGCACCCCCATTGTTTTTGGGTTTCCATTGGTGAGCACCAGCGGGTGACTTGGATAATTCCCACTCAAATCCAAAGAGGTTTTCGAAATAGTTATTACTCCATTGGGTAGGGGTGGTAGTCCAGGCACCTTCTAATCCACTGGTAATGGTATCGCCCCCATTTCCGGTTCCGAAGGTATTTTTCCAACCAGTACTTTGTTCTTCCAGGGTAGCACCTGCGGGCTCTCTACCCACATATTTAGATGGGTCGGCAGCACCATGAGTTTTACCGAATGTATGTCCGCCTGCAATCAGGGCCACGGTTTCTTCATCATTCATCGCCATACGTCCGAAAGTTTCTCGGATATCTCTGGCGGATGCAATTGGGTCGGGATTGCCGTTGGGTCCTTCAGGATTTACATAAATCAATCCCATTTGAACGGCACCTAATGGATTATCGAGCTGACGATCACCGGTATAGCGTTTGTCGCCCAGCCACTCAGTTTCTGTTCCCCAGTATACATCTTCTGCGGGTTCCCACACATCTGCTCTTCCGCCTGCAAAACCAAATGTTTTGAAACCCATAGATTCCAGGGCACAGTTGCCTGCAAGAATCATCAGGTCGGCCCAAGAGAGCTTTTTGCCATATTTCTGTTTAACAGGCCACAGCAATAAGCGGGCTTTATCGAGATTGGTATTATCAGGCCAGCTATTCAGGGGTGCAAAGCGCTGTTGTCCGGCTCCACCACCTCCGCGACCATCGGCAATGCGGTAGGTTCCTGCACTGTGCCAGGCCATGCGGATAAAGAAGGGGCCATAATGGCCATAATCTGCCGGCCACCATTCCTGGGAGGTAGTCATGCATGCTTCAATATCTTTTTTAACAGCCGCTAAATCGAGTGATTCGAAAGCAGCTGCATAATCAAAATCCTTATCCAGTGGATTGGATAGTTCTGAGTGTTGGCGAAGGATATTCAGTTTCAATTGATGGGGCCACCAGTCACGGTTAACCGGGCCTGATCCGGCACTTTGTTTAATCATTCCTCCTGAGAAGGGACATTTAGCAGCATTGTTATTTTCCATTGTTTTTTTATTTATTGGGTACGATGTTAATTTGGATAATTTATTTTACCAATTCCGGGCACAAAATTACGCTATTATCTATAAGGAATGCAATTAAAGTAGTTGACACAAACTTTGGTAGGGGAAGAAATTGTGTACAACTTTTTGTGCCTTGCATAAACAAAATAAGTGTTTGATTTCTCGAGTGCCGAAAAGTTTGATGGTAACCTTTTTTAACAAAAAAAACGGCTACTTGTTTACCGGCTAAGAAATGAGTTTTCATATAAGCTTAGTAAGTTGTTAGGATTAAATACCATCATTGGTTTCAACATATGCGGGGTTGAATTTTTGCCAATGTTTATCATATAGAGAGGTATGCAAATACCAAACGGCTATGAAACTAACAATACTGCAAAGAATTACCAGCGGAAGCATATTGAAAATAAAGAAATGCATAAAACCAATTATTAGAGGTAAAAGGCCTATCAATAGGTTAATTAAGAAATTGGTTCCTCTCCCACTTGCATTGTCCGGTACGGAAAATGGAAATTCTTTTATGGCAAAATACGCGCTTATGTAGGTCATCAAAACTAAATTGCCGATAGCTAGTAATAGATTGGGAATAGCAACCCAGCCTATGAGCCAAATACCCAATAGGGAGCAAATTAGTAAGAAGGGTGCACAGAATTTAAATAAAAGCGACTTTACTGTTCCTGTTATTATGGCTCCAGGAAATTTGATAGGCGCAATATAAAAAATCCATGCTGCTTTATATTTTTCCGAAGATTTACTATTGGATAGTGCGCCAACTAAAAAAAACATAGAGATATATAGCAAAGTAACCAACATAAGCTTCAAACCGTTTTGAGAGCTTTCTAAATCAGTAAAGGAAAAATCCTTTTTAGAGAAAATCATAATAAATATATACACCACTAAATATCCTAGACCGGGATAGGTTTTTAGTTTAAAATCACGGCTTCTTGCAGTAAGCAGCCACGTAAATTCAAACCCCATTTTTTCTGCTCCGCTTCGAGTTACATTATCAGCAATCCATTGGTAATATTTTTTTTCAGAGGGTTTCACTGTTTTCATAGCAAGAGTCTGAGTTTTCACAGGATTTGCCTTTATTTCTTCCGACCCGGTAGTGTTTATGCCAGCTAACTTTCGATTAAAGGAAGGCGCAAAATATATTATCATGGCCCTGATTGCGACAATGGGAACTAAAAAACCAAGGGTAGCCGCCATTATTCGAATCATGCCACCTCCAGCTAGTCCCCGATGTAGAATTTGCCAGGCAGCCGCAAACCAATAGGAAGGAATGAGCAAACTGGTAAAATTTTCTGGAAAGGAATACGACTTAAATGATTCACTCGTCATCCAACGTGGAATGAGTTGATATCCTCCATAAATGATTATAGCCAGTAAAATCTGGAAATTGGTGACTATATTTTTAAATCGTTGTACGGATGTGTATTTCAACATTAACAGATAAAATACATTTAGTAAGAAAATGGTAAAGAATACAATAAAAGGAATTACTATTATTAAACTAAATACGCCTCTCCATCCTTCTGTAAAATAAATAGTTACTGCCGCAGGCACAGTAATAGGGATGGCTATATCTAAAATGAAAATGATTAGGTGCAGGATACGTGATATTAAAAAAGTTCGGTCGTTTACAGGTTTGGGTAGAATAATCTGATTGTCTTTGCCATCCAAGAGAACTGCGGTGAATTCTGTAATTAACATGGCAGAGAGAATGATGATGAACAGCGAAAAAAGTAGCAACATCTTCACTAACTTATCTGCATCTGAAATCAGGGGGAATATTAATACCGCTCCCAGTAACAATGATAAAGCAAAACGAATGATACCAGTGAATTTGGAGGGCTTTCCTTGGGCTTTTTTATTTTTTCTGTTTAAATGTAAAGGCCGGCGATCGTCCATTAATAATTTAGCCGTGAGAATCGCCCTTAGTTGGGCAATATTTACGCCCATTCTGGTGTAATAATCCCTGGGCAATAAAAGCAATTTGAGTAGTAACTTTTTCAAGTGGATTTTCTTTAAGGATGTATGGCCTGAATTAAGTCGGAAGCAGCATGCCCCATGGTATCATTGGAAGTGAGCTGGGCGAATATATTTTCCAGACTGCTATTGTTACCCGATTGTGCCTGCAACTCTTGTATCGTGCCTTGCGCAATTACAGTACCCTGATGGATTAATACAATTAGGTCGGAAACTTTTTCTACCACATCCATCATATGACTGCAATAAAAAATCGTTTTTCCTTCTGAAGCTAATTTAGAAATCAAGTCTTTAATAATCAGTACGCTGTTGGCATCTAAACCACTAAGGGGCTCGTCTAAAATGATAATATCCGGATTATGTAGTATGCCGGAAATGATTAATACTTTCTGTTTCATACCCTTACTAAAAGTGTCCATGCGCTGATCAATCTGTGCTTCCAAACCCAGCGCCTGTAACATTTTTAGGATACGTTCCTGTGCAGTTGCTTCGGGTAATTCGTAGAGTTCCGACATTAAGGTGAGAAACTCGCGGGGAGTGAGCACATCATAGAGCTCTGCCAATTCGGGCACATACCCGATTTTTCTTTTTACCGCCAACAAATCATCCCGCAGATTGATGCCGGCTACTTCAACTGTTCCCTCGTAATCGTCTATCAGTCCGCATAAAATTTTTACCGTAGTACTTTTTCCGGCACCGTTCGGACCAATATAGCCAATTACTTGACCGGCTTGTATGGTTAGGTTAATGCCATTCAGCACTTGTTTGGTTCCGTAAGATTTGTGTACCGATTGAAGGGAGATGATGGGTTGCATTATGGATAGCTTAAAATTATAGGTAAAGTTAATGGTAATTATATTTTTTGATAGCTAGATTCTATTGCTTTCAATTGCTGTTGTAATTGTTCTAACACTTTTTTCTGCTGTGCAGTTGGGGGGTAATCGGCACCCATCGAAAGGGCTTCTTTGGATAATCCCAGTAAGTGTTCGAAAAGTTGACTTGGATTGCGGAAACTATCCCAGCGGGCACCGGTTTGATGTACATCTATCAGTTTTGCTTCCAGCTGATAAATGGCATCTTCTCTTTTCAGGGAAGCGGGTGTATTGGTTTTTAGTAAGGCGGCTCTTTCTGTTTCCATTTTTTCTATTAAGGCATGGGTTCGCCGTATCGCCGAAAAAAGGGCTTGTCCCCAAGTATATTGCGCTTGAATTTCTGCCGCAGTAGCTTTTGATTCGGGATCTTTAAGCAATACAATGGGCTGTTGCAGCCGAAGATTATCTGCTTGCAAAACCAACTGATATTTTCCGGGGGGTAGGCGAAGTCCTTCTAAACCCGGTGCCATATCCAAATCATTGATATAGGGATACCGGGTACCGTTTTCATCCAGCGTTACAAAGGGTTTGCCACGCGGAATGGTTTTTAATATCGGAGCTTTTACAGATTCATGCGATAACGAAAACCATACCCGATTAATGCCCTTCAGGTTGGTGCCCGCAAGGGTTGCAATGGTATCTGCTTTTTCATTGGTTAAATAAAGCTTAGGTGCTTTAGCAAGCGTATCGGGTAAAAAATATTGGGCTACTGCTTGGTCTTCGGGGTTCTGCCCACCCTGTACCCCATCTCCGCCATCATGATTTCTGTTCTGCTGATTAAATCGAAAAGCAGTTCTGAGTGGGTATAATTGTACAGCCGATGTATTTTTCGATTTACTCCATTCCCGAATCGCCGTTATATCATCCAAAATATAAATACCCCTTCCATAGGTCGCCACAATCAAATCTCTAAACTGTGGTTGAATATCGATATGGTAAACAGGTGCAGGCGGCAAATTGCGTTTCAATTGAATCCATTCTTTTCCATCATTGCCACTTACATACAATCCATTGTCGGTGCCGGCAAATAGTAATCCTGGTTGCGCAGGATCTTCTTTTATAAAGTGCACAAATCCGTTGTTAGAGCGAGGTAAATTGCCGGTAACGGATTGCCAGGTTTTACCATAGTTGGTAGTTTTAAAAATAAATGGCTCATTATTTCCTTCCATTTGATAGTGGATACTTACATAGGCAGTACCCTCCCCAAATGCTGAAGCACAAATATTGCTCACCGTTCCCCAGGGTGCCAGCGCAGGAATGTTTTTACTTACCAGCGTCCAGGTTTGTCCTTCATCTTGAGTAACATAAATCTGTCCATCATTACTCCCCGTCCATAAAACACCTTTCTTTACTGCCGACTCTGCAATAGCAAATAAAGTGGAGCCATCAAACGTCATCAGGTTATCATTCGCAATACCCCCCGAATTTTGCTGCCGGCTTTTGCTATTGGTAGTAAGGTCGCCGCTGATGGTAGTCCACAACATACCGGCATTGCTGGTTTTATGCACAAACTGACTACCCACATATACTACGCCCGGCTGGTGGCGTGAGAGGGTCATCGGAAAATTCCAATGCCAACGATAAGGAACATCAGCAGGCGCCCATCCATATCCGGTAACGGGCCAAACGCGCACATCATGGGATAAGCCGGTGGTTAAATTGGTTACATCCAATCCCCCATCATAACATCCCGACCAGATAATATTCGGATTAAAAGGATCTGCCTGGGCAAAGCCACTCTCACAACCGCCCACGGATTTCCAGCTGCCGATAGGTATACTGCCTTGGCGACTGATAGCAGCAGTATGATAGGAATAGCCATCTTGCCGGTTTCCCATAATATGATAGGGAATGGCATTGTCTGCCGACACATGATACATCTGTGCAATGGGCAGATTAATATTTTTCCAGGTTTTGCCTCCATTAAAACTCATGTTCATACAGCCATCGTGGGCCACCATAATTCGCTGCGCATTAGAAGGGTCGAACCAGATATCGTGGTTATCGCCTCCGGGTTCGTAGGTTCCATTGCCATTAAATGTTTTGCCACCATCTTTCGATTCCATAATGGTAACACTGATGGTGTACAATTTATTTTCATCCTGTGAAGAAACACGAACCCGAGTATAGTAAGGTCCGCGTTGTGCCAGGGAATTTTTTTGCAATATAACTTTCCAACTTTCACCTCCATCAGTTGATTTGTATAATGCCGGAATGGTATCTTCTGCCAATGCATAGAGGGTGCTGGGATTGGAAGCTGCATAATCGATGGAAGTTTTTCCAGTGGGATGATCTTTTCCACCCGGTAAACCATTGCGCATGGGTTGCCAGGTTTTGCCACCATCCTGGGTTTTGTAAAATCCACTTCCTGGTCCGCCGCTATTTAGTAAACCGGTGGTCATGGATACCTGCCACATAGCCGCCACCAGTTGATCGGGTTGCTTTGGGTTGATGGATAAATCACTGCACCCAGTTAATGCATCAATAAATAAAATTTTATTCCAGGTTTTACCGCCATCGGATGTTTTAAATACGCCTTTCTCTGATTGGGGCGCATGGGTGCTGCCGAGTGCGGCAACATATACGGTGTTGGTGTCTGATGGGTGAATGATTACTCTACTTATGCGGATAGTTTCTTTCAATCCCATATTCTGCCAGGTAGTGCCGCCGTCGGTAGATTTATATACGCCATTGCCATTGGGATGTGCAGGCCGAATGATAAAGGTTTCACCGGTGCCGGCCCAAACATGACGGGGATTAGAAAGGGATACCGCTAATGCACCTATGGCAGAATTGTCCATTTCATCAAATATGGGTTTCCAGTGATAACCGCCATCGGTAGTTTTAAATATTCCTCCGGATGCAGCCCCCACATACGAAACCATCGGGTTACCTGCTTCTCCGGCCACGGCAATGGCACGGTTTCCATCGGGGCCTACAAAACGGAATGTCATTTCCTGAAAGGGGTAAGGCGAACTTTTTGTGCACCAATACCGGAAATAATTAGAAGAAAATAGCTGAAAAGCAGTATCCGTAACATAACTCAATATTTAAATTACAATAAATTATAATGCAATGTTATTTTCAGTATATATATTAAATATTAGCCAGATATCTTTTGCAAATGGAAACTAAACTAACAAATAATGCACAATACGTAAAGGGGATTTTGTTAAGCGAAAAAATAATTTTTGGATTGAAGCATAAACAGCTAACTTGCCACAAATTAAATGCTATGAACGCCCCTGCCGTTCTATCCGAAGATTCCCTTTTACAACAAATGCGTCACGCACATTCCGAGCAAGAACTCGCTAATTTATTAGAAGTTACCTATCAAAAAGTAAGTAATGTTTCGGATGAATCTGGATGGGATAAATTATCCAATTCCCTGCTACGGCAACTTAATTCCATCAATCCCCTTTATATTGATGATCCCAAAGAGTGGGACATGATAAGACTGGCGCGGGTATTTATTTACCGAATTTCTGCCCGTCAATTAACACATTAATTCTTACTATTTATCATCTGTATCCTTTTTCTCAAAAGGGGTAAAGAAGGCTGCTCTTCTTGGCGCAGGCACTATAGAGGATGCCCCCTTAACTGCTTTCCAAATCACTTCGGTGAATAGTCGGTCGGGTACCCGGTCTTCTTTGGTAAAATCGAATTTTTCACTCATTTGTTGCCAAACATTTTCTACCGAATTTATTTCATTGATATTTACCTGCAAGGGTTTTTGAATAAAGGGGGTTGGGTTGGCTGTAGAGGTAAAACAGCGCCACATAGGTTCTGCAGCTGCATCGTATTGGCTCATGGGTTCTAATCCCAGAATCAGTTCAATGGTGCGCAGCATAGAAGAGGTGGTGTACATGGTATGATCGATAAAATGTCTTTTTACCAATCCACCAGCAACATAGGCAGTACTTCGGTGCGCATCCACATGGTCGGGACCATCCTGTGCATCATCCTCCAAAATAAAGATGGCACAGTTATTCCATATACTACTTTTACTCAGGTGCTCTACAAACATGCCGATAGCTAAATCATTATCAGCCACATGCGCAAAAGGAGTTAGTCTACCCTTACTCAGTCCTTCTGTGTGATCATTTATAATTCGTAGGGTACTTAATCTAGGTACAGCATTTATCGCCAATAGTGAATCGAAATCTCGTTTCCATTGTCCTACACGGGTTGTATCCCGAACGCTTTGATCCCAACTGGTAAAATAGGGACAAAAATGATCTTTGAGAGCTGGAATGTTGGGTTTGTAATCATCGGCAAATTCGCCATAGGTTCGATAACTTATCCCTGCCCGTTTACAATAATCCCAGATAAATCCTTTTTTGTTGTTTGCAATTGCCCGGTTCCCTTCGGCATCATAGTCGCCCCCTCTACCCCCATAACTGGTTACCCATGTTTTTTCTAGGTAGTCGGTTGCATACGCGCCAAAACTCCAGTTATGTCCATCGGCACTTACTTCGCCATCCACGTAAAAATTATCCAACAACACAAATTCTCGTGCAAGGGCATGCAGGTTAGGAGTAACTTTTTCGCCAAACAGGCAGAGGCTGGTATCGCCATTTCCTTCGGGCATATCTCCCAATACCTGATCATAGGTTCGATTTTCTTTTACAATATAAAAAACATATTGAATGGGGGAGGGGTTGCCCAGTTTCATAGGTATTGGATTTCCCGCTTCTCCAGAAGCCAAGGTATCCTTGGTTTTATTGTAAGGGGTATTCCGGTAAACTGCCTGGGTAAATATTTTTAATTGATTGGCTTGAGGAATAGGAATGATACTCAACGTTCCCTTAAATAAACCTCCAATATATTGCACTTCCTTAGGTTGGGTGGTATCGCCTTTTTGAAAAGATAGTTGAATCTTTTTATCTACCGGATTAGGACCGTAAGGATTCGCCAGGGATGTAAATCCTTTTCCGTTTGCTACAAATAATTCTTTACCTACCACCCGAACACAGGTTGGATACCATCCGGTAGGGATAAAGCCTTTTGAAATACTGCTGCCCGGCACACTAACATCATATACCGATAAACAATTGTTATCAGCATTCGCGATAAACAGAGTTTTGGCATCAGAACTCAGGGCAACACTATTGGTAGTTGAGCCTCCGGGAGCATCCGGATATAACGCCGTATTCAATGTTTCTATTACGGAATATTTTTTCAAATCTATTACCGATACACTGTTGTCATTAGCATTTGCCACGTATAATATATTGCCATTAGGCAACAAAGTAATATCGTTGGGATTGCTGCCAACCTTAATCTGATGGGTTACACTTTGCGAAGCTGTATTGAATACAACAACCGCCGCGCTTCCCCAGGAGCTGATGTATGCTTCTTGTTTCTGGTGAGATACCACAACCGTATAAGCTTCGGCAGGTAAAGCTACTTTTTTCAGTATTTTTTTGGTAGACAAATCTATTAGGTAGAGCGAGTTATTTTCTTTGGTAACAACATATAAAGTATTAGTTCGATAGTCGATGTCTATACCAGCTATGGATATTCTTTCGGGCCATGACTTACCAATTACAATACTATCAGAATAAACCAGTTTATTTTCTTTAACTGAATACCGAATAATCCGATTGTCATTCCCTCCAGAAACATACAGGTAGTCGTCATTTTTGCTGAAACACAATCCCAGCCAAGCTTTGGCAATTTCTACGCTATGTAATACCTTTTTATTTTTTATATCAATTAATTGCAAGGTTTGGGTGCTTTGTCCGTTATTTGTAACCGCCATATATTTTTTCGAATGGGCAACTGCCAAGTTAAGTGGTAAGTCACCCAATGGCAGGCTGCTTCCTACCGGAGTAAGATTCCATCCGTTGGGTAACCCCATTCTTTTGGCATTCAGTTCCTGAAGGGTTTGAGCGGATATTGGCCGGATAGCAGTAATCAAAACCATGCATAAAAATAAGAGTTGCTTCATAGGGCAGTTTTAGAAAGAAGAAAGGTAGGGTTTCCTTATTAAAATGCAAGTGTTAGACTGCGAGGGAACAATCTTTACATTTCGGTCCATTAAAATTTAAAACTCAGTAGCGAAAGCAGACATTGAGGGATTGAATGTTTCGCAAGCCTGCGATATTCCCTTTTCTATCACCAACCGAATCAGCTGGTCGGTTGAATGAGTAAGGGTAAGGGGTTGCGGATTGGGCGCAGCTAGCCAGTTGGATACATGCGCGTGGAAAGTATGATCCATTTTATGTAACACAGGTATATTTCTTTTTGTTAATGCTGCTGCATTGCAAAGTTGTTCATACTGTCCTCTAATAGGAAGCGCCAGTAACTTTTTCCCCAAATAAAGCGTTTCTGCAGGTGTTTCAAAACCTGCTCCGGTAATAACGCCCCTGCTTTCAATCATGCTGGAAGTAAAAGCTGCATTGTTTACCGGATAGTAAAAACAATGTCCTTCTGTAAAGGGAGATTTTACATGGGGTGAAAAAATTTCGAAACGAATACCATCCATTTTTTTCAATTCTATCTGTATTTCCTGCAACCCATAATGCGGCAAGTATACGGTTATATGTCCTTTATCAACCGGATTTGCTTGTAATACCTGTTCCTTGATAATGGGATTATAGATATCAGTGTCATATGAATCGAAGTGCAGACCCACATATTGCTCTGCCCATCCATAGTACCGTAAAATCAATTCACCAAACCTGTCTTTTTTTTCGGGACGGGGAGTTAGTGCACTCTGAAAACTTGCCTGATGTCCAAAACCAATACTCGCTTTTCCTCTGATTTTACAAGCTAAGGAAGTGATACTTTCAAAATCATTAATTACCAAGTCATAGTTGTTTACCGGTAAACTCCTGGCTTCTTGGATGGCTTTGCCTATTTGCAGTTCTTTGGCAATTTTCCAATAATCTAGTTTCCCCATAGGCGCATAAAACAAACTCAATCCCTTACTGCGAAAACGGATGGGCAAGTCTACCGGAAGGTGGCAGTTGCTTCCACTTAAAAAAACATCCACTTCGCCATATTTTTTCAGGTAAGGAAGTATTTCTTTCGCCCTTGCTATATGTCCATTTCCAGTTGCCTGTACAGCGTATAAAATTTTCATACTAATTATTTTAAGGAAGAAGCATTCAAAATCAATTGTTCCGCTAGCAAATCTTCGATGGATAATGGTTTACGAGAAGGAACTTCATGCTTTAACTGCTTGCTAGCTTTTTCGTTTTGTTCATCATACTGATAGATAGTCCATGTGCTATGATCGTATTCCAATGCAGTAAGGTTTTCTATCCAGTCGCCACTATTCAAATAAACCACCGAACCTTTCTCTGTTTTAACAATTCGGTGCTGAGGTTGATGGATATGTCCACAAATCACATAATCATATCCGTTTTCAATCGCTAATTCAGCAGCTGTTTGCTCAAAATTGCCGATCCAGGATACCGCTTTTTTTACACCGTTTTTTACCTGCTTACTCAAACTCATTTTCTCCCTTCCTATCAGTTGGAGAAAATGATTTATAGAGCGATTAATTAAAATCAATAGGTCATAGCCATATCCGCCCAGTTTCGCAATTATTTTTGCAGAGCCCTTGGTAGTTCGATCGAATACATCTCCATGGAAAATCCAAGTTTTTTTGCCATTTAGATCTAATACCCATTTGTCGGTAAGTTGCAATTGACCAATTGTTAAATCGCTGTACTTGCGCATGATTTCATCATGGTTGCCGGTGATGTATACTACTTTTGTACCCAAACTTAGCAGGCTGAAAATTTCTTTTATCACCTGCATGTGGGATTGTGGGAAATAGCGCTTATTAAATTGCCAGATATCTACGATGTCACCATTGAGTACTAAGGTTTCGGGCTGGATGCTGCGTAGATATTGAACAAGTTCAGTTGCGTGGCAGCCAAATGTGCCCAGATGCACGTCGCTGATAACTACCATTTCAACGCTTCTTCTACTCATAATAGGGGTTTTCCAAAGGTGCAACTGCATTGTTACCTTAATTTTATGGGCGTGTTAACCTACCGTGAACTTTACTTTATTAAATTGTAAAGAAAACGGTTATATATACGATTCACTCCCTTTCTACGTTACCCCTTTTATTGAATTGTATGATTACTGCCAAAGATTTTGGATCGGATTTTTTATGGGGCGCAGGCATTTCTGCACCGCAGAATGAAGGAGCAGCTCTGGAGGATGGAAGAGGCCTATCGGTATGGGATGTTTTTTCCCGTAGGGTTGCGGCCATTCGGGGTGGTGCCAAACCAACGGTAGCCAGTGATTTTTATCATCGCTATAAAGACGACCTACTGCTGGCAAAAGCGCTGGGGTTTTCTGCTTTTCGATTTTCAATTTCATGGAGTAGAATTTTACCTGCAGGAACCGGAAAAATAAATCAGGCCGGCCTAAAGTTTTACCATGCTGTAATTGATGAATGTCTTTTACTGGGACTAACACCCGTAGTAACTTTATTTCATTGGGATTTGCCACAGGCTTTACAGAAAGAAGGGGGATGGGCCAATCATCACATTATAAAATGGTTTACTCGGTATGTAAAATTATGTGTGCAGGAATTTTCGCCTAAAGTACAACATTGGATCATCATCAACGAGCCCTTTGCTTTTACTTCCTTGGGTTATATGACGGGTTTTCATGCTCCGGGTAAAATGAGTGTGCAGTCATTTTATTTAGCTGCCCACCATACGGCCCTTTGCACTGCGGAAGCTTCTCGCATAATCCGCCAAATTGATTCAAATGCTATTATTGGCAGCAGTTTCTCGTTTAGTGAAACACAGGCGCATCGCAACCAGCCTGCCGATTTGTATGCAGCGGATAAGGCTGATTTATTATTAAATAGATTCTTTCTCGAGCCGGCATTGGGTATGGGGTTTCCGATGATGGATGGGTTTCCGGTGATAGAGAAATTTCACTTGTTTAACAGAAGTTGGCGATTTCAGGAAGCTATGAAATGCGACCTAGACTTTATCGGATTCCAAAACTATTTTCCGGTAACGGTTCGGCACAATCCATTGATACCTTATATCGGCACTTCGGAAGTGAGTGCGAAAAGCAGAAAGGTGCCGCATACTTTATTGGGTTGGGAAATTAATGCAGCAAGTTGTTACCGGATGTTGCGAAAAGTGGCTGATTATCCAGGCGTAAAAAAAATTATCATAACCGAAGGGGGATGTGCCGAAAAAGAAAGCTTGCTTCCAGGTAAAGTGGTCGACCCCCTGCGTATTAAATATTTTCAGCAATACCTGCAAGCTGTTTTACAGGCAAAAAATGAAGGGGTGCCTATTGACGGGTATTTTGTTTGGACGCTCACCGATAATTTTGAATGGGCTTTTGGCTTTACCGCCCGTTTTGGTTTGGTTCGCGTAGACTTTGACACTCAGTTACGAACAATAAAAGATTCAGGTTATTGGTTTAGAAATTTTTTATCCGGTACCGGAGATCGTTAAAATTGTTCTGCTACGGTAGCTAACTGTTGTTGGGTTTTTTTAACTGCTAATTTTTCTTTTTTTTGTATGCTGGCTAATGCAATTGCGAGCGCTTGTCGGGTTGCTAGTGGGGCCTTGTCCATATGCTCTGCCTCCTCGAGCCGGACCATAATTGTGCAGCATTCATGCCAATCTCCAATATACTTTTCTAGTTTTGTAATTGCATGAATTTTTTTCTGATTAGGAAGCCGGTCTTTCTCCAGCCAGTTGGTGGCATATATCCATTTCTTACAAAGTTTCCTCACTTCATGCCAGTCTTTCTGTTTAGCTTTTTTAATGCCTTTTTTAAGGGAGGCGGATAATTGCATAAAATATTGCTCGCCTAAAATGGAATGGGTTTTATTGGCCAACCCTTCGGCCTTTTTCATTTGTTTAGTATAGGCGTTGAAATGCTTTTGCAGATAAGCTTGTGTTTGATTAGCTTGTTGTAGAATATCTGCCTCTGTGCATCCGATAGTCGCATCCAGTTGTACATTAATTTTATGTAGCCATTGATTAATCAGCTGCATTTCTCTCCATTCTCCTGCTTGTTGAAAGAGTTCTCTGGTAACCTGGGGTAGTTTACCCAACGAACTTTTTCCATAAACCGACTGGAGAAAAGTGAAAATTGCTTTCATTCTTTTCATCTGTACCCGCAGATCATGTAAGTTGGATACAGACCCCACCTGGGCAGTTTCCATCCAGGAATTAAAAAGGGATAAGGTAGTTTGTCGGAAATAGGTATGAAAATTTCCATTCATACCCGACAATATACGAAACTTTTATTAATTAAACCCAATGGATATATCAATTTATTGTTAATTCAGACTATTGCAAGCATTCCAGAAGGAAAGTGGCGAGTTTGGGAATACAAAAAGCTGACTTGTACAGTCAGCTTTTTGTAGAAATATGCAAAAACAGTTTAGAAAAACAGGTTACTCAACACATTGCCCGCTCCGCTTCCGCTTGGCTTCATATTCAAGAATTTACTAAAATTTCCGGCACCCATAATCCCTTTCATTTTTCCGAAAAGGCCTTGTTGCATAGGGGTAAATTTACTAAGGTAGGCGGTAGGGTCGCTGCCAGCTAATCCCATAATGCCTTGCTTTTGTTTCAAAAAACCACCCACTGCGTCTGTTAAAGCACCTTTTTGTGAAGCTGGAAGGGAGAGTTGACTGGTAAGTTTATCTACCACACTATTGGCAGTACCGGTAATGTCACCCAATTTAGGGGGTGCAATAAAACTACCCACGGCAGAGGTGGCCGCTTTGGTTACATCGGCAGTTTTTGGGAGGCTAATTTGGGCATTGGTTTGATTCAACACTAAGCTGGTAATGGCCAGCAGTAAAACTTTTTTCATGAATGAGCAATTTTTAGGTGAGCAATTTAGTAAATTTTTATTTACGAACATCGTTAAGCAAACAGGTACCATAACAAAAAAGGTACTCAACTGAGCACCTTTTTTGAAAAAGAATATTGGATATAAATGTTCGGTATTACATGGCTTTCGAACGCTTCGGTAAATAAATTTCTCGGGCAACATGGGTGGGTAGGGCAGGGGAATATGTTTTTTCTGCAACTTTTTCTGCTGAGACTGATGCAGAAGGTTTTTTGCCTGCTAAGCTCATGCAAATTAGGGATAGGGCCGGAAAAAACACGGCAAACGTCATCCAAAACGATTCGCTTCTGTTTTTGTCGGCTGCTATGCCTTTTATGATGATGCACATGGCAATTCTGGATGCGATGGCAGCGCCACCAATATATAAACCATAGGCATTTAAGTCTTCTATTAGCATATAATTTAGTCCAAATGCTACCGAACTAAAAAGGGTAGGTACCAGAAAACAGAAGATGCCCACCATCAGATGTCCTTCATCAATCCTTTGTAAAAAGGAGGTAGGTTCCGACTGGATGGTTTTTTGCTGATAATTGTTGGCTGTTGGGCGAGCATTTGCATAGGCATATCTGCCGCCTGCTGATTGGTTGGGTAAATACGTGGTTGACATAGTTGGGGTTTTTATAGGATTGAAAATTTTTGTGTGTTGTTGTTGTCTTTTGTAAGGCAAAGTTGCATTGAATATTACTTTTGACCTTTAGGGTGTTTTCACTTTTTGTTGTAATTATCTATTGATAAAAAAGAAAGTACATCATTTTTACACGTAGTAAAAGCCCCACACAAGAGGTGGATTTGGCTCTGTAGAGGGCTTTTACTGATTCGGTTGGTTTGGTTTTTCATGTTATTATTGTTAAGTCTGCTTGACTCTATTTCTTTTGTTGATGATGTAAAATTACCTGCATACTATAGGGTAAACAACGGGTAAAACACCTAATATTCCGGGGGGAAAACCCTGAACTTATTTGTAGTAGAATACTTACAGTTGTAGTGACTTATTGTTAATGAATTAAAAGTAACCGTGCTGGCATTGATTCTTAGGATATGTGACGGAGTAAGATTGGAATAATTATTCATGATGGTTGATTAGTATTTCTTGTTTGTTTTAAAATTCTCTCACCAGTTTGATATAATAATGTTCTGGATTTACTTCTTGAATTTGTTGGGTGTCTTGTATGTGCAACCAACTGATTGCGTGGTGATCTTTAAATCCCCAGGCTCCACCGGCTTTAAAGGTGGCGCCTAGAATGCTGTCTTGCAGCATAGCTAGTAATTCGTCAAACGAAGGAATTCTCCATCCGCGAATCATTTCGCCTTGTATGCTTACGCAATAATGTGCAGCCATTCTTTCAGCATACGACATATTTTTGCCTTGTAAAATGGATAATGGATATTGATTGATTGGCAGGTTGGGTTGATCTGTGAGTTTTGCTACAGGAATCCGGTTAATAACATCATTCCACTGTACGAGTGTAATCTGATGGGAAATATTGGTTAATAAACCATTTATCCCGCTTTCATTAATTTGAAAAACGATACCTCCCATCAAACGCTCGCCAGGATAATGAATAATTGTTTGCCAAGAAGCCCCATTGAATCTTTGATAGGCTTGCTCACTGGTATTGAATAAGATAGTTCCGGTAGCCGCATTGTTAATATAGGCTATCTGCTGAGTGCTCATTCTGGAAGGTTTATAAAACTGTTTGGGGGCAGTAGGATTTACCGGAACAGATATGCGACCAATACATTCTTTTTTAGCATTCCTACCCAGCATTGCTTTTGGGCTTTTGTTAGCCGACAAAATACGCTCCTGAATCTTATTCAATAAACCAATAGGGGAAGCACTGATACCAATTTCAGTTGATGGATACAAAGCTGTTTTCATAATCTTTTACCGGGTTACTTGTTGAAAATATTTTGTTGGTACCCCAAAGCTATCAGCATAAATAGGGGTGTACAATAGGGAAAACCCCCAAATTGGTGTAGGGAAACTCACCGAAAAACCATAATGAGAAATCCTTTGATCATTGTATAGTTTGCTAGCTCTATCGTTCGCATCATGTGATCGGAATGGGTTGAATGGACCTAAATTATTGTTTTGCATGTGTACAAATACCGCCTCCTTATATGATTCGACTAACCTATTAGTGCTAAGAGCAGTTGAAAAGAGGTTACCGGTAAATAGGTAGGTACTTCTATTAGCCATAACAGTTTTTTAATACTAACGATTTTTAACTCCTATGCTTGATTAATGGTATGTTATTAATTAATTGAGCAATTATATATGTATCTACATCAATTAATAGATGTAGATACATATATTATATGCTTAGATAAAGGCGAAATCAAAAGCGCAGCCTGTAGTAATATTATTTTTGTGTGCGTAAATGGAAATTTTTTTTCATTAATTCTTAACTAACTGAAAATCATCATCTTGTGTTTTTTATTTTGAATTATGTTTGAAAAATTAGGGTTTTCCCTGTTTTTTTGTTCCTCAAAAAGTGTTGAATTTGTGCTATCCAGCGTTAGTTTTTAGCAGTGAAGCACCGTAACAGTAGGGATACATTGGTATTACTCATTCAAAATCAACGGTTTGTGCTTTTCCTTTTTGCCTTTACTTTTTTATTTCCAGTACTCTTTTTGATGCTGCAAACCTGGTTTAGCCTGGTGCTAATTTTATTGGTATTAACTATCATATCCATTTTTTATCTACTTTACTTATCCCAGAAATCTAGAAAAAGATTAAAGACTGCCAAAGACATGCTTCGGGTACAATTAGAGATACAGGATCTGACTTTCTCTGCTATCAGTCATGAAATTCATGATAATGTTGGGCAAATTCTGAGTTTAGCTAAGGTTCAGCTGAATTTGCTTTCGGAAGAGCAAATCAAGGAGGGGAAATTATTAACCGACGCCAAAGAGAATATAAGTAATGCGTTGATAGATTTGCGCGAAATAGCCAAAAGCCTTTCTAACAAGAAATTAATTTCATTAGGACTTTTATCTTCTATTCAACATGAAGCCCACAGATTAGAGGATACGAATCTATGGCAGGTGCAAGTGGCAGTAGAAGGGAATCCTCTACCCGTAACTGAAACCCAGCATCTGGTGATTTTTAGAGCTATCCAATATTTTCTAAACCGAATTACGAATATGGATTCGGGATCGAATAAAATTACCATTACCATGGGATTTTATCCGCAGAATTGGCACATCAGAATAACACACAATAGAAAAGATCACGATATCAACTGGCAACAAGAACATCAGTACCACCAAGAACAATCCTTGGTTTTACGGAGATTATCTATAATTAAGGGTACATTTACGGTAACCGAGAATGGCGAAACACAGATTTTAATTCAGATTCCTTATGCTTGATAAACACAACATTGCAGTAGTGGATGATCACACCCTTTTTCGGAAGGGACTGATTTCTCTTATAAATGTATTCCCCAATTTTGATGTGATTTTAGAGGCTTCTAATGGGAAGGACTTTATTCAGCGACTGAATCCAGAGCAGTTACCCGAAATTGTGCTCATGGACATTTCCATGCCAGAAATGGATGGCTATGCTACCTGCGAATGGCTGAAAAGTCATTACCCAGCCATTAAAGTATTGGCCCTGAGTACCATGGATGCCGAAACTGCCATTATTAAAATGATTCGAAGCGGTGCAAAAGGCTATATAGTAAAAGATGCCGACCTTTCTGAACTCAAACTCGCATTTTCCGAACTACTGTCAATCGGCTTCTTTTATAATGAACTGGTTTCCAGAAAAGTGATTCATTCTATCAGTAAAATTGTGGAAGATAACGATGCTGTTACTGCCCTTCAAAAGCTTTCAGACAACGAGTTAACCTTCCTTCGGCTATCCTGCAGTGAAAAAACCTACCAGGAAATTGCGAATGAAATGTTTAAAAGCGAAAAAACCATCGATGGATATAGAGCCGAGCTGTTTAAAAAACTCAATGTATCTAGCCGAGTTGGCATGGTAATGTATGCAATTAAAAATGGGTTTGTTCAACTATAATGCTGGATTTGAAACATTGCCTCCACAAAATATCCTTTTTGGATGTAAGGAAAAGTTCCTAGCGTAGTCTCCGAATGATAATGAGGGACTGCGCGCATTCGTGAAGGAAATAAAGTTCCTAGCGTAGTCGACTATGGCGTAATGCGCTCATTTTTTTTATGTAACCGCCAATCTCCACTCATACGGATAACCTGCCGTTGATACTATTTTTAGTTTATTATACATTTCTTTTCTAAAATTTGTAATAAATATTCACCCAATTCTACAAATCAGTAATAAAAAAAACTTCATGAAAAAACTTTTTATTTCGGCAGCCCTGCTGCTAACCACCCTTGCTTCCGTATCTGCCCAAACGGCTGATGAGGTAATTAACAAATACATCGATGCCATAGGAGGGAAAGCCAAGTGGCTCAGCTTGAAAAGTCTTAAAATTGAAGGACAAATAGAAGTACAGGGGGTAACCATTCCCTTTACCATGCAGTCTATTCACGATAAGGCCAACCGGATGGATGCTGAATTTCAGGGAATGAAAATTGTTGAAATTGTAACTCCCCAGGCTGGCTGGTCTATGAATGGCCTTCAAGGTCAATCAGCGCTTCAACCCATGTCGCAGGAGGATTTGAAAACGAAAGTGGATAATCTTGATTTACAAGATCAGTTGATTGATTATGCCCAAAAAGGCCATAAAGTAGAAATGTTAGGAAAAGATGAAGCCGACGGAAATGAATATTTTAAAGTGAAACTAACCACCAAAGCAGGCAACGATAGAATTTATTTTATCGATACCAAAACTTATTTGCCCTATAAAATGGAAAATACCATGAATGTGAGTGGACAGGAAGTAAAATCGGAAATGAAATTCCTAGATTATCAAACCCTGGAAAACGGAATTAAAATGGCTTTTAAACAAGAAGTTGGTCCGATGATGATGGTATCTAAAAAAATTACGGTTAATCCGGTAATTGACGAATCTATTTTTAAAGGAAACTAATCACCCGTTGTTATATTCTTACGCCGGCTACTAATCAGTAGCCGGTTTTATATCTACTATATTGTAAAGCTATTGTTATGAAAAAAATTGTGTTGCTTTCTTTCAGCTTTTGCTTGATTGTGGGTATCGCTACCGCTCAAACTTCAATCAATTCTTCTTTTTTTCAGGTGATGAGTGCTCGGGCACTGGGCCCCTCTACCATGAGTGGTCGCATTACCTCTATTGAGGGCATTATTTCCGAAAAGCAGGTGAACTTATATGTTGGTACTGCCGGTGGGGGTATTTGGAAAAGTCAGAATGGGGGTATATCCTTCTCTCCCATATTCGATAAATACGCCCAGTCTATTGGTGCCCTGGCCATCGAGCCCGGAAATGCTAAAGTAGTATATGCTGGTACGGGTGAAAGTAATATGCGTAATTCGGTTTCTATTGGGGTGGGCATGTATAAAACCACCGATGGAGGTAGTAACTGGCAGAAAATTGGATTAGACAGTACAGAACACATCAGCAAAATTATCATCGACCCTGCCGATAAAAAAATATTGTACGTAGCGGCACCCGGGCCACTCTGGCACGATTCACCCCATAGGGGTTTGTATAAATCAACTGATGCTGGTAAAACCTGGCAAAAGATATGGTTTGTAGATAATCAAACCGGATGCGCCGATATTGCGGTTCATCCTCAACAGTCCAATATCATCCTGGCTTCTAGCTGGCAGTTTAGAAGAAAGGCTTACGCATTTAGTTCGGGTGGCCTCGGTAGTGGATTATTTAAATCGGAAGATGCTGGTAAAACCTGGCGCAAATTAACCAACGGATTACCGGAAGGGTTACTGGGAAGAATTGTTATTTCCATGAATCCTTCTCAACCCTCTCAAATTTTAGCCATCGTAGAAGCCAAAAATCCGGGTTTATATATTTCAAACGATTTGGGTGAAACCTGGAAAAAGTTAAGCTCAACTGAAAATATCACGGCTCGTCCTTTCTATTTCAGTACCCTGGTACATGATCCAAAAGATCCCAAGCGAGTGTATCGACCTTCCTTTGCATTTGATTATTCAGATGATGGAGGTTATTCTTGGAGTAGCAATATATCAGGAGGGGTAGTACCCCATTCCGATCACCACGCTTTATGGGTGAATCCACAACAAACCAATCAGTTATTTTTGGGTACCGATGGGGGAGTATATGTAAGTTACAACCGAGGTAACAGCTGGCAATTTTTAAATAATCTGCCAGTAGGTCAATTTTATCATGTAAGTGTTGACCAACAAAAAGATTACCGGGTGTTTGGTGGCTTGCAAGACAATAACAGCTGGGTAGCCCCCAATTCTCAACCCGGTGGCGTTTCTGCTGCAGATTGGAAAGTGATAGGCGGAGGGGATGGATTTTGGGTGCAGGCAAGTCCTTTTAATCCCAACATCATGTTCTCTGAAAGTCAGGGCGGCGAAATGAATCGGGTAGACCTGGCAACCGGTTTAACTACTGGTATCCGTCCCAAAAAACAGGCTGGGGAAGAAGAACACAGGTGGAATTGGAATACACCTATTGTGATTGCTCCATCAGCCAATAAAACGCCACAGGGTAAATCTAGTTATAACTTATACACCGGCGCTCAATACCTTTTCCGGTCGCGGGATGAGGGAAGAAGTTGGGAAAGAATTTCTCCCGACCTTACTACCAATGATACGCTGAAAAAACAGCAAACAGAAAATAGCGGCGGAATAACTGGCGATAATACCAGTGCAGAAAATCATTGCACCATCTTTACCCTAGCACAACGCCCCGATAATGAACAAATTATTTGGGTGGGTACAGATGATGGTCATTTACAACTAACCACCAATGGCGGAAAAACCTGGGAGCGCAAAGAAAAAGGCATCTATCAAACCGGTGTTCCAGATCATGCCTGGATCAGTAGTATCACCCTTTCCGCTCATCAGAAGCAACGGGTATTTGTAACGCTCGATCATCATTCTTATGGTGATCATACAACCTATGCAGTAGTAAGTGAAGATGGTGGAAATACATGGAAAAGATTCAATTCAGATGAATTCACAGGATTTGCGCATATTATGTTAGAAGATCCGATTAATCCTAATCTGGTATTTCTGGGTACAGAAATGGGCTTCTTTATTTCGTTGGATGCCGGAAAAAATTGGATGCGTAGTAAATACCAAAATATGCCTTGGTACACGCCGGTAAGAGATTTGCAAATCAATCGGGTTACCAATGATTTAGTTATCGCAACCCATGGCAGAGGTATTTATATTATCGACAACTTGCAGCCTTTGCGCGATATGGCAAAAGCCGATTTGAATAAAGAGATTCATTTTTTCACTCCAGATCCTTTTGTGTATAGTTTATCGGGACAATTTCCACAAGCACCTCCTAATATTAGTGGATGGGTGGGAGAAAGTAAGCCGGTATTTCCTACTTTTTATTATTATTTAAAAGATCGGAGTTCTGATGCAGTAAAAATTGCCATCTTCGATGAAGCAGGAAAGAAATTGAAAGATTTAAATGGAACGGGCGTAAAGGGTTTGAATAAAGTTTTCTGGGGGCTTACTATTAATCCCCCTAAAGTTGCTAAAGGAGGCTTTATTGCACAAAGCAGTGTTTTGTCTGCTTCGGTAATTTCTCCCAAAGTGCCTACAGGTAAATATAAGATAGTGGTAACCCACAATAAAATTAATTACGAGCAGTGGTTACTCATTAAGCCCAATGATGCAGCAGGATTTACGGCAGAAAAACTGAAAAAGTTAAATGGGCAGGGTATGCGTTTGTATCAGATGGAGGAAGAATTGTACAAGTGGGTGGATACACTGGATAAAAAAATAGTACAAGTTCAATCCGCCGATACAACCCAGCCTGCCAACGCACAGAAATTAAAGGCGCTGAACGATTTGCGGAAAGAAATTATTGAAACGAACCGAAAATCTATTTTCTTCGATGAGTTTAAATTTCGGAGAAGATTGAGTGATTTATATGTAAGTGTTTGCTTGCAAACAGAGCCACTCAGTGCCAGTCAGGAAAAAGGAATTGATGTAATGAAGCAGGAGCTGGACGATTTTATCCGCCGTATTCAAGCACTTTTGTAAACTGGGTAATTGGTTACAATCGGAAAGGGTAGGGTTCAAAATCAGCGTGAGTGTGAGTTTGAGTGTGAGAGAGGAAAAGAAAAGTTGTTAGCGCAGTAAGCCAAAGGCGCAATACGCGCATTCGAGAAAAGTTCCTAGCGTAGAACGCCTATTGCATACTGCGGGTATTCGTGAAGGAAAAAGCCAGCGTGTGTGAGTTGAAGGGTGGGGATGAGGGTATTTTGTTCCCGGAAAATCACACTCACCCTCACCCTCACGCTGCTTTATGGGGCTGCGCGCATTCGCGAAGGAAATTTTCATTCCAAACCGTGCAGTCTCTCACTGCGATCGGTGACTACACGGGGAACGAAAATCAAATGAAAAGGTCCTAGCGTAGTCGCCGAATGATAATGAGTGACTGCGCGCCTTCACGAAGGACATTCTCATTCCAAACCGTACAGTCTCTCTCTGCGTTCGGTGACTGCACGGGGAGCATCTCCAAATTTTCATTCCAAACCGTGCAGTAAGCCTGGGCGCACTACACGGGGAAAATTTTAAGATAATCACACTCACTCTGTAATTTATTGTCCTTTTTGGCGCAATAAAAAATGGCCGGCCAGCCGCATACCTTTTTCATCATCCCGCACTTTGTGTAAGAGTATCTTACAACCCTCGGGTATTTCTTGAATAATTTCAGATGTTAATTCTTCAAAAGTTTCCACAAAATCATCTTCCTCATCATAGTCGCCGGCTGCCACAAGCCAACGATCGTTTCCCAAAAAGCGAATAGATAATTGAGCATCATCTTTCTCATCAAACTCTGTAATCACCGCCCAAGTGTCTTCCCCTTCAAAATCGAAACGGATGTCTACCTGTGGTAACTGCGATAGTCTTTCCAATAAATCATGAATAACCTGTGCCGTGTTTTTGTCTTTTCCTTTGATTATCATTATAAATATTGTTTATTTATATTCTTAAATTATTGTTTATCAATTATTTAGTAAAAAAATTTTCTTGTAGTAATATCTTTACACTTCGATTAGTAAAATTACTACAAAATACTACCAATATCAAGCGTAATTATACGTTATAAAGCTGCCTTACTATTGCTGCGGCGAAATTAATCACTGAAAGTTAAGTAGTAAATTACTATGAGAATTTTAATAGCCGACGACCATACCCTGATTCGTGAAGGATTGCGCAAGATTCTGTCTGAAGCTTTTCCTTTTGCCGAAATTACTGATGTGGCAGACTCAGCTGATTTACTGAAAAATGCACTGATGCATTCCTGGGATATCATTATCTCTGATATCAGCATGCCCGGATATTCTGGAATTGAAATTCTCAAGCAAATAAAAGAGCATGCTCCCCTAACTCCGGTATTAATTCTATCCATGCATGCTCCCGAGCAATATGCTGTTCGCTCATTGCGCTCAGGTGCCAGTGGTTACCTAACTAAGGAAAGCGCCCCTTTTGAACTGGTGAAGGCCGTGAAACAAATTTTATCAGGCCGAAAATATATAACCAGTGAAGTGGCAGAAGTACTCGCCGGTTCTATAGAAGATAATAATTCGCAGCAACCGCACACAACTCTTTCAGATCGTGAGTTCGAAGTATTTAAGATGATAGTGATGGGACAAAGTATATCTGCGATTGGTGAACAGCTGAGCTTGAATGTTAATACCATCAGCACCTATCGGAGCCGAATTATGGAAAAAATGAACATGAAAACTAATGCGGATTTAGTTAAATATGCTATTCTCAATAGTATCATATAACGGAAGCTAATAACTTCCGTTTTTTTTGTAGTAAATCATTTACAGTCCTGTCTTTTCTAGTTACACAATAACATTCTAAAGTTCTATTCCGAACGGGCCAAAAGGATTGTTTCTTTGTAATACAATATCCGACCAACATAGCAAGGCCCGTTTTAAAATCCAAAACATTGCCGTTCATATCCTAGCGGTAATTAACGACCTTTGTATAAGGAAAGTATACAATTACCGGGATGGTTGAATTTTCATCCATCCCCCTAATCCAAATCCTATGAAATACCGTTCTTTACATGTATTACTGGTAGACGATGTGAAAATCATTTTGCAAAAAATGAAAATGTTCCTTTCTATTGTTCCACAAGTTAGCCAGGTTGATACTGCAAGTAGTGCGCAGGAAGCTTTTACCTTTTTACTATCCTCCGATCCCGAACTAGTAGTATTAGATGTGAATATGCCCGGTACCAATGGCATTGAGATTTTAAAACGCATTCGCAACAGCAAGGGACCTCAGCCAGTAGTAGTAATGCTAACCAACGAAACAGGCAACTATTTTAAAGAAGCATGCCTGCAATCCGGAGCGGATTATTATCTCGATAAATCGAGAGACTTTTTACAAATCCCCACTATCATAAGTGAATTAATAGCCAAACGTGCCTGATTTTTCAGGAAGCTGTTAGGGGCTCTTCCGAATTTTTACTGTGGTTACTAATCAGCAATACCCCCGCAATTACCAAAACTGTTCCCATTATTTGCCAGCCGGTAATTGGTTCCCCTAAAAACCAATGGGCCTGTAAAATAGTAGATACCGGACCAATACTGGTTATAATAGAAACCTGGTTACTGCCAATCCTTTTCATACCACTACTCATTAGCAACGAAGGAATTACGGTAGCCATCAATGCCAGTGCAATCGCATACCCCACTAAACCGGGTTTCATGGAAATTGGTTCCCATCCCTTTACTACCAAATAGTGAACTGCAATTCCAACCGTGGCAGCTAACATCACGGTACTGGTATATCTTACCACCCCCGCTTGTAATACCAGTCTGCCAGTGCCCACCAAATAAATGGCAAAGGTAATGGCACAAAGCACAATCATTCCGCAACCAAAATAAAAACCATCCTGTACCTGTAGTATTTTTATTTCACTATAGCAGGCCAGTACTATGCCCGCATATGTGATTACCAAAGCCCAACGTTGCTTTTTGGTGAAAGGTGTTTTAAAGTACCAGTTATTAATCAAAACGGCCAGGGTAGGATAAATAAATAAAATCAGCCTTTCTAGTCCGGCCGATACATACTGCAGCCCGATAAAATCAAACAAACTGCTTGCATAATATCCTGCTAGGCCCATGCATACCATACCCATCCAAAGTCGGTAATCTTTAAAAAAATATTTGTCTTTATACCCCGCCCATACAAAAAGCCCCAGGTAAAATGGAAGCGAAAAAAGCATGCGCAACAGCAACAGCGATACAGCATCAATACCGGTATCTTGATAAGCCAGTTTAACCCAAATTGCTTTAGTAGAAAAAAGCAACGCACCCGATAAAGCCAGCCAGAAACCAATCCGGCTAATTCCGGATGGCATTATTTTACCCATGGGTGCTGCTATTAAACTGTTCTATACACTCACATTAAAATCGCGAAGTGCGTCGTTCAGACTGGTTTTTAAATCGGTGCTGGCTTTTCTTTGACCGATAATTAGTGCACAGCTAACAGCATACTCACCTGCAGGAAAACTTTTGGTATAACTGCCAGGAATTACTACACTGCGCGCAGGAACACGACCTCGGTATTCTACCGGTTCAGCGCCAGAAACATCTATTATTTTAGTAGACTGGGTTAATACCACATTTGCACCCAATACCGCTTCGGCTTCTACTTTTACCCCTTCTACCACTATGCAACGGCTACCGATAAAGCAGCCATCTTCAATGATTACCGGACTCGCCTGTAGCGGCTCTAAAACGCCCCCAATACCTACCCCGCCACTCAGGTGCACATTTTTACCAATCTGCGCACAACTGCCCACGGTTGCCCAGGTATCCACCATCGTACCCTCATCTACATAGGCACCAATATTTACATAGCTGGGCATCAGCACCACATTTCTTGCTATATAGCTGCCATACCTAGCAGTAGCAGGCGGCACGGCTCTTACCCCCAATTCCTGATAGTTTTTCTTCAACAACATTTTATCATAAAACTCAAATGGCGGTAATTCCCAGGTTTGCATATTTTGGATGCCGAAATACAACAAAATCGCTTGCTTCACCCACTCATTTACTACCCATCCGTTTTCAGTGGAACTCGCCACTCGCAGTCTGCCCTTGTCTATTTCTTCCATTACAGCCCTTACCCCCACTTGGTAGGGTTCCTCAATTAATAGTCCACGGTCGGCCCAGGCAGCCTCAATTAATGTTTTCCATTCCATGCTGTTGATTTTTTTGCAAACATACAATTTCAAAATTTTATGCTGCCTTATTTACACGCTTTCCGTAATTTAACATTCGCAATATGAATTTTCCTTTTCAATACGAAGTTGATCAATGCTTACAAGTGCTGGCTGCCGGAGGGATAATTTTATATCCAACCGATACGGTATGGGGAATAGGATGCGATGCCACCTGTTCGGAAGCGGTGGATCGTATTTACCAACTGAAATATCGGGCCGACCATAAAGCCATGATTGTGTTGGTGGCAGATGAAAGAGATATTTTGCAATATGTTGCCCAGCCTAACTTACAGGTTTTCGACTATATTAAAGGGGTTCATAGGCCCACTACCGTTATTTATGATAATGCGGTAGGGCTTGCCGATAATTTAATGGCACCAGATGGATCGGTGGGCATACGCATTTGCAATGATCTTTTTTGCCGACATCTACTAAAGCGTTTTCGCAAACCTCTGGTGAGCACTTCCGCCAATATTAGTGGCTATCCTGCTCCCGGATGTTTTAGAGATATAGACGAGTGGATTGTTTCGGGTGTAGATTATGCAGTGCAATTTCGTAGGGAAGAAACAGACACATTTCGACCCTCTTCGGTTGTAAAATGGGAAAAAGACGGGTCCATTACCATCCTTCGTGCCTGAATTAGCGAATTCATCGTTTTTTTACACCTCTTTTTGCGGAAACCTGCTGTAGTGCTATACTTTTGCAGCATGGCAAAAATCCTGCTCATACAAACGGCTTTTATTGGCGATGCAGTGTTGGCAACCGCCTTGCAGGAAAAAATTCATGCATGGGATCCTACTATAGAAATACACTGGCTGGTTCGAAAAGGAAATGAAACCCTTTGGCAAGATCATCCTTATGTAAAAAAAGTATGGGTATGGAATAAACAAAAACATAAGTATCTCGAATTATTTCGTTTAATAAAAGCCATTCGCAAAGAACGCTATCAGAAAGTAATCAACGTGCAACGATTTGCTGCCACCGGTATAGTAACGATATTTTCTGCTGCCAAAGAAACCATCGGGTTTGATAAAAATCCTTTCTCCCGTTTCTTTACAACGGTTATTAAACACCAGATTTCATCGGGTAATCAGTCCCTACACGAAACAGAACGAAACCAATTATTAATAGCCGGTTTTACCGATGCCTCTCCTGCAAAACCGAAATTATATCCCACACCCGCCCATTACCAGAAAATCGCCGGGTATCAGTCAAAACCCTATATCTGCCTCGCCCCTGCATCTGTATGGTTTACCAAGCAGTTTCCCGCAGAACAGTGGACTTCACTAATTGAAGCTATTCCCCCGTCGTACGCCATTTATTTGTTAGGAGCTCCCAGCGATCGAAAATGGTGCGATCAGATTGTGCGTTCGGCGGCAAAGGCGAATACCACTAATCTATGCGGGTTACTCAGTTTGTTAGAGTCTGCCGCCCTGCAAGCTGGAGCCGTGATGAATTATGTAAATGATTCAGCTCCCATGCATTTTGCTTCGGCCATGAATGCACCCGTTACCGCCATTTATTGTTCAACCCTGCCAGCTTTTGGGTTTGGTCCACTCTCCGATAACCGGCATTTGGTGCAAACTACCCAGCAACTAAGCTGCCGTCCCTGTGGCTTACATGGCAAAATGGCCTGCCCAGAAAAACATTTCCGCTGTGCAAGTACCATAACTACCCAACAATTGCTCGATACCTTGCCCAATTTCACAAACTGAAACATTTGTACCTTTGCGGCCCATGCACATTCAATGTACTGAGGCGGAAGCCAATATTTTATCCATCATTGCCCAACAGGCCGAGGAACTGGGATACCCCTGTTACCTAATCGGTGGTTTTGTGCGGGATAAGTTATTGGGTAGACCTGTAAGTGATGCGGATATTGTTTGTTTGGGAGATGGTATCTTATTGGCCCGCAGGGTAGCTGCCTGTTTTCAACATGCACCTCCTGTATCCATTTTTAAGAATTTTGGAACGGCACAAATTAAGCTTCCCACATTTGAATTGGAGTTTGTGGGTGCCCGTAAAGAAAGTTACCGCAGCGATAGCCGCAAACCAGCCGTTGAAGCCGGCAGCATAGAAGATGATCAGAACCGGCGCGATTTTACCATTAATGCATTGGCCATCTCGTTGAATAAAGCAGATTATGGACAACTTATAGATCCCTTTAATGGCATAGAAGATTTAAATAATGGCTTGCTCAAAACACCTTTGCAGCCCGAACAAACCTTTAGTGATGATCCGCTGCGAATGTTGCGGGCAATTCGTTTTGCGGCACAGTTGCAGTTTACTATCGTTCCCGAAACATTTATGGCGATAGCTACCCATGCCCATCGAATAAGCATAGTTTCTCAGGAACGGATAACCGATGAGTTGAATAAAATCATGATGTGCCCAAAGCCCTCCATGGGCTGGCATTTATTACTAACCAGCGGATTACTCAATCGCATATTTCCCCAGGTGGCCGACCTGCAGGGGGCGGAAAATATTGATGGAATGGGGCATAAGGATAATTTCTATCATACGCTGCAGGTACTAGATAATGTGGCAGCAGTATCTGATGATCTTTGGCTGCGATGGGCTGCATTGTTGCACGATATCGGTAAGCCAGCTACCAAGCAATTCGAGCCTGGCCACGGATTTACCTTTCATGGGCATGAAGTGGTGGGTGCCCGAATGGTGCCCAAAATCTTCAATAAACTCAAATTGCCGCAGCACGACAAAATGAAGTGGGTACAAAAATTGGTATTGCTTCACCTGAGGCCTATCAGCTTAACCAAAGAAAATATTACCGATAGTGCAGTGCGCCGATTATTGTTTGATGCAGGAGAAGATATAGATAGTTTGATGACCTTGTGCGAAGCCGATATCACCAGTAAAAATAAAGTGAAAGTAAAACGCTATTTACAGAATTTTGAGTGGGTTCGGCATCGAATGCACGAAGTAGAAGCAACCGATCAGTTGCGCAACTGGCAGCCCCCTGTTACTGGCGAATTGATTATGCAATACTTTTCTATATCACCCGGTAAACAGGTAGGTATTATTAAAGATGCCATTCGGGAAGCAATACTCGACGGGATTATCCCCAATGAATATGAGGCCGCTTTTTTATTCATGCAGGAAAAAGGGAAAGAACTAGGGCTCACCAGCAGAAATTGAGTATTTTTGTTTCAAACAGCCGTTATTTTATTATCGGCTGATTATTTCGCAAAACAATCCCGCATGGCCGTACTAAAATTTAGGGTATATCTGGAGGAAGATGAAACCATCTACCGCGACGTAGTAATTCTTCATAAGCAATATTTTCATGATTTACACCTGATTATCCTAAAATCATTTGAGTTCGACCAGCAACATGCTGCCACTTTTTATCGTAGTAACGACCAATGGGCCCGCGGCCGGGAAATCAGTTTGGCAGTGTACGATAAGCCGTATAAAGTAGACCCCCTTTTGATGAATGAAGTAACCATTGGTTCGGAAATAAAAGATACCAATCAGAAATTTATTTACGAATACGATTTTCAAAAGCACTGGGTTTTTTTGATAGAATTGATTCATGTAAGTAAAGAAGAAAATCCTAAAATAACTTATCCTTCTATTTCCCGAACTGAAGGAATTGGTCCCCAACAATATGGTACCAAAAGCCTGCTGGGCAATAAGTTTGCCGACATAGAAGAAAAATACGATCTTACCGAAGCGGCGGAAGGTTTTGGTAGGGAAGGAGAGGAGGACGGCGAATCGGATGACGCCGATAGTTCCAACGATACTTCAGCATCAGATGCTTTTGATTCGGGCGAGGATTTTTAGTTTCCGGGTTCTAATTTTCACCTGAATGCGCCCAATTATGCAGCACACCCCTAACGTTATTATTATTGCAGGCGCAACCGCCACCGGAAAAACGGCCCTTGCAGTTCAACTGGCTAGTGAGCTTGCTACCGAAATCATTTCAGCAGATTCCCGCCAATGTTTTCGTGAATTATCAATTGGGGTTGCTCGGCCAACCGAAGATGAGCTTGCTACAATACCGCATCATTTTATAGCTACTCAATCAATTACAGATCCCTCCAATGCAGGTTTGTTTGAACAAATGGCATTGCAAAAAGTATCAGAATTGTTCGCAAATCATTCCACTGTTATTATGTGTGGAGGAACCGGCTTATATATAAAAGCTTTTATGGAAGGCATCGACCCCATGCCCGAAGTACCGCAATCGGTGCGAGAAGCAATTGAGCAGGAATATCAGGCAAAAGGACTTATCTGGTTGCAACGAGAATTACAGCATCGAGATCCTGCATTCTGGAAGCAGGCCGAACAACAAAATCCACGGAGATTGCAACGGGCGCTGGAAGTATTTCAGGCTACCGGTAAATCTATCCTGGCTTTTAGAAATGCTACACCCGCTAAACGTTCGTTTGCAATTACTCCGCTGGTAGTTTCCGTTCCTCCCGAAGTACTTCGGAAGCGAATCATTGAAAGGGTAAATACTATGATGGAGCTGGGATTATTAGAGGAAGTAAAATCGGTTTTTAATTTTCGGCATCTGCCAGCCCTGCAAACGGTGGGTTATCGCGAGTTAATCAATCACTTGGAGGGGAAATGCTCACTCAATGAAAGTATTCAGCAAATAAAAACCAACACCTGGCAGTATGCCCGCCGGCAAATCACTTGGTTTAAAAAGCAACCGGGCTTTCTTCACCTTCCTGCCAATGAAATCAGTTTAAAAAAGATACAATCGCTCGGCTGATTACTTTTTCGCAATTTTTACTGCCAAACTACTTTTGTTTATAATTTCTAGTAAGGGGGCACCTATTTCTTCATCCGAAGCATTGCTCAATACCACTATGCTGGTTTGCGTTGCCGGGTAATAAACATTCATTGTATTAAATCCCGCCGTGTTGCCGTTTTGCGCAAAATAGGTGCTGCCGGATTGCTGAACTTTTAATAAACCCAATCCTTGCTGGCAGATTCCAAACATCGGGTGTTCATAAACTGCATTTAAAGAAACCAGTTGCCTATAACTACTTGTATCGGCAAATACTCTTTGATTGTGTAGGGCCATATTCCAAACTGCCAAATCGGAAGCAGTAGATAAATATCCTACAACCTTCCAACCCAACTCAGTTATTTTGTCTGCCGGAATCCATTTGCCGGCTTCATTTTTTCGATAACTTTTTACCAATGATTTTTTTACGTTTATTTCGGGTGCTGAAGTATTATTCATTTTCAACCGCTCAAATAAATTGGCTGATAAATTGGGCACAGTAATACCGGTTGTTTTCTCCAGCAGTTTAATGATCAGTTCCTGCCCGGCCGGATTAATCTGATATTGATTGCCCGGAGTAAATACCGGCTGTGATTGAGTGGATACCAGTCCATCGGTATGGGTAAGTAAGTGGCGAATGGTAACTTTCTGTGCCCAATCTTGCTGCAAATCTGTTAGATAGTTTCCAATCGGTAGTTGGATATCCAGTTTTCCTTTTTCGACTTCCAGTAATACCAAGGTTGCCAATATCTGGTCACTCAATTGAGCAATGGCAAATTGATCGGTAGGGAGCCAATTGGTTTTTTGTTTCAGGTCGGAATAGCCAGCCATTTGCATATACATCCTGCGCCCTCCCTGCGAAATCAGTATGCTACCATTGAATGGGTGCTTTTTCTTTTCCTGCACTTTTAACAGCGAGTCGATAGCAGCCGTGTAATCGTATTGTAGCCTAAAATTTTCCATGGCTTTTTGGGCATAAAATTCCCAGGTAGCTTTGGTAACACTGGAAACCATTTTTTCTTTTAACCCGTCAGTCATAATGCTATCTGCAATAAAAATTGCCATGGTACAGGTTCTGCCATCTGGAAGGGATATTAGACCCATAACCTGACTATTTCCATTAGCAATTTCTATGGTTTTACTTCCAGCGGGTAAAGAGGATGCGATGGATTTTTCTGAGGGGTTGCTATTGAGCAAGCTTAATAAAAATTGTTGGCTTTTTTCGGAGAGTAAATTTTTATCGTGAAATTTTCTGAGTAGTTGTATAGCGGAAAGAGGGGTATGCGTATATATCCGCAAACTATCTTGCCGGCGATCTTTTTCTGCGGTTACTATCATCACATCGCGAACGCCAGCACTTTTTAAAAATCGGCTGAGTTCTTTGGTGCCTCCAAGGTGGCGGATTAGTATTTCGGTAATTCGTTGATCACCGGTTTGCAGTAAAGAAGTTATCAGTTCTTTAAGGGTAGGTGCGTCGGTGTTTTTACTCGATGTGCCCTCCATAAATCCTACCATGGGTATTTTATCGCCCGACTTCATCATTCCTTTATCAATCCTGTCCATAATGGCAAGGGATACCTGAAAGGGCAGAGCCGATTCAATAGGGAAGGAAGCATTTCCTCCATAGGTAAGCGTGTCCCGTTCGTCGGGCCCACCAATGGCAATGCCAATTGCATAGTTTTTTTCAGGAATTAGCCGATCTATTTTTTCGCGGAGCGATTGATTGTTTTGTGCAAATGCCAGATTGATCAGCACGACCCATGCAAATAGCAGGGAGAGTAGGTTTTTCATAAAGGATAGTATGGATAGGATTCGAAAGCAATCGATAATTGCATCGCTGCAATACCTGTTGCTTATCAAATGTAGCCCAACCTATCCATTTTTCCTTCAATAAACCGTTAAAATTTAAAGCCGAGTGTCATTACTACGCGCCCTATACTGCCAGTTTGTTCGGCAAAAGTATTCGGCTTGTCGCTTAATAAATAAGGGAAGCGAACATCCTGATTAAAGGTATGGGAGTAGGTAAGGTCTATAAATACACCTTTATTTCTATAGCCTAATCCTCCGCTGGCCAACCATCTGTTGGCTTGTAAATTTTCGTTGTTGTAAGGACTTCCGTAATACGCTCCACCCAATCGGAACATGAAGGTATTAAATTTCACTTCTGCACCCAGGCGTGCATTGATATTTCCTTTGTAAATGTCTTTGATGGTTTCGTTTACAAATTGGTAATAATTATCCAATTGTTCGGAAATGTCATCTGCACTATGAAACCGGGCGGCGCGATAGTTTACATATTCCAGATCCCCAGTAATAAAGGCTCTCTGTTGGCGGGTGTCGCTGATTTCTCTAAATACATGGCTAACACTAAATATGGCTCTCCAGGGGGTAGTTAGATTGTATTCCCTTATTCCGGCATTACCACTGTTAAGGTTATCGCTGGTTTCGGATCTTGTTCCTGCATAGGATTCTGTATTGGCAGTTATGGAACTTCTGATGCGGTCTTTAAATCCAATCCACTGAGGAGTATGAAAAGCAAAACCTATGCGCCACATTTCTACGGGCTTGTAAATTAATCCCAGTTTACCTCCAATCCCGAATCCATTGGAAGTGAAATTTTCTTTGTACTCGAAAAAGCTGAAACTATTATTAGGGTTAGATGTGAGATCGGTTTCTTTATAAAACAATTCGCGATTATAAAATATGATGGGCAGGTTTACACTAAAACCTACATACAGTTTATCCTGCACATTGCCAGCAGTTCCGAAGGCAATTTCGTGATAACCTCCGCGGGTAATGGCATCGTAAAGTTGATTTACCCCCGTAGAAATAGGTACCATACTTTGGTATCCGGTAACGATATTGCCCGGCCCGCTGGTGGTGTCTATTAGAAAAGTGCGGAAGGCAAGAGAAGAGCCAAAAATATAATTACTCAGTGCGGCATTTGTATCCGCACGGTCGCGCACAAGCTCTTCTAGGTACTGCTCAGAAAATGAGCTCATGTTATTTACACCACGAAAGCTTTCCCGGTTTTGATAGTTTGCTAGTTGATTAACTGAAATAGCAAAAGCGCTACTCGTGTATTTGGAGTAGCCTGGTTTTTGGCTATTACCCCAAACAGCTCCGATGGTACCATATTGGAAAGCATTTTTATTTCCGGAAGTATCAGTGCCTCTAAAATTAAAGCGGTTGTTGTTGAGTGCAAGGCCCGGTGTAAGTATAAATTCACGGGTTTTATATAATCCTAACCCCGCCGGATTTACGTGATTAGCAGTGATATCGCCACCTAGCGATCCCATGGCTCCTCCAATCGCCATTACCCGCGCCGTTCCATTTTGGGTGAACCAACCCGTGCGAAGGGCATCTTCCGGATTTTGCGCAAACAACAAACTGCTGCAAGCTGATAAGAATAGAGTGAGTATATATTTCAGTTTCATGGTAAACTTATTTCTGTTGGGCAATAGTTTAGCAGCTTCTGGTTGATGGAAGCCCATTATTTAAAAAAACTGAGGGAATTTGATTATTAGTTTCTGCCACCTCTACCACCTCCGGCTGATGAACCAACACTTCCAAACCCACCACTATTTCCGCCGGCTGATGAAGAGGTTGCTGGCATACTTCCACCGGAAGAACTGCCCGAGAATGAACGAGATGCACGGTCGTAACTTCCAGCTTGATAACCATTAGCAGCAGGAGTAAATACCGTTTTCATCAAGTTGCCAAAACTTTGTCCGCGCGAATTAGTGCTACTTGAGCCTTTAGGGAGGTTGTAATAATTGGAGTTGTTATAAGATTTATTACGAGCGGCGGATAGATTATTAATCGATACCGTTCCTCCCCCTCCTTTAAAGTTAGGTGTGCCATAATGCACAAGCGTATAATAAGGATTATTCCAACCAAAGGAGTTGCCAAAACCGAAACCACCAAAGATGCTGCCATTCATTCCGCCACCCATAAAAGAATGGCCCCAGTTGAAGTAAGGATTAAAAGTATTACAACTCAGGCAACTAAAATATGGGTTGAAATAATTGAAGGTGGTAGGGAAAAAACTATATCTGCAATCATTCCAGTAACTGAAATCGTCAATGGTAGACCAGCGATTTCGATTGGTTACTTTCCTGCGCAAGTAGGCATCGTCTTGAGAACTGATGTACTCCTGGTATTCTTGCTCTTCCCGACCTCTTTGTTTACGAACCGTTTCTTCACCGCCTCTAGCTGCGCTAGGTGAATAATACACATCATCCGGCGTTTGCCCTGCTCTATATGCAGTGCAAGATGATAACAAAACAACTAAACCGATTACAAGTAATTTTAAGTGTTTCATAAAGACCGTTTTAGAGATGATATAAAGTTAGTTACATTTGCCCAACTTTGCGGCTTTTTTAACAAATACAAAAGTCATGCCAACAATTGTTAGCCTACCTTCAAATGTAAATATTAACATATATGAGTAAGGAAATTACATCCCGCCAACAGGATTATTCTCAGTGGTATAACGACCTGGTTATCAAGGGAAGTTTGGCAGATTATAGTGCTGTTCGGGGGTGTATGGTGATTAAGCCATACGGATTCGCTCTTTGGGAGAATATGCGGGATGTGCTGGACAAAAAATTCAAGGATACCGGACACCAAAACGCTTATTTTCCTTTGTTTGTGCCAAAAAGTTTATTTGAAGCAGAAGAAAAGAATGCCGAAGGTTTTGCCAAAGAATGTGCAGTGGTTACCCATTATCGGTTGAAATCCGATCCATCTGCCCCTGGAAAATTGATGGTAGACCCTGATGCAAAACTAGAAGAGGAACTGGTGGTAAGGCCTACCAGCGAAGCCATTATCTGGAACACGTATAAGGGCTGGATACAGTCTTATCGCGATTTGCCCATATTAGTAAATCAGTGGGCCAATGTGGTGCGATGGGAAATGCGTACCCGGTTATTTTTACGTACCGCCGAATTTTTATGGCAAGAAGGGCATACCGCCCATGCAACTAAAGCCGAAGCGATAACGGAAACTACCCAAATGCTGGATGTATATGCCGATTTTGTAGAGAACTGGATGGCACTGCCGGTGGTTAAAGGAGTGAAAACGCCGAATGAAAGATTTGCCGGTGCAGAAGATACGTATTGCATTGAGGCGTTGATGCAAGATGGGAAGGCATTACAGGCCGGTACTTCGCATTTTTTAGGTCAAAACTTTGCCAAAGCTTTTGATGTAAAATTCAGCGACCGCGATAATAAGCTGGAGTATGTGTGGGCAACGAGTTGGGGGGTAAGTACCCGATTAATAGGCGCTCTGGTAATGGCACACAGTGATGATGAGGGACTGGTAATGCCTCCTCGCATTGCGCCAATTCAAGTGGTAATTGTTCCCATTTTTAAGGGCCCCGAACAAAAAGCGCAGTTAGATGAAGCGATTCATCCCATTATTCAATCATTGCAATCACTCAATATTTCTGTTAAATATGATGATACGGATTATGCCCGTCCGGGATGGAAATTTGCTGAGTACGAATTAAAGGGCGTTCCGGTTCGGCTGGCTATTGGCGCAAGAGATTTAGAAAATAATGTGGTAGAAGTAGCCCGAAGAGATACCCGTGAAAAAGCTACCGTACCCTTAGCAGGCATTGCGGAACATATTCAACAATTGTTAGCAGACATTCAGCAGAACCTCTATAACCGGGCACTTCAATACAGAACCGAACACACCACCCACGCGAATACTTGGGATGAGTTTATGCAATTGCTCGATAATAAAGGCGGATTTGTAATGGCCCATTGGGATGGTACATCCGAAACGGAAGATAAAATAAAGGAATTGAGTAAGGCAACCATTCGCTGTATTCCCTTGAATAATCCGCAAGAGGCAGGCACTTGTATTTTATCGGGTAAACCCTCAGTTGAACGTGTGATGTTTGCCCGGGCCTATTAATTTTTTCATGGTTACTTATTGTGCAATTATTTATTCGCCATGAAACAAAAAGAAGTGCCTGCATACCTTACTCCTTATTTAACCGGCAAAGTGATTTTGTTAGATAAGCCGATGGGGTGGACTTCCTTCGACGTGGTTAGAAAGGTTAGGAATTTCACCCGAGTGAGAAAAGTGGGTCATGCTGGCACACTCGATCCGCTGGCAACCGGGTTACTGATTGTGTGCACAGGAAAATTTACCAAGGAGATTAATCTCTATATGGGGATGGAGAAAGAATATGTTGCCACTTTTACTGTTGGAGCTACAACGCCCACTTACGATTTAGAGAGTGAGCCAACCAATTTTACCCCTTTCGAACAACTTACCTCATCCACTATCCAGTCTGCAGTAGATCAATTAACCGGAGCTATATGGCAGGTGCCACCACAACATTCTGCCATTAAAAAAGACGGTAAGCCCGTATATCTCTCTGCCCGAAAAGGCATTGAAGTAAAACTGGAACCCCGCCCAGTAACTATTTATTCTTTCGAGATAACTAAAATTGATCTGCCCCTATTGCATTGCAAAATTGTATGCTCTACCGGTACTTATATTAGAAGTTTAGCCCATGATTTGGGACAATTATTACAAACTGGTGCTTACATGAGCAGTTTGCGCAGAACCCGTATTGGTGAATTTCGGGTAGCAGATGCGCTATCACCCGATCAATTACAACAACAGATTATAGCATCTGCCGGAAACTTAGAAGGGAAGTCCGATACCCAGTTGTAATGCAAAATTATCAACCTGTAATCCGTTGGATCTGGTTTCTTTAAATGCGAAACTATTCATCCACCCATTGTTATACAAGCGGGCCGGATCTTTTACTTTATAGGCAGCATCCAACCGTATCAAGAAAAAGGAAAAATCAAATCGGATGCCAGTTCCCATGGCAATTGCCAAATCTTTGCCTAAACGCTTTAAAGAAAATTGCGCTTCCGGATCACCGGGAATCGATTTTACACTCCAGATGTTTCCAATGTCGGCAAATAGGGCTGATTCAATTTTTATACTACCAATAGATGCCAAGCGGAATCGGTATTCAATATTAGCCTCTAGTTGCATATCACCAAAACGGTCTCGATAAGTGGAGGTAGAGATGGTATCACTTTGAATAGAACTTCCCAACCCAATTTGTCTTAACCGCCATGCACGCATGCTGTTGGGTCCCCCGGCAAAAAACTGTTTAAAAAATGGCAGAGTATTTCCAATCAGCGAATCGGTTCCATAATTATATCCAACACCTGCAAAAGCACGCATGGCCAGTGCATTTTTCCCTTTATTATATTTGGTGGTTTGTCGGTATTCGGCTTCACTTTTTATAAACCGATAAATTTGGCTCGATCGGGCGTTGAACAAAGCAAATAAGCTACCCGACTCTTCAAATCCGAGGCGGATAAAATGACTCCTGTCGGGATTTTTAGCAGATATGATATTCTTGAAAAAAGATAGGGTTTGTCCAATTACTCTTCCCTCATTAAACGAGGTTTGCAGAAATGGATTGGAAAGTATCAGACTGTCTAATTTAGAAAATCGCTCAATGGTATATAATTCTACATTGATTGGTTTATATAGCCAGGTAACATTTTTCTTTTTCCACTCATACCCCCAACTAGATACCAGGGAGCGCAGCAGATAATAATCCCGGCGATCAACATACGATCCGGTTACATTCAGCAAAGTTCTTTTGTCATCTACATTCTGAAGTGGTTTCCAACTTTTTACTGGTAAAATCAGGCGGGGAAAAGCATAGGTTTGTCCTAAGCTGATATGAAAAGTTTGTATGAGAGGGCCACTATTTTGGTTCAATATATTCAGCTCTACCCCGGTTCTAAAGGAGGTAAGTGATTGTATGGATCTTTTCCAAACATTTCGGTTGGTGTAGCTGAGATTAGTTGATATGCCCCAAAGATTTCCCGATCCGATATCTGTGGTATTGCGACTTCCTTCTAGGTCTATGGAGTAACTTTGTTTGATAGCAGGTACCAGAAAAAAGTGAAAATCCAGCGTGTCCTTATCCCGGATAAATATTTTTGCATCCGCCGATTGCCAGGCACCCATTCTGCCGAAGGTATTCAGGGTTTTAAAAAACTTTTTTTCATTGTACAAATCACCCCGGTTAATAAATGTATTTTCCCGCAGGGGCTTGTCTACAAATAATCCCTTCTGGTAACGCATCACCGAATTTTTCCGAATCGTTTCTGTAAAGTTTTTTGAAAAGGGAAGACTGTCTGTAAAATCGGTAATGCGGGTTTCGGGGTAGTAATATATTTTTCCTATTTTATAGGGTATAATTGCTGAAGAGTCTATATTGATTCTTCTTTCCATGGCTACCGGCCAGCTAGAACTTTTCTCACGACTACCCCGAGCAATGGCCATCAGTTCTGTTTGCTGAATTGGATCGAGCGATAGCGTAAACAGGCGTTTATCTAAACTATCTACATGCGCAAAAATATGTTCCCTGGTGAATTGAAAATAACCGTTTTGTCGATATAGATTTACCAGTCGATCTAATTCATTACTGATAGCTCCTTTGGTATAGGGATCACCAAGTTTGATCTGGGAATTTTTTTTGTCTTCCTCAGTTAATTTTTGCAGGGTACTGTCTTTTAACACATAACTGATCGTATCGAAAGTGATATTTTTACCTAGGTTGATGTTGAGGGCAATTTTTTTTCTTTCCTGATTTTTTATAAATTCGGTAGCGATCTCAGGAAAAAAACTTGCAGAATAGTAACCCTGTGAATTCAGGTATTCATTCATATATTGCATGCTTCTTACCAAATTGGCGGTATCGTAGGCGGCCGGGTTTTTGATTACCGTTCTTACCCCTAACTGGGATACTTTTTTTACCCGAATGCTATCGTCCCAATAATTCCCCAATTCGTTGGTTAAGCGAATTTTCTCATCTTTGGTTATATTGCCGGTAATGTTGAGCTTCGTGTCATACACAAAAGGCTTGTTAAGGGGGGGATTGGTAATGGAGGTACGTTTTTCAACACTGCAGGAACTAGCCAACATCAGTATTGTTGCAACCAATATATAATTATACAATTTACCCATTCAATATACTTACATGATTAGTAAGCGTGAGGTCAAATATATTCAAAGTTTGTGCCACAAAAAACAAAGGGTAGCAGATAGGCTCTTTATTGTGGAAGGAGAGAAGGCAGTTGAGGAGTTATTGCAAAGCCATTGGGCAGTTAAGCAAATCTATGCTACCACAAGCTGGAAAGCCGATCATGAAGAGGTATCAGCTCTGGTGGAAGTGGCTACCATGGAGCAAATACAGCAAATGAGCGGGCTGATTGCGGCCCGTAATGTGCTGGCTTTGGTTCAAATGCCGCCCGATCCGGAGCCCATGTTAGCACCTGCAGGTTTAACCCTAGTACTAGACACTATTCAGGATCCCGGAAATATGGGTACTTTACTTCGTATTGCCGATTGGTTTGGAATTAAACAAATAATCGCGAGTGATTCGAGTGCCGATTGCTATAATCCTAAAGTGGTTCAGGCAAGTATGGGCAGCTTTTTACGGGTTACCGTTCACTATACCGACCTGGGGCAGTGGTTGCAAAGCTATCCCCATCCAACTATGGGTGCCATGATGCAGGGAACGCCTATTTACGATGTAAAATCAGTTTTGCCTGCTGCCCTGATTATTGGGAATGAGGGAAAAGGGATTTCGGAGGCGCTACTACCCTTGATTTCTACTTCCCTACACATTCCCCGATTAGGGGGTGCCGAATCGTTGAATGCGGCTGTAGCAACCGGTATTCTATTATCCTACCTTACGCGGGTATAGGGGAACAGGAAATGAACAAAATGGTATAGAAAATGATCAGGAAGCGATGCGGGCTAGTTCCGCCTCTTCCATAGCTTGTGTTCTTCTTTCTAACTCAAGCTGATTGGGGAATGAGGGAAGGGGGTCAGCTGGTTGAGCAGGTATTCTTTCCGAAACAGCAACAGCCATAGTTTCCGCCACAGCAGCTACTGCAGGTGTGTCAACCACTTCTTCCTCTACAGATGCTTCTACACTAACCCATGTTGCATACCGAACTGGTTCGCCCAGAGTAAATCCGGTTACCAGCAGTGCCATTGCCGGTAAAAAAAAGGCGAGTAAAAACTGATCTTGTAGCCATTTTTTTTCTTGGATAGACAATCGGGCAATCCACACCAATGCCGCTAAACGAATGGCAATTCCTCCTGCAATCAAACAGCCTAAGAGTTGGGTTTTACCGTCGTATAAAATGTGATCCTTAATGCTGAAATAAATAAATAAAAGGGGGGCAATCAATAGAACGATGCCAGCATACAGCAGCTCACTGTTTTGCTCGATCATATAACGTAATCGTTCCTGATGAAAAAAAGGACGCGTTTCAGGTATAATTTTTTTGCTTTCACGAGTAGGAGGGATACCAATACTGAGCAGCGTATACTTTCCCAATACCTTTACCGATAAATGGGAAGGAAAGCTATACGAAGCGGAACGTAAAGGAGTCGACTGGCTCATACAATTAGATTGGGGCATAGGTTACCCTAAGCCGAGCACAAATTAACAATAAATTAAAGAAAAAAAGGAGCTAATGGGCATTTATTTACCACCAATTAGGGTTGATAACATGTGCATAAAAAAATATGCAATAAGTAATTCATTGCCAGCGCTTTTTAGCGCAGCTGCACATACCGAATAGGTTGGTTAGAGCGGATGATGAAGGTGGGCAGCAGCAAACACAGAAAGCAGAGTAAGAAAGCAACTGCCACCACCAGGGCTACCTGCCAGCCTATAATATACACCGGCGCCTGTGAAACATAGTAGGAAGCTTCATCGAGTTTGATAAATCCTGTTGTAATTTGCAGCCAGCTGATGGCCAATCCTGCCGCACATCCCAATCCAATACCCGCCAGGGCAATCCAAAGGGCTTGAAACAAAAAAATCATCCGGATGGTATTATTGGGGGCTCCCATAGTTTGCAAAATACCCACCATTTTAGTTCGTTCTAAAATAAGCACCAATAGACAGGTAGCCAGGTTAATGATGGCAACCAAACCCAGTATGGTGAACAATACATTCCTGTTGAGGTTTTGGATAGTTAGCCAGTCGAATATATTTGGAAAAATCTCTTCGATGGTACTGCTGCCCATTTGCATGGGAAGGCGATCTGCCAGGGCAAGGTGGATGCTATTTAGCTTTGCATAATCCTGCACAAAAACCTCATACCCCCCAATTTGCCGGGGTCCCCAATCATTTACCCGCTGCAACAGTTGCAAGTCGCCTATCACAAACAATTGGTCGTATTCGGCGATGGATGTTTTGTATAACCCGGCTACCCGCAGTTTCCGGTAAGTGCGGGTACCCTCTAGGGAGGCAATAAAATATAGGGTAATGGTATCATTCACCTTTATATTCAGTGTTTTTGCCTGATCGGCTGAAACTAGCACGTCGTGACTATAACTGCTGTCGTTAAATTGTATCCAGCTGCCACTTACCATAAATGGCCGAAAAGGAACGGAATCATAGGTTTTGCTGATTCCTTTTAATAAAACACCCTCAATTTCTTTCTGGTGTTCCATAACGGCCGACTTAGTGGCGTAGGGCTGTATCTTTTGGATGCCCGGCATAGAACGGATTGCCTGTTCTAGGGAGTCGTTTCGGTTCATCGGAAGTTCTTCCGCAACAATGGATTTGCCGGGAACATATTGCTGCACGCGGATATGCCCCCAAAAGCTGAACACTTTTCCAGAAACCTCTCTTTGAAAGCCATTCACAAACGATAGTGTAACAATCAATGCCATAACACTGATAGCGGTTGCCACAATCGACAGGCGAATGATGAAGGCCGAAAAGGAGCGGCTGCTGTTGAATGCCAGTTTACGGGCTATGTTAAATGCCAGCTTCAAATAAGTAAGTTATATTGTAAAACTACGCAGCCCCCTGCTATCACCCAAAACCATTTCCGAATTATGTAGTAAGTTTAACGGGTAATTTCGCCTATGAAAGCTGGTTTATTACTGATAACTTCTTGTTGTATAACCATAACCTTGCTTGCCCAGCGCCAGCCGGATAAAATTTTCCGGGAGGGAATTGGCAGTGTTTCTTTTTTCCGACAGGGCAATCAGCAGGCAGCCCCCATTATGGAATTGGGTTCCGGAGAGCTATTCGAATTGCATTTTGATGATCTGGGGAAACAACCCAGGAATTATTATTATTCCTATCAGTTATGTAATGCCGATTGGTCGCCGGCCGATGTAATTGTATTCGATTATATTAAGGGGTTTACCCAAAATCGAATTATACAATATCGTTTTTCATCCAATACCCAAACACCTTATATTCACTACCAGGTTACCCTTCCCGAACGCAGTTGTGTTCCCATAAAAAGTGGTAATTATCTGCTAAAAGTATACTTAGATGCAGATACCAACCAGGTTGCCTTTACCCGGCGAATGATGGTTGTAAATAAACAAGTTCCTATACTGGCATCTGCAACGCAACCCTTCGATCCTTCTTTGCAAATGACTCATCAAAAAATACCGGTTAGCATTCAGGTGAAAGCTATTCCCATGTTTATGCAACAACTGGGTAAGTTGGTGATTTTACAAAACAATCGATGGGAAACAGCCCATATCCCTACTCAGCCGATGATTATCCGGGGAGATCTGATAGAATTCAACTCAGAATTAGAAGCCGTATTTCCTGCAGGAAAAGAATACCGATGGGTTGATGTACGGAGTATCCGGTTTTTATCAGACCGCATCGACCGAATCGATCCTACCACTCAGCCCCCTCATCTATTTTTAAAGCCGGATGCAGACCGATCAAAAACGCGATATGTATATTATCCAGATTTAAATGGGCGATTCGAAATCAGCAATACCGACGTGGCCAATCCCTGGTGGCAGGGAGAGTATGTAAATGTGCATTTTACTTATGTGCCAGCCAATAAGCAAGCTTTTCCGGGAAAGGAAGTATTCGTATGGGGAGATTGCACGCAACTACTACCACCCGAGAAAACCCGTATGGAGTGGAATGGTGAAAAGGGGGCATACGAAAAAACCATCCTGTTAAAACAGGGTTATTATAGTTACCAATACCTTACCCGAGATATCCGCACACCCAATGTACTTCTGGATCCAACTTTTACAGAGGGTAATTATTTTGAAGCAGAAAATGAGTACCTGATTTTGTATTATTACCGATCTTTTAGTAGCAGGTACGACGAACTGCTGGGTATTCAGCGAGTGCAGGCAGGTGCTAATATCATTCGATAATTGTAAGTGGTTTGCCGGATTGCTTCTATCAATTTAGAATAATTCATTACCTTTGCAGTGGCAGGTCTTACACGGCCAGCTCCTGCTGAACCTCCCCAGGGCAGGAATGCAGCAAGGATAGGCGGTTGTAGCGGTGCGATGTGAGTAGCCTGCCATTTTTTTATTATTTTTTGGCCTCGGCCATTTTAAATATTCGTGCATGAAATTTTTTGTAGACACTGCCAATCTGGCCCAGATTAAAGAAGCCCATGATTTAGGAATCTTGGATGGGGTAACTACCAATCCTTCTCTTATGGCAAAAGAAGGCATTAAAGGGGAAGCTGCCATCAATCAGCACTACAAAACCATTTGCGAAATGGTAGACGGAGATATCAGTGCTGAAGTTTTATCTACAGATTTTGAGTCCATTATCAAAGAAGGCCAGCAACTTGCTGCTCTTCACCCCAACATTGTGGTAAAAGTGCCCATGATTAAAGACGGTATTAAAGCCATAAAATGGTTCACCGACCATAAAATTCGTACCAACTGTACCCTTATATTTTCTGCGGGGCAAGCCATATTAGCTGCAAAAGCAGGGGCTACCTATGTTTCGCCGTTTATCGGTCGTATAGACGATAGCTGTTGGGACGGTATGGAATTGATTGCCCAGATGCGTCAGATTTTTGATGTACAAGGCTTTTCAACTGAGATTTTAGCAGCTTCCATCCGCAGTGGTTTGCATATTGTAAAAGCTGCCGAATTGGGTGCAGATGTTTGTACTTGTCCGCTCGATTCAATCCTTGCCCTGCTTAAACATCCCTTAACCGATATCGGGTTAGCGAAGTTTTTAGAGGATGCCAAGAAAATGTAATCCTTACAAAGCAATTACCCGCTTTTCAGCAGAACTTTCTAATGCAGCGGTAATGATTTTCATTACCCGGATACCATCATCGGCTGTTACATGAATTGGCACTCCGTGTCGGATGTGCTGATAAATTCCTTCATAATATTGAGCATAATCCCCTTTTTCGGTCGGCACCTGTTCGCGAATGATTTTCCCATCTATTTCGGTATGTAATAAACCTCTTTCCGATTCAGGTTCAATTCCCCAACTTGGACTGTTTGTTGGAGTATTGGCTAACAAAGCATTTTCCTGAATATCTGCTCGTGATTTATGGAAGCTTCCATTTCTTCCAAATAGGGTGAATGCAGCGATAGGTTCCCGATAGTAATATCCCGATTTTAGTCGAACCCGCAGGGTAGGGTAGTAGAGTAAAATTTCGAAGTAATCATCCACTTGCGAACCGGATCGGGTTACCCTTATATCAGCAAACACTGCTTGGGGATAACCAAACGAAACCAGGGCCTGATCTATCAGGTGTGGCCCTAAATCATACACCACTCCGGCACCTGATATGGGAGTTTCTTTATGCATTTTAGCACTTAATTCTTGCTTAAATCGGTCGTAATGAAATTCGGCTTCCAATACCTCACCCAGCACTCCAGATTGCAGTATCCGACGTACTGTTAAAAAATCACTATCCCAGCGTCGGTTCTGAAATACAGAGAGGCTCCGAATTTTTTCGGTTGCAATATTTTTTAATTCGATGGCTTCTGCAACGGTGGTGGTAAACGCCTTTTCTACAACGGCATGTTTACCAGCAAGCAATACCTGCTTCGCATAATTAAAGTGGGTTGCTGTTGGGGTATTTACCACTACGAGTTCAATGGTTGAATCGTTGAGTATCTCCTCGATAGTAGATACGGAACGAATTGTGGGATAAAACGCACCGGCAAGTGCTTGGGATCTTTCCCATACAGCGGTTAATGAAAATCCGGGATGGGCATGCAAAAACGGTGCTTGGAATAATTTGCCCGACATACCAAAAGAAAGTAAGGCAGTGGAAATGGGTTTCATTAGGTAACGATTGTGTTCAATGATAGATACAACATTCTAAAATTACTTAAACACCTACAACAATTAATATCAAATTGATGAATTCTACCTGCTATCGCTTTTCTTAAATCGGGTATAAGTTTCGAATGATATATATTTGTATAAACGATAATACCATGTTTAAGCAGGATTTTGTGCATGTGGAAACCCCTGAACCACATAGAGGTAGAACCCGGGAAATGTTGAGGCAGCATCCAGAAATGCGTCAGTTGATTGGGAAAAATCCCTATTCGTTTCTGGCTATTTTGGGGGTGGTAGGATTTCAAGTTGGCATGGCTGTTTTATTGTCTGGCCAATCTTGGTGGTGGGTATTTATTGCAGCTTATTTGTTAGGAGCATTTGCCGATCATGCCCTTTTTGTGCTGATACATGAGTGTGCGCATAAATTGATATTCAAAAATCGTTCTGCCAATAAAATTGCGGGAATTATTGCTAATATTCCCCTTATTTTTCCCAGTTCGATATCATTTGAAACCTATCACCTGAAGCATCATTCTTTTCAGGGGGTGCATGAATTAGATGGCGACTTACCGAATTATTGGGAAGCTAAATTAATCAACAACTATTTTATTGGTAAAGTTATCTGGTTGCTTTTTTATCCCATATTTCAGGTTTTTCGTTTAACTAGGCTTCGCGAAATCAGTCCATTCGATAAATGGGTTGCCCTCAATTGGGTAGTTCAAATCGTTTCTATTAGTGCCATAGCCTATTTTTTGGGTGCTCAATCGCTGGTGTATATGATAGCCAGTTTCTTTTTCTCTGTTGGATTACATCCCTTAGGTGCCAGATGGATTCAGGAACATTATTTAACTCGTGGCGAACAGGAAACCTATAGTTATTATGGAATTTTGAATGGAGTTGCTTTTAATGTGGGATATCATAACGAACACCACGATTTTCCTTCTGTTCCCTGGAATCGGCTTCCCGATATTAAAAAAACGGCTCCCAGTTTTTATGATACATTGGAAAGTCATCAATCCTGGACTGCCTTATTTTTCCGCTTCCTTTTCGATCAGGAAATATCCCTCTTTTCGAGGGTAGTTCGCAAGAACCGCGGAAAAGTGGCATTGTCTGATGAATCTAAACCGGATGTAGAGTTAGGGTAATTTCAGTATGAGTTTCTGGTTTATTAACAGTGCTTTTGCATAATTGAATCTTACGTACAATTTATTTGTAGTACCTTTGCACCCGAAAGCGCGTTCGCCATAGCGCAGTTGCTCCGGATATCTCTAGTGAAGTACTTCCCCAACGATTGAAAGTTTTTTCGGACGCCTTTTTATTATTAAACGTATTAAAATCATTGATATGAAAAATACCAATATGCCTTCTATTGGGCACATAGATGCCAATATTCTGAACACCCTTACTACTGAAGTAAAAGAAACCCTTGCTGAACCAACTGCTACCCATCCTGCTGCTCCTGCTCGTTTTGGAGTAATTGATTTGTGGAAGATTCACCGCAACAGTAAGAGTGCTCATCTGAAATGGCGCAGCGTACTTTAATTGTACTTGCTGCTGTTCATTTTATTGCCCGATTATTGGATGATTGAATTTCTTGTGCCGTCCCTCTTGAATTTGTGTATGTTTGCGGTTCATGTTTAGCTTTGCGAGCCAAGGAAATATTCTAATCACCTGCCATAAATGGTTATCGCCTGCCTTATTGCAAGAAGTGCAGGCGCTCGGCTTTACCAATAATACCGCATTTACCACGGGGGTTCGATTGCAGGGGAGTTTACGAGATTGCATTCGTTTAAATGTTCATCTGCGTTCGGCCAGCCAGGTTTTATTTGAACTGCATGATTTTATTTGCAATCATCCCGATGATATTTATGAAACCCTGGTTAGGTTCCCCTGGGAAAATTGGTTATTGCCCGATACCTATTTTTCGGTAACGGCGCAGGTATCCCATCCAAGCATCAACAATAATCTATTTCCTGCGTTGCGCGTGAAAGATGCCTGGGTAGATAGGTGCAGAAAATTATCCGGTAAGCGGCCAAATACCGGGTCAGCCTTAGAAGGGGCCGTTATACATTTATACTGGAAGGAAGATAAAGCCACGGTGTTTATGGATACCTCCGGTGCTTCCTTAGGCAGGCATGGCTATAGAAAAATACCGGGTACAGCCCCCATGCTAGAAGCCTTGGCTGCTGCAGTATTGCTCAGCACCCGTTGGGATAAAACAATTCCTTTTATTAATCCGATGTGCGGCTCCGGAACATTGGCAATTGAAGCTGCTTTATTGGCATCGAACCAACCACCTGGCTTATTCAGAAACCGATATGGCTTTCAGTTTATCAAAGGCTATTCTGCAGATTGGTACATCGAATCTATTGCTCAGTGTAAAGCCGAAATAAAAAGCGATGCCCTTCCAAAAATTATCGCATCGGATATTAGTGCCGAGGCCATTAAAAATGCCCGCATCAATGCTGAAGCAGCCGGGGTAGAGCACCTGATTCAATTTGAAACGGCCGACTTTGCCGCAACCACCCTGCCCGAACCACCCGGGGTAATCTTATTCAATCCCGAATATGGAGAACGATTGGGGGAAACAGCAGCATTAGAAAAATTATATGCCCGAATGGGTGATTTTCTAAAAAATCATTGTCAGGGATATACTGGATATGTGTTTACCGGCAACCTTGAACTGGCAAAACATATTCACCTGAAACCCGCTCGGCGCATTCCTTTTTATAACGCAACCATTGACTGTAGATTACTGGAATACGAAATGTATGCCGGCACCCGCCGCCCCGCTCCCAAAGTACAGTAATTATCAATGGAGGTATCGAGCAAATATTTCATTTACTGGAAAAGGTAAAAAAACTCAATCAATTAAAAACTTCCTTATCTTAAGGGCAATTTGTATACCCAACAGATAGTTTAGCAGTATGGCAGTAAACAAGGCATCAACAGGGGCAGCATTTATATTACTTACTTCCCTGTTTTTTATGTGGGGTTTTGTTCACAATCTCGACCCTATCTTGATCCCCCATTTAAAAAAGTCGTTCAGTCTCTCCACTTTACAGGCTTCTCTGGTAGATTCCTCCGTTTTTATTGCTTACTTTCTCATGGCTTTACCAGCCGGCATCCTGTTGAAAAAGTATGGGTATAAGACAGGTATAATTATCGGATTAATTTTCTTTGCCATCGGCTCCTTTTTATTTATTCCCGCTGCCAATACACAGGCCTATGGTTTTTTTCTGGCTGCTTTGTTTGTGATTGGGTGTGGATTGGCATTATTAGAAACCGCCGCTAATCCTTATGCTGCCCTGCTGGGTAGTGCGGATACAGCTTCGCAGCGATTAAATTTTGCACAGGCTTTTAATGGATTGTCTGTAACCATTGCCCCCATTATAGGTGCCAAACTGATTTTAACACAGGGTGCTTCGGATGAGCTGCTGAATTCGATGGATGCAGTTAGCCGGCAAGCAGCGCTCGCATCAGAAGCAGCATCGGTAAAGCTACCCTATACAATAATCGGGATGGTAATATTATTGATTGCCTTCATTTTTACTCGAATAAAGATGCCAGATATACGCGAAGAGGGCAATTCAAAAGTTACTATAAATGAGCTACTTTCCACTTGGCAAATTCCACATTTGCGTTGGGCGGTGATTGCCCAGTTCTTTTATGTAGGTGCTCAGGTATGTGTGAACAGTTTGTTTATTTTATATGCTGCTAAATCGGCAGAGATTGATAGAGCAACCGCGGCTACCTATTTGGGGTTGGGGTATGGACTATCCTTTATGATAGGTCGTTTTGCAGGTACCTTCTTTATGCGATACGTGCAACCTGCTCGATTACTTACGCTGTATGCCCTGCTGAATATTTTTTTGTGTTTCGGTGCGATATATGAAAAAGGACTGCCGGCATTATACATAGTTTTTGCCATCAGTTTTTTTATGTCGATCATGTTTCCCACTATTTTTTCGCTGGGTATTCAATCGTTGGGTAAACAGACTGAAATGGGCAGCAGCTTAATTGTAATGGCTATTGTGGGTGGAGGTTTGTTGCCATTGGTTTTTGGATATATTACCGATGTGAGTGGTAATATTCAAAATGGGTATTTTGTGCCGATGCTTTGTTTTGTGGTAGTAGCTTATTTTGGATGGAAGGGACATGCCATTCGTAAAACAGCCGACGTATGAATCAGCAATATATCTTAGCACTTGATCTGAAAGATGATCCCGCATTAATTACTGCTTATGAAGATTGGCACCAAAAAGTGTGGCCGGAAATTCTATATTCGATTAAACAGTCGGGCATCGAGAAAATGGAAATTTATCGGGTAGGCAATCGATTAACGATGATTATGAAAGTAAATGATCAATTTGATTTTGCTGCCAAAGCGACAGCAGATGCGCAAAATCCGACGGTGCAGAGCTGGGAGCAATTGATGTGGACTTTTCAACAACCTTTGCCTTTTGCAGCACCCGGAGAGAAATGGATGCTAATGAAAAAAATTTTTACTTTATCCTGAATACTTTTTCATGTTTAGTTTAGCCAATAAAATTGCAGTAATTACCGGAGCAGGCAGTGGTATCGGACAAGCAATTGCAAAACTATTTGCTCAACAAGGTGCTTGGGTTCATCTTCCCGAACTGCAGCTGGCTGCGGCACAGCAAACGGTTGATTCAATTGAGGTCGAAGGAAGTAAGGGAAATGCCTATGCCTGTGATATAACCGATACCAATCAGGTGGCTACTGTGATGAACGAAATAGGTGCTATTGATATCCTTGTGAATTGTGCGGGTATTGCTCACGTTGGAACAGCCACTTCTACATCGGCACAGGATTTTGATCGGATTTTTCAGGTGAATGTAAAAGGCACATATCATTGCCTTCATTATGGCATTCCACAAATGCAAAAAAGAGGGGGAGGGGTTATTTTGAATGTAGCTTCCATTGCAGCACTTACCGGTATTCCCGATCGATTTGCTTATAGCATGAGTAAGGGAGCTGTGCATGCGATAACGATGAGTGTGGCCCGCGATTACCTCTCGCATAATATTCGCTGTAACTCAATCTCCCCCGCCCGGGTGCATACACCATTTGTAGATGGGTTTATTGCCAAAAACTATCCCGGTCGCGAAACCGAAATGTTTCAGCAACTCGCTGCCAGTCAGCCCATGGGCCGTATGGGAAATGTGGAAGAAGTGGCTCAATTAGCAAATTATCTCTGCAGCGATGCAGCATCCTTTATTTCAGGAAACGATTATCCTATAGATGGTGGATTTATCAACTTGAGTCATTAAACCCTTACTTGCAGTATGAAAAAAATTAGTTTACTTTTCTTTTCTCTTTGCGCACTAATGGTACAAGCACAAACCTATACCCCTACACCTGCCAACCTCGCTGCCCGAAAGCAATTTCAGGATATGAAGTTTGGTATGTTTATACACTGGGGCGCTTCCAGTGTATTGGGAAGTGGTGAATGGGTAATGAATAACCGGAATATCCGTGTAAAAGAATATCAGAACTTACAGCGCGTATTCAATCCCATCGATTTTGATGCCAAAGCCTGGGTAGATGCAGCTCAGGGGGCAGGCATGAAATATATCACCATCATAACCCGCCACCATGATGGATTTAGTAACTGGGATACCCGCGAGTCGGAATGGAAAATCACCCGTACCCCTTATGGGAAAGACGCCCTAAAACAATTGGCAGATGAATGTAATAAAAGAGGCATAAAAATATTCTTTTATTATTCGCTGCTAGATTGGTATCGTGGAGATTATCAATACGAAACCGGCAAAACGGGAAAGGGAACTGGAAGAACGGCAAAAAGTGATTGGAATAGCTATGTACGATTTATGAAGGCACAGTTAACCGAACTCTTAACCCAATATGGGGAGGTATCAGGGATTTGGTTTGATGGTCACTGGGATCAGTTGGATAATGATGTAGATAAAACGCTCTCTTCGAAAGTGGATTGGCATTATGATGAAATCTATGAATTGATTCATCGGCTGCAACCGGCTTGTATGATAGGTAATAATCACCATTTGTTACCCTTGCCTGGAGAAGATTTTCAGATGTTTGAAAAAGATTTACCCGGAAATAATACCACCGGTTTTGGGGGAGCTGATATTTCTGCTTTGCCTTTAGAAACCTGTGAAACAATGAATGATTCCTGGGGGTATAACATCACCGACCGAAAATACAAATCGGTACCTGCCCTCATTCACTATATGGTGAGAGCAGCATCGCATAATGCCAATTTTTTGTTGAATGTGGGTCCAATGCCAACGGGAAAGATTCAGCAGGAGTTTACGGATACCCTTGCAGCCATGGGTAAGTGGATGCAGAAGAATAGCAGCAGTATCTATGGAACCCGCGGCAATATTATTCCTACGCAAGATTGGGGGGTAGTAACAAGTAAAGACAAAACGTATTTCATTCACATTTTAAAATCAACCGGATTGCCCTATGTTTTTGTGCCTGGGTTAAAAGCTACTATACTTTCGGCGCAACAACTTGTTGGTGGAAAGAAAGTTCGTTTTCAACAGCAGCCGGAAGGAGTTTTTGTTTATCTAGACGGGGTTAGTATCGATTCAATTGATACGATTATTCAATTAAATTATTGATTTATGAAATTAGTGCGATGGGGATTGAACGGAGAAGAAAAACCCGGAATTTGGGATGATGGGAAAATGTTGGATGTGTCGGCACATATTCGGGATTATGATGCAGCCTTTTTTGCAGGGAGCGGATTGCAGCAATTAACAGCTGCGCTTACCAGCCATTCTTTTCCAGTTTTACCAGCAAATATTCGACTGGGATGCCCGGTTGCCAATCCTTCAAAAATCATTTGTGTTGGGTTGAACTATGCAAAACATGCTGCCGAAACCGGCGCACCTGTGCCCACAGAGCCGATTATTTTTTTAAAAGCAACTTCTGCTATTACAGGGCCATACGACGTAATTCAAATTCCCCGTAATTCAACCAAAACCGATTGGGAAGTTGAGTTAGCCGTTGTGATAGGAAAGCGTGCCAGCTATGTAACCCAAGAATCGGCGATAGATTATGTGGCGGGATATTGTTTGCACAATGATGTAAGTGAACGCGCCTTTCAGTTAGAGCGGGGAGGTACCTGGGACAAAGGAAAAGGCTGCGATAGTTTTGCTCCGCTGGGTCCGTGGTTGGTTACAAAAGACGAAATTCCCAATCCACATAATTTGCGGCTCTGGTTGAAGGTGAATGAACAAACGATGCAGGATGGTAATACCGATGATTTGATTTTTGATATCCCTACGCTGGTTTCATATATCAGTTCATTTATGACGCTCTTGCCGGGTGATATAATTTCAACTGGTACTCCTTCAGGTGTGGGCATGGGAATAAAGCCTCAGCCCGTTTACCTAAAGCCGGGTGATGTTGTAGAATTGGGTATTGATGGATTAGGCTGTGCCCAACAAACTGTAGTAGGTGCACATTAATTTTTGAATATGCAATTACAATTAACCAATAAAGTAATTATAGTTACCGGAGGAGCCCGCGGCATAGGAAGAGCTATTGTGAAATTGCTGGCCGATGAGGGGGCTATTCCGGTGATTGTGGGTAGACATGCTGCTGAAAATGAGGCATTGGTAGATGAGTTGAATGAGGCTGGAAAAGCAGCTGGTCAGGTAACGATTGAATTAGCAGCAGTAGATCAATTGGAATCGGTAGTCGTTAACATCATACACCAATTTGGTAAAATTGATGGATTGGTGAATAATGCTGGTTACAATGATGGGGTAGGATTAGAGAATGGAAATTATGCTGCCTTTATGGAAAGTTTGCATAATAACCTGGTACATTATTATATGATGGCGCACTATTGCTTGCCTTGGCTAAAAAAATCAACCGGGGCGGCTATTGTAAATATTGTGTCTAAAACGGCAGAAACTGGGCAGGGGGGCACTTCAGCCTATGCCGCTGCTAATGGCGGAAGAAGTGCCTTAACAAGGGAGTGGGCAGTAGAATTGTTGAAATATGGTATTCGGGTAAATGGGGTGGTTGTGGCGGAATGTTATACTCCTGCTTATGAAACTTGGATTGCCACCTTACCGGACCCAGAAAACAAATTAAAAGAAATTAATCAGCGTATACCTTTGGATAACAGAATGACTACACCCCAAGAACTTGCTGCTGCTGTTCTATTCTTACTTTCTCCGGTTTCTTCTCACACTACCGGACAATTATTGCATGTGGATGGAGGATATGTACATCTAGATCGTGCGCTTGCAAATGCATAGGGGAGTAAAAAAAATAGTATATTTGTCACCTAAATTTATTGCATATGAAAAAATCTATTGTTGTTGTATTAGTATTATTGTTAGCCTGCAATAAGAACAGCAACCAACACTCAATTATTGTACCCGATGTTATTCAGGCCGAAAAACGAAGAGGTAATATAACGGGAGCGATTCAAATAGTCGATTTGGATGGTAAGTTGCTGCAAGATGCCAGTGGGGTTACCGTTTCCATAGAACAAAGTACTGTTTCAACGAAAACACAAGCTAATGGACGATGGACATTAGATTCAATTCCTTTCGGAACCTATGATATTTCTATTTCCAAGCCGGGCTATGGTATCGCAAAAATTATGGGTGTTTATCACGCAGCCACTAATAATGCAACAACTCTGATTGGGAAGTCAAAAGCGATTAATCAGATTTCTTCTATTGAGGTTACTGCTATCAGTACTAAAAAAACTACTGAGGTGAATCCTGCCTTAGCAAGCTTAATTGCTAGTGGTTTGGCGGAAGATGGTATTATTTTCGATCCTGTTTTCAATAGTCCTACTTCAGGAGAAAAGAAAATTCGACTATTCTTTGGTAATACTGCCGATGTAAGCACTACCAACTATATAGTAACGGAAAAGCAAAGATTTTCTGGAAAAACGAATGAAAGTGAAAATTATAACTTCGGATTAAGTTGGTTTGTTTCTAATGGTTTTCAGCCAGGTCAAACGGTGTTCGTGAAAGCATTTGGAGATGGATTTGCCGATGATGATTATGATGATCCCATTTCAGGACTATCCGTTTTCCCCAGTTTGGCTGCAAAAGGATCACCCGTAACATCCTTCGTGTTGCCAATGAAATAACTTATTTAGTTTACAATAGAAAAGTCATTCGCCTTGGTGAATGACTTTTTTTATTTATATTAGTTTCTCTATTTGCCTTTCACCCATCAATTAATTATATGTATATGAGAAAATCGATTATTTATTTTGGTTACTTACCGCTTTTTTTCGCATTACTTTTTTTGCCACAAAGGGTTGTATTCAGTCAAGCGAATTCGGTTATCAATGAAATTATAAAGGAGGGAACGGAAAATTCTCAACTTACAAAGCTGGCCCATGAGCTGATTGATCAGATAGGGCCTCGTTTAGTGGGAACGCCTCAAATGCAACAGGCGAATGATTGGGCGGTGAACCGCTATGCCGGATGGGGAATAAATGCGCGCAATGAGCCTTGGGGTAAATGGAAAAGCTGGGAGCGTGGCATTACCCACATGGATATGGTGAGTCCGCGAACGCATACGATTGAGTGCACCCAACTTGCTTGGAGTCCGGCAACGCCTAAAAAAGGAGTAACCGGAGAAGTGGTGGTACTGCCCGATTTGGCCGATTCAGTAGCGTATAGTGCTTGGATGAAAACGGTAAAAGGTAAGCTGGTAATGATTTCTATGCCTCAGCCCACTGGAAGGCCGGATGATAACTGGCAGGAATTTGCTTTAAAGGAGTCGATTGATAAAATGAAAAAAGAACGGGCTGCATTTAGTGATAACTGGAAAAAGCGCATTAGTAAAACGGGCTTTATCAATAAACAATTGATACAACAATTAGAGCAGGCCGGTGCGGTTGCGATATTAACCAGTAACTGGTCGAGCGGATTTGGGGTAGATAAAATTTTCAGTGCCTCCACCAAAAAAGTTCCTACGCTGGATGTTGCGTTGGAGGATTATGGATTGTTATATCGCTTAGCGGAATCTGGCACTACTCCGGTGGTAAGTTTACAATGTACTTCCCGGCACGGAGATCCGATTCCTGTTTACAATACCTTGGCTGAGATGAAAGGGAACGAGAAGAGCGGTGAATATGTTATGTTGTCTGCTCATTTTGATAGTTGGGATGGTGCTACGGGGGCTACTGATAATGGAACAGGTACTTTGATTATGATGGAGGCTATGCGTATTTTAAAGAAAGTGTATCCAAATCCTAAGCGAACCATTTTAGCCGGTCATTGGGGCAGTGAAGAGCAGGGATTGAATGGGTCTAGGGCATTTGTAGAAGATCATCCCGAAGTGGTAGATAATTTGCAGGCATTGTTTAACCAGGATAATGGAACCGGAAGGGTAGTTAATTTGTCGGGACAAGGATTTCAGCAAGCGGGTACTTTTTTAACTCGCTGGTTAGCGGCCGTGCCGGATACTATGAAAAATCGGATTAAGACCAATTTCCCGGGTGCTCCGGGTGGTGGGGGAAGTGATTTTGCTTCATTTGTTGCTGTAGGTGCTCCTGGATTTTCATTGGGTGCACTCAGCTGGTCGTATTTCAATTATACCTGGCATACGAATCGGGATACCTATGATAAGATTGTGTTTGATGATTTGCGCAACAATGCATTATTAGTAGCCATGATGGTATATATGGCTTGTGAGGATCCGGAAAAGCTTCCTCGAGATAAAGCAGTTATTCAGGGGAATGCTACTGACCGAAATGGACAACCTATAAGAAACTGGCCACAACAAGTGAAAGCAATTCGGTTGGGACCGATTGATTAATAGAATTATTTTTTCGAACTTGGTTTTTCGGGGTATAATTTTTTCAGCGCTTCCCAGGCAGTTTGTTGTTCTGCTTGTAAGGAATCGAATGAGCCTACATGCTGTTGCGAAAACTTTTTTGATTCGCTGATACGATCCTGTGTAACGGGGTGAGACCGCAAGAACGACCAGTTTCCATTGTCTGAATAGGCTGCCTGCAGGGCTTCCATCAATTGCGTCATCCCGGCAGGATTTACTTTGTTTTGAATCATGATTTCTTGTCCCTTCCAGTCAGCTTCTGCCTCCAGCTTTCTGGAATAGCCTAATTCTCGCAAGAGTTCAGCGTTGCCAATTAAGGTGCTTCCTAGTCCATTGAAATCGCTGGTGAGTATGGATAACAAATAAGAGGAAGTAATATTGGTAAGCATCATTTGCAAACTATGGCGCTGGTTAACATGGGTTGCTTCATGCCCCAGTAATGCGAATAGTTCGTCGGGATGCTTCATGGTGCAAATGATGCCTGAATAAATAACAATATGCCCACCCGGCATAGCAAAAGCATTCACGGTTGTATCTTCCACCACCGCAACTTTAATAGGATATTGGTTACTCATGGAATAGTGTTCCGTTATCTTTTTTACCAGTTCGGTAGCGGAACTATCTATTTCTTTATCACTCAGGATAGATTCGTAAAATTGATTTCCCCATTTGATTTCCTCTTGAACAGGAATAAATTTGACTAACAAAGGCGGAACCGTTTTATATCCGATAAACAACAATGCAGCAGCAGCAATTAGAAAGGCGAAGAACAGGGCTATGCCATTTTTTTTATAGAGTTTTTGAAACCAGCTGGTTTGTTCTGATGAAATTTTCGACAGTAACTGTAAATACAGGGGATGTTGAACGGGTACGACCAGATAGGATGCGAAGGAGGGTTGTAAGTATACAAAAGCTTGTTCTTCCAACTTTACATATCTGCATTGGCTATAGGGGAAATAGATTTCTTTGGGATTTTCGGATTCCAGATCAACAATGGATAGTGCATCTCCATAGAGTGAAACCTCTACATTATGAGGTGTGGCAGCGGAACCGTTATAATAGGCACAAGCAATACGAGTAGTCGCATCTATTGTCATAAAGGGTTAAATTATAAATCCAAAGTCTAACATATCGGCCATATCATCACCTGTAGCATCTGTAAATTCTTCTTGTTGTTGTTCTATTTCATCTAATGAGATATCGCCAGCTATGGCAATATTATTGGCTACAAATGTAAGTGACCGGGTAATCGCCCAGGGGAGACCGAGCCCCAAAGTAAACAGCACTATGAAAAAGTTACCGATCAGCAAACTGAAAAATCCTCCGGCAGTTGCTGTAGCGGTAAAGGAAACAAGTTGATCGTTCCGATGCATACGAGTATTGTTGATAAAGAACCGAAAAATATCGCGCTGCCACCAGAAAATATAAATACCTAAAGTAAAGATCGACAGGAAATATCCAGCAAGGTTCATAACAAAGAAGTCACCACCTTTACCTGAGTAGCTAAATCGGGCATCTCCCATGCGTACGTTTTCGATGATATAGGTTCTCAGTTTCATATAAAACCAGGGACCATAGATGCCGAATGTTATGATTGTTAGTAAAATGCCTGAAAAGAATAGTTTGATAAGTTCTTGCCGATCACCTGTATAGCCAAATCGGATACCTTTCCAACGGGTATTCGCCATCCTATATCGATAAGATCCATGAATAGCCAGCGGCATCAATAAAAAAAGGAAGAGGTATAAGGTTAGTAGTCCCCATACTTGGTCAAAGGTTACAGTGATATAAATCGAAAGGGCAAGAATGAGTGCCATTAAAAAAAAGGCTTTGATAAACCCTTTAAACATTTGCTTACCGGTACCAGTAAAAGCAAAAGGATGATCTTGTAGGGTGGTGTGACTATACAGGTATTGCAGGGTATTGGCTTTTGCCCAGGGGTAGTATAGGCCAAGTGTTACAATTTGCAAAAGCAGGTTTACCAATTGAATTTTAAATAATTCGAAACCTTTCCCTAAAAAGCGCAAAGCATATTGCATGTGAGTTGTATTTTTTATTTGTAAATATAAGGTTTTAATCATTTATATAATAATTCGGTAGGGAAGTTTTATTGTTACGTTTTAAAAAAACGCATGACTGTCCGGACTGAATTTCCCTCCACTTCTAAAAATTTACCTCTTCATTTTCAGGACCCATAAAAAAATGCATCTTCTCAACTCCCTTCACGGCTCCCACCAATCCCTTCTTCCCACACTCATCTCCGAAGGAGTCCCTCCTGCTTCAGCATCTGGGGAGCGATATCTTCCTCAAACTCCTTCCTCAGCTCCAGGGGAGCGACATGTTCCTCAATCTCCTTCCTCAAACTCCTTCCTCAGCTCCAGAGGAGCGATATCTTCCTCATACTCTTTCCTCAGCTCCAGCGGAGCGATATCTTACTCTACTCCTCCAAGCTCCAGGGGAGCGAAACCTTCCTCAAACTCTTTCCTCAGCTCCAGCGGAGCGATATCTTACTCTACTCCTCCAAGCTCCAGGGGAGCGAAACCTTCCTCAAACTCTTTCCTCAGCTCCAGCGGAGCGATATCTTCCTCATACTCTTTCCTCAGCTCCAGCGGAGCGATACCTTCCTCAAAATCCTTCCTCAAAATCCTTCCTCAGCTCCAGCGGAGCGATATCTTACTCTACTCCTCCAAGCTCCAGGGGAGCGAAACCTTCCTCAAACTCTTTCCTCAGCTCCAGCGGAGCGATATCTTACTCTACTCCTCCAAGCTCCAGGGGAGCGGCAACTTACTTAGGAGCGACATCTTTCTCAAGGCATTATAAGTTTATGCTATTTGAGTGAAAAGGAGCTACCCGCTTAAATATATGTAGGTACATCTAAATATATATACGTAATTGATTTAGTGATTCGTATATAGAGATTCGTTTGAGTATTTTGCTACCTATTTGAATAATACAGATATGTTAACAGGCTGTTAACCCCAAGAGAGACCTTTGTGTTTTGCAAGATGATATTATTTTTTATGAAAGCAGGAATAAATAGTGATAAAATATATCTATTCATTTATATGGCTGAAAGCCTTACTATGCTTAGATTTGTATTGGTTTTTCAGTAGACCGAAAAATCAGTTTTGCTAAAATAAATTCCTTCTGCAAATGGGGGAGCCACTTAGTAAAGAAAAACCAATATCCTAGAACCAATATCCTATATCCCCCGGGTACCCCGTGCATGGGTAGTAGCTGGTGCTGTTAGCACTACAGCTAAATTATTGTTTAGAATTTTTTCTTCTCTTTTTATTCATCCAACATGTTTTAGATACTTACTAGTTCTAAGTACTTTATTAGGGATTGTTCATTTGAATGCGCAGACTTATGTGTTTGCGCGTTTAGATGGAATTCCAATGAATACCACCGGGTGGTCATTAAAGGGGGAAGCCGCGGTAAAGGATGTTGCATTCACTGATAAGAGTGAGTTGCTGTTGTGTTCAGCCAAAAAAAATTCGAGTGGGGCGGTATTTTTTAATCAGCCTATTAATTTATCTATTTGCAGCAGATGGAAAGCCGAGTTTGATTTTAGGATGAATGGCGGAACGGCTGCAGATGGAATTGCTTTCAACTTTTTAGATGCACCCCCTACCGGATTTGTGATAGGTCAAGGGTTAGGCATTCCTTCGGGGGCTAATGGATTGAAAGTTTGTTTTGATACGTATAACAATTGTATTACTCCTACCTCCTCCATGGTTCCCAAAATTGAAATTCGATATGGCGCAGGGTACAATGAGTGTTCGCCACAACCTACTTTAGAGAATATAAACAATTCACTTAGCTTTATTCGTTCTGCCACCTACAATCATGCGACAATAACGTATGATAATGGAAATATCACCGTATCCGTAAATGGAACGGTACTGTTAACGGCAACGCAGTTTTTTAATTTCTCAGGATATTTGGGATTTACTGCCAGTACCGGTGGCTCTACCGATAATCACTCTATTAAAAATGTTATTATTTATACCGATATGCCTCCCTCCGAAGCAGGCAGTGATCTGGTGAGTACTTGTAACAGTATCAATGCCGGAATCGGAAGCAGCGCAACGGCAGGGTATACGTATACCTGGTCTCCTGCCAGCGGATTATCCAATACCGCAATCTCAAATCCAACGGTTCAAATAACCAATAACACGGGTTCGGTTATTCTTCAAAAATATTATGTACAAACTGCTTTTAGTTCTAACCCGGGGTGTTACTCAATGGATAGTGTAACTGTTCAGGTAAATCCAAAACCAGCAGTAAGTTTTACGGGATCTATTCCTGCAGTTTGTTCCAATGCGGCTGCATTTACTGTTACCGGGGGAAGCCCAGCCGGAGGTGTGTACAGTGGACCCGGTATTACGGGAGCCAGCTTCTCTTCCAATTCGGCAGGTGTAGGAACACATACAATTACCTATACCTATACAGATGTATCGGGTTGTAGTAATGCTGCTACCAATACGATTCGGGTGAATGCAATTGCTCAAGTGGTAGCCCGGAATGATGTGGCCATTTGTACCGGTAGTTCCGTTGCATTAACTGCCACCAATGCTTCCAGCTATTTGTGGTCTCCCAGTGTTGGGTTATCAACTACAACTGGAAGTAGCATTACAGCTTCGCCTTTAACTTCTACCACCTATACGGTAACTGCTAGAGATGTAAATGGTTGCAGTAGTTCCGATCAGGTGGTTGTTACTGTACAAAGTATGCCAACCGCATCCATCCGTTATGCGGGTAGTCCTTTTTGTGGAAATACACAAGTACCTGTTATTTTAACCGGCTTAACCGGAGGAACTTTTTCTGCACCAGTCGGATTATCTATACAACCTACTACCGGTACTATTAATCTGGCTGCCTCAACTCCGGGCGTATATTCGGTAACCTATACTTTTACGAATGGGGCTTGTACAAGTTTTACAAAAACGGGTGTTACCATCTTAGCACCCCCTGTTGTTACGTTTAATAACGTTCTTCCTACTGCTTGTTTAGATGGTTCGGCTTTTAGTGTTACAGGTGGTTCGCCAGCCGGTGGTGTTTATGCTGGTGCGGGTATTACCAGTGCCATTTTTCAACCCTCAGTTGCAGGAAAAGGAATCCACGTAATCAATTATTCATACTCCTTTGCCGGTTGTACCAATAGTGCTACGAATACGATTACGGTTTACCCCATTGAAAATGTAGTAGCCAGTTCGCCTGTGGCTATCTGTAGTGGGGGTTCTGTAATGATATCCGCTACCAATGCATCCAGTTATCTGTGGTCGCCTGCAACCGGGTTATCATCCACTACCGGTGCTTCTGTAATGGCTTCTCCCTTTACTACTACCCTATATACTGTTACGGGTTTAGATAATGCCAGCGGGTGTTCTTCACAAGATCAGGTAATCGTATCGTTTTTGCAAACTCCCATAGCTTCCATTAGTTATTCCGGTTCTCCTTTTTGCAATCAGGGAACAATAACTGTTAGCCAGACCGGTCAATCGGGTGGAACCTATCAATCGACTGCAGGATTAGTATTAGATGTCGCTTCTGGGCTTATCAATCTTTCTAATAGCACACCCGGTACTTATACCGTTACCTATACGTTTACCAATGGGGGATGTGGTTCATTTACACAAACATCCGTAACTATTCTGCCACCCCCTACAGTAACGATGAATGATTTTTCTCCGGTATGTTTTACTACTGCTCCTTTTGTACTTGCTGGAGGATTACCAGGCGGTGGCATTTATGCAGGACCGGGCATTACAAGCGGAACTTTCTCACCTTCGGTTGCCGGTACAGGTATTCACATCCTTACCTATACATACACCAATGGAAGCGGTTGTATGGGATCTGTTACTTCAACTATTATCGTAAATCCACTTACACCGGTAGCTGCCATTTCTGATCAAACAACTTGTTTGGGAAAGGCAGTTTCACTTACTGCAGTGCAATCGGTATCTTTTCAATGGATGCCCGGAGGATTATCGGGTAGTTCTGTTTCAGTAACCCCATTTACTAATACTCGCTATACGGTTACCGGTACACATGCGGATGGATGTGTTAGTCAGGATGATGTTTGGGTATTGGTTATTCCAACTCCTGTTGCCACAATTGCATATCCCGGTACGCCATATTGTAATACAGGATTGGCTTCGGTTGTTTTGGGTGGACAAGCAGGAGGTACTTTTTCGGGTGCTGCAGGATTACAGTTGGATGTAAATAATGGTTCTATTGATTTGGCGAATAGTAATCCGGGAACTTACACAGTTACCTATACATTTTCGAATGGTGTTTGTACAGAATTTACACAAACCATCTTAACCATTCTTGCTCCTCCTGTTGTAAGTTATTTGAATTCGATTTCAATGGTATGTAATAACGCCACTCCATTATTACTCTCGGGTGGATTCCCATTGGGCGGAACATATACTGGTGCGGGTATTGTTGCAGGCACATTCAATCCATCACTTTCAGGCAGAGGAGTGCATACTATTACCTACACTTATACCTCTGCACAGGGTTGTGTGAATACAGCTACTCAAATCATTACTGTAAATCCTTTAGTTGAAGTAGACGCAGGAAGTGACCTTTCCATTTGTTTAGGATCAGCTGCAATTATCACAGCTTCTAATGCACTGCTGTATGCTTGGTCGCCCAGTTCGCATCTTTCTGCTGTTTCGGGATCTGAAATTATAGCAACTCCTATCACCCATACAACGTATTATGTTACTGGAACAGATGCATCTGGTTGTACTTCCACGGATGAGGTAATGATTACTGTTTATTCCTTACCTGATGCAACCATTCAATATGCTGCACCGGTATTTTGTAATACAGGTATTGCTATGGTTACTCAATCAGGTCAGGCAGACGGAATTTATAGTGCAGATGCGGGACTCATTTTAAATACTAACACAGGAGCGATTGATTTAGCTGCGAGCACTCCTGGAAGTTATACGATAACTTATGTATTTAGCGATGGATCTTGCAATAATCAAACAGAAACTAACATAACGATATTACCTCCTCCAATAGTAAGTTTTGTAATGCCGATTAGTTCGGTATGCGCCACAGCTGTTCCATTCAGCGTGAGTGGTGGTAGTCCTTCTGGAGGCGTATATAGCGGCCCGGGCGTTACAGCAGGAGTATTTTCTCCTTCAGCTGCTGGAACAGGTGTTCATGTGCTTACGTATTTGTATACAGATGCCGGAGGATGTATGTCATCGGCCACAGCCAGCATAACAGTTAATCCACTCGTGAATGTAAAAGCTGGATTGGATGTTACCATTTGTTTGGGTAATGCAGTATCGCTTACAGCAACAGATGCGGTAAGTTATAGCTGGTCGCCCAATCTTTATTTATCTGCTATCAGCGGAGCTTCAGTAATGGCGAGTCCAATTACCAGCACCACTTATAAAGTTACCGGAATGGATGTAAATGGATGCAGTAGTTCGGATGCAGTACTTGTAACTGTTTTACCATTACCTACCGCCACAATCAGCTATCCGGGCAATCCGTTTTGTAAAACGGGCAATGTAAGTGTTAATCGCAGTGGGTTAGCAGGAGGGGCGTATAGTTCAACGGCAGGATTGATTCTAAATGCAAGCACAGGAGCGATTGATTTAGCATCGAGTACTCCGGGCAGTTATACGATAACGTATACATTTAGCGATGGGTCTTGCAGTAGTCAAACAGAAACTAACATAACGATATTACCTCCTCCAATAGTAAGTTTTGTAATGCCGATTAGTTCGGTATGCGCCACAGCTGTTCCATTCAGCGTGAGTGGTGGTAGTCCTTCTGGAGGCGTATATAGCGGCCCGGGCGTTACAGCAGGCGTATTTTCTCCTTCAGCTGCTGGAACCGGTGTTCATGTACTCACGTATTTATATACTGATGCCGGAGGTTGTATTTCATCGGCAACTGCCAGCATAACAGTTAATCCATTGGTGAGTGTAAAAGCAGGATTGGATGTTACCATCTGTTTGGGTAACGCAGTATCTCTTACAGCAACAGATGCGATAAGTTATAGCTGGTCGCCCAATCAATATTTGTCGGCTACAACAAGTGCTTCCATAGTGGCGAGTCCAATTACTACCACCACTTACACTGTAACCGGAATGGATGTAAATGGATGCAGTAGTTCGGATGCAGTAAATGTAAATGTTTTACCATTACCTACGGCTACAATCAACTATCCGGGAAATCCGTTTTGTAAAACGGGGAGTGTAAATGTTTTACGAACGGGGATTGCAGGGGGCGTATATAGTACATCATCCGGATTGGCGCTGAACCCAAGTACAGGAGCGATTGATTTATCAGCAAGCAATTCGGGAACCTATTCTGTTACCTATTCGTTTAGTAATGGCAGTTGCTCCAATCAGGTTACAACGCAGGTAACTATTATTGACTTACCCAGCGTTAGTTTCATAGGTGTATTACCTTTAGTATGCGTGCAGGCAGCTCCGTTTACGTTAACAGGAGGGAATCCTTTGGGTGGAGTTTATAGAGGCGTGGGAATAAAAGGCGATGTGCTCAATCCCACATTAGCTGGCATTGGCACACATGTAATTGAATACACCTATACAAATCCCAAAGGATGTGCTGCAATGGCTAGCAATACCATAACAATTACTTCAGTAACCGGCGGAACTACTGCCTTGTTATTTTCAGAAGTTTGTGTTGGCTCTAATTCTTTTACTTTAGAAGCAGGATCTCAGGTGCCAGCAGGTGGGCAATTCAGTGGTGCCGGAGTAAATGCAAATAAGTTTGATCCACAGCAAGCAGGAGTTGGGAAACACTTGATAACGTATGTTACCAATGCGGTTGCTGGGTGTTCAGTAAAATATAGTGGCACTATTCAGATAAATCCAAAACCATCTCTTCAGGTTGCTTCACTTAAAAAAGTTTGCGAAGGTAACCAGGTATACATTAGTCCTATTGCATCTGGAGAACTATTTTGGTCGGATAGTACCGGCACACTTAATCGGTTTACCACAGGTGGTTTAACATTTAAGCCCACACGCTCTATTTCTTATTTGATAACCTGCAGAGATGCTAAGGGATGTACCAATTCGCAGCCAGTATCTATTCAAGTAGATCCAGTTCCGGATGCAAGTTTTAGCTATGGCTCAACTAATTTCTGTTCAGGAGGCAATGCAACGGTTTTAATGGCTGGTTTAAGTGGAGGATTTTTTTCGGCTAATGCGAGTGTTGCTATTAATGCGGTAACCGGACAAATTAATCTGGCAAAAACCCCGCTTGGAAATCATACCATCACGTATAGCGTTACCAATACAGCAGGCTGTAAATCGGTTTCGCAGCAAACAATTACGGTAAAGCCGGTTCCAGTATTATCGCTCTCCAATTTAATTCTCTGCAGTGGGTCTGTGCAGGCAATTACCTTTACTGGTTCTGCCTTAGGTAGCAATTGGACCTCGGGCAATCCTGCTATTGCTACTATTGATGCGAGTGGGGTAGTGCAAGGGTTTCAAGCCGGACAAACCCTGCTTCGCTTTACTAATAATGAAGGGTGCACTTCTAATGTGGCGGTAACTGTAAAAGATTTACCTCGTTTATCGGGGAAACAAGTGGTGTGTAAGTTGGATAGTATACAGGTAAGCACGACTGCTACTTTGGGAGACTTTACCAAATTTGTAAGTCAAACACCCGGAATTGCATCTGTAAATACAAGAGGTATTGTAAGAGGTAATCGAGCCGGAACAGCCATCATAGAATTCCGCGATAACAATGGATGTGCAGCCACCCATATACTTAAAGTAGATTCGGTACCGGAACGGCAGCCGACTCCTGCACTTACTTGTGAGCCAGGTACTATTCGGCTCGATCAGCCTATGATTTCAACTTATGGTTCTTCGGGATATACATATACCTATTGGAAAGATTCTGCTCAAACCAGTATGTTAAACAATCCACTCAGAATTGCCCAATCGGGTATCTATTTTATTCAAGTGAAGAATGCAAATGGCTGCAGTACAGTAAAGCCGGTTAAAGTAAAAGTGGCTGTTGCCAAAGCAATCATTGCGAGAAGACTGGATACCGTGCGCACGCAAAACAATGTTCCCGTTCAATTAAAAGCCAGAACCATGGGTACTGAATTTAGTTGGTCTCCATCTGCAGGCTTAAGCTCACCATTTATTCGGGAGCCTTGGTTTAGTTATATGAAGAATATGGAGTACCAGGTTACCCTACGAACAGATAGTGGTTGTTTGGTAACTGATACCGTTTTTGTAAAAGCGGTGGATGCGAATATTTTTGTTCCCTCTGCCTTTACGCCTAATACCGATGGCAAAAATGATAAGTTTGCACCGGTTTGTTATAGTATTGCTCGACTGAACTTTTTCTCAGTATTTAATCGCTGGGGCGAGGTACTATTTACTACCAATACTATTGGCAAGGGCTGGGATGGAACCAATAAAGGTGCTGCTTCTGATGCAGGTACCTATGTTTGGATGTTAGAAGCCGTTGGACTGGATGGACAAGTATTCAGGCAAAAGGGAACGGTGGTATTGATTCGATAATCTAGTGAAATTTTTATCTCGGACAGAAATACATGTTAATTTGTAATTTACTTATTTGCGTTCCATGCTTAATTTATCCTTTTTTTAGTAAAACTTGATTGTTAAATAAGTAAAAAAAAACTACAGAAATATAAGTTATTTAATTTATATTCTATAAGGCAAAACAAACTGATCAACATTTTTTGATAAAATAAAATAGAGTTTCATATAAATATTAAAAATCTCAAAATTCCTTATATGCATATTCGAATTGACTATCATAATTCCATGACAGTACTTTGATATTCCCTAATATATTATTATTTATTTCATCCTCAATTAAAGAAGAAACCAGATTATCATAACGTTTATCTGGGATTTGTTTTCGGAAAATTTAATCTTTTTCTTCCCGAAGTATTTCATTTTCCTGAAAAGTTATTTGTTCGAAAACAAAAAAAGTTGATAATACACATTTTAAAATTCGAAGTTCAGGATGCCTTGAACTTATTGCAAATAGTTTTCTTGCAAATGTGTCAATAGTAAAATGTTTATCAGTATTAGAAATCACCCATTCAAGAGTTGCAAATAAATCATGTGCCGCTGGATGCAAATCATCATTAACTAAATTTCTCTCTTTATCAGAAATATAACGAAATAACAAATCACGAAAAAGCACCAAACGAGTATTAATTTCATTTATTGTAGGTAAAGCATTAGCGCTTGCACCATCACCAAGTAAATAGGTGATATTTTTAGACATAAAATAAAATTTCAAGGCTCAATTCCGTTTTCATTGATTTCCACCAACCTAAGGCCAGCTATAATACTTTCCATTGACTGCCATACAGTTGTAAATATTTAATTCATAGTTCCTTCGAATACGTGAATAAATAACAGCCAACTCCGAAAAATAATTTAATATATTAATATTATTTATTATTTTTAGAAACTAAAATTTGAGAGTACAAAGAAAAAAGAAAAAGCGACCGAGGCCGGCCGCTTTAAATGTTTTCACAGCGGAATAATCCTTATTGTGAATAGCTTCAAAATTGTACGACAAAATTAACTAAAAAAAATCAAAAAAAGAGAAATGAAAAAAATTTTAGGATTAGACCTAGGAAGTTCATCAGTTGGCTGGGCTTTTGTACATGAAAATGAGGAGAATACGACTATTTTAGGCGCAGGGGTCAGAATTGTTTCATTAACTAGTGACGAAACGAATGATTTTCAGAAGGGGAAAGCTATATCAATCAATAAAGATCGAACACTGAGAAGGGTTGCCAGAAGAGGGTTACAACGTTTTAAACAAAGAAGAGAAGCCATTTTGCGAAAATTTAAATCGATTGAATTCATATCTAAAGACTTTAAATACGCAGAAGAAGGCTCATTCAGCACGCATCAGTCGTATGCAAATCGCGCAAAAGCAGCTACTGAAAAAATTAGCCAAGAACAGTTTGTACAGGTTCTGTTAATGCTTAATAAAAAAAGGGGCTATAAAAGTAGCAGAAAAGCACAAGAAACAATTACTGATGGACAAGAAATGGGTGTTGAACTAGATGGAATGGAAATTGCTCAAAAATTGTATCACCAAAATATTACGCCAGCTCAATATGCATTGCCAATCGTTTTAGAAGGTGGAGATGTTCCTGAATTCTACGCCTCTGATTTAACAAATGAACTGAAGAGAATTGTACATTTTCAATTGAGTGTAAATAGTAAATTACCACAAGACTTATTAGAATGTGTGTTAAACAAATCCAGAAACGCAACCTATTATTATTTTGACAAGATTTCAGGTATTCAAATAGCTGAAAACAAAGGGAGCAGAGAAGAGATTAAAAAACAGAAATTCATTTGGCGAACCAGTGCTTTAACAGAAAAGGTAGATGCTAGTGTTTTAGCCTATATTTTAGGTGATCTCAATGATCAAATTTCAAAGGCAAGCGGGTATTTGGGGAAAATCAGCGATAATTCCAAAGAACTAACAATCAATAATCTAACTGTAGGACAATACCAATATAAGTCGTTGACTGAAAACCCTCATACCTCACAACGGAATTGGGTATTTAAACGATCTGATTACTTGAATGAATTTGAAAGAATTTGGGAGACTCAGAATAAATTTTATCCTGAACTTACAGAAGAACTCAAAAAACAGATAAGAGATATAACGATATTCTACCAAAGGAAGTTAAAATCACAAAAACGTCTGATTAGCTTTTGTGAGTTTGAAGCAAAGCATAGGGTTGCACCCAAATCTTCACCGATATTTCAGCTTTTTAGAATGCATCAAAATATTAATAATATTGAGATAAAATCTGATATGCCTATAGTTATTGATGAAGAGGTAAGAAATGCTATATTAGAAATACTCACTTATAATGGAACTTTAAAAGATAAAGATTTTTTAATAGGGTTAGGAATTAATCACAAGGAGTATAAAATAAATTTTGAAAAAATAAATGGCGACTTAACCAGGACCAACATATTTAAGATACTTATACAGGCGTGGGAAAAAAGGGGCAATTCAACTAAAGAATTAGAATACCCTCTTAAAAAGTCTGATGCACTTAAAGTGTTAGGTGGTTTAGGGCTGCCCAGTAACTTATTGGACTTAGACATAGAATTAGGGGGGAACGACTTTGATAAACAGCCTTATTATCAATTATGGCATGTACTATACTCCTTAGATGATGACGCCAAGGTGGTGAGTGCATTGACTAAAAATTTTGGATTTACATACGAACTAGCAAAAGCTATGTTAAGAGTAAAACTAGAAGCAAACTACGGTAGCTTATCAGCAAAAGCTATGCGTAAAATAATTCCTCATTTGGCAGATGGCTTAATATATAGTGAAGCCTGCGCTATTCCTTATAAAACGCATTCCAAGATATCCCTATCAAATGAGCAAAATGATGCAAGACAGCTAAAAGAAAAGTTGGAATTAATCAAGAAGAATTCAATCCGAAACCCTGTTGTTGAAAAAGTATTAAACCAAACCATTAATGTGGTAAACGCGATTACTGCTTCAGAGAAATATGGCAAACCAGATGAAATTAGAATTGAATTAGCCAGGGAACTTCGTGCAAGTAACGAAGAAAGAGAAATGATGACCAAATCCTTATCAGAAAATACCAAATTGAATGAAGAAGTTAGAAATATCCTTCAAAAGGATTTTAATTTGGCTAGGGTTACCCGAAACGACATTATAAGATATAAATTATGGCAAGAAACAAGTGGTATTTCAATTTATACCGGTAGGCCTATCCCGGCTTCCGATTTATTTAGCGGTAAATATGATGTAGACCATATTATACCGCAAAGTAGACTATTTGATGACTCATTTTCTAACAAAGTATTATGTGAAAGGGAGTTAAATAATGAAAAAGATAATCAAACAGCCTATTCGTTTTTAAAGCAAAAGTTCAGCAATACAGATTTTGAACAATTTGTTTTAAGAGTAAAAGAACTATCAAAATTAAAAAAGATCAAGCATACTAAGGGGGAAAAATTATTACTAACCAACGAAAATATACCGGATGATTTTATTCAACGCCAACTAAACGAAACACAATACATTTCAAAGAAGGCTAAGGAAATTCTTCATGATATTTGCAGGAATGTATATACTACTACCGGAAGCATTACTGATAAGTTGAGGGAGGACTGGGGGTTGGTAGAGATTATGAAGGAATTAAACTTTTCAAAATATCAAATAGCTGGGTTAACCTATGAAGAACAAGGGAAAAATGGCGAGCGATTATTGAAAATAAAGGATTGGTCTAAGAGAAACGACCACCGACATCATGCCCTGGATGCTATTACAATAGCCTTAACTAAGCCTGCTTATATTCAATACCTCAATAATTTGAATGCGAATAATAAGGGGATTATTCAAAATAGCTTACAAAATAAATATATTGAGCGTATTGATGGGAAATGGAGATTCAAATCTCCCATCATCAATATCCGGGGGGAAGTTAAATCGTTACTCGAAAGTATTTTAATATCTCATAAAGCAAAAAACAAGGTTGTAACCAAGAATATCAATAAGATCAAGACAAAATCAGAAATCAAACTGCAATCAACATTAACTCCGAGAGGCCCATTACACAAAGAAACAATTTATGGTGAGCAGATAGTTTATGAAACATCATTGGTAAGCGTTGGAGCAAATCTAACTGAAGAGGCTATATTTAGCGTAGCTAAAAAGAAGGAAAGAGAAGCCTTGCTAAGTCGGTTACATGCTTTTGAAAATGATCCTAAAAAAGCATTTACAGGAAAAAATTCTCCGGCCAAAAATCCGATACTTTACGATCTATCAAGGAATAAAGAGATAGGTAATAAAGTGAAGGTAGTAAGCCTAACTCCTACTTATACAGTAAAAAAATTAGTCGGCCCCGATTTAGACGAAAAGAAGATACAAAAAATTGTCGATATAGGTGTTCAGCGAAAATTAATGGAGCGACTGGCAGCCTTTGGAGGAGATCCCAAAAAAGCTTTTATTAACTTAGATGAAAATCCCATCTACTTAGACAAACAGAAAAAAATTACTATAAAATCAGTAAAACTTTCTGGGATTACTACCGCTACTGCCATACATACAAAGAATAATAATCCAATCAATTCGTATCCAAAGGATTGGGTAAGTCTTGGAAACAACCATCATGTTGCGATTTTCGAAGATGATAATGGCAATTATCAGGATGATCTAGTTTCGTTTTTTACTGCAGTAACAAGAGCAACTGCTATTCCAAGTATGCCTATTATACAAAGAGAACATCCAAATGGGTGGAAATTTTTGTTTACAATGAAGGCAAATGAATTATTTGTTTTTCCATCGGATGAATTTAACCCGGCAGAAGTTGATTTTGCTAATCCCAAAAACTATCAACTGATTAGTAGGCACTTATATCGAGTGCAGAAACTTTCATTAAGGTATTATGTGTTTCGGCATCATTTAGAAACCAATGTTGAGGATACAAAAGAACTGTTTGGTTTAACTTGGAAAAGAATTACAAATAACAGTAATTTAAAGGGGGCAATTAAGGTTCGTTTGAATCATCTTGGTGAAATCGTTAAAATCGGTGAATAAAAATGATAAAGCGTACCCTTTTTTTTGAGAAGGCGGTGTATTTAAATCTTAAGGATAATCAACTCGTAGTAAGCTATCCTTCTGATGCTTCAGAATCCAAAACGGTTCCTATTGAAGACATTGGTATTATTGTTATAGAAAGTTTGCAGGCAACAATAACTAGTGCTTTAATCAATGCCTGTATGCAACAGGGTGTAGGCATAATTTATTGCGATCAAAAACACATGCCATGTGGCTTACTGTTACCTATGGAAGGGCACACAGAGCAAACTGAACGCATTCGAGTCCAATTAAGTGCAAGTTTGCCGCTTAAAAAAAACTTATGGCAGCAAACGGTATCCGCCAAAATTTTGAATCAGGCGTATTTACTTCAACTTGGTGGATACACTTCCGACAATATGAAGAGATGGGCAAAGGAGGTTCAATCCGGGGATGCCAAGAATCATGAGGCTAGAGCAGCAGTATATTACTGGTCAAATATATTCCCATGGGTGGGATTTACCAGAGATCAGGATGGTAACTATCCTAACAACTTCTTAAACTATGGATATGCAATTTTACGGGGTATAACTGCTAGGTGCATAATATCATCCGGGATGTTACCTATGCTTGGTATTTTTCATAAAAACAAATACAATGCTTTTGGTTTGGCGGACGATATCATGGAGCCATATCGCCCTTTCGTAGATCAAATTGTTTTATCCTTGATAGAAGATTACCAAACCTATCAGCCACTTACCAAAGAAGTAAAAGTGGCCTTATTGGGTATAATGAGGAAAGATGTATTTATTGATGGTTCTAGAAGTCCGCTTATGGTTGCCATGAGTAGAACAACCAGCTCATTGTATGATTGTTTTGCGGGCAAATCTAGAAAAATATTATACCCCAGCTATGTTGATCAATACTGAAACGCGATTAAACCAATATAGAAGCATGTGGCTATTTGTTTATTTTGACCTGCCAACAGAAACCAGAAGGGAAAGGAAAATTGCAGCAGAATTCAGAAAAATGTTACTGAAGGATGGCTTTACCATGTTTCAGTACTCAATTTATTTGAGATTTTGTTCATCATTAGAGAATTCAGAAGTACATGCCAAGCGGGTAAAAATAAATTTACCCGAGTATGGCAAAATTTGTTTGATGAAATTTACTGACAGGCAATTCGGTATGATGGAATTGTTCCATGGGTATAAAAAGGTACAAAATCAAAAACCACCTCAACAACTAGAGCTATTTTGAATTTTTCCTAGATTTTTAAAGCTAATTTATAACGCAACTCACACTATATCAAGTGTTTGTAACTAGGTATAGTGTGAATGCGTCTGTAAAAATACAATTTTGAAAGCTATTCACAACTGC
>Ga0247837_1000219_pt1 | contig 116591 bp, 80 predicted proteins | sample LaCtaG_2_FD_187115 | JGI IMG/M metagenome (GOLD analysis project Ga0247837, IMG submission 187115) | Freshwater microbial communities from meromictic Lake La Cruz, Castile-La Mancha, Spain - LaCruzMarch2015_14.5m | ecosystem: Environmental > Aquatic > Freshwater > Lake | place: Spain... | reverse complement strand
GTTTCCTCGTAGTCATAGTAAGAGGAAACAGGCGACATAAAAAGTCGATGTGAAGAAGGAAACCTATGAAAGGCAAACCGCTTTAATTAATATCAAAGTCCTTTAGGATGGGTTGGGCGAGTTCCATTGTTTGGTAGGGTTGGATCGTAGACTTGCACTTGTGTTTGCTCCTCACTGGCTAAGTAGACTTTTCCAGAGTGGCAGCAAGCGCTGATGTTTGTTGCTTTGACAGGGAAATACGCGATTTTGCTCCAAGTCAAAGTCCTTAGAGAGCCGTTCACATGCTATAGTCTTCCCCGCAAAGACATATACGCTTCTTTGAAAATAAGCCACTCCAGGGTGGGAGTGGGCTTCCTTCATGGGAGGCAAAGGAAAGCGTTGGAAAGTATTTAGATCCATTCGATGAGGCAAATTGCATTTCGCTCTCTTGGAAATCCCTTAGAATATCTCTGCAGAGTCTATGACACAGACGCACTTCCCCATGATGCGAGCATCCGCGCAGGTTCTTTTCCTCCTATTTAGGGTAGACAGGACGATAAGGTGAGACTTGTCTCTGCTGAGGTAGGGTAGTAGCAGATTTCTCGAAGGATGTTGAGGGTTAGACCTTTTTGAGCTTGAGGTGTAGTAGCCACACTTTGCCTTTCGGTCTGACAAGTGCATTTCCATTATGTGCGGAAAATAGAGCCTTTAGGTATATTGAAGGCAGCAGTCAGGATAGAGGGACAGCCAATACTACCTACAGTGCAGTTCCTCCATATCAATAATACATGCTGCTGCACAGTAATAGTAGTTTTGTAGAATACGGAAGGACTGATGCAGCAGACCTCTACCTGCTTTCACCTCCCTATAAGTACATTTCCATATGTTAATCCGCTGAAGTTATATTGAAGAATTTGAAGAAATTGCGGGAAGACAAAATAGACAAACCCGAAAACCCTCAATTTTGCGACCTGTTCCAGAAGAAAACTGAGATTTCAGTTTCAGTAATGAAAGGTATAGCTAAGAACCAAGTGCCAGTTCTCACTCCATGTGGACTATTTGAGGTGATTAAGAGAGAACACCTTCCTAACTACACTCCCACAAGGGCAAGTCTGTAGCTCATTTTCTACTTTGCTTAATTTAGGGAACTTTGATCCTATAGCAGGGATTCACCTTCATAGAATCAGGTCTGTACCCGAGACTTAGTTAAGGAATCGGAAGAAATAGGGGTAATTGGAAAAGAAAACAGCCTCTAGGCTGGGAGCAGACACTCCTCTGCTAACCAACATACCAAAACTGGTATATCCAGGACTCAGAACCTGCTTACCTTGATGCTGTCGTCAAGTCCATAGTGACCACTAGCCTAGAAACCCAGGGAAACAGGTTTTCCCTAACTAGATATGGGGGCACCATGCAGCCTTTGCAAGACTGGCCCCGACCCTCCCCGAGCTCCCGCACAGCGGAAAAGCTCAGACCACGGCCTGACCACCGAGTTAGTGGGCACTTCCATAGCCTACGACAATAAGGCCAAAGCGCCTTCCCTCAAGACCAACTCCACCCGTCCCCCTCCCATCGAAGCCCGAAATGCCACTGTCTCCAGCCGTCCCCAGACCCACTGGGAAGCCCAGACTATCTCCATGGCCATCCACCGCCACTCCGTCCTCACAGACCTGACCGAAGACTCCAGAGATGTGATCATCAGCCACATGCAGCACTACCAGCTGGCAGCCGGGGAAATGGTGTTCGAGCAGGGAGCGGAGGGCACTCACTTCTTCGTAGTGGGCAGTGGAGCTTTGGAAGTGCTGGCCAACAATACTCGGGTGAATGTGCTCAAGTCGGGGGATAGCTTTGGGGAGTTGGCGCTGCTGCACAATGTACCGCGCTCTGCCACTGTGCGGACACTCGAGAAATCGGACCTGTGGGGACTGGACAGGCTTATTTTCAGGGAAGCGGTGCAGCAGGTGAATATGAGGAACTATAAGGAAAACAGGGCTTTTCTGGACTCTGTACCGATGTTTGACTATTTGACTGGCCAGGAAAAGGAGAAGTTGCTGTCTGCACTATCAGCGCAGCGGTTCTTTCCAGGGAAACACGTAGTGACGGAGGGAGAGCCGGGAGATGTCTTCTACATAATCAAAGAAGGCACTGTCACTTGCAGTGCGGGAGGCATAGAAGTGCGCAAAATGCGAAAAGGCGACTACTTCGGAGAGCAAGCGCTCCTCTACAACGCAGTCCGCACAGCCACAGTGACCGCAGACGACACAGTGCGCGTGCTTTCCATCGGCCGAGACCAGCTCGCAGAAGCCCTGGGCCAGTCCCTGCAGCAAGTCCTGTACCGCAACACCCTCCGAATCGCCTTCGACCGCAGTGAATTCCTCAGCAAATTAACCGCTGCACAGAAAGAAGCAGTCATTGCAGCTATGCACTACCAGTCCTTCTCAGAGGGAGACACTGTGCTAGCGAAAGGAGAGGACGCCAGTAAGGCGGTTCGAGTGGTGTTGAAAGGGGAACTGACAGGGGCGGAGACTGTGCCGGCCTTGGGGACCCTGGGAGACAGGAACATATGTGGGACTTGGCCCTTGTTAGTGCCTCAAGACTTGGTGGCTAGTGGGAAAGTGGACATCGCCTACATGGACAAGTCCACGTTGGAGCGACTGCTAGGCGGGGATTTGGCCCAGCTCTCGAGAAGGAATGAGACTTATGCAGTTTTACGGTCTTTGAGCATCTTTCGAGGCCTTCCCTCAGAGAAAGTGCTGCAGCTCCTCTCCGTATGACTTACATAGGCGCTCCAAACCTCCACATTCCCTGACAAATTCACCATTTTCCGCCAAGGAGACCCAGGCGAAACCCTCTACATCGTCGACAGCGGGCAAGTCCAAGTCCTCAAAGACTCCCTAGTCCTCCGCACCATCACCAAATCCGGCTTCTTCGGCGACCGCTCCGTCCTAACAGGCGAAACTCGCACCGCCACTGCTATTACAGTGGGAGAAACCCGCTGCATGGTGCTTGTGAGGCAAGACCTGTTGAGAGTGGTGGATGAGTCGGTGTCCAGGCTCTTGGCACAGAGGCTGGAAGTGCAGGATGACACTGTGGCTTTGGAGCAGTTGGTGGTGGTCAAGGAAATTGGCAGGGGCACGTTTGGGGTGGTGCATTTGGTGGTGCATAGGACGAAGGAGACGCTGTATGCGGTTAAGGCGGTGTCCAGGGCGAAAATACGGAAGTTTGATGTATATGAAAGCCTCCGACTAGAGCGTGAAATTCTGCTTCAACTGGACCACCTCCTAATCATGAAGCTTGTAAAGACCTTCAAAGACGCCCACCGGGTCTACTTCCTCATGGAGCTAGTGCGGGGCATCGACCTATTCGACGGCCTGCGCACCCTGGGGAAGGTAAAGGAGCCAGACGCCCGCTTCTACGCCGCCTGCTTGCTGCTAATAATGGAGCATTTGCATGAAAGAAGTATCGTGTACCGCGATTTAAAGCCTGAAAACGTGGTAATCGACCACACCGGGTACCTGAAATTGGTCGATTTCGGGACCGCAAAAGTGATAGAAGGCCGGACTTTCACAATTATAGGGACTCCACAGTACATGGCTCCTGAGGTGATCCTAGGGAAAGGGTACGGCCTGGCAGTAGACCTGTGGAGCACAGGCGCCATGATATATGAGTTCCTTACAGGAGTGGTGCCCTTTGGAGAGGGCGAGGACGACCCGTTGGCGATATACGAGCAAATACTGCGGGATAACGTGAAGTGGCCAGGGACTGTGTGTGTCTCTGAGAAGGCGAAGTCCTTCACTGAAATGCTACTCAGTAAAAACGAAGCCACTCGCCACATTCCTATCCCCAAGTTACGCCTGGAGAAGTGGTTTTTCGGCTTTGAGTGGGAGAAGTTACTACTGAAGCAACTCACTCCGCCCTTTGTGCCTGCGGTTCCGAGCTGTAGTGCAGAGGTGAAAAGCAGCCTACAGCGCCTTCTATTGGTCGGCAACTTGCCTATAGAGACTGAAGAGGAAGGGGGAGTCGAGGGACCTGAAGGCTGGGATGCACACTTTTAGTCTGCTAATATATGCATCGTTTTAACGGAATCCCACGCTTTACAGGCTGTAGAAACAGCGAATTAGATACTAAAATAGCACTAATTACTATTGCATTGCTTTATCTTCTGGCACTTCTCCCGCACAGACGGTTTTATCGTGGGACTTGCGGATTTCGGTGTAGTGGACGGGGAGTCCAAAGGACATATATCCAGCGAAAGGGACTCCATCACCTCCACAGGGTCCTTTTCCCCCATAGCAACAGGCGTCAATTTCAGGCGAAACTCTCTCATTTCCTCCTCAGTTTCAGTCCTAATAGGACTAACGGGCGAGGAAAACTTGTCTTTGCACATCTGCAGCAGAGCGCCAGGACTCCGGTCGACAGTGTTCGCCTCCAGTCTCGCGACCTGGCGAGACAGCTTGAGAGGACTGTGGTGTCTTCGTCTCGGAGATGCACTTCTCTCAGTTGGGACAGGCTCCAAAGCCTTCCAGTCGAACTGTAGGTCGTACTCGATTCCCTCCTTATGCCCAATGCGCCTTAATTTCCCCTTAATGTAGGTGTAGTCCGGCTGTTCGTTGAAAGTCAGAGACTTGACATATAGGAACAACTCGTACAAGGCAGGTAGGCCTGTGAATAGCTTCTGCGGCTTTATGCTTTCCTTATACCTCCGCACATTGTAGAAATTCAGCTGGTCGTCCGGGAGCAGCATCCAAGGCAGCTCCCCCTTTATCAGGAACAACAAGGTATACAGCATCGCCTCCAGGTCGTCCCTCTGACTGCCTTCCTGCAGTCTCAGCAGGTTCACAGAGGCCCAAATCATGTTTCCTTTGAAGGAGTGCATATGTCTTGGGAGGTGGCTTGGGGAGAGGGTGAGACGCTGGGAGAGGCCGAAGTCGATGAGGTAGAGGGAGTCTTGGCGGGCGTCCAGGCCGAAGATGATGTTGTCGGGCTTGAGGTCGAGGTGGAGGAAGCCTTGGGAGTGCATGTCGGCCAGGGCTTCTATCAATTGATCCGCAATGAGCAAAACCGTCTTCAAACTAAAGCTAAATCCACATTTCTGAAAGTAACTAAGCAGCGTCGTCCCCAGCAGCTCCATCACCTCCCACTCCCCCCCATCCTGCTCCCCATTCCACAGCAGTCTCGGAAAGTCTGCCTACCACTTACGGCTTCCCCCCATGTGAGTAAGCACATAGGACTCATTAGCCAACAGGGAACGGCTGTGGGCGGAGGTCAGCAGCTTCACTGCGACTTTGGTGTGGGTGTGCAGGTCGGTGGCTTCGAAGACGCGGCCGGAGCCCCCGACTCCCAGGCATTTGGAGTGGAGTTGGTAGCGGGCTGCAAGCACTAGGTCCTGGAGAGACTCCGTGTGCATCTTTTTCCTGCTTACGAGCATTCAGTGAGACTTAAAGGGAGGAAGCGAAACCGGCATTTCTGGACAGCTATGGAACTTACACGGAAGCAGCTCTAAAGGACGCTGATTTTGAAGACTTTTAAAGACGAAAACCCACTATGATGGGAAATGTATGCAAAAAGGCAGACAAATCGCAGTTTATGTGGAATATAGCAATTAGGCCGCTGGCAAATATACGAAAATTGGGCATAGGCAGATTAATAGATGAGAAATTTCGACTATTTATGAGGAAATTTGCAGTACTCCTGAAGAAATAATAACCAAATTGCGAAAATTTGCCGAATGTCTCATCGAAGACTCCGAAAAGCAATAATAATCAACAGTTTTTCAATTTTTGACTAGTTTAGACGAAACTGCGATTACGGGAAGCAGTTTCGATACATTCTCTCAATTTACGTCCGCAAGTTCTATAAAGGCCTAAATATATGCAATTTAAGCGGATAGACAGCCATTGTACGGCTGAGTAGTGCGGATAATGGCGCTCAGGGCAGTCCTTGGGGTGGTCCGAAGAATTGGGTGTGTGAGGCCTTTGCCTCTGCGCCGCTACTTCGCTGCGCCTTCGCCTGACGAACATCGCTACCTGGAGGCTTTAAAGGAGAATGAACGCCTGTACCCCAGTGACCACCAGCTCCTCGCCCAGTCCCACGCAGAACTGGCCAAGCACTACCTCACCACCAAGCAGCCCGCCCTCGGCCTCCGCCACTCCCTCCAGCAGTTCCAACTCCTCCACCTCGTTACTCCCCAGCCCGTCGCAGACCTCCTAGACGTCGGCCGCCTCTGCGTAGAGCTGCTTTACTCCGAGTTCAAGTATGCAGACTGTGAGGCGCTGGCTAGCAGACTGGTGGAAATAGCGAAGCAGGCGCACCCGGCTAACGGCCTGGAAGTCGCACGGGCCCACTTCATGCTATCTCATTTGAAGGAAGTACAAGGGAAGCTGGAGGAGGCGGTGGGACAGTGCTTGCAGGCAGTGGACATCGTCAAGCAGCACAAGGAGCCGGAGTTCCTGTCAAGTCTGTTTCAGACCCTGGGCAGCCTGAAGAAGAACCTGGAGCAGTTCCCAGAGGCAGAGACTTACATTTCCACCAGTCTTGCCTTGCTGGAAAACTCGCAGTCAGCGGCCAAAGACGACCTCACGGCTTCCGCCTATTGCGTGAAGGGCGAGATTTACGCTGCGCAAGGCCAGTTTCCGCAGTCTGAGGACTGCTTCAAGCGGGCGTTGGTACTGCGGCGTGGCGCCCAAGAGCCGAATAAGGCGGAAATCGCAAGCTGCTTGAATAGTCTGGGCATGCTGTACTTGACCTTTGGAAGACTGCCTGAGGCGGAGCTGCTGTTCAAGGAGAAGTTGGAGATGGACAAAGCTCTGTACAGTGAGCAACACCCTGCGACTGCCAACAGCTACCACAACCTGGCAGCTGTAGACGAGGCTAAGGGCGATTTCCCAGGCGCTAAGGCGCATTTCCTCAAAGCACTCAGCATCCGCCAACAAACCCTGCCCCCGAACCACCCCCACATCCCACTAGTGCACCAAAACCTAGTGGGTATTTCCCTAGCACTGCAGGAACTGGACGAGGCGGAAAGACATGCGAAGCAGGCTGCAGAGCTAGGCAGACAGGCCTACCCAGAGGACCACCCCTTCATGGCCACCGCCCACTTCGACATGGGAGTCGTGCAGGACGCCCGGGGCCAGCTGCAAGAAGCCCTCACCTCCCACCTAAAGGCGCTGGAGCTGAGGTTGAAGAGCTACGCAGAGGAGCATCAGCTGGTAGGGAGCAGCTACTTGGGCATAGGACAGACCTACAAGAAGCTCAACCAAACCGCGAAGGCCAATGAGTACTACCACAAGGGGTACAGCATTATGAAGAAAGTGATGGATGACGACCACCCCGACCTTGCGACTATCCTCAATAACATGGGGTCTATCAACTACGCACAGGGGAACTTCGCAGAGGCGGAAGAAGACCTCAGGAAGTCGCTGAAATTGCGGTTGCGGGCTTTGCCTGAGCACAGTCCCGCGGTTGTTACCACCAGAGCCAACCTTGCAGCTGCTCTCCTGGGAGCCAAGAAGCTGGCGGAGGCGGAGGGCGAACTGAAGACCTGTTTGAGTGTGGTGGAACAGAGGAAGGGGGAAGCTGGGCTCACTCCGGAACTAGTGGCGAGGATGCTGCTCAGTGCACTGAAGGGACAGCAGAAGGAAAAGGAAGCCGCGGCGCTGGCCAAGCACTACGGACTTAGCTAGGTAGATACGTATTTCTCACAAACTTAATGAGTCATATGGTCTGCCGCCTACCCTAGTTAGAAAATGACGTCCTCGTCCTTCTCCTCAGCCGTCATGCCCAGTATATCTGCAGGCTCAGCGATATGCCCCGTCTCCGCCTCATGCTTCTCCCGGTTCACCCGCTCCTGCTCAATATGCTTCTTCTTCTTCTCCTGCACCTTCTTGAGACGGAAGAAGTCCTCCCGGTCCATTTCGTCGAGTTCCTTAATGATGTAGGCGATGTTGTTCTGCACCCGCGGAATCACCACATTCTCCAGTGCATTGACTCTCCGACTCGTGATTTTGATGACTTCGTCCAAAGTGATGAACTGCATCTGGTAGCCTGCTATCACAATCAGGTTCTTGATGAGCCGGTGGAAGCGGTCCTTACACTTGCTGATAGCGGCTCCGCCCCCGCCCAGGCCCAGCTGCTTGAGCATGCTTTCGTCGCCTTCCTCGTAGCGACACTGGAAGAAGGGCAGGAACACACCCGCTGCATTGGTCTGGGTGATCTGCACTTGCAAGGACGCCCGCTTCACAGTGTCTGCCAGTGTTTTCCCGAACTCCCCCGCTCCCCACTGCGCCTCCGCCAGGGCAAACAGGGCTTCCCCCATTTCCCCTCCCATACTCATCTTCGTCAGCAGGATCTGCCGCATAATTTCGTTGAACTTCTTCTTCAGTCCGTCCAGCTTCCGTTTCAGCAAGTCGTACCCTTTCTTCGCACCTGCGAGCTTCAGCTTCCACATCTGAAGCTGGCTGCGGCTGGGAATCACTCGCTGGTTGAGCATTATGGCAGACTAGAAGTCTATAAGCTAGAGCGGGAATTGGTCTGGAGCAGCTTGGAGGTAGCGGGCATGAAGGTGTAGTCGCGCTTTTCGAACTTTTCCTTCGCGTACTTCTCAATGCCGGAGCAGTCCACAGTCGGCATTTCGAGCAAATAGACCAGGAAGGCCAGGTAGGCGAGCGGGGAGTGCTCGACCATGAAGTGGTACGCCCAGCCTTTCCCTCGCAGTTCCACTTCGCTCCTTTCGCTGCCACACACGTAGCACCTTGTGTGAATGTCCTCAAGCACGGAGGACCGTTGGTTCCTCAACTGAGCGAAAGTGTCGATGATAATTCCGAAAATTATGCTCAGCAGGACGATAATCACTAGTAGGAAAAAGAGCATGTTGAAGGCCATTAAGACCCAGTAGTCCGGTCCTTCGTGGTCAGGGTGCAGCAGTCGGTCGCCTATGCCTCCGCCTCCTCGCACACCTACATGCAGTATGCTGGCGAAGCAGCGCTTCACGTCATAGCAGGACAAGCCGTCGTTGATGTCGAAATAGGGTTGGAAGTACACAAACGCGTAGACGCTGAATAGGAAGATTATGATCATTCCGAGAATCAGGGTGATTACCAACTGCCGGAGGTTGACAGTGATAGACTTGAGGACATTTACCAATTCAGTGTTCTGCTTGACTAGGTCGAGGAGCAGCACTGGACAGACGAGAGGGTAGTATATTGCTACTACGGCTGTAAGGAAGTACGCGTAGTTGTAGTAGAAGTCCAAATTGCTGAATATTTCCCGGATCTGGGCTTCGAAGCTTTCGCGCTGCACCTTTTCAGACCCCAAGTCTTGGTATAGCAGTCGCAGGTACTGGCTTTCATTGTGAGAGAATTTATGGTATTGGTCGATTTCCGCTCCCAAGATTAGCGTCTGAGGAGCAATTTTGTTAGGGAAATATTCCAGCATGTTGAAGAGGAAAGAAACCATGTAAAGTATCAACTCCAATATATTCATCGCCTGTATCACTATCCTGTTAATCGGGTGGTTGTGGAAGGACTCGTTCACATTACCCTCAAAGGTGAACAGCAGCTGCACATTGATAAGCAGCACTACTAGGAAGGACAGCTGAGCGTAGAACTTCCAGCGGGAAATCATTGCTTTGAGGCTGCGGGAACGGCTGAGGAGCTGCTGGTGCTGCATTTCCCGCATGAAAATGCCTACATGCGCCATGAAGTCTTCGATTTTCTTCTGATGAGACTGGCGATTTACCTCCAAAAGCAGCCATTGGCGCGAGGAAAAGGTGAGGTATTTGCATTTGAAAGGGACTGGGAAATAGTGACTTTCCACAATGCCGGCCCTGTCCAGCTCCACATACCCAATAAACTGTATGAAGAAGTTATATGCGTCCTTCTCCTCCAGCCCCTTGGACCCGAACTTCTTCAGCTCTGGATGTCCTTTATACGTCCTTTTCAGCTTCAGTAGGAATATGGCCTGCAGGAGCATGCTGTGCAGCTTCCCTGTCACAAGAGGATCTAAAGTGCTGATTTCCAGCTGAAAGTCCTCTTCATGGCCTCTCACCTGCTCCTCATAGAACTTCTCGACTCCCTCTCTCATTAGTTTCAAGTCCAGGAAGTTTACCATGGTCAGGAAAATCGAAGGATCTGCGTTTCCTTCTAGTAAAGTGTGCATGAAAATAGTCACTTTTTCGTGGATTTTATTAGCGGGTTTTGAAATTTCGAAACTTGTGAATTCCAACATCTTGTTAATCGCCAGAAACAAGGGCACGTGATTTCCCAGTGCGACCTGATTGCCTGGACAAGGCCCAGTCACGAAATCAAGCATAGCAGCTAGCGATTTGACCAGCATTTTACTGGGCAGTCGACTCTCTTTCACGAATTCCCCTGCCGCACTCAGGTCAATCACGAAAGTCGCTACCTCTGCAATCAGGTCCACATTAGCGAGTCCCGCCTGTTTCCGCTGCTGTCGGATATAGTCCTGGAAGTCAACATTGCAGTTATCGCAGCAGAGTTGAAGCAGGACTAGTGCATTCACCACGAACACCTCTCTGCCAGACAAGCCCTCACCCACCAACTCCGTCACTAGTTGTTCCTTCTCCGGACCTGTATCAAGGCTGAGGAACAAACTCCTGCGCGTGCTTTTGGACGTCTGTTCCAGGACCTTCGCTTTCACATGTTCCAACTCCGTCTTCACTCTCGCAAAGAGGTAGTACGACTTTTCCCCTGCGTCCAGCAGCGCCATGAACTCGTCTTGGAAGTCTTTGGACTGCTCCTGCATTAGTTCGTTCAGATAGGTGAGGGCGGCGTTGGCTTCGACGAGAGTGTCGCTGGAGGTGGTGGCGAGGACTGCTTCTTCGACGACGCCTGCTTTTATGAAGACGGGGTTGAACATGTACTTCCTACGGCGGTCTGCGGGGGAGTTGATTGGAGGGACGAGGCGCTTCAGGAAATGGAAATAAAAGGCGCGGTGGTGAGTGTCCGCAAACACCCGCTGTAGGCGAATCAGCATCCTCACTAAACTGTCCATTGTCTCTCGAGGCAGTTTCGCAGGCGTTTCCCCTGTGAACGCCATCGATCTGAACACCTTCGCAAGTTCATCCAAGTACCCTTCGTCATCCAGCGCCGATTTACTGGCATAGAGAGTTATCATTTTCCCCAGACGTTCATCCAAATGGTAGTTGTTATAGGACATGTCTTCCTCTTTCTTCGTATGCCGCACACTTTGGGCTAGGACTCTCGCCATGAAGGTCAAAGTGCCTCGTTCTGCCTTGGCCTCCAGCTTCGTTACAAAGCTGTTGCAGGCCTTTATCGTGGCTTCCAAGTTTCCCAGCATTAAGGTATAGTCCAAATCTTCGTTTTCGCTGACTTGAGTCTTTAGAGCTTCTTCAAGGATTTGAAGTTGGGCTTTGGTGTCTTTGATGATTGGCAGGGCCAGGTGAGTGCGGTCTGATAAGGCGGGAAGGAGCTGAGGCAGCAGTTCGGTCACAGAGCGGAGCAGGTGGAAGCGGAGACGGGTGTCACTGCGAGGCTCCAAAGCTCGCACTTCCTCCACTATGCTGGGGTTGACTCTGAGATACACCTGCTCAACTAGACCCTGTCTAGCGCTTTCCGCTACAGAAATCTGTCCAGAAAGCACTGGCTGCAGACTCAGCAAAGCACTCTGCATAATCGGCACAAAGGCCAGCGTATCCCTCGCGCATGCCTCCGCATTCGAATACGCCCTCAAATGCACAAAATACAGGTAAGCAAGTAGAGCTTCGACCAGTGCCGGGGCCGCGCCTTTAGCAGCCTCCGCCAGTTGATCTAGCGACTTCAGTGCTCTGCACAGCACTACAGCATGGCTATTGCTATGTGCGGCGGAGGCCAATGTGAGCAGCAACTCCGGCTCCTGGGTTTTCGCTACTCGCGCAGCTACCAGCCGGGCTACTAAATTCTGCAAGTCTTCCCTGGGCTGGCCGTTTCGCCTATACATTACCACCCTTAGAAAAGCACTACTGTGCGCTGAGTCCACCTTATCAAGCAGGAAAGTTATGAGTCTTTGGGAGTTGTCAGGGTTCAGTGCTTCGAAATCCGTCATTTCGCGTATCAACTCAGCGTACTGCGGCACCTTCAAATTGTAGTAACTGCTCTCGAACAGGATCAGCAGCTCCGCCCGGTTTCTGGGATTATGTCTGCAGAAATTCAGGAGAAAGCACACAACTAAGGTAGTGAGTCGAAGCAGCGCCTGCTCCAATTCTTGAGATTGCGGTAATCGACCAAGGTAGAGCGCCAAAGGCCACAGGCTCATTACTTGCTTATGTAGGGACAAGTGGCGAAGCACATTTTGCAGCTTTTCTATGACATAGGAAGGCTGTCCCGACATTGGCGCTACGAAGTTGGAGATGTACCGCACTGCCTCGCAGAGCTGCATGAGTGCGTCACACTTCCCCTGTCTGACCTCGAATTTGCAGTCCTGCGCCAGCAATGCTAAAGAATATTGCTCGCTATAGGACCTCAATTGGTCATATAATTGCTGCAATTTGGGATCTGCAATCACATCAACGCAGCGGAGATGCTTGGCGAGGGTCGATTTCCGGTCGTAACTCTGAAGGAGATAGACGATAACCGCGTCTTTGAGGCCGGAGTCAATAGACTCCCAGCTGAGTAAGAGACGGAACAGTGCTTCTTGAGTTTCAGGTCCTCGATGCAGCACATCATGGCTCAGTCGCATGCTGGGCTGAGGAGTCAGTTCCGACTTCCCATCCTCCTGACTGAAGCTGCTCAGGTTTGCCATCATTCTTCTGAGTGACTGAAACCCCTCCAAAGGGTCGTTCACTTGCTCTATAATGTCTGTCAGTTCCGTGGATTCCTCCGCTAAAAGGTCATCGAAGTTCAAGCGACAGCACGCACTTGCGAGTTTGGTGAGTTGGTTCTGCCGAGTGATGCAAGCGACGGCTGTGAGAAGTTGGACCAACACCCTGAACAGTTCATGTATTTGAACCCGTAACTCCATAGCATGTTGCAACTCCTTCGTTGACACTTGCACAAGTGAAGTTGCCCAATGTCTTCGATGCTCTTCCTTCCCTGGTTTCAGTCCTTGCAACAAAAAGGTCAACCCTCTCTCTAAGCACCTCGCATACATGGAAGAACAGTGGTCGAAGTCCAACAAGGAATGCGCGACTCGCAAACACGCAGCCAGGTAGGTCATCACATGCAGCTTTTGCACTCCTCGGAGGTAGGTAGGCAGTTCTCGCTGCATCCACAGACTCAGGGTTAAGTGCAGGCAAAGTGTGACTTCGGGCGTTTGCAAGCGGCCGGAGTCCATAGGGGACGCCAGTATGCTTGGACGTCTAGTTGTGAGTTCCGACATGACGTAGCAAAAGTTCTCCTTTTTCCGCTGTAAAGTGGACTGATATGGAGGACAGGAAATGAACAATGAGTCTGCAACTAGCAAAAGCGCTTCCCGCAATTTCAGATGCAGCGACTTTTCCTGCAGCAGTTCCATAACTGTTTCACTCGTTAGCCCTTGCGAACGCGCGACTTCCTTGCCTGCCTCCAACTTCCCTTTGCATAAAGCCTGTAATAGTAGCAGTGCATTCGCTACATATTCTACATATCCAGGAAACCGTCCTAATGCCTCTAATGATATACAGGGTCCAATATGGCTGAGGTGTTCCTCTAACGGTAGATTTGGATTTGCGCTTGCAAAGTCACTAATCGACATTTCGCTTTGTCTCATATAAAACTGCACGAAGTAGCGATCCTGCTTCAGTATTCTAACCAATTGAAAAGGCTGAAAGCCGAATAACTGGTCAATAATGGCTTTTTGGTATTCGACTTTTACGTTGTCTCCCACTTCGCATAGGCATTTTATGAGCTTCAGGAAAACGGTCTGCTCCAAGACATTGTCTTCTCGTGGAGTTTCCAATTTGTCGCACCAATCCTTGAAATCTCGCTCATAATTCGGCATTTCAGGGTCCACCAGTCTATAAACCTCCGTCAAAAGCCTGCCTATAAGCTGCTTCTCAGTCGCAATTATCGCTATCAGCAGTTCTTTTTGTAGTTCTACCTGCCTGCTGGCGTATTCATTATCCGCCACCACTTCAATAAGGAAAAGCCATATCGACCGGACCATGTTTTGCAGCTGTGCACAGGGATTCGCAGCCTTCGCTACAGCATGTGCAATTGATATAAGTGCTTGATGGACCCCTATGCCACATACAATACTTTGCCGGCGTTCATACACATCCGGGTTATTTGTCTGGCCAATAGCGAATGAAGCCCGTTTCAGCACACCTTCGACTAGTTTCGCTTCTATGATTATTTCCTGGCCGGACCCTAAAGCAGCTTCTAGCCTTGCCTGGAAATCAGCGAGACGAGGGACTAGTTTCGCCATTTGCATGAGGAAGTTGGCGTCGAGTTGGTCCATTTGGTCGAGGTGGAAAAGGACGTCTTTGCCCTGGGTCATATCAATGGTCAGCGCAGCTTCCAGGAACAAACTGTCATTGGACTGACTGCTGCCATGAGGCACTATTTCAGACATTATTTCCTCCTTCCGTTCCGTGACTGCTGATGCAAGTTTGCCTCCGCCGAGTTCGAAAGTGACGAGAACTGGGAAATTATACGAGACTTCCGCATACGTTTTAAAGGACTCTGGCTTAGGGAGATACAGTGCAGACTCAGGCTGAGGCTCTGGGTGCAGTTGCAAATCCGAACTCAAGTATAAGCCGCTTTTCGCACTTTTCAGGTAGAAGATTTCTCCGAAGTGCATAGCGCCGCCCACTGTGTTCAAAGCCCGCTCAGCTATCCAATAGCCTGCATAGTCGTCTTTGTCCCCTCGCAATAGTGCCTGCGCCCCCTTTTCCGACAAATGCAGCACTGAATTCATCAACTGCACTTTCACCAGCCTCCCACACTTAAAGCACGCATCCCCGTTGTTCACATCCTCGAAGCAGAAAAAGCTCCAGGCGGAGGCTTGCAGACTGCCCACTATGGCCATGTAGTCTTGGGAGTGCCGGGGCTGGCGGAGGTGCAGGTAGTGCTTGAGGTTGCCTTCTTGGAAGATGATTTCCACTCGGTCCCAGTAGCGGATGGGCTCGCCGATCTTTTGGAGCTTGCTGTCGGGCTGGAGAGTCAGGACACTGAGGGAGTTGTCGTGGGACTGAGAGACCACGATAGAGAAGGTGCCAGGCTCCTGAGCCGCACTACACAAGGCCAGTGACAAGTGGCCGCCACTATGCAAGTGCCTCAATTGAACCTGCTGTCCATACTTCACCACAGTGCCCTGTGCAGCCAAGTTCGCAGTCTTAATCGCCTTTTCCTCCAGCTTTGTGGACTTGCTGCGCACAGAAGCCATTGGCACTTCCACCTTGAACAAGCAGAGTTCTAGCTCTCCTAGCCAGCCTGGACACAGCTGAGCACTCACTAAGGCGTCCATGAAGCCTTCGCACTTCAGTGCAACTGTAGCGGTCTCGTTTGCGTAGTCAAAGGACCGCTTGATGACGACGATGTCTCCGATTTTGAGCATCACCTCAGACCCGCTATCGTCCTCAACTCCCATTATTAGCTAGTTACGGGCGTCTTCAAGGACCTGGGCTTTGAATATAATTCTGCCGAGGATGGCTTGGAGGTAGGCACTTGTTTCCACTTCGCTTGCTTAGGGTTAACTGCGTTCTTCATTTGGGAGAGTACTGCAGAGCGGAAGTTCGATTTGGTGGAAACGACGTTAGATGATGAATTGCTGTCCTGTGGACTTGCCCTAATGCGAACATCTTTGCACTCCTATGCTGTTTCTACGCCCGCATCCTCTTTCCAGCCATCTCTTTACAGACTCCATAGCAGAGAGATTTCCTAGTAGCTCTAGGACCCCAGCCGAACACGTCTCGAGGGAAAGGCCGCGCCTGTCCGTCCCACACTCCCTCCGAAGCTCTCCTACTCAGTGCTTGCGGAGAAGTAGGCTCCGTGCACAGCACCGGGGGTAGTTTCCACGCAATACTCGTTACTCTTAGAGCTTTCACAGGAACTGACCTTTCCCCTGCAGTGACCGACTCTTCGCAGAAAGGATCCTGGTGCTTTCTGGGGGATAGGGAAGGTTTAACTGACCTCAGTACCAGACACGGCCGTAGCTGTACACCCTTTAACGGCGGTACTGCCTTCTGCGTTCTGCGGGGAAATCTGAGAAATCGGTTAGTTTTCGGTCCTTCGTTTCTTCCACTTGTCGTGGAAAGTCCGTCTCTGCTGAGTCTTAGGAAGCTGGAAGAGGCAGGCGGAGCGGCTGAGGGCTGGCCAAGGCGCAGTGCGGAGACCCGAGTCAGAGTTGACATTATGTGGTGATTGGTGGATGGTCACTAGTGATAAGACGCTGAAAGATGGACATTTGAGCGGGTTAAAGAGAAAAGCCACAGTAAATAGCCTGCCTTACCCTGCAAATAGCTGCTTAAAAAGGCTTATTTGCCTGCTAGAACTCATGCTATTTTGCTAATTTCTCATGGAATTTCCTCTCAGTTCCACTCCTATGCTCACCTGGGTATTCCGCTGTTTCCGCCCCTAAGACCGCACTTGCAAGTGTAGCTAGTTACTAGCCTCCTATCAGCAATTCCGCAGTAGGGATGAATTCCCCCAGGAAGACACGAACTCCGAGTTTACCACTGCGACTTACTCCTCTGTGGCCATAGAGAGAATTGCTTTGTTTAAGCAATTCTGTCAGTTTTCCGCCTCTAGTCAGTAGCTGCGTATAGGTCAGAGCTGAATTGTGCGAAAGCGGCCTTCCACTTTCCCAGCCTTTACCTTGTTCAGTCTGTACACCGAGCATTCCGTCTGCAATGGAAATGACAGTTGTGAACTCTTTAAGGTCGTTTACTTGGAAATCTGAGCTACTTTGTCTTTGAGGATGTTCACTGCTTCGCCGACTCGGAGTTTGGCTGTTATTGGCGCTGTCAGGCCCGCAGTCCAGCCAATCCAATCATCATAATGTCTATTGATTACTACGGCTGCACCGCCTCCCTCAAGCGAATTACATGAGAAGACAACTGCTGCGCCGCTCTTCCGCCCTGCTATTCCGCAGTGCTGTCGGGTAGGTGATGAGTCCCGGCCAGACCCGTGGATCGAAGTGCTGTGCATCTTCCTTCAGCCTGCACAACAAGCGATGTCGATGTCCGACTTTCTCCACTCCCACAGCTTCTTTCAACACTACTTCGGATAGGGCATGTTTTGTATGCATAAGAAATAGCAGTTGCTCGACTTCTGAATATCCAGCGTCCTCGAATTGCCCAGTGAGGGCTGCTAGTCCCAGGCTTTCCAGCCAGCCCTGTAGGGAAGGGAAACTGAGTATGCTGGGCGCCGGGGCTTGGACTTGACAGCATTGGAAGGCACGCCGCTTGGAAGGACGGAAGGAAAAGGGAACCGGCCCTGCGATTTCACGCTCTAAAGCAGCTAGAAACAGTGCTCTGTGGCCTTGCTTTGAAACCCCCAAAGACTGCAGCAGGTCCTCCGTTAGTGGCAAATCGGACTTCATTTGCGTGACGATTTGGGCGAAGTCGTCAAATCCGGCCTCCACGAGCGTAGGGTAAATCGACTCCAAGCGGAGTCCAGCCAGCCACCCCAGCAACCTCCCATCGTCCTTGGTAGCCAGCGCTGCCCTGCCTTCCTGCGCAGTCCACGTGGACTCCTTGATCGTCTCCCTGATCTTCCTATTCATCTCCTCCAGCTTCCTTATCTTCTCCTCAATGAGTTTCAACTCGCTGAGGTCTGGCACAGGACTGGGGTTGCTCAGGGAAGAGGACCTGGGCGAAGTGGTGGGCTGGCCATAGGAGGCGTCATCTCGCAGGTCAGGACTAGCATTGAGGAAATGGGTGGACGGTGTGCTTTTCCGTGACTCGAATTGGCCGGATAAGGCGCTGGCCATCTCCTGCGACCTGCAGAGGTCTATGGGCTTCACTCGCTGTGAGTCTTCGATGTAGGCGGAGCCTCCGCTCTGCACTAGAGCCCGAGCAGCATTCACGTGGTTCTCCGCGACTGCATAATGCAGGGGAGTCTTGCCTTGGCTATTTGCTATTGAAGGGTCGGAGTGGTACTTGCACAGCAGGCGAATCAGCCGTGCATCGCCCTTACTCGCTGCATGGTGCAGTGGCGAGTCCCCATCACTATTCTGGCAATTGGGACTTGCGCCCGCCTCCAACAAGTACCCTGCGACCTTGTACTGCCCGCTGTCCACTGCATAGTGCAGCAACGTGTCCCCGTGCACAGAGGGGATGTTCGGGTCTGCACCTTTCTCTAACAGGTGCAGGACTGCTTCGGAGTGGCCGAACACCCCTGCGCAGTACAAAGGCGTCCACCCTGTGCCTTCCTCTTGCGTGTTTAGCAGTGTGTCTGCGAAGGAGGACCGGATAACTGCCATGTCGCCCAGTCGACAGCCCTTCATTAGCTCCTGCCTGTCCATTTCTAGCTGTGCCGTTACTGCCGGCCAAGTTTCCACCTTGTAATGAAAAAGGCAGGAGCGCAGTCCGCTATACCGAAGTCTCCGCGTCTCTCTATGACCTCTCTGACCAAGTCCACGTCCAAAATTGCGCTTTTCAAGGCAGAATCCAGCAAAACGGAAGAAGCGAAGGGAACTCGGGCCGACGGCCGCAAAGCCGCCAAGAAAAAACTGCCCCTAGAGCCTCGAATCGCACCCGATTACCTAGAAGCCGCAAATGCAGTAGTGACTGAAAGGGTAAAAACTGATAGTGACAAAGAGTTGATATCCACTGCACTTTCCAAGCATTTCATATTCGTCAGCCTGTCGCCGGAAAACCAGAGAGTTATCATTGAAGTTATGAAGCACTATAGGATGGCGGCGAGGGAGGTGGTGTTTGAGCAGGGGAAGCCGGCTGCCAATTTCTTCATTCTGGCAACAGGTCGTCTCGAAGTAGTGGTAGAAAATCGCCAAGTGAACATAATCAAGCCCGGAGAAGGCTTCGGCGAGTTAGCCCTGCTCCACGACACTCCCAGATCCGCCACTATCAGAACTCTAGAGCCCTGCAGCATGTGGGCGGTGGACGGTAAGACCTTCCGACAGTTCCTGCAGACTGTCAACTCTCAGAACTATGTGGAGAATAAGGCCTTTGTGAACAGTGTACATATATTTGCGTCTTTGACGGAGGAGCAGAGGGAAAACTTGGTGAATGCGCTGGCGTCTCAGCAGTTTGTGAGTGGGCAGAAAATTGTGAATGAAGGAGACCCGGGGGAGCTGTTTTATATCATAAAGGATGGGACGGTGTCCTGCACCAAAGGCGGTATCGAAATCCGAAGACTGTCCAAAGGCGAATTCTTCGGGGAACAGGCTTTGCTCTACGGAGGCACGCGAACTGCCACTATCACTGCTGTGGAAGGCCAGGTCAAGTGCGTCTCTATTGGTCGCCATGACTTGGAGCAGGTCCTTGGAAACCACTTGCAGCAGATTATTTATCGAAATACGCAAAAAATGGCCTTTGAGCGGAATGATGTGTTAAAGCGTCTAAATCGCGATCAAACTGAACGCTTAATAGACAACATGGTAGTTCGAACCTACACCAACGGACAAGTAGTAATCCCCCAAGGCCATCCCAAAGGAGCCAAGCTGTGGGTAGTGCTCAAAGGAACACTAGGCCCCAACGGCTTTCGAATAGAGGCGGAGACGCTAGCGTGTCTGGGCGAGCAGTCGCTATCAGAGGGAGCGACGGGCACCTTTGCGGAGGCTTTGTTGGCGATTGGGGACCAGGTGCATATTGCGGAAATTGAAAAAGCCAGGTTTGAAGAGTGCATAGGAGGCGGTATCACTCAAGCTACTGTCAACAACGAAGCTCTCAGCGTTCTCAAGCGAGTCCCCCTGCTCATCGGCCTGGCCCCCGACCGCCTCCCCGTCCTAATCCAAGCCTTACTAATCCGCGACTACCGAGACAGCGAAGTAATCGTGCAGCAGCGCAGTCGCGGAGACATGCTCTTCATCATCAAAACCGGTAAAGTCGAAGTGCTAAAAGACGGAGTGAACATCAGAACTATCACCAAACATGACTACTTCGGGGAAAGATCGGTGCTTTTCGATGAAATTAGGACTGCAACAGTAGTGGCCAGAGGACCTGTGGCCTGCTGGACACTGCAAAAGAGCGATTTCCTGGCAATTATAAATGAAGACATGAGGAAATCGCTGATGAAAAGAATCGAATTGCAGGACGACACTATCGGATTTTCCAACTTGGTGATAGTGAAAACGCTCGGAAAAGGCATGTTCGGAAATGTATTTCTCACAGTGAACCCTGAAAAAGGGACTTTGTATGCACTGAAAACCGTCAGTAGGCGCAAAATCGAAACCTTTGAAATTGAGGAAAACATCCTTTTGGAGCGCAGGATGTTGCTGCAAATTGACCATCCTTTGATTGTGAAACTTATTAAAACCTTTAAAGACTCGAAGCGGCTTTACTTCCTGATGGAGTTCGTGAAAGGCCAAGACCTCTTCGACGTCCTGCGGGAAATGGGCCTGCTAAACGACGCAGACGCCCGCTTCTACGTAGCCGGAATGATCCTAATGATGGACCATTTGCACGAAAGAGACATCATTTATCGCGATTTAAAGCCTGAAAATGTAATGATTGATGAGGACGGGTACCCGAAATTGATAGATTTCGGTACTGCGAAGATTATTCAAAATCGGACTTATACGATTGTGGGGACGCCGCATTATATGGCTCCGGAGGTGATAATGGGGAAAGGGTATGGCTTGGTGGCGGATATATACAGCATTGGGGTCATTTTGTTTGAGTTTGTGTGCGGATCTGTGCCCTTCGGAGAGGAGGAAGAAGACCCCTACGTCGTATACGAAAAAGTGCTGGAGCACCGTCTGATCTTCCCCCACTTCATCGACCCCAGGCTGCCCTCCCGTCCCATCATCGAGCAACTCCTCAACACCAACCCCGCCATGCGCCTCGGCGGCAGCATCGAAAACTTCAAAACTCATCGCTGGTTCAAAGGCCTGGACTGGGTACAATCTATATAGGACCAGCTACTGGGCCGACAAATCCGCGCTCCCTACGTCCCCCCTGCTATCAACCTTAGCAAGGAAACCTCCACTGCCATTTCCAAGCGCGCATTCATGGCCTGCATCGAGGTAGTTCCTATGTAGAGAGAGGAAATCGACGAGGCGGACGGGGAAAAGCCGAGGAGAAGGTCGGCGCAGGGCTGGGACCAAGAGTTCTGAGCTGGTGCGGCTTTCAGTGACTATAAGTCTAGCAAATTCGGGGGTTGGGCGGATTGGCTTCGGCTTCTTTGGAGTCTTCGGAGTCGCGCAGGGACTCGGCGATGGCTTGCGCGATTAGGTCTTCTTCGGTGACGTCTCCACCATAGAGCGCCGCCTGGAACTCCATCGCCCTGCCGAAGTGGAACTCCGAGGGAAGCGAGGGCTCCGCTGCTTCAGTGCTCTGAGCCGGCTTGGTCTCCGGCAACGTCACGCACATCAAAGTATTGTAGAAAAAGATACCAACCGAGTCCAAAAAATACTGCGGCCTGGGACTATTATGGTCCCCTTCCACCAGCACCAAGTTCTTATCCCCCGCATACCTCTCATGCAGCGCTTGCGTATGCTTGGGCAGTATAAACGTATCCTCCTTCCCCGCCGTAAACAGCGCGGGAATAAAGCACTGTCCAACATGCTCGATCGGGTTCAGGTCGTTCAGATCGAAATGGCCTTTGGATTTGACTGACTTGCGTATGAGTTTCATAGCAGTTGATACGAGGAGTTTGGGGACATTGGCGTAGTTCTTGGCTAGTTCCTCGGCGAGGACACTGAGGGAGGTGAAGGGACTGTCGAGGACCATGCCGGCGATGGAGGGGTCTCGGTCGCCGTGGAGGAGGGCGGTGACGGCGCCCATGGAGCGGCCCCAGAGGCCGATGCAGCTGGTCTTGCCAGAGGACCGGAGGTGGGCGACTACGCAGGCTAGGTCGTCTCTCTCGAACCAGCCCAGGGAAATATACTCCCCTTCCGACAGCCCGCAGCCTGCTAGGTCGAGACAGAAGACTGAGATGTTGCTGGGGAGCAGGTGCGGCAGTGTCGCCAGCGCCTCCAGGCGAGAGCTGCTGTTGCCGTGGAGATATATGACGCAGGGCAGCTGCTCAGCCACTCTGTAGTCCGCTGCAGGCTCGAAATGTGAACATTTCAGTACCAAGCCTCTATCATTCGTCAAATCCAAGTCCGTCCTCACATAATTGCGGTGCTTCATGCGAAACTCCGCAGGCCCCAGGTCACCTTCAGTGTATTCGTCTCTGGGCGGACGTATAATTGCCTTCCACAGGTCTTCGTAACTGCCCCCAAACAGCTTCTTCAGCAAAGACATTACTAGGCTTTTGAGCCGCAGAAATCCCATGTTGCAGAGGAAAACTCGCAAGAACCTGAAAGCTGCACTGGCCTTTGGGTCGCTGAGCAAGGTCAAAGGCTACTTCCAGAGACATCAAGGACTAAGAACAGAGATAACTAAGGACGGACTCACAGTGCTGCACCTCGCAGTGATGGAAAACAGACTGGACGTTGTGGAACTGGCAGTGCGTGAGTTCGGCAGGACTGTGACGGAGACAGATAGGTGGGGGAACGGACTGCGGGCGTGGGCAAGGGTGTTCAGAAGTCCGGAAGTGGATGGCTATTTGGAACAGCAAGGAGCGGAAATGCCGGAAAAGGTGTCTCTCTACCTCGGCAAAGCGCACATCTCCCTCTCCGCCCTCCAGCTGACCTCCCACTTCACCAGTCCCCCCACTTCCAACCTACTCTCGCCCCACCTCCCTCTCAAGCACTTCCTCCGCATCTACAAGACTGCGGCCTACGCCCTGCTCTCGAGCCTGGACTTGGGCTGCGCGTACACCACTCCTGCACTGGCCTATGCGGTTAGGAAGGGATTTGTGCAGGGCAGGAAAGAGGCGTTTCAGGCCTTTTTGCTCTTTTTCACGGTGGAGAGGGATATGAAGTCTTTTGGGAAGGTGGTGGAACTGATACCTGAGAAAATCGTGGATTCCTATATAAATCCAGTCCTAGGCGCCTACAATGCACACCCCTATGTCCTTCTAGAGCAATTTGCAGACCGCCTGACCCCCGAATTCGCCCTGAAAGTCGCCAAAAGCCTGGGTATAAAGGGCTACAAAGGGGCTAGAGAACACCTCCGCAGCCAAGAGGCCTATGCAGTGCTGCCAGCCCTGCTCCAGCCCAGCACTTTTAAAGCTGTCACTGAAAGCCTCACTCTCCCTACCCACTGCTACGGTAATTTCACCAGCTGCTGGCTCCTACCCCACATCATCGCCCTCTTCAACACCTCCAACCCCTCCGAATTCCAAGCGAGCCTCCCCTCCAAAATGCCTACCTTGCTTCTCAGCTGCCTGCACCCCAACGGCTGCTTAGAAGTCTTCAATTTCCTCGAAGAAAGGGGAGTTTTGCCTAAGGAAAAGGTGTCTATGAGGCAAGCGAAGGTCAATTTCGTGGTAAATGTCGACATGGTGAAGTACCATAAGCTGGTAAATGAGAGATTTTGCGATTTTAAGGGGGAATTTAGCCTGGAAATGATATCAAAGGCGCATAAAGAGACTTTGGTGGCTGCTTTTCGCCTGTTTGAAAGGGAGTATGGATGGAGATTTATGCACAAGTTGAGGGGAAAAGCTGCGAAATTGGGTGAAATTGCGATTCATTGCAAGGGCATTCCTCGCCTTTTCCTGTACTATTTGGAGGAAAAATGCGCAATTTCGACTTTTCTGCCCTCTCAGCCCGTAATTTCCTCTCTAAAGCGCTACAAAGCCCTTCTCCGCTACTCCAAAGTCCGAAAAGTGCTGTTTTTCCTCTACCTCCGCAGCCAAATCCCCCGCTACCAACGCCTTTCCCAAGGCTTATCCAGGTATCTAAGCGGCTTTTTCTAGCTCTCTACCTAAGTATAGCTCCTACTTGCATTTCCCAGGTCATAACTATGGAACTGACTCGCCGACTCCAAAAACTTCCTCAGCGCAAACTCCAACTCCACATCCGTGAGCCTGTCCTTCCCCCTCCGAATTGCCTCAAATGCAGCCTCGTTGATGATTCCAGTCAACTCCGCCCCTGAGGCTTCTGGGGTTTTTTCTGCTATTTGGGAGAGGGTTTCCGCAGAGGTTTCGTGCTTTCTGGAGGCTAGGCCGAGGAGGAGGATTTCGGCGCGGGTGGCGCGGTCGGGCAGGCCTACTGTGATTTTGCGGTCGAAGCGGCCGGGACGGAGAATGGCTTCGTCGAGGAGTTGGTGTTGGTTGGTGGCGCCCAGGACGACGATGTTATCGGAGCGGTGAAAGCCGTCCATTTCCGTGAGGAGCTGGTTGAGGGTCGTGTGGTGCTCCATGTTGGACCGGTCACTGATAAATCCCCTGCGAATTGCCAAGCACTCAATTTCATCAATGAACAATATGCACGGTTCCTGCGTCCTCGCCTGGCTAAATATGTCCCTCACCCGTTTCGCCCCAACGCCCACAAACATCTCAATGAACTCCGACCCAGTGCACTCAATGAAGTTGACGCCAGCCTCACAGGCCGTAGCCTTCGCAAGCATCGTTTTCCCAGTGCCTGAAGGCCCGAATAACAGCACGCCACGAGGCAAACTGGCTCCCATGTCCACGAATCGGCTTGGGTTTTTGAAGTAGTCGATGATTTCCATGAGAGATTGCTTGGCTTCGAAGTTCCCTGCGATGTCTTTAAAGCGGATATTCGTATCATGATCGAGACTTTTCTTAGGCGTGTTTTGCTTTGATTGCAGTCGCAGTATTGTAAAGATCAATGCGCCTATAGAGAGCAGTTGCGCAAAAATACGGAGCAGCATTTTGTTGCTGGTCCTTGAGATGTACTCGATGCCCTGCTTGGAGCACTTGGTCAGGAGTTCACCTTTGTCATACGTGGCTACATTGACTTTCGAAACCACCCCCGACGCAGTCCTAAAATTAAGCGTGTCCCCATAGTCCACCACCTCCGTAACAGCCCTCGCACCCATCGCCGCCATAAAGGCAGTGAGCGAGACCTCTGGTGGGAGACTGCGGTAGTACTTGACTCCGACGTAGGCCGTCACACCCATCATAGCCATACTCAGCAGTACCTTGGGCTGCTTCAAGTAGGTGTATGTGTCTCGCAGAATACCCATTATGGAATGTCTATAGAGAGGGGAAGTGGGTGTGGGGAGAGATAGCCGCGAGGCGATTGCTTGGTTGGAAGCTTTGCCTATGTGATAGTGACTGCTTTGTGTGTGCCTCTATACGTCCCACAGAAGTCAATTCAGTGCAAATCCTCAGCAATCCTGCCGATTCCCCACAGTTGCAAGCACCATTCCGTAGCTACAGTTCCCTAGCGACCTGCCATCCGTCTCCATCCATCCCTAATAAAAATGCTCCGCAGTGTCCACCGGCTTATGGGGACCTTGAAGCCTCTCGAGGACTTGGCAGCCCGCATGTCCGCGCTGAAGGCCAAGCTCGCTCCCCACCTTCCAGTCACTTCTGCGGATGTGTCTGCCCGCAACCTCCAGCCTATGAGGGAACTCAGTATGGAGGAAAAGCTACTCACGCTCGATAGCAAAGTCGCCAATATTGAAGCGCTGAGAGAGGCTGCGAGGCCGGAGGAGGAAAGAGTGAAGAACCTGCCACAGAAGTACGGACGAGCGGGGAGACATCCCGGCTACCAGTGGTACGGCGCCTACATCAACCACGAGGACAAGATCCCACACGTTTCCGACAGACTGGGGAAGTACTCGGACGTGGCCCCGAAGGAAAACCCAATCCACGAGTGGCTGCAGTTCCGCTCTGACCTCAACAACCCGATCTTCGGCTCCAACTTCGTGCAAGAGCCGAACCGGGAGCCGGACCACGACCTGAACTTCGAGTACGGAGATGTGATTTACGAGAACCAGGACACGGTCAAGGGAGTCACTCTGGTCAGACAGCTGAGTGTCGCTGGCTTCGCCTATCTCTTCTTCAACATGGCGCATGTGGCTAATACGGGCAGGGCGACTTACCCCATTGGAGACGAGTTCTGCGATATCAGAGCAGACCACCGGAACTACAGCACCAGCTGGCTCATGCACCTCTTCCAGTGGGGTCCGGGCTGGCACAACCTGGAGGCGTTGGACGCTGTGGGCTTCGCTTCTGGGTTTGTGCCGCTTATGTGCATGGTCTACGCTGCTACTATCAAGGCCATGACTCAGGACCAGGTGGTGAAGATGCAGTTCAGCAAGGACAAGGAGTTGGTCTTTGTGACGAAGATGGTGGGAGGGTTCTTTACTAGGCCTGTGGAGGAAGTCTTTGAAACTACGCATTTGCAGGCGCTGCCGCCCTCAGTCCGCACTGGCGACGACATGACGAAAGACCGACTAATGACCGTTTCCTGCATGAACTCCGGCGAAAGCTTCATCCTCTACAAGGACTCCAAGTACTGGAACCCGGCCCATGTAGACGAAATCAAGCAGCACTTCTACTCCATGTGGAAGGCCTAACCTAGTTAAAGCCATAGGCAAGCTCAGTCCCTGGCAGGCGGAAATGGAATCTAACCGTCTCCATGCGTCCCACTAACTTGTGCTTCCGCAGTCCCAAAGAGCACACTCCCGGACCCAACCACCCTCTCACGACCAGCACTGGCACTCCTCTATTCGCCCACCCTTCCGCACTCCTCACACCTAGTTTCTCCCAAGAGAAGCGATTCACGCAGTATGAGACAGCTGCGAGAAGGACTGGCATGCGAGTCGGCCCAGGCGCTTACGACGTGGACCGGAGAGACTGGTCGCCTGCAGCCGCTGTGTACAGGCCAGTGCACGGAGGAGTGGATACCAGCCACAATGGATATGTGATGATTGGGGACCAGATGATGTTCGAAGCAGCGCTCCTGCTACCCACAAAGCAGGGGAAAAACCCGCTCAAAAGCATTCAATCCCGTGCAGACCCTTTCTACGCCCTGCATACTTCAACTCCGAAAAGACCCACTTCCGCCAGACCCCTAAAAACCCACTCCAGCCGCACTCCCTCAGTCCGTAGTCCCTTCCACGACTCTATCTCCACACCTGACAAACTCTTCAAGGCCAAGGCCTCCAAACGACCTTTGCGCCGCATTCACTTGGAGGAGAGGATTGACAGACTGCTGGAGTGGAAGGAAGCAGGGTAGCTAATAGAATGCAGGGTTAAGACAGGGAGAAGGTAGGGGGTGCAGGGACTGGTAGCCGCGGAAGTCGCTGAGACGGAGGAGACGCTCGGGGTGGGCTGGGGGAGATTGCTTCGGTCGCCAATGGCCAAGTCCCGAGTGCGAAACTGGCCTGCTTCTCCTAGTCGCATGTTTCGCCAAAACCACCAACCTCATAACCGACTTCTTCACCGGAATCAAGTGTTTATCCGAAGGACTCAGGAAGCGTCTCGAGCTGCAAAACGCCCTACGAACTTGCGGCTTTCTGATAGGAGATTCAGAGAACAACGCAGTAGAGGGGATGTAGGAGTCAAGGATAGAGGAGCGTTTGGTGCAGGAGTGCTGGGGACTTGCGGCTGTGCTGATTAGCGACTCCAGCATGGACCGGGCTGCAAGGCTTTTCCCTCTGCCTCTTGCTTCTTCCATTACTATAATTCGGTAGATGTTGTAGAGGAGACCTTTGTATGTGTAGGTTCGGCCACTATGTCTGTATTCCACTGATGCGATTTCACTACTTCGCTTGCATGTGATAATCTGCTGTGTGAATTATAGAGCTGATTTCCATACTTTCCAGCAATAACTCCCTGAGAAGCCATTACGTAAATCACTACCAATCCATCACAGTCCCGTCTAAGTCCACAAACAAGTGCCATTGCACTATCAGCAGACAGCGCTTTCGAGGCAACCCTCCTAGTTAACTTAGCTACTCCCAGCCTCTGCCTTGCGCTTCCTATACTCCGCGATGAACTCCGGCAGCGTGAGTTCCTTCAAATCCTTCATTTCCTCAATAGTCGGCACCGCCTCCTCAATATGCGCTGCAATTTGGCTATTGGCGTACTGCTCCGCCATGTCAATCGCAATAGCTTCGAGGTCGACGGTTTTCAAGGTGTCGAGTTTCTCGAAGATGTGTTTGTCCTTAGGGTCGATGTCGAGCTCGGAATTGCCTTTCAGCATCTGACTTTCGTACTTTTCAGCGAGATACTTCACCTGCTTTGCGTCGAAAAGGTGCTTTTTCGTGTAAGTCGCGACTATATAGGCCTCATTCTGTTCCGTTTTTTCCATAGTGAAGAGGAAGTGCGGATACTGCGCTTTCAACTCCTCTATGTACGCCTCCAAGTCGTCGCCTGTATAGTGGATCTTCTTACTCGCGCTAATAGCAGTTTGCGTCAGAAACATATGCACCTCTTCGGCATTCGTACTTTCCAGCTCAGTCGCTTGGTTTAGTTTAACGAACGCAGGGTCAGTTTGAATGGCTGTGGCGAGGGCTTTTTCGTCGTCGCTATCTGTGAACTTGGCGTAGTTCTCTGGAGACTTGAGGATGTCTTCTTCCTCGGGCTGCTCCTGGGAGTCGATTATTGCCTTTTCGGCTTGTTGGTTGCTGGTGCTGCCGAGTTGCAGAGTCAGCACGAAGTGGCGGATTTGGCTGCGGACGTATTTCCGCTTTTCCGCTGGGTCGGAAAAGGCCTTGGGTGCGGGAGTGCTGCTGTAGTCGAAAGGCTCGGAGCACACGTATCGGACTTGAGGGTGGTCCCCGAACCGCTCCTTTTTGAGCAGGTGAGGATGCTCCTTGTATACGCTGGGTATCGCCTCATTAAAGAACTTTTGCACCTCTTTGACCTGTTTCTCCACCTCCGCAACATCCACCTGCGCCTCCGTCCTTTCCAGCACCGGCAGTGCACACACTGCATACTTTTCAGTCGGATAAATCTTCTCCAAAGCCCTGTTTTTCGCCTTTGCGGCCGTAGAAGCGTCTATTCGTCCCTTGTCCGGCTCATTTTCGTCGTCGAAATACTCCTCATCACTGGACATTATGTCTGCATGTGCGATTTTATCAGATCTCGGAGGTCTTGAATATCTGATTTCATCGATGTTCGCCCTAGTTTCGAGTGCAGATTCGTAATTTGTCTCTTTTCCCTCGACTACTGGGTCCGCTTCTCCGATTTCGCCGAGGAATTCCTTCTCTGCGCGAAGTTTTTTGACCATTACTTCCATAGGCATCACTGCGCGGGCGAGAATGCTGGACTCCTTTTCTTCTTCATACATTCGGCCTTTGTTGGCGTGGGTTTGGATTGCGTCTAAAATGGCTTCGGAGATTTTCCCAGCGTTGAAGAAGTAGCCAGGCTCATTGCGGTGGAAGACGATGGAGATGGAGTTGTTTTCACTGCCCAGCACAGAGCTGCAGGCAATGGCGCGCTCCGCCTGCTGGCGGGTAGCGAAAGTGACGTAGGCGTAGCCTCTGTTCTGGAAATACGAATTCAAAAAGCTATAGCCGTGCGTTTTGACCAGCAAAAGCACCTCGTACGCCTTCGCCTGTTCCGGCTTCCGCAGCAAGTCGTTCACTCTGTCATCCACTTCACTTTCCGCCGAATCCGACCTATGCGCAATTTCATCCTTCACTCCCCTCACAAATCCCCACAAGTCCGCCACTTCCCCCACTCTCCCGAGCAAATCCGCCTCTTCCAAAGGCTCCTTGCAGGCCTTTTCCAGGAACTCCGCCTCAGAGTGGAAGTAGTCATACGCCCTCGTGAGGAACTTATCCGCTCTGACAGTCGCCGGGTACCTGTCGAACACTTCATCTTCGTCGATTTGTCTGAAATTCATGGACTTTTCAGGCAAATGCTTAGCGATTTCGACCCCCACGCCCTCGAAGTTGTAGGGAAAGTCGTAGTCTCTGGGCATGTACAGGCCCATAATATCCCCCAGCGGCTTCATCATCTCTATCAAATGCGACTCGTTCCAGAAGGGGTCTATTTGGCTGACGACGACCCTGCGAGAGTCGAAGCCGCCCTGCAGTGGGGCATTGGCCTGCAGGAACTGAGACACTGAGGAGAGGTACAGCTTGGCGGAGGCGAAGACGGATTTGTGCTTGGAGAGGGCCTGCTGCAGGGCTTCGTTGGAGGGCAGGGAGACCAGGCTGTAGGCGGGCTTGCCGAAGATAGAGTAGAAGGTGCGGACGTTTTTCCCCTCCACTCCCAGCCACTTCCCCAAGCTTTCCTCAAGTGCTGGCAGACTCTCAGGCAAGTGTCTCACCACGACAGCTCTGAGTTCCCCGGGAAGCGGCAGTCTCTCCACCGTTTCCCTCAGCACTGGCTCTGAGTCTGACACGTAGGAAGTCGCGCGGGTGGAAAATCGCTGGCAGGACTGCCTGAGGAGCCGCAACATTATGGAAAGAAATCAGCCGGTCGTAGGCTAAGCCGCTTGCCTAGGGAGCTTACTACCGCTCCTTGTCCTTTCCACGGAGTTAGGGGATTCCTGCTGAATGGACAGGCCTAAGGAGGAGTGCTGTTTCCTCTAGGGGCAGAGTGACGCTATGGCTGGAAATTAGGCATTGGACGCATTGTCCCTGTCCACTTCTCCCAGCGAGGAGATAATAGTAATGGCAGACTTCGAAGAGCCTTTCCTTGGCTGTTTTAATGACCTGCCAGTGTGTTTGCTAGGCTGGTGCGTTCCAGGCGCCCTGTGCTACTTCCAAGCCAAGACAGTGGACACACTCACGCAGGAAGGACTGGTAGTGCCATTCCTACTACCTTGCTGTCTCAGCTGCATCGGCGCGGCTATCAACAGAGGCAAGATTAGAAACCACTACAAGATCGATGGGTCGTTCCTCAGTGACTGCCTGTTCTCCATGTGTTACTTCTGCTCTGCCACTCAAGAGTACCGTGAGATGAAAAAGCGAGAAGGGAAATAAGCAATAGTTAGTGCCATTAGCCTGTCTGTAAGGCTAACAGCAGACATAGGCGAAACTGCGGCCATATAGGCTGGGAAGTGAGTCAAATGGGACTAGTTGTGACGGAAAATAGGCTAAAAGGACTGGATTCGGACCTGCATAAGTTGAAATCGGACCTATATTTCATACAAGAATACCCGAATTTCAAGTGTTTCGCCTATTCATATCGTTCTAAACACAGCCTTCCTAGTCCCTCGCCCTTATTCCTCATAATAGCCATATATGCGCGAATTTCCAGGCAAAAACAAGGTGGCCCTAGTGTTTGTGTCGCTCAGGAAGGGCTGGAAAGTCTCCCGCACTGTTCTACAAGTCATAAGCACCTATCTATCCTTTCCAGCTCGTCTGCTCTATATCAAACAAGCAGCAGTGGAAATGTTCGATGTCGAGATAGAGCGCTGGAAGGTGGCCTTTGAGTATCCGAGGCTGTGTGATTTTGAGACGTGGAGTGCGACTATGGTGACTGAGAGGGAAGTAGGGGCTGTGGTGGCAGGCAGGTGGAACCGTTATCTCACTACTTACCTGCTTTCTGAGGGACATAGTAGACGCCTAGCCGATTTCAGCCCTAGCAGAACTGACTTCGGCCTGGTTTACAGCTCAGTTCAGGCCACTATCTACGTTTTCGGCGGCCTTGCGAGAAGCTCACCCGAGGCTAGCAGTGGAGCTCTGGTCCTGGAAGCCAGCAACTGGGAGGCTCTGCCCTCAATGACCAGTCCACGCTATGCCTTCAACCCTGTCATTTACGGGGTGCTGGTCTATCTGTGTGGGGGCGGAGTGCCGTCTATTGAGACTTTTAACCCCTATTCCAAGTCCTTTCGGCGGATTTCGGCGTTTCAGCTGCCGCCAGACCCTGTGGAACAGTGGGAGACTTCCAGCTCTCTCGGAGATTCCACAATTGTGATCCTCTCCGGCCACTCCCTGTCCCAATTCAACCCTACAGCGGGTACTTTCCACTCCAAGCAGCTTGCAGCCTTATCAGGCCAGTGGCGCTCTGCCTACAGTCCCAGCGCTCCAGTAGTAGTTGGTAACTGCCTGTATGCGGTGGACTGTGTGATGCGAGTAGTGCAAAGACTCAACATCCACTGTGGCAGACTGGAGGCCAGACTGACTGCTAGTTAGGTAAAAAGTACGGGCAGCGGGGATCGAACCCGCGACCTACTGCGTGTGAAGCAGTCGTCATATCCACTAGACCATGCCCGCTGGCTGTACCTTGCGCTTTCTTTCCCTTATAGAGCGACCCAAAGCCGGGGTTGTGGACTGGAAGGCTGGGACTGGCTGGATTTTCCTGCAGAGAGAAACGCAATACACAAAGACAAACCTTCAGGTGTACGCTTCCATACTCCAACTAAGTGATTGGCGGGCGGCGGGACCCAAGTGGCCAGAGACCCGCCTTATATAGAAGTCCCACTAATACTAGAAGGGGGCTTTAGCTGTGGTCTGAGTTTATATCCCCGTGGTAAGGACTAGGAGACGATAAAACAGACACAATTTGGCATACTTCGGCGGAGGAAAGGAACTTCCCTCCAATTTTGTATGCGGCATATTGACTATAGGAGATTAAGAAAGCTGGACAGACGCCTCAACTTGCGCACTCTCAGACTGGTCTGCAGGGCTGCTTTTCTAGGGCCTGGGAGCTGCTTGACAGAGCTGCGCTGGGCCTTGATACCGGATTGCTCTAGACTGGAAATAAGGAAATCCGAGAAAGTCCGACTGTGACTATGCGGAATAAGCATCGAAAAGCCAGATTTGTCCAAACTTCCCTTTTCCATCCCTCTCAAGTGCTCCTCAGCCCCGCCAACCCTCACCACCCCTCTCCTCTTCGCCCTTTCCACCTGTGTAGCAGTCTCCACCCTCTCTTTCCTGTACTCCTCTTTCAGCCTACCCAGCGAGGCAAAGTAATGCAGAGTTTCTTCGTTTCCCAAGACAGTGAAAAAGTCCTTTTTGGCTAAGACCATTAGTTCGCCGGTAGTGCTGTGGCACCTGCAGCTGTAGGAGTAGTTCCGCCGGGCCACTACGTCTTCTGAGCCCAGGAATTCGCCTACGGTGATGAGAGTCACGTCCACTTGCACACGGGTGGTTTTTGATTGGGCTGGGGAGCCGAGAACTATGTCTTTCGTCAGTTGGAATTCCCCTTCTTTCACTAAGTACAGCCTAGCAGCCTCTTTTCCAGCCTCAAACACAGTCTGCTTCCTCGTATACCGCTTGATTTTAAAGAAATACGTCAATTTCATCAGCGCATTCTTCGACAACTTCCTGAAAACGGCCTGCTTCAGCAGCAACTCGACCTTGATAGAAATCAACCTGTCCTGTATTTTGCTCAAAATGCGAACATAGTCTTCTCTAGACAGGCAAGCCAGGTAGCAGTCCTCCCTGCACAGGATACTGGCAGTGCGCGGGTGATTGCTCAGCAGTGCCAGCTCCCCAAAGCACTCGCCCTGCCGGAGGATGGACAGAAGGCGGGGGTCTGCCTTGGGGAGGTGCTGGGGAGTGGAAAGGACGGAACAGCTCCCGCTCAGAATGATGTAGAAGGTGTCGGCCGCATCTCCCTCTCTGATGACATACTGCCTAGGCCCTACCTTGCCTGCCTGCCACTTGCCCACTCCCAAGCACTCACAGCACTGTCTATGCGCCTCTTCACTCATTTCCTCACTCATCTCCGCGAACACCTTTATATTGTGCGTAAAAGCCACAAGTTGGTCCACCTGCCTCTCACTGCGCAGTCGTTTGGGCAGGATAAGGATGTCCAGGACACTGCGGAGACTGGCTTCGGAGCCTTGGAAGTAGTCAGGACAACTCGCACTTGCTTTCCGCTTCATGAATCGCTTGGGCTTTGGGAGGGAATCCATTATAAGACTTGTAAGGCACGGAGCGGTAGAGGGGACTGGCTTGGCTGTAGTAGGAGTTGGGAGTGGTTTGCAGTGGAATTGAGTATTAGGTGGGGAATTTGGCTTATTGCAGCGGTGTTAGTCAGGAAATCTCTGCAATTAGCCTATACCTAAATGATCCCTTCCATCCCCACAGCACCAGTTTACTGTCCTGGGTAGATGGCTCCATCCACAGTTCTTTAATGCCTAAATTTAGCATATATATGAGTGAACGCATTGCCACTATGCACGAAGAGTCCGCAGGCACACTGTCCTCAGACGCAGGTCCACTGTTTCGAGCCTTTCCCTCCTTGAAAGGCTTGCTTAAGTCCGGCCCCGAGCAAATGGTAGCAGGCCTGTATGCCTCTTTGCGCTCTAAAGCTCGCATTCTCTCCGTGGAAGACTTGGAAAACAGCCTGTTTCTACTGAATAAAGACCTACGCAAGTTGCAAAGCAGCCGCAGACTGTCTCTCGAGCCGCTCATCGCAGTCCACCCGCTGTTTTCCCTGCGCCAAGGCTCACTCAGTCCCAAGTCCGCAGCCCTAGTGGACCTCCGACTCAGTCGACTAATCCGGGAACAGCCAGGCACTGTGCATCAGTACCAGTGGACTCTCAAAGCGATGGACTATATTGCGGACTTGTCGCTCTTTTGGGGACTCATTTCGCCTGATAACTTTGCGTATAGGGAGGTGGCGGCTGAGTCGCTGGTACTTTGTATGTAGTTGGCGGTCTGTGCAGAGGTGGATGTGGCGGCGCTGGTCCCAGACGTTATTTACCTCGCAGTAACGTCCAACTCTCTACCAGAGTCCCTGCATTCTCTAGGTCTCCGAGTCACTGCGGTCCTAACCGAGACTTTGAACCAATTAGCGAGTTTCAACGAGGAAGTGGACTTCCAAACGACTCCGCAGATAAAGGACTATTTAGGGGCCAGGAGAGTGGCGCCGGAGAGGAAAATGAGGGATAGGGAGAAGGAAGCGCTGGCCAATAAGTTGGGCTTTCACCTGCTCAGTCTCCCAGGGTGGTGGCGTCCTGCCTGCGTCCAAAGTCCTACCGAGCGTCTCAACTCCCTCCTCCAACGCCAACTCCGCCAGCTCTGGCGACTTTACTGGGAGTTGGAAACCGCCCTGTCCCACGCCCCTGTTCCCAGCTCACCAAAGACCTCCCTCAAATGTCCCTAATAGATTATTTCTGGGTAACCGACCTTCTGTCACGTCTATTCCGCAACAAAGAGCTCTGTCCAATACCCGCCAAAGACACTTCAGAGGCCGAACAGGGCAGCAGGTCTTCATTCTGAAGTGCCTTTAGACTTAGCACCAACTCGCTTTTCACAGTGAATCCGTCCCTATCGGCAGGCTCCGGAGCCTTTTTGGGACTGAGGAAGCCCTGGACTGGCTGCAAGGCGTCTGTTACTGTGAGGACTGGACTGCCGGAGTAGAAGTCTGCGAGGGTTTGGAGTACGAAATAGTTCCTGCTGCTCCCACTGGGTGTTGAGGGGTCTACCATTGCTTTATTACTACCCATTTTGCAAAACAGAGACAACTATTCCAATGATATGGAGACTAATCAAGCAGTTTAGGTCTGAATTGGCCTGTTTTCAGCTATATAAGGAGAGTAGGGAATTTGCGACTTTTAGCCCTTTTTAAGGACTTGAAATTCTCTTTTTTGTGCGATTTCAATAGTTGTTCGGCACATAGTAGAGATTTAACTGGTTACTAGGACGAGTGTAGCCTTACATAGGAGGGAATGGAGACTGAATTAACCCCGAAATTCGTTCACATTTAGGCCAAAAGTCCAGCCAAATCCCCATTTCCCTCCATTTGAATGCAGGAAGAGTCTGACCCGCGCCTCCAAGTTATCCAGGCTCGCTACGAAGAGCGCCTCGCAGGCCTGACCGAGCGCTTGCGGGCGGTAATAGAGGATATCAAGCAGGACGAAGTGCTGAAGACGATGCAGGAGGACCCGGCTTCTGCGCAGTTCGTGAAGGCTAGACTGAGGGAGTTGGCGCTCGATAAAGTGGGTAGGGAGAGGGAGGAAACCATTGACCGGCTCATTAAGGAGCTTGCAGGCTTGCAGGTGCAGAAGCAAAGGCTGGAGCGCGACTCCGCCCAAACCCAGTCCCTGCTGAGTTCCCTGGAAGGCCAACTGCAGCTCTCTCAGAGTGCCGAGCAAAGCCTGCGCTCCCAGGCCGCCTCCACCACCCAACAGTTCCAGCGCCTCTCCACCGAGTCCACATCCGCACTCAAGCAGAACCGAATGGAAGCAGAGCAGTTGAAGGCCCTGCTCGATCAGACTGAGCGCAGTTTGAAGGTCAAAGCCACTGAAGCGGATATACTGCGGAAAGAGCTGGAGGCAGAGCACGGCCGCTACTCGAAAGTCACGCAGGAACTCGTAGGGCTCAAGCGCGCCTACCAACTGCTCGAGTCTCAGCAGAGTCTGTCCCAGGCCCCAGACCCCTCGGAGCAGTTGGCCCGGGCTAGGGAAGCGATTGCTGCGTTGGAAAATACGGTGGCTTCGTATGCCAGAGAAAGGGAAGAACTCAGGGAGAAGTACTTAGCCTACAGTCACGAGTTCAAGTCTACCCTGGAAGGGGAGCAACTAGCCGCCCGGCAGGCTTTGGAGACTCTGCAGAGTCAGTACAAAGCCAAGTCCACTCTATTCAAAAAGAAAATCGTGGAGCAGAAAGTGAAAATCCAAGCCTTGGAGTCCGAAACCAGCGGTCTGAGGACTGCACTTCAATCCACCGAGGAAAACTACGAGCGAGACGTAGACCAAATGCGATCCGACCTACTGCAAGTCAAAGAAGAATGGCAGCGCAAGTGTGGAGACGTAGAAACCTCCTCTGTGCAGAAACTCAGCGAAATACACATCCAAGGCAAGTCCCGAGTCACTGCTCTGCACGAGGAATGCCAAAGACTGAAGGCCAGCAATGAGGACTTGAACGCGCAGGTGAACAAGTTGAAGGGCACTGAAGCGGACTTGCGGAGAGTGATGGAAACCCGCGCTGCTGCAGTTCAGAAGGACTATATTCGAGTGGGCAGACATGAAGCGGTGCTTGCAGAGGAAGTGAGCAAGGTGAAGTCGCTGTGGATGGCGGAGAGGAGAGCGGGCGAGGCGGAAATCATAGCGGAGTGGGGGAAGAAGGTCAGTGCATTGAAGGGGGAGTATGAGGGAGAACTGGTGAGACTGGGACAGAGGGTGAAAGCCGCAGAAGAGCGGGAAGAAGTCGCCAGCGGCGCGAGACGAAAAAGCGAAAGAGAGCTGGAATACGCTAATGAGAGAGTGGAAACGCTCACTTCCAAGCTGACTGCGCTCACTGCGGACCTCGGAGAAACGGACACCCATAAAAAGGCCCTACTGCGGCACCTGGAGGAGTCCTCCACCCACCTTTCCAAGCTGAAAGCCATGTATGAAGAAGAAACCACTCGTAGGAAAATCATAGAGGAGCAGGCTGCCGCCCTCAAGGAACGCATTCGCTCACTTGAGACTGATATTAACACCCGGGAAAGCGACTACCAGCAGCAATTCCATAGTCTCAGGCTCGGCGGGATGGAGGAAGCCACTGCCAGTCAGGCCGCTTTGGAGCGGGAACAGTCTTTGAGCCGAAAACAAGCAGAGGAAATCCAAAGACTGAGAGAGGAGTTGCAAACTGCAAGGGAGGAAAAACGCACTTTGCAGGAAAACCACATGAAATCCACAGAGGAATTGAAGCAAAAGACTAGGCTGGAAGAAGCGAAGTGGGAGCAGGAAAGCAGGTGTGTCTTGGCTGCCAAAGAAGCCACAGTGCTCAAACAGCTGGAAGACCTGAAGGCCGCTCAAGCCACTATTGCCAAAAACAATGCAGATCTGAAGCGCTTTCAGACTGGAAATGAGTCTCTGGTGGCTAATTTGGCAGGCACGAAGCGAGCCTTTGACCAGTTTCGGGCGAGAGCTCGCAAGGCCACCAAGGCTTTAGCCAGTGAATACCAGGTACGGCTCACATCAATTCAGCGAGTCCTGCTTTCCAACTTATCAGAGTTTAAGAAGTTTCTGGGCAAGCAAATGGCGGAGGCGCTGGAAGGAGTGGAGCGCTGGCAGCAAGGCGCCCAGAAATCCCACCACTTGGCACTGACAGCGAAGGAGGAAATGGTGAGGACCGCTGAAAGGGCAAAGGTGCAGTGTGAGCGGGAGTTGAATGAGAGTTTAGAGGCGAAATCTGTCCTATATGAAGGCAAATTGGGCAAACTGCAGACCACTGTCAGCCGCTTGAAGACTGAAATTGCTGAGAAGAACCAGGAAATTGCATCTTTTTTGCAGAAAGTGGCGAATTTTCAGCAGGAACAGACGCGTTTGGCCGCTGAAAACACCACGCTGCAGCAAGAACTGCAGTCCATCACTCAAGCTCTAGAGTGCAGTCGTCTCGAAAGCCAAGAATTCGAATCCCGGCTCAAGTCCGAAGAAGCGAATATCGAGGAAAAGCAGAAAAGCGAACTAGCGCAGTTAGAAGCAGCGGTGAGTGCACTGCAAAGGAACAGTGCGGAGGTGCTGCAAAGGCTAGACACAGAGGTCACAGCACTGCAAAGCCAACACACAGAGGAGCTGCAGGCTGCTAGGACTGAGGAAAGGGAGGCGCTGGGGAGGGAGTTGGACCTGGCGAGGACGGAATTGGCGGCAATGAGGAGGGACTATGAGGGATATGGAGAAAAGACGGAATCCGATCTAGAAGCGCTATTAGACATGCTGAAAGCCGAAAAACAGCAATATACAACCCTGAAGCAGGAAAGAACCGCTGAGTTGGAAGAGTTCCGAGGGAAATTGAAGCAAATCACCAAGGAATTATGCGAAAAGGAAGAAACTCTGAACAAAACTAACAGAGATAAAGAAGCACTCAGCCAACAATTAAAGGAAATTCGAGGGTTTCAGCCCTTTATTGACTCCCCTCTCCATCCCCAGCCTGATAAACCCTTAAAAACCTCTGCAGAAAGCCGCAAAGTGCCCCTTTCCCTCGCTCATCTCAAGGCCAGTTTGGAGAAATACAGCTAATTCCCTCTAAACTATATACAACTACAGCCTTAACTCTGCAATTCCAATACTACCTACGACACTACCTCCAATTCCCCTGACTCGTCGATATTGACTGCGCACAATTCCTTCCGATTGCTGAAGTAGACAGTTCCCTCCTTCGTGACTACAGGCGCCATGTTGCACATGACTGAGAGTTGAGGGTGCTGTCTGCAGGCTAGCAGGGCCAGTTCTCCATCAGAGTGAGTGTCTATCTGGACTAGGTAGTGTCTGGAGAGGATGACTAGCTGGTGGTGGTGTAGGAAGGAACAGCAGGGGTAGGTGTGCTCTGGAAAGCGGAAATCGAGGGTTAGGAAGGAGAGAGTGTCGGGGTGGAAGGCTTCTATAAGGCTGGAAAAGCGTCCACACAGGTAGACTTTCCCTCTGAACTCGCAAGGGTTGAAGTAGGCCCTGCCCTCCTCCATCTGGTTTTCTACGTATCTCCACCCCTCCATCTGCTCATACCCGTGTTGCAAGTTCTCAGAGTCTATTTTCAGCTGCTCGCAAGTCTTCAACCCGCAAGTTTTATCATCCCCTCCAAATGCGAAAACCGTCGAATCGCTTTCAAACCACCACAAGCCATGCCCCATCCTATACGTCTGCAAATAGGGCAGTTTGAGCGCTTCCCACACCTCTGCTCTTTGGACCAGGTACACCTCAGTGCCTTCACTGCACAGTAGGTCGGTGCCGACCCAGAGACACCTCACTGGGCCGATGGGGTTGATGCCAGGGTTGACGAGTGAGTTGGTCCATGCCTTGGTCTCGGAGTCGAAGAAGTGGAGGACTCTGCCTGCGACAAAGGCTAGAACTGAGGGTGTTGGGGGATTGGAGGGAAGAGGCTGTAATGGGGGGTTTAAAGCGGATTTGGGCGGAAGGAGACTGTTCGGGGAAGGGATTTTCTGCCTTTCATTGGGATTATCTTGTATGGAATTGAGCCGGGAATGGACTAATTCCATGCTGATTCTAGTCCCATCGTCAGGAATAAGCATATCCCGCAATAAATGCCTCAGGCTTCTGCAGCATTGGAGTGCTTCTAGCGTTCTGTCTATGGCTTCAGTCTTCCACAAGCCACTAGGGGGAGAAAGCAGGCTGCCGTAGACCAGCGCTGTCAGAGCTAAGGCGTATACATCCGATTTGAAAGGGTCGTAGGCGACCTTCCGATTAAAGGCCGAATTCGCTAATCTTTGCTGAGGGCTACTGTAGGGATTTGCGTCTTTTTCGCTGTTTGCAGGTCTAACTGTGGCTTTCTTCTCGAAATACGTGTCGAAGTCTGCGACTTTATAACTCCCCTGGAAGTCAAGGAAGATATTGGCAGGCTTTACGTCCAAATGTGCAATTTCCTATCTATCCCTCACCAAACTATGCGCCTGCGCCAAAGCCCCACTAGTCTGCAGCAAAAACTTCACCAATTCCTCCTCACTCACCAGCCTATTACTTGCAGTTCTCTCAATTATTTCCCCGCCCAAGTCCTTTTCCAAAGCCTCTAAGACATGCACGACGATTCCCTGTCTATTTGTATAGTCCAGTTCAAACTTCGACTCGAGAACTCGGCATATGTTGGGATGTTTCACTAGTCCCTGGACAAGGCCTTCTTCCACGTGGGTCTGCACGGCTTCCCGGAAATGGGAAATGTCTAGTGGACGGATTTGGCAGTACTTGAGGACGACTGGGAGATGGCCGCGCTTCTTGGAAACTGCGTGGAAGAGCTGGACACCAGTAGCGTCGTTCTTTGCGAAAGGCTGGGCTTCCACTGCAAAGTCGTCCATTTATTGCGGAGACAGCCAGGGCTGGCGCTGAGGCAAACTCGCCAAGCAGAGGAAATAACGTCGAATACAGCACTAGTCCAACGCTAACTTCCTCTGGCAGGTAGCTAAACTGCTTATTTCCCTTGATTTCAGGCAATATGCCGGACTGAGCATGGAAACTAGCGGTGAAGGTAGGTTCGACGGAATTAATAAAGCCTTTAGGGAAGCACTAAAATAGCTGTAGGAACTAAAGGGTCGGGCGGAAGGATGATGAACTGGATGGATTTTAGCATTTCGCAATAGTGTAGCAGCCCTATTTTGCCTTATTTGTGACACAGCCATTGATTAACACGAACACACACTGGGTTTTCAATCAGTGGGTTATACATTGAGGGATAATCCTAGCACTTCCTTATCTTTAGCAGAAGAACAGATAGCCGAAAAGCAGACACACCAGAAACTGGGAGAACGCAGGAGCAGAGTCTGATAAGCAGGGCAGTGGAGGCAAAGGTGAAAGAGCTAGACACTGTTGGCGGAGGGGTAACAGCCTAGGGGAGAAGGCCACAACAGGAGTGTGGTCCCTAGAGAGGGAAGCCAGGAACCGAGAGGCTTAGCGAAGCCACCCGAGGTAAACTAGCCTAGCCGCTTGCAATTCTTTCGTTATGACATTAGGATTTCCGCGAGCTGAAGGCCGTTCATACTTTTCTCTCCAAAAGTTCCAGAGTGAGAGATCTTTGGCTGGGCTATTTTGAGAAAGGAGGGGGAATTCGCTGTCTATTTCAGCTTAATTTATCCTATATCTGAGCTGCTAGGCAAGAATAGATCTGACTGGCTTCGAATAAGTCTTCCTTGTAATGAAAGGGGCTAACACTTCGGCAGTTGCGTGTTAGTTGCTAAATTAGAAGCTTTAAGCGAGATCTGTTCGCCTTATTTTATATGTAAGCGTGGATTTTTGAGGCTTTGCTCCAAACCCTGCGCACCAGTTCCATTGGTTGTGTTGTAAAAGGCAGATACAGCTGGGTTCTCCCACAGCCTTCAAAAGCACTCTTCATACGGCCAGTATCAATCAGCGTGGCGTGAAACTGTTCGAGAAGATATTGCTGAAGCAGTTGTATTCACAATGGTTCAGCTAAATCTCTATGGCTACTAGTTTCTATCTTTAAATAACCTACTTTTTATTAAGTGTAACAGCTTCAAATTCTCCGTTCTATAAGTCTGCAGATAGGACAGCTTGAGGCTTCCACCAGATACGCTTCAGTTTCTTCACTACAGAGCAGATCAGTCCACATAGCAATACAGCATTTCTCATATATGCACTCTTACTTCCAAAGCCACTCAATCAACAACACTGAAATCCGCAGGCTCGCAGCTGCCGGGCTTCTATAGGTCCTATACATGGAACAAAGTCAGAACCCGAGGACAGCCATAATGAAGACTTACCTAACTACCCAGCAGTGTCGCACCGCTCTATTGTTCGTCCGCTTTCACAGCTCTCTCTACCGGCGTTTGAGTCGGAACTTGGCGAGAGAAATTGCCTCTTATATGGGAGATCCTTTTCTCCTGCCCAAGTGCATCGGCCAAACTATTTCAGTCCTGTACCTAGAGAAGGGGTCTCGTAGGCGGAAGACTGTGGACCTGCAAATGACCTGGGACACTGTCAACTGTCTGCTGGACTGGCGGACTATTTTCTTTATCAGTCACGCCCCGCTCTGTTGCAAGGTGGACTTGATTTCCTTCGAAGTCATTCAAGTTGCACCGATGCATATCCCGCGGGAGAACCCAGGTGCTATTCATGTGAGAGGTGTGGTTTATGTGTTTGGAGGGAAGCGGTCGGACCTCTTGACTAGTAGTGAGAAGTACCAACTGAGCAATAACGAGTGGTCTCCTTTGCCGCCATTGCCCACTCCAAAATACGCCTTCAACCCTTGTCAGCGGGAAGACCAAATCTTCCTCGCAGAGGTGAACAACTCCCTCCACTCCTTCGATATCTTCAACTTAGTGCAAGCAACCTACCGATCCCTGCCTTTCAAAATCCAGTGCAGCATGAACGGCTGTGTGTCCTTCATTGTGGGGGAAGAGCTGTACCTCCTGACTATGCAACAGCAGTGCCTGAAGTGGAACTTGAAGCAGGTGGAAGCGCAGCCCACTCAAAGTCAGGTGCAATTAGTGGAGGAAAATGACGCCTACAGTAGTTGCACGCCTGTCTTTTTTAGGGGAGTTGTGTACTGGACCAATTACTTGTCTGGGAAAACTGTCTCTTTCGACTCCAGCACTCAGCTTTTGAAGGAAGAAGCAGACAGTGAGGAGTTTATCTGCACTGAGACTGCGGCTTGCTAGGTAGTTAGCAAATGGAATTGAAGCCTGCCTCGAAGGTGCCGCTATTCACACTCTCGTATATCTGAATTCCGTCGTAGACAGGCACCAACACCAGCGACACTGCAATAACGCTAGCCAGCAATAACACCACCAGTGAGGGGCGGCCCCATTTCCGCACTGCCCAGTTCACTACTCGCACTCCAATCACTGCTGCTAGTGCGGCTACGCAGTCCAGGTACAATGAGTACTCCATGTTCAAAGCACCCACTATCCAGTATTGAATCGCACCTGATAGGGCTCCTATAAAGACACAGAACAGGGCAGTAGAGGAGGCTACCTGAGGGTGCACGTTGTAGCGCAGCAGTAATGGACCCATCACAAGTCCTGCCCCGACCAGGAGCAGCACACCTAGGAGACCAGACGCGAAGCCTGCGACTGAAATGATAGTGGCAGTGCGGGGAGTCCACTTGATACAGCCCTGCTGGTTACCTTGCAAGAGTCTGCCTATGCCCACTGTGTACAGCAGTGTGACTACATGGAAGCCGGCCAGCAAGGTCCAGTAGCCCCAAGAGCAGCTGGTTAGTCCCAGCAAAGAAGGATTGACTTTGCCGCCTGCCAGCAGCACAAAGCCCAGGAAACTACAGAATGAGCCTGTAATCAGTAGCAACTGACTCACAGGCAATAGGCTGCTCTGGCTCTGCACAGGCAGCAGTGCAGGCTGGGGACGACTCTCTTCACGGTACTGTCGGAGACCTCTGCGTAGCTGTTACATTTTGAGAGTTTGGTACAGGATGTACGCGAGGAAAAGGACAATCAAGAGCATGAGCAGCCATCTTGGACAAACTCTGTTCATCCGCACTCCATATACAGTGCCCAGGAAGTAAGCAGGTAAACACTGCATCGCCACTGCATAGTCCACTAAGGGCTGTGAGCTGCCCGGCAGTCTCTGTCTGCACCTTTGCAGGTAAGCCACCAGTGCAGCCACCATGCCAGTCGTATTGATGATCGGAATGCTCTCGTGTGGTCCGAAGTCGAAGAGCATTAGAAGGATTGGAAAGACCAGCAGTCCTCCCCCCATTCCAGCCGCTATGCCACAGGATAGACACAGCAACACCAATAAGGACCCCACTACTTCCCAGGTATTCAGCGGCCACAGACCTTTGTGTGCACACTTCCCTGCTTGACACTCCTCCATGCGCCCACACTCTGAGGACGACTGGCAAGCGAAGGCACTGGCCACTAGCAGCAGACACAGTGCCCTCATTAGATAGTGGCTCGCACGAAGAACACTGCTCACAAGAGTGTCTGGGCTCAGCAAGTCGCCAAGAAGACCTGCCCTCAGAGACATACCGCCCGCAAGTCCGTGCCAGCCCCTCACCGCTTTAGGCCCAGTGCCATCGTTCGGCAACACATTCGCTCTTACGAGATCCAGCGACGTCCTTTCCAGCGCATAGTGGAAAGTCTGGACTCGGTGCAGCAGTCTCAAGTCAGATTCGCTGTGAGTGCACTGGCCTCCCTGCAAGAAGCGGCAGAGGCCTACCTAGTGGGACTGTTCGAAGACGGTTTGATGTGTGCGAGACATGCCAAGCGCGTGACACTGACTGTGAAAGATCTGCACCTGGCCAGGAGACTGAGACATGAGTGCAATTAAGCTAGTTAAAGGCCTTTGGCAGTCAACAAGGCACTCAGTGTGGCCTGTAGTTCTTCAGTCTGACGAGTGAGTTGGCTCAAAGAGTCATTTGTACACTTGAGACTGGCTCGTGCAGTAGAGAGACGCACAGTCAGACTTTCCTCGTCTTCACTGTCCTCTACAGGCTCGAGGAGAGTTCTCATGCGATGCTGGCCTGCGAGGGACGACAGGCTGCCTTGCTGCAGCTTGAGAGCCAGTAGTTGTTCAGTTTCCTGTCGAGACTCTCGGTTCTTCTTCAACCGCTCTTTCGCGAGATGTCGGATGTCGCGTGCTTCACTGGGGAATTCTTCTAGAGTGAGTTGGAAGTCTTCCTGGGAAAGCACGAGGAGTTCGGTTTCTCCGAAGCACTGCACATTGTCTCTCCTGTGCACCTTCAACAGCACCTCTTCCTCGCCGATATACGACCCTCTAAGGAAGGACTTGTACGCGATTTCAGAGCCTTTGAGGACGAAGTTAACTCGCCCGCTGGAAATGAAGTACACCTCATCTGCATAGTCGCCCTCTCGGTAGAGGTACTCCTCTGATGCCTGTTTGAGTGGACGCAAGCGAGGCATCACGAAGGAGGTGAAAGCTGCATCGCGTTTGCTGAAGAAGGGAAAGAGCCTGTAAATGCCTCCGTACATCGTAGTCACCACTTCGTAGCGCAGGGACTTCGGCAGCTCTGCGAAGAGGGAGTTTTGGTCACTCCACACAGTGCCACGCTTGATGGTGTTGTAGCTGATGGCGTTTCTGACCTTCAAACGAGTACCGTCGGGGATGCTAGTTTCATTGGCGAACTCTTGGATTGCTGCCAGCTTCGCACTCAGTACTGCTTCTCTCCCGTCCACTGAGGTCAGGAAGCTCGATAGAGAGCCAATTGTGAAGGAGTAAAAGCCGACCCCAATGACCATCCAGGCAATAGCCAGCATCATTTCCTTGTTAGTGCCAGCTGAGATGTCCCCATACCCCACAGTGACCACCGTTGTCACAGTCCAGTAGGTGCTAGTCAGGTACTGTGACCAAACCCCATCGTCCACAAAGCCGTATCTCATCACCCAGGTGTCCGGATCGAAGCTGTCTATTCGAGCGGAAAAGAACCAGAAGCAGGCCATGATGTGCACACAGAGGAACACGGAAACGAGGAACTTGATCAACTTCCACAGGCGGGAATTCATTTGAATGAACTCCTGGATGCGGTCTGAAGCGCTGCTGTAGGCAGTGCGCTTGAGGGCTTTGAGAATGCGAGCTAGGCGGAAGAGCTTGTAGAGGCGGGGTAGACGGAGCAGCCGCAGCAGTGTATTATAGCTGTGCTGAACAGGTAGTTCCGAAGCGAAGTAGTCCAGCAAACTGAAGGGGATGCAGGCCAGCAGGTCCACCCAAAACCAGGACTTCAGGTAACTGCACGCTATCACCGTCCTGTCACTGATGCGCGTGCCGTCATCGTACACTTGCACAGAGACAAAGGTCAGCAGTACATCTATGAGGAACAGTCCATCTAGTATGAAATCGCACACAGTCCACCCGTCCCAAAACACCTCGCTGAAGAAAGCCACGCGGAAGGGCACTACTAAGGCAGTGTACATCAAGATGACCAGCATCACTAAGTCCCACACTTGCCGAAATCCGCTTTCGGGCTGCAGCAGACAGCACTTCTTCCGACTCTTCTTCGACACGCGGAACTTCTCCAGTTTCTTGGACTTCAACTCCACTAGTTCGTCAATATTGGTCTTGTAAAGCATGTTTTGGTCCAGAAGTTCGTTCTGAGTGCCGTAAATGAGGATTTCATCGCTAGTGGCCTTTATCGCCCGGTCCATTTTGACCTTGAAAACAGCCTTGCGCCAGAGAGCTCGGTGTCTGGCTCTGCGGGCTTGTGGGCTTTCTTGGGAGATATTGAGGGCTGTTAAACGCAGAGACTCGCCTTCTTCACGGTCTTCCATACTATTCGTCTAAGAGATGGCTGAGACTTCTCAGATCGGACTTGCAGAACAGAGTAAAGCAGCTGAAAATCACTGCTTTTCAGGCAATTCTAGCAGAAAGCAGGCGCTTTTCCTGTAAAGTGCCAATACCTGCCTCTCCTGCATACAGACCTCTGCATTCCCTATGAGAGTGCCTCGCTATCCCTCCCACTGTGTATTGCAGACGTGGGCAGTCTCCATTCTGCACAGCAGGCCGGCAGCCATGATACCCTAAGATACACTATGCTACGGGACGTGACGAACCTGGCTCTCAGCAAGCGCTCCAAGAAAGCGGTGGACGGCACGAAGTACAAGACCGAAATGTGTCGGAACTGGGTAGAACTGGGGCAGTGCCAGTACGGACAGAAGTGCAACTTCGCACATGGACAGGAAGACTTGCAGGACAAAGTGCCAGCGAACAGCAAGTACAAGTCCAAGCTGTGCATTCCCTTCCATGACAAAGGCTACTGCACCTATGGCCAGCGCTGTCTGTTCCTCCACTCGCGCCTCAATTTGCCTTGTATGGACAAACCCTATCAGTGGACGCTGCTGCTGCTGGGGAGGCAGGGACGCAGACTGCCGGTTTTCAAGCGGCTGGCGCCTGAGACGGAGCTGCAGGAGGCTGCACGCATTGAGGGGGAGGCGGCCAAGTACTTGGAGCGCCTCGTGAGTGAGGATTTGGAGCTCACCTGGGACTACAAGCCTTTTCACTAATACTAGACGCACATTAGATTCGTGTCGGAGACTTCTGGCGGCGGCTGGGCCTTCAGTGGCTTGCGCACACAGCACAGGGAAACAGCCAAAACAGCCACTAGGAAGAGGTATCCACCTATAGCCGCGGTCAACCCTCCGTACAGAGGCAGCTGCTCCCCCAGCCAGTCACTCAGTAGTCCTCGACAGGCCTGAGTCGGAGTTCCTCGACTGATGTCACTAAAGAGGTAGAGGGAAGCGGCAGTGCAGATACCTGCACAGTCATATCTGTCCTCTGACCACTCTAGTAGTGGGAAAGTCCTGCGCTGGTCACTAGTGAAGTAGCGGTCTAGGAAGTCGGCAGAGGACATGTCTTGGCAACTCGCGAGAGTGAGGTTGTTTGTGGCCAAGTAGGCCTGCACCACTGGGAGCTGCTGAGGACTGAGAGTCTGTTGGAGTCCTTCACAGGGCTGACAGGTCAGGATAGAGGTGGCGCTGCCTGTTACTAGCAGGCGAGTGCTGCCTGAGCCAGTGATGAGTGCTTGCAGGGCAGGAGTTGACTTGCACGGACATAGAATAGTGCATATATAGTCACTTGCCCTTAGCACTGCTTCTTCTGAGTCCTGCAGGATAGACTCGCCCTGGCATTTGGCAGTGGAGTTCAAAGAGTCCTGCACAGGACCCTTCAGATAGAGCAGGAAACACCCAGCGCCCAGCACAGCGCCTGCTAGCACGAGTTCAGGGGTCAAGTACTGCTTGGCAGTTACGAGGCAAAGCACACAGCGAGACTTGTCGAAAGCCGCGAATAGACCGAGAAGTCCGACAGCTGCCACTCCAGCTCCGAAGCTGAGTACCACCCAACCGAAGTCCTCAGAGCGGTACTCTCGTAAAGTACTGAGCAATGTGATTCCGTGCACTTCGTACCCGCCCCACATCAGCACTCCGCCCATACCCTGTGTAACACTCACAAGGAGCAGAATGCAACTCACCACTGTGCTCGCCCTGAGACAGTGAAAGCACAGAGCCATCTTTTAGCTGCCTAGCGTCTAAAGGTCCGTGCTTTGTTGTAGCGCTTCTGCTTCCACTCCTCCGCCAAGTCCCTAGGTCTGTGCAACTCCCCCAGGATCCTCGCTACGTCGCTTTGTCCCAGGGCGATCTCCGCCTCCAATGATGTACTATTGAAGTCAAGGGGAATCAGTCCGCCCCTGGGCATGTTCTGACTCGGGATAATGGTGTAGCGGAAGTTGATGTCTGGGTACGCTTGCATTGCAGCGTAGGCGTACCACATTGCACTGTCGTAACTGCTGATGTCAGAAGCACGAGTCTTCACTTCGTACACACTAGGGTTGACGGACAGCGGAGGCAGGTTGTCGCCCGTGCAGAAGATCATATCAATGATAATGTGGGACTCGTCGGGCACGACGTCCAAACATCTCTTCACAGCAGAAAATACATCCAAGTTGAGCACGCACCCACCGTCCGCCCAGTAGGTACCTTGGAAGCTCTGGGGCGGGAAATAGAGCGGGGGAGCGGCCGAGCACATCACAGCCTCCACTATATCCAAGCCCATGCTTTCGTTGAAAGTGGCAAAGTGGCCAGTGTTCAGGTCTGTCGACCCTAGGGTCACGTTCCGATAGGGAGGGTGGGTGACTTTCTGAGTGATGGTTTGACGTAAAGGCTCAGTGCTGTACATGCCGGATTCGAACAGCAGGCCGTAGGGCGCCCCTAGCGCGTTCCAGTCCTCGTACACGCTGGCACTGCCGTCGAGAGACAGCCAGACGTCTTGGATGAATTGGGCCATGTCCGCTTCTTGTCCCATGGGAAACAGCGAAACTCCTGCGGCGTTTAGTGACCCGGTGGAAATGCCAGACACTACATTCCACTCAACTTCTGGTGGGGAGAGCAGCTGGGTAAGTGCTAGCAATGCGCCTGCTTGATAGGCACCCAGACTCCCTCCACCCTCCAAAGCCAGTCCCCTGCAGTACTCGTCTGCCTGCACTCCTGCCAAAGTCCTCAACAGCAGCAATGCCAACATATTGATTATGACCATGAAATCCCTGCTCACTAGTCGGAACTCAACACGTGCAAATCTCTACTGTCCTGCACACCTCATGGTTTCGCCCTAGTTAGTTGCTGGCGTAGTGCTGCATATCTGGCCCGAGACAAAGAAATAATGGTGTGGGTAGAGCTAGCTTAGCGCCCAAAGGCTCTGACCTTGCTGTAGTGACTTTCCTTCCTCTCTGAAGCCATGGCTCTGGGGTTGTGTTGGGTGTTGATTTGGTTGGTCTCCGAGGGTGATTTCGCTCTCCAACACAGTGCGATTGAAGTCCAGCGGCACCATGCCTCCTCGCCTATTGGTGGAGGGGATAATGGTGAAGCGGAAGTTGACTTGGGGGTAAGCCTGCATGGCAGTGTATGCGAACCGCATAGCACTATCATAGCTCTTAATGCTCGAGGCTCTGGACGTTATTTCCAAGATCGTGAGGTTGGTAGAGAGGGGCGGGAGACTCTGGCCTAGCAGAAGATCATATCCACGATCACCAGCGACTCATCACCAACAACATCCATGCAGCGCTCCACAGCGCCAAATACGTCCAAATTGAGGATACAGTCACCATCTGCCCAATAGGTGTCTTGGAAGCTTTGGGGAGGGAAGTAGAGGGGCGGGGCAGCGGAGCACATCACTGCCTCCACAATGTCCGCTCCGAGACTTTCATTGAAAGTGCGGAAATGGCCGGTGTTGAGGTCGGTCGACCCCACTGTAATGTTTCGTGCAGGGCCGTGAGTCCCCTTCTGCTTGAGAGTCTCGCGCAGAGGCTCAGTACTGTACATCCCGACTCAAGTAGTAAGCCATAAGGAGTGCATTCCAGTTTTCATATATACTTGAAGTGCCATTCAGCGAAAGCCAAATTTCCTTTAGGTACTGTGCCATTTCCACCTCCTCTCCCATTGGAAAGAGCGATACGCCCGCTGCATTGAGAGACCCCGTGGAAATGCCTGTGACAACGTTCCCCTCAATATCAGGTAATCAGAGCTCCTACCTGATACGCGCATAGACTTCCCCTCCTTCCAAAGCAAGAGCTCGACAGTACTCGTCCACCTGCACCCCAACAAGTAGTAGCAGCACTGCCAGCATTTTATCACTACAAGACCTATTACTTCCCCAACTTCACATAGACTTTAGGTCAGTGGTCAGTCCCCAGTGATATGCGCATATGGTTTAAAGCTTACTAATGGCCACCGACAACAAGTACGACCGCCAGCTCCGGTGAGTTCCAGCCAGGCTTTGGGGTGCGCACGGCCAGAAGTGTCTCAACACTAGTCACTTGCTCCTAATCAACGCCAACCCCGCAGGCACTGAAACGCTCAAAAACCTCGTCCTTCCAGGCGTTGGACATTTCACCATCGCAGATGTAGCGAATGTGAAAGAAAGCGACTTGGGAAACAACTTCTTCATAACAGCAGAGAGCTTGGGCCAGTCTCGAGCCCAGGTGGCCGCTCGTCTGCTGCTGGAGCTGAACCCGGATGTGAAGGGAAAGGCCTTGCAGCTGGATGTGGGGGAAATCCTGGCCACTGCAGAAGGTGGAAACTTGGACTTTCTCAGTTCTTTCAGCCTAGTCATCGCCTCTCAACTGACTCAAGGACATGAGCGCAGACTGTCTGTCCTCTGCACCCACCTCCAAACTCCCTTGCTGCTTCTCAAGAGTGTGGGACTGCTGGCCTCCCTGCGAGTGTACGCGCCTGAACACCGTGTGGTGGAGAGCAAGCCCGCAGACAAGGAAGTGCTGGATCTACATATGATCAATCCTTTCCTTGAGCTGAGAGCCTTTGCTGACACCTTCGACCTGGCTTCGCTGGATGACATGGCGCATGCGCATGTGCCCTATGTGGTGCTGCTGGTGAAGCTGCTGGACCTGTGGAAAGGTCAGCATAATGGACAGCTTCCGGCCTCGTTCGCTGATAAAACTGCGTTCAAAGCGACTATCAAGGCGGCTTCTAGGAACTACTTCAACGAAATGAACTTCCAGGAAGCATTCAACAACTCTTATTTGAGCTACGCAGATGACACTCCGGAAACGACTTTGGCCATTCTGGCAGACCCCAAGGCCAGCGGCAACGGCCCCTCCAGTCCCATCTTCTGGACTGCAGCAGAGGCTGTAGCCAGCTTCAGAGCAGAGCACGGTGCACTGCCCCTCTCCGGCGCCTTGCCGGACATGACCTCGACCACGGACTCCTATATCCAACTGCAGGTGATTTACCAGACGAAGGCGAAGCAAGACCTCGAGCAGGTGCGTGCGAAGGTGGTGCAGATCACTGGTCAAGCACTGCATGAAGTGGATGAGGAGTTCCTAGCCTTGTTCACTCGCAACTTGAAGACTTTGGACCTGCTGAGGTACCGCACCCTTGAAGAAGAACTGACTGCTGCTCTCACTGATGACTTGACGAATGACTTGGACGAGACTCCGCCTATGGTGGAGTGGTATGTCGGTCTGCGGGCTAGGGAGGTATTTAGAGAGAGAGAAGGCCGCTATCCAGGCCAGACCGACTACCAATCCGACGCAGTTCAGCTAGAAGTCGACGGGAAGGGAGTCGCCACGCAGCTAGGTCTCGACCCCAGCGTGTTTTCCGGGGAAGCAGCCCTGGAGGTAGCCAGATATGGCGAGGCGGAACTGCACGGAGTATCAGCGCTGCTGGGCGGAGTGGCCAGCCAAGAAGCCGTGAAGCTGATAACTCGCCAGTTCACGCCTATCAACAACACCTTCATTTACTCTGCAGTCCGCAGCAAGGGAGTCGTCTACCAGCTCTAGGTAATGGCTTACGCGGAGGGACTAGTCAAAATCAAGCTGCCCGCTGGGGTCTTTATGAACCCTCCGCAAATCTTCAATCGAGACCTGTCAGTCCTCGCGATTTCCACCTTCTCTCGTAGACGCTGGGGCAAGCCACCCCTACTCACCTATTCTGCTACTCCCTCCACCGAGCTGTCACCCCCTACTCCCCTTCGTATTCTCGAGGGCCTGTCTGCCTCTGGCATTCGCGCTATTCGCTACGCCAAGGAAATCCGTCCTCCCATCGCTCACATCACAGCCAACGACATCAGCCTCCCAGCCGTCGAGTTGATGCAAGACAACTTCGCAGCGAATGAAGTGACGAACTGCACGATAGAGAATAAGGACGCGGTGGAGCTGATGTACAGTGGCAGGCGGGAAGGCTGGGATGTTGTGGATATCGACCCTTATGGGTCTGCTGCTGAGTTCCTGGATGCAGCCGTGCAAGCCACTCGCAACTTCGGACTTCTATGTGTGACCAGCACAGACATGGCGACTCTCTGCGGCACCCACGCAGACACTTGTTTCTACAAGTACGGCGGAGTGCCCTCAGACTCCAAGCACTGTCACGAGTCCGCAGTCCGCCTCCTCCTGCACGCTTTGCAGCAGTCTGCAAACCGCTATCAACGGGTTATCGTCCCAATGATGTCCATCAGTGTGGACTTCTATATCCGTGTCTTCGTCCAAATCGTCAACTTCCCGAAAAAGGCGAAGGACTCGATTATGACCACTGGACTGATTCTGCAGTGTCAGACTTGCCCTGCTTACTACGTGCAAAGCTTTGGTAGGCCAGGAAAGGGGAAAAACCTGCCCGGCACCTTCGATGCACCCAGTGAATGCGCAGAATGCGGGGGGAAGCTGATCATCGAGGGACCTACTTACCTGGGTCCAATGCACCACAAGGACTTTCTGGACCACATGCTCCGGAACTTGCCAGAATTCGGCTTGCACACCAAAGACCGAATAGAGGGCCTACTGCACCAACTCAAGGAAGAACTGGACATACCGCTGATATACGACCTTTCCCAGGTCTGCCAATTCATCAAGTGCAGTCCCCCGCCCCAACAGCAAATCCGCTCTGCTATCCGTAGTCTCAACTACCGGGTTTCCCAGGCGCATACGAAGCCGTTGCACTACAAAACCGACGCTCCAGCCAGTGTCCTCTTCGATATACTCAAAGTCTGGGTAAGGTCTACATAGAAAAAGAACCATGGACTGGAACCCACTGCAAATATACAGGAAACGAACCCTGCTTGGAGAGTCGCTTGCAAGGAAGTGACCATTACGCCAAGGTTCGATTTGCCTTTTACTGAGGAAGAGTCGCGGCTCAATGAGGTCAGTCGCTTTCCTCCGAACCCAGAGCCGAACTGGGGTCCCGGCTCTCGTCCGAAGAAGAAAACGAGTGAAACTCCAGAAGAAGAAGTGACTAAGAAGCGGAAACCTAGTTAGTAAGCTTGGGACTGGATGCTGGCGCACCAGGGACAGCTCTGGTTGAGGACGATGTAGCTGTTCCAGTCCGGCCGATTCGTGGCCTGGTTGCAATTCGTGCAAGCACCCGCCGAGGCCCGCAGCACCGGAAAGCCAGTGACCACACACGGACTCCACGAAGCCTCACAGAACGGACAAACCAAATTCCCAACATATATCTCCCGCCCACAGTCACATCTCCGGGTAGAAAGCCGCTTGTCTAACTTCTGGTCCACTGATAGCTGCAGTAGGAAGTCGCGCAGACCCTCTGCTTCTTGCGTGGATACCATGTTGGTTTCAGGGAGGGAGGTGATGTCCATGGGGATGTCGGTGCCTTCGAAGTCGGTGGTGTCGGCTAGAGCCGCGCCTCCACTTTCTGAGTCGCTAATAGCGTCGTTCAGGTCCAAATAGCGGTTTAGGAAGATGAAAGCCATGTTGAGCCATCCTTCCTCTCTACACGCAATTCCCGCTTCATAGAACGCCTTATCCACTCTGATTTCATTGGTATACCGCAGCAACGACACGCAAATTTTGGTATAAAGCGAGCGCAACCCCTTATTTTTGCATATAGTCTTCAAATACAAGTACTGCGAAACTCGCAGGAAGTGCTCCATTTCTGCGAAGCCTGCAGTTTCCCTGCTCATTGACATGGCCTCCACTACACTTTTCAGCATTAGTCGGAGGTCGTACACTTCTTCCTCACTGCACTCTGCAAACACCTCGAGAGACAGGGTTTTGTAGACCATTAGGAACGGTTTTTCCACCGGAGTGCCATAGATAGTAAAGGTCTTCACTGCCTCGCCCACATGTCCCTGGTTCAGCATCGACTTGGAGAACTCGAACAGCACTTGATTCAGCATCTGCGGAGACTTGAACTTGGCGTTCTCCAGTGCCTGCTCCCACTTCTTCTGCTCCATCAGGAGGTTAATGCCACCCTGAGGGTCTAAGTCCACTAAAGCGCCAGTGTTGCCAGAGGTCATAATGTCGTCTCGCTGGGCCTTGTCGATCATGTTGGCGAGTTGAGTGGCGAGGGAGCCTTGCTTGATGGAGGCGCATAGAGCTTTGGCCTTCTGGAAGTCCTTCAGAGCGATGTAGCACTTCACTGCGTCTTCATACTTGCCAATACCCGCATACATCTCCGCTGCAACTTCAAACCTCCCCACTGCAGCCAGTTGCTTACTCACCATCACAGTGATTTGCTGCGCATTTTCCTTGTCATAGGTCATTGCCAGGTTAGCAGCCCGCTCCCAACACTCCTCCAACAAGTCGTAATTGCTCGTCATTTCAGGTGTTATGCTCAGATAGGCCTGGATTGCTTGGCCGTAGTCTCCTTGCTGTTCGTAGATTTTTGCTCTTTGTCGGTTTTCCTCTGCGCCTTGCGCTTGTCCTGCCATTCTCAGCACTCTGTCCATCAAATGAGGTGCGTACTCCCTAGATACACGTATAGCTTCATTGCGATTTCCACTCTTCAGGTAGGCCTCAATAGCAAGTTCCGGCTGTTTGGCTGTAACAAAGCACTGTTCCGCCTTCTGTATATCGCCTCTCTGCAGCAAGTGTTTCCCCTGTGCCACCAGAATAGTCGGCACCGACTTCTGGTCGTACTGCTTCGCTACTCGCAGAGCAGAGTGGAAGTCCATCTGGTGTTCATACATGTTCACTGCCTCTGCAGGCTTGCCGGCTAAGATGTACTGGTCTTCAGCGTCTTTCAGGCGGTTTTGGTCTTCTAGATGCATGGCGAAGTGCAGGCGCACATGTGGTAACTTGTGGCGACAGCTGGTTTCTGCGAGTTCGAAAGCTTTGTTGAAGTTCTTTTTCTCGACTTCGTAGTCCAAGGCAGCCTCCACGAGGCCCTGTTTGAGGAGCAGCTGCGAACCCTGCTCTCCGCCCCCTTCCAGCCTCGCCCAGTCCCTCACCAGCGCCTCAATGTCCTTAGGCCCGCCATAAGTCTTGACAAGACGCAAGGCATCCTCCCACTGTCCTGACTTCGAGTACTTATCAATAGCCACTTTCCACTCCCCTGCTTCAATGAAGTGCTGTTCTGCTTCCTTCGTCTTGCCCTCCGTTAAGAGCTGCTGTGCGTACTGCAGGTGTGCTTCCTTCAATAGTTCCTTTCGATGTTTCCCCATAAGCCGGAAGACGTGGTCCTGTTGGCCCAGTTTGCGGTACATGTTGATGGCCAGGTCAGGCTCATTCACAGTCAAATACATCTTTTCAGCTTCTTTTAAGTGGGAAGCAGCTTCGAGTTTCTGCGCCTGTTTGATGTACAGCAGTGTAACTTCGCTTTGCTGCATGTGCTGACAAGCGAACTTGTAGGCTGCGTCCCACCGGTTGTTACTCGTGTACATGTCGAAAGCGTCGGAAATGGCGCCTGCCTTTAGGAAGAACTTTTCAGCTTGCTCGAGTTGACGGACCTCGGCATAGTGCTTGCCGATTTGCCGGTAGTAGGGCTTGGTCACGTCTGGAGGCTGGCTGCCTAGCAACTGCACCGCTTTACTCCACTGCCTTGCATTAATCGAGGCCTCAATTGCCTTGTGCACCTGGTTCGCTTCCATAAAGTGGTTAATGCTCGCGTCCATTTGTTTCTGAGAGACCAGATAATCTCCCCACTGTTCCTCCAACTTCTGCACCATCTGAGGGGAAGTGCGTCTCGCCAGGTCCACAGCCTTGCGGAAGCCATTGCCTGCCACATAGGACTGCAGTGCCTTTTGAGTTTCTCCCAACTTCTCGAAGAACTCCCCTGCCTTCTCATGCAGGTCTGAGGTCTGGAGCACGTTTGCAATTTTCTCGAGGATTTCGCGAGATTGGGTGTAGTTGTATTTGTTTACCACTGCTGCGGCTCGAGCAGGCAGTTTGGCTTTGAGGTAGAGGTTGATAGCGGCTATGTAGTCGCCTTCTCGCTCCCGCACATCAGCCGCCTTTTCTTCCTGGTTGCTCTGCAGGAGCCACTGGAAGTAATTCGCCCTCATTTCCGTCAGCTTGTCATACCTATGTCTCTCCGCCACACTGATCAAGTCATCCCACCTATGCAGCTTTTCATACATATCAAAGACTTCCTGCAGTTCATTCTGCTCCAGCAGGATAGTTTCCGCCTTAGTGAACTGCTTCTCCAGCATAGCCAGCCTGGCTCGCACCTGCACTGACTCCAGGCCGCTTTGGCCGTGCTCTGCCTGGTGCTTTTCTGCCAGTTTCAGGATTTTGTGGACGAAGCGGGCTTTGGAAACGTCGCCGAGAGCCGCGAAGCACTGCTCCGCCACCTGCAAATTGCGCTGTTGCAGGGCGCTTTTGGCAAGTGCTTTCCAGTTCGCTTCTGACTCCGGGGAGTTTGCTACTGGTTCAAGGGTCTGAACGACCTTGTCGAACTCCCCCGATTCCATAGCAGAGCCCAACTCAATCAAAGGCTCATCCAGTGTATACGTCACAGTGTTCGCCCCTTCATTCACCACCACATCCGTCTTCCCATCCAGCCGTTCAATTTCCTCTATATCGCCCTTGATCACATACACACTCACCTTGTCCGGGTCATCAATGTTGTACCACACGTTCATATTCGTGCGGCTTTGAGCGACCAGTACATCTGACCGCGGCACCCACTGTGCATAGTTGCAGTAGTTGAGGAGGGTCGAGCGGTTCTGAGTCCTGATGTTGAAGAGGTGTAGTTGGCGGCGTTTGTCTCGGAACAGCAGTTTCGTGCTGCTGCTGTTGAGTTCGAGGAAGTCGATTTTGGAGTCGTGAGTGATGGTGGCGGTGGTCATGCCGGAGTTGAGGTCCAGGACACTGAGGGTTTGCGGGTCGAGTAGGTATGCAATGAGCTTGGTGGCCTGGGCGCCTTCCACTCCTTTTGAGTAGCTCAGTCGAGCGGATATCAGGTTCGGCTTCAGCTGTTCCGTCCGAAAGCTGCCCAGTATATCGTTCGCCCCATATTCCACTAGTGTCACCTCTCCTGCGTGGAAAATCATGCACACTCCAGGGTTTGAGAACTCGAACTTCTCCTTGCCGAAGCCACGCCATGCGACTTCGCTGATCTTCGTAGTGTCTAGGTCGCCTAGCAGCATAGTCATAGCCGTGTTCGCCACTAAATAGCGGTTCAGGTATATGTTGATTTTGGTGATTTCCGTGGCTTGTTCAGTCTTGACTCCCACCATTTGCCCAGTGCTCAGGTCCTTGACGTTCACTTGCATGGACGACACATAGGTGAATTCGTACCTGCCCTTATACTTGACTTTGCGCTGGCAGGCTTCAAACATGTCCACAGACCCACACAGCGACCCTAGGACCAGTTTCGACCCATCAGGTTTCCAGCACAGTGCAGTGACGCTATAGAGATTTTCCACGACCTTGATATCCGCCTCCATCCAGTCTCTGCGCTTTTGGTTGTATTGGAAGATGAAAAAGCGGTTGAAGTTGCCCAGAACGACAGAGTCTCCTGAGGGGTTGAAAGCAGCGATGGTGAATTCCTTCACGTTGTGGTCACTGCTGTAGTCGAAGCGGTTGTAGACACTGCTGCCTTCGTAGAAGATGACCTTCCCGTCATTGCCTGCCGCACACACAAAAGCGTCGTTCATGTCCAGAGCGTAGGGTGCAGAAGTGTGGCTTATGAGTAGTGTATGCTGTTGAGTACTGCTCACATAGCGATATATCGCCCCGTCCAAATGTCCACTAATGACCGTTTCCCCGTCCTTTGACATAGCCACCGACACCACATAAGCCTCTGTGCTGTACAAAGGATTGGCAGTGTTTTTCTTCAAGACCGCGACCTTGACTTTGCCCTCAGCCAGGCCGAACACGAAGTCGTTAGCGTGGCTGGGGTGCCAACACATGCAGGTCACTGAGGAGGACTGTTGGTATTTGTTGCAGATGGTTTTCTTTTCGCCCCATTCGGTGCCTAGCTTGTAGACGAAAACGATGTTGTCGCTCTGAGCGACTGCGATTTTGGTGGAGTCGGGGGAAAAGGCCAGAGCGCGAATGATATAGGATTTCTGTCCCTTCTCAGCAGGCTTGGTCGGGAACTTGTCCCTGCGCTCCCCCATGTCGTCGTAGAGGTGCACCACGCGGTCAGCTGTGGACACAGCGAGTTTCGACCCGTTATGGCTCCACGCCAGGGCCGAGATCTTCTGCATGCCGTCCACTGCCGGCTGCAGGTTCTTGCCATACCTCAGCTTCATTTTTTTCAAACCCAGCCATCCCCTTGGCGGTTTCTGCCCTGTTGCAATGACCACTGCTTCGGCAGAGCCTTGGTTCAACCAGGCCCTGGTCTATATTGGCCTGGCGGTCCTGGTGCCACTGGCTGGATTGGCGGCAGCCCACTATGTCTCGCAGCCTGCAAAGATGTTCAATCTCTATGCATTGCGTGGACAAGCTTCGACTGAGTTGTTCATTTGTGGGTGTGTGTGGATGGCTGTGCGACTCTGTGCCTGTCCCCAGCACTACTATTTCTGCAATGACTCGGAAGTCGAGTACTGCTACACCTTCCTTCTCGACCTCTTTGCGCCGCTTTACCTCTGTCTCGTCTTCCTTTCGAACTTCTTCAACTGTGCGAACTGGTACTTGTCATGCAGTTTCCTCATCATTCTATACAGTCTTTACAGTCTATTGCCCTCGCCTATCGTCTGCTGGTGGACGATTGTCTGGTCCATACTAACGTTCCTGCTCCAGACCTGGGCAATGTATGGGCTTGCCAAAGATCGCAGGGAGCGAGTGGGGTTGCTTCACATGAACTATGTCCTGACAGTGCATTGGATGCTGGGCTATTTCGCCTATCCCCCTGCGACTGCGCATACTTGGGGAGAAACGCAATCTTTCCTAAGAGACTGGCAGTATGCAATTCACGCCCTGGCTGCAGTGGCAATTGGAGCGCTGGTCTGGTGGCACTCCCACCCGCTTCCCAAGACGGCAACCGATGAGGACGAAACACCAATGCAGCCCCCATCTAATCTACCTTAGGATTAGCCTCTGTACTGTCGCTGGCCTCAGGTACAGCTTCCTTTGCTTCTGTGCTCTCACTTGCTTCCTGTGCAGGTCCTTCCTCAGCCTTCAGTTCCTCAGGCAGGGGCAAGGGCAGGGGCCGCACTCGCTCAGGCACTGCAATTCGCTCCAGCCAAGCAGGCACTCCTCGCTGCACTTCGCTACTTTTCATAATGATTTCCGACAAAGTGGTTATGTCTTCGTCAGAAAGGTCGTATTTGCAGGCTAATTTGCTTATCAGTTCATTGGTCAGGAGACGGTCGACGGCGAAGGTTAGCATGCTATGCGCGAATGTGCCCAGCTGGCAAAAGGCAGCGTTTCTGACTGTTTCAGCCTGGCCGCTGCCTTTTTTGAGTTCCTCCTCAATGGCTCTCTCTACCGCTTGTTCCCAGAACAGTGGCTCTTGCCAGACTGGGTGGTGCGCCACTCTCGCATGTACAAATAACTTGCTTCCCTCGGTTTCACTGTAGAAGGAGTTGGCCGCCATTATCACCACCTTCGCTGTGCTCGCGTCATTGTCTCGCTGGCTTTCGGTCAAGACCTGCAGCACTTGCTCAGTGACTTGCTCCAGAGCTGAGTGGCTTAGGACGAAGCGGCCTGCCAGACGGCGAGAAGAGACGCACTCCGCCCATATCCGTCTCCCGCCTACTTCCCTAATTGCGGCTCTAAAGCTCGCCTCTTCTTCCGAGTCGAAGCCAGCCCCAGTCCAAGCCTTTTCCACAATAGAGTCGACTTGGCCTGGGGACAGGTCGCTAGCGCTGCGGGCACTGGCATGAGGGATAGTGGAGATAGGGGAAGCCGCGCCCAGCCCTGTAAAAGCCGGGTGAGTGCCTTGATACGGCACAAACACTAGAGCGGATTCCTTGGCCGTCCCTGCATTTTGGTCGATAAAAAGACGCAAGTCGCTTTTTATGTTAACGCTTTCCATCGCCTGCGTGAAGTTTACATGCGCCATATTGTCAATATCGTACTGCAAATTCCGCAAACAGGCAGTTTCGTATACAACCAACTTCCTGAGAGAGTCCTTCATCGCTTCCAGCCTGGCCTCCTCCTGTCTCTGGTAGATTTCCATGATTTTCGCCTACTTGGTCGCTACCATCAACTCATCATAATGCTTGCGAAAGCCGTTGTAGGCCTCAATGCTGTTCTGGTACTGTCGCAGGCTTTCGTCCACTTCCTTCTTCAGCAGTACTAGCTTGCTGATGGCCTTGACTCGCCTTTCTGGCGGCATATCGCGCTGCGACTCGAGCAGAACAGTGAGGTCTTCCAGGTCTTTGCAGGCCTTCCAGTAGCGGGAATAGGCTTTGTTGTGTCGGTCTCGGAGCTGCTCTATGTCTTTGGTGAGTCGTCGGCCCTCGGTGCTGGACTTCTTGATGGACTGGACTTGCGACCGGACGAGAGTGCGCAAGGACTCGACCAAGTCACTATTGACGTTCTCAGCGAGCAGCTTCGCCTGCATCGCTTTGTTCAAACTGTCATTCTTCATCGCAGACACCGCATGCGCCAATGTGCCCTGCGTAGCTACGAAGAAGGAGTGGTTGCCTATGCGTTCCAGGCCTTTGGCGTAGGATTCTTCGTGTAAAGCTCGTTCTCGCAGCAATTGCATGAACTCCTCTACACCTTTGCGCTTCTCTGTGGCGTGGCGGTCCACCAGGTCGAATTGGTTCGTGAGTTGTGTAGCGAAACTCATTATAAAATGCAGGCCGCCAAGTCGACGTCCTCGCACAAATCGAACGAAGCGCTAATCCCTATAAAGCAACTTTGCTCAGGTCAGCGGACCTGCTTCTCTTTCCTTCCCCTGCTCTCAGTTTCCCAAGCTATCCTCGCTCTGGACATAGTGCTGGCCCTGCTCTACAGTGTGGAAGTGCTCTACCTCCTGTCTATGCGGGGAATGGCGCCCAAGGCTCATACTCAGCTGGTCCTGGGAGTAGTCAGCGACTTTGTGTCAATCGCCCTACTGCCCTTCGCAGTGCTAGGCCTTGTAGCTGTTTTCCTACGTCGCAAACGTCTGTTTTCCCTGTATCTGTACCTGAAAGGGGCAGAAAGCGGCTTTATGCTACTCTACTGGCCTGTCATTTCCCACGTCTACTGCCCTTTGAAAGGCTGGGACTGCCTGATTTCCACCTTCCTCCTCACTTGCACGCACAGGGTGTTACTCAATGTTTACTGCTTCTACTGCGTGCTGCGCACCTACCAGACCTGGAGCCTGCCCCAGCCTCTCTCTGTGCCCGAAATCAAACTCGAAGAGCTCAGTGACGACCGCTAGCTCCCTCTTATTAGTCCTTATATGGTGAAGCGGAAAAGCAAAGGACAGAAACCAGCGCCGAGCAAACTTCAAAAGGCGGATTTTACGCTGGTAAAGGAGAACGGGGCGCTGGAGGAGTACTACCAGCAGCAGTTTCACCTTGCGCCCGATGACCACAAAGCGATGTTTCAGACGCTGAAGAATCAGTTGCCCGTCACTTTCCGCATCAATGCGACTCTCCGGCTGCACCAAAGTCTCATATCGAAGCTGCAGAGTCCGGAGTTCATCCAGGGACTGAGTGAGTCGGTGCAGCTCACGGAAGTGCCGTGGTGTCCTGGACACCTCATCTGGGAACTCAGCAGCTCTAAAAGCGACCTAAAGCGCTGTCCTGCGGCCAAGTTGTTGCACGAGTTCATTCAGAAGTGCACTGATTGTTGGCTGATTTCGAGACAGGAACTGGTGTCCATGCTGCCTCCCCTGCTGCTAGATGTGTCTCCAGGGCAGTTCGTGCTGGACATGTGTGCGGCTCCAGGGTCGAAAACAGCGCAAATGGTGGAAATGCTGGCTGGCTCAGGTCTAATAATCGCCAATGACGTGGATATCAATCGAGCGTTTATGATGGTGCATCAACTGCACCGGGCCAACACAGCAAACCTACTGGTAACCAACCACCCCGCACAGCAGTTTCCTGGAGTCCTCAAGTACCAGAGAGTGCTATGTGATGTGCCTTGCTCGGGAGACGGCACTATTCGAAAGGCGCCCACGAAGTGGAAGACATGGAACATCAAAGACGCTGTAGGACTGCATCCCCTGCAGGTGCAAATCGCCACCAGAGGTTTTTCCCTGCTGGAAGAAGGCGGCCTGATGCTCTACTCCACCTGCTCCCTCAACCCTATTGAAGACGAAGCTGTGGTCAACACCCTGCTCACCAACCTCGGCAGTACCGCTTCTCTGGAAGACCTGCCCGCTATCATCAACCAAAAGTACCCAGGACTACGCTATCGCCCAGGTCTGACCCACTGGAAACTCCTAGGCAACGCACACATCCCCAGTCCCACGCCCTTCGTTGAGTACACAAATGTCAGTGACTTTCCGCAGGGAAGCAAGTTCCGGCCTTCCATGCTATGCGAAGCCCCTAACCCCGCACTGCAGAAATGCGTCCGAATCTTCCCACAGGACCAAAACTCTGGAGGCTTTTTCCTCGCTTTGTTCAGAAAATCGGGAGAAGTCCCCAAAGAAACAGAGGAAACTGAGGAAAAACCGCAAGGGAAAATCCCAGTTCCTCGCAGAAAAGTGCACAAAGGAATGACTGAGTACTTGGAGGTCGAGGAAGGCAGTGACGAGTACCAAAGCATATCTGATTACTATGGATTTAGTGAGGATTTCCCTCAGGGAAGCCTGTTTACGCCCTCTGCAGTACACAAAAAGAACATTTACCTGATTTCGTCGACTGCTAGAAAGGTGCTGGACCTGGACGAACGCAAAGCCTTGAGAGTGGTGAATATGGGTGTTAAGGCCTTCAGCGTAAACAAGGAACGGGCTTCGACTCAGGACTGCAAATACAGAATTTGCCAGGATGCTGCGCCCTTTTTACTCCAGTACCTCACTAAACGCACATATGTCTCTTCCTCGGCCTCAGACTTCGCCACTCTCCTGACTCACAAGCAAGTGAGTCTCTCAGACTTAACAGACGAGGGCCTCAAATCCGCCCTCAGTTCCGCAAACGGCTACTTCGTCCTGCACTTCCAAGCAGTGCAAATCGACGAAATCATCGTCGTCCTCAAGCACATGGACGACCGGATTATCCTCATGATACCAGACGAATTGGTACGCGGACTGAAGCTGCTCTATGACTTAGAGTAATAGGTAGAAATGGCAGAACTGCGGAAGGCTGAGGAGGAAGGCAAGGGGAATATCAAGGTGGTGTGCCGCTTTAGACCTGTTAATGACAGGGAAGCGGCACTGAATGCTGGCAGTTGCGTGGAGTTTCTGCCTGATGGAACGACGGTGGGTCTGGTATCAGGAGATAATCCAGGACTCAAATTCACTTTTGATGCAGTGTTTTCGCCCACTTCTCTCCAAAGTGACGTCTACGAGGCTGCAGCCCGGCCAACCGTCGAATCAGTGCTCGAAGGCTTCAACGGCACAGTTTTTGCATACGGCCAAACCGGGTCCGGCAAGACTTTCACCATGACCGGGCCAAGCATCGAAGACTCAGAGGCCAAAGGCGTTATCCCTCGCATGGTAGAAACAGTGTTCGGAGCCATACAAAGAGCCAGGCAGGACTTGGAGTTCACTGTGAAAGTGGGGTATGCGGAGATCTACATGGAGAAGCTGAAGGACCTGTTGGAGCCGGATAACCACAATTTGTCTATCCACGAAGACAAGACTAGAGGGGTCTATATCGCTGGACTGACTGAGGAGTACGTATCTTCCCCTGAGGAAGTCTACAATCTGATGAAGCTGGGACAGGGGAATAGGGAAGTGGGAGCCACTTTGATGAATGAAGGCAGCAGTCGCTCTCACTCTTTATTCCTTATGACCATTTCGCAATCCTGTAAAACCGACTTTTCGGCGAAAACTGGGAAATTGTACCTTGTGGATTTGGCGGGGTCGGAAAAAGTGGGCAAAACAGGGGCGGAGGGAAAGCGATTAGACGAGGCAAAGAAGATAAATAGGTCCCTTTCAACGCTTGGACTGGTTATTAACTCACTGACTGATGGGAAATCCACTCATGTGCCATACAGAGATAGCAAGTTGACGAGAGTGCTGCAGGACTCGCTGGGGGGAAATTCGAAAACTGCACTGATTATTACCTGCTCGCCTTCTAGCTATAATGAAGCGGAAACGATCAGCACTCTCCGTTTCGGTATTCGCGCTAAGAACATCCGCAATAAGCCGAAAATAAACCGCGAGCATACGGTAGCTGAGCTGAAACTGCTGCTTGCGAAGACAGAAGCAGCACTGCTGCAGCGCGACACTCTCATCTCAGTACTCCGCCAAAGACTACTAGACGCCGGAGGCACGCTGCCATCCGAGCAAGAAATCGCCAGCGCCAGGGAGGAAGTCGAAGAGGAAAGCAAGCAAGAAGTGGCTGCCGACCTGGAAGAAGTGAACACTGAATTGGAACAGTTGCGGTCCACTCTCGACTCTCTGCAACAGGACAAGGACCAACTCACCTACTCCTTAGAGACACAAGTCACTGAGAACACGAAAATCAGGAACGAAGCTGAGGAAAGCCACTTCCGACTCAGCCAGGCGAATATGCGAATAGCAGCGCTTTCTGACCAAGTAAAGGACCTGGAGACTGAACTAGGCCGCTGCATGGCGCAGAAAGCAGACCTCGAGGAAGAGGTGAGGAGACTGAGTCTGACCAGGGAAGAAGACTTGAGCAGGTCCATACCAGCTACCGAGGCTGAGAAGTGGAGAAGAGCCATAGAGGAGAAGGAGCGGGAAATCGAGGAGCTGCGGGCTGGGATGGCGCAGAGAGAGTCAGTGCTAATGACTATTGAAAGCGCGACTGGAGAAGTGTCTGTTCGCGAACTGTGCGAAGCGCAAAGAAGCCTCAGCACCAACGTCGCCTCAGGGACCATGTTGGAAGAGGAGCAGGCCCGAAATCGCCAATTGTCCGAAGACAATGAGCGACTAAGGAAGGAATTGGCAGCGGCAATGAGCGGCTCAGGGCCTGATAATGAAGCTGTGATCGCCAGTCTCACTACTGCTGCAGTGAATAAGGAAAAGCAGCTGTGGGACCAACGGCTCACCCTCACCCAGCACGACCTTGCCAACCGCGTAGAGAAGGTGATCATCCTGGAGCAGGACTTGGACAATATGAAGGAAACGAATGAAATGCTGCTGAGTACTCTGTGCAAAGGGGATAGAGGCCTGCAGCAGTATATCAGGTCGCTGGAAACTGTGAGGCGAAATTTGGAAACTCGGGGGAATCGCCTGGGGAGTGAGAGGAGGGAGTTGGTGGAAAGTCTGAAGATTGCGAAGGAAAAGATGGGTAGACTGGAGGAAAGGCTGAAGGAGGCGGAAATGAACTTTGAGGAGGCTTGGAAGAGGGTGGAAGAGTTGCTGACCAAGGAGACCAGCGAAGGCAAGCGAAAGCACAGAGGCCTGAAGAAGGTGCTGAAGGGAGGAGGGAAGGGGCAAGACTCCGGAGAGTGGTGGTGCGAAGAGAGTGAAGAAGGAGTCTAGTAGAGACCCTTATAGTCTGTTCCTAGGAGGCAAAGGTCCCGTTTCCCCCAAAACACACCCAAGTCACATATAAAACCCCTCTACGATAAGCCGCTGAACACCCATTTGCTTCCCTTTCCGCACCCTGCAAATGCAGTCCTTGTCTGTGCGAGACTGGAAAGCTCGCAGTGTCTCCGCAGCCAATGTTTGCATTTAAATGGACGAATTGTTCGACTCTGAGCCTCCGGCCCTCGACTCAGAGAGCCAGCGTCTCACAACTTCCCGCCGTCTGGAGATCCTGGCTTCTTTGCGACAAGAAAGAGAAAAGCGCAGAGCACTGGCCGGCCAGGGCCAGAAGTACATCATTGACCATACAGACTTGACTCCTGTCCAGCCTGCTCCATCTCTCCGGTCAGAAACCATTTCGAAGCTACTGGCGGAGCGTCGGGTGCCTGACAGCAATGGCCGAGGACAGCCTCAAATTGGCGCCAGTCCAGGAGCACTGATGGAGTCTCCTGTAGAGATAGGAAACGAGGCAGACGCGTGGAGCATGGACCCAGTGGAAGCGCAGGACGCAGAATCTCCCCGACAGCGCGAAGTGCCGCCCAACTACCGCCCCCTCGCAGACATCTACGAGTCCTACAAGAATATACCAGACAGCATTCCTGCGTCTTCCGCAAATCGGCCCAAATCCGCCTCAGCGCGGACCTCCTCAGCCCCTCCTCGTCGCAGCAAAACGAAGGGCGACTTGGTCAAAGAAGCGGAAGATAAGCTGAGGGCGGAGTGCACTTTTAAGCCCAAAATCACCTCAATGCCGCAGGGGAAAACCTATGGCTATGGGAATAGAACCAGTGTGGAGGATAAGTTTGATAGACTGAGTAGGCCGAAAACTGATACGATTCAGAGGAGGGAGAAGTTGAAAAGGGAAACGGAGGAAAGGATGCTGGCGGAGTGCGCGTTTAAGCCCAAAATCAACCAATCTGCGCGTGCATCGGCGGTGGATGTGTCTGAGAGACTATACCGCGAGGCTGAAAACCGCACAGCTGAGCGGGAGCAGTTGAAGCGAATGATAGATGAGGAACAGGTCAGTTTGTACGCCTTTCAGCCCCAGGTGCAAGGCTCCACCAGTGTACTTGTAGGGAAAATGGCAGAGAAGCCGCCTATTTATAAGCGAGTTAACGAGGTGCAGAGGGAAAGGCAGGAGACGCTGCAAAGACTCAGAGTGGCTTCGGAGAGGAATGACCCGGATTTGACGTTTAAGCCTGCGATTAATGTGAGGTCTGCGAAGCTGGCTGAGCAAAAGTTGATAACTTCAGGGGAAGCTCATCTCTCTATCAGTGAAAAGCTGGCCAAAGACGCCCAAGAGAAACTCACCCGGCAGCTGCAGCGGGCAGAGGAGCAGAGCGACCTAGTGCGCTACAGCTTCGAACCCCAGCTCTCCATCTCTTCCCAAGACCTGCCCAGAGGCTCCTTCCTCGAGAGACAGCGCCAACTCGCAGAGAAGCAGAAGGCCCGGAAGGAGGAAATCAGGGCCAAGTCAGGCGCTGCGGAGCAGTGCACCTTCAAGCCAGTGGTGGACAGGACGAGTAGCATCATTGTGGATGCGATGCCGGAGAGGGCGAATGAAACGGAGTCAGACCGCTTGCACCGCTTATATACAGGCGAAACTGCCTTTAAAGGCAGGGGAAAGGCCAAGGCGGAGCAGGAAATTTACCATGAAGTCACCTTCGAGCCTCAAATCAACCCGATTTCCAAGAGTCTGGGACGCTCTGCGTCGCTGTCAGAGCTTGCGTATAATGTATCTAAAGTGCAGGAGAAGAAACAGCAGGCGGAACAGCGAGTGGCGGAGAGAGAGAGGGACTGCACCTTCCAACCCCAGCTCTATCGCAGTGACCTGTTCGGACATGTGGAGAGCCAGTACGGGCAGACGAAGGACGTCATGAGGAAAATACAGGAAGAGGAACATACGAAAAAGCTAAAAGTGGACGAAATGAAGAAACTGAAGGAATTCGAAGAACTGAAAAGCTGCACTTTCCAGCCAGAAACCACCGAGCCCCGTCTCGACACCGAAGCCCCAGTAAGCGAAGTGAAGGGCCTGGACCGCTTCCTCCAGCTCAAAGACCTCGCCAGAAGGCAGGAAGAAGAGCGCAAAACCCGAGAAGAACAGGTGTTCAAACTGAACCCCAGAGGACATACAGCCGAGCTTCCCTACACCATTCCACAGCCCTTCAACTTGCACCCCAGTGCGAAGCAGCAGAAGCTGGAGAGGGCGCAGAGGGAGGCGCTGGGCAGGGAAAAGGCGCAGTGCACGTTTCAGCCGCAGACGATGGAGCTGCGGAACCGGCAAATGATTCAGAAACTACTAGCTAATGAAGCGCAGTAATAGCTGACATATGCTCAGACTACCTCTACAAGCTGCCAAGTCAACTTGCACTTTGGTGAGTGCTGGCCTTTTTCACTGAGCAGCAGAGAGCCGGTAGCTCCCATCACTTCTCTCTCGCGAGGCTCCAATACAACTCCTGCATTTCAGTACTGCTCTTAAGGCAGGCTTCGTTGAAGCTCTTGGGCTTGGAGTTGAAATAGGAAATTAGTGAAAGGACGGTTTTAGTACGTTCTCTAGTTCAGTGCAAATCTGGCTCTGCGGGAGATTGCGACTTACAGTAGAATCCGCTAACTTCTTTGCACAGAGGGAAGTTGCTGCTTCGATTAAGCCTAAATGAATGCTTTATAGCTCTATAGACGGATTTCGAGGCTTTCCTCCTTCTTCGAAGTTGCAAAGTTACAGCCTATCGGCAATATTTAGCACCAACCAGTCCATTTAGCATATCAACCGAGTTGTTTCTGCTAAGAAATCCCCACTTAGGAGTGTTTCAATTGGCTGAATAAACCCGACCCGCCTGCTAATTCACACATTTACTCCTAAAGTGCACATAACCTGTTAGCCTCTTTAGGCTCTGAGGCTCCAATATGCCGGATGAATTGTAAATGTACGTGAAAGGTGCCTATTTCCGCACAGTTGCATGCTTATTTCCTATCTGTTACTAAGGTCTGAGCTCCAGGCGTTCATACACCTCGTCCCGCTCCTCATTCTGGTTGTCATCTGGCAGTTTGCCACAGCACAGGCACCTCTTCAGTCTTGCGTAGGTCAGGTATATGATTTCCCCCACCACCGGAATGCACAGGAACGCAAAGCCGAGGATGTAGAAGTACTCTATTGTCGTTTCACTGAACTGGGTGTCCATACTGCATAGCACTTACTACTCAACGACCCCTCCCAAGATGATATTGCAGCCCGCAAATATCGTAAGGAAAACCGTCTTTTTCCAGTTAAATTCATCCTGCAAACTACTGCCTTTCTCATCTTTCCCCCTCGTGCCCCAACTCACATCATCCGTCTTGCACACTGCAAAGACCATCAAAATGTTGATATAAGTGGGCATCAGCAGTGAGTAGTATATGGCGAAAATGACCATTGTGAAGAAGTTCTCCCAGTAACACACAATCGCTATCGCCATCACACAGATCAGAGCCAGAGATTGATAGGTCGCCCAGGTGTAGAGGTTGAGTTCCTGCTCGATGACTAGGAAGAACAGGCCAATTACGATGAACAGCCCTACGCAGCCGAATAGAATGCTGAGGATCTTCCAAAAGACTTTGACGTTGTCAGGGGCTGTGGCTAGTGCGGTGAGGATGTTGAGAGCCATGATGAAGATGTAGCAGTACAGCATGATCCCGCAGGCGCTAGTAATGGTGCTGGAGGCGTCTATGGAGGCGTTGGAAGTGTCCGCTTTGCTTGCGACTAGGAGCCGGCAGCCTTCTCCTATTGATCGGCCGGTTTCTGGGTCGAAGTAGCAGTTTCGCATGGGTGTGCTTGTGGTGGTGGAGTTCGTTTGCCAATGCAACTGATCAGAGGTGCCTGTCAAGACAAGCTCCTCAACTCCAGGACAGAAGACTCTGCGCACCACCATGGAGTACCCGATATAGAAGATCCCCACTGAAAACCACGTCAGCAGCATCATGCCGATCATATAGAGAGTCTGCATGAGGAAGCCGAACTTCTGAATATAGGTGTGGTAGGACTGGAAGCAGATGGCGTTCATCAGGTTGCAGTTCTTTAGTACCTTGATGAGGGCGAACCAGGACCCGTTGATCCACCTGCGTCGCTGCTTGATGAGACTGACGAGCTCGCTAACGCCCTCGGTGAGTGCCTTGGCCTGCTTCACAAAGCGCAAGTTGTAGTAGTTGTTAGTCCCCACTTTCACTATTTCCTCCGACATAATGCGGTCCTCCGCAAGGAAGTAGATGTTCGTGAGCGTCCAGTCCAGCTTCGTAGGCTCGATAAAGGGCAGCAAGTAGGCCTGGAGGACCTTGTAGTTGTCATCCTTCATAGCTTGCCAGCGGTACGCGGAAAAGGCTCCGGGCAGCACAGGGATAAACCCCATCAAGCTTTCGAAGGACTTGTAGATGATGTGTCCGATCTTGTACTCGAACCATTGTGCGCCCACTAGCGGGTCGTACCAAGCAGCGTCCTTTACTATGATTTCCCCGCAGCAGCCGCCTGTATGCGGGTTCCTAGCGAAGTGTTCCTGCAGCGCAATCAAGCTTTTCTTCTTCGGCTCAGTCCCCATATCAATCAAAAACACGTAATTGGGGTCAAAGTGCATACAAAACCCATAAAACAGCCACAAGTGCGAATGCAGCTTCTTCTTATTTTCCGCCTTCACCATAAACAGCACGTCCAAAGCGGGACTTTCCTGCGAATTGTCAGTCGTTGCGAACATGTCGGAACTGCCCAAAGACAATCTACTCTCAAAGGCAAAGGCCAGGTCCATGTCCTCCACCTCAATAGGGTATTCATTGTGAGTAGTATGCGTGGCATTGCCGAACATCTTATTGTGATAGCTCTTTTGGGTGTCCAGGTCGGTTTGATACTTGTTCTTCCAGGTCTTTTTGAGGGCTTCGTAGGCTGCGAGAGCCTTTACGACGGCGGGCTTGCTGTACAGCTTGTACCGGTGCTCCAGCACTTCGAGCAGGGGCTGGTTCTTGTGTAGTTCCTGGTACCCGTCCACTAGCACGACCACCAGTGTCCTGCCGAAGGGCTTATTCTTATCCGCTGCGAACTTCACATTCCTCCAAATGCCTCTCAGTGTATACAGAAACTCCTCCTGTCCTTCGTTATACATAGTGACGCCCATCACGTTCTTGTAGTACCCTGGCTTGTGCCGCAGGGTTTCCAGCACGAAATCCCGCTGCGGGTAGAAGGGAGTGAGTGTGGGCCGCTCTTCCGGAGAGACATTGAAAAGCAGGTACTTGGTGAATTCTTCCCAAGAAGGAGTGCGGATGAGGCGGATGATGTCTCGGTTGATAGCCAGCATTTGATACCGAAGTCCTTGGCCTGGCGGCCCTGTGATCGTGAGTTCATGGAAGCCCGGAAGCGACTCAGGCTGCATAGCTCCGTTGGCCGGCTCCATGTCTTTTAGTTCTTTCTACATCTATGCGAGCACTAGAGCGGCTACAGTGCTGCGGTCTGAAAGGGAGCCGCAGACCCTTCCGCAACTTGGAAATACAGGGGAGGAAAGGCGACTTTCCTGCTGAGAGTGGGGAAATTCAGAGAAATCCGGGACAACGAAAATACGAAGGAAGTGAATTCCTCACTGCTCGGAATAGATAACGGGAAAAGCCATCTGATTCGTTATTGCTTCGAAAGTGTTCGAACTCTGGTGAGAGTTAGGACTGATTTCCTAAATTAAGGGCCTAAATCTCTGAGCAAAGGCGTCATCAGCTCACTGAGAACCGTCTTTCTTCGACTATAAAGCAGATAGCCGGCCACAGCCAACCCACTGAGAATTCCCCCGATCAGAACTAGACTACTTCCCTCGGCTTCCGATGTCATTGTCATTATTTGCTCGTATGGGTAATTCACAGAGCGAGCCAGGCCAATCCTAGAGTTCTCCGCGTCGAACAGAGTGTAGTACGCCTGCATGAAGGGTATTCCCAATACGTACATACTCGATTCTTTAACAAATGCCTGCATTCGCCACCATACCAATGTCTGATGTAGAACTTGGGACTGAGACTGAAATCATGGCCGTTGAGCTGGAAAACGAGGTCAGGCAGGCTGGAATCTTCGCTGTTTGAGCAGTTGAACCGAACTTCGGAGAAGTAGGAGCCGCACTTGACTAGATTGCAGATTGCGGTGCGAAACTCTATGTAAGCCAATATGCCAATATCGTAGGAATTAGGATCGAAGACTGCTGTACTCAAATAGTCTACTGTTGTTTTTCCGATTGTGAAGTTAGTTACTGGAACGACCCGCTGCCCACTAGATGAATCTACAGGAAGATATGAGAAATACGTCACTGCATAGGTGGTCAAGTCCCAGGACCCAAAGGAAATCGAACCCATTGGTGCCGCATATTCAGTCTCCCTAGAGAGAAAAAGGTAAATACCTTGCGGTCAATAACTCCTTGTTTTTTTAGACGGTCCAACAGTGTATCGAGCCCATTAGATAGTTAGTTGCGTCTGTGACTAATAGAAACGGCTGTTCTCTCACTTTGTCCTCGTCATAGCCCAAACCCACAACATCGTAACTCAAATTGGCAGGTCCTCCCTTCAAATAAAAGGTAGTGTTAGTACTTTCAAAAGTGATAGACTTGGAACTACGAAAAGTCTTAACATCGGAGGTGATTTGACCTCTTTTACTGGAAACGTCAAATAGGAAAGTCCAAGCTGATATAGTGGAAAAGCCGACTTTCAAGGCTTGGGGTAGGGTGCCGAAGTAGAGAATGCCGAAGTAACTTAGCTGCTTAGCAATACAGCAGCATAATTGTCGATAAGGTTGAGTGAAGTGCGGTTGGTCTGAATTCGGGCTGACGGAATGAGGGCATTGCTGCGCTGTAGTGGGATTACGAAGGCTGCCGCAGTCAATAGTCGCACTAAAAAAGGAAGCACAGCCATGTTACAGCGTAATATCCGTTGACTTGCATGGGAATGGGCAATACCTGTCTAAGGCTAGCATTTGAAGAAAAAAAACACATTTTTTTATATGTTTATCTGTGTCTGTACGTTGGTAGACATAGGGAGTACTAGTCCCAGTGGCCAACTACCATAAGACAGCCATGCTGCTCAGGTACTAATAGCGATGATGCACACGGCTATTACTGCATATCACGAATGATCAATAAGCTAAGGGGAAGAGAAACACTTCTTCTTCCCTCAAATTCACCCCGCCCAAGGATAATAATTCAGGCCGTTTCGCCGGTATTCGAAGGTTTCTCTAGCCATATCCCTCGATTTTGCTCTATATTAGTTGCTAGGCACTATTTCCGAGCAAAGGTCTAGTCAGTTCGCTCTGAACTGTCTTTCTGCGGCGATATGCCCCCCACAAAATCAAAGCGCACGCCACCACACTTGCCGCCAGCACTACAGTCGAGCCTTCATCTTGCTCCTCAGTAGCAGCAGCCGCGTAGGTCGGCAGGTAGGGGTAATTCACTGACCGAGCCAAGCCAATTCTATTGGTTTCCGCATCAAAGAGCGTGTAGTACGCTTGCATGAAGGGAATTCCCAGATCGTACTGCCCATAATAAGATTCCTGAACATTCATTTGGCAAGGGTCGCCCCACCCCCAATTCTTGACATAGAATTTGGTACTGAGGCTGAATTCCACGCCATTGAGCTCGAAGACGAGGTCTGGGAGAAGCTCGATTTCATTGTTATCGCATTCGAACTCGATGCTGTAACTACTAGTGTCACAGGTCACGAGACTGCAGATGGTTCGACGAAATGAACGATAAGCGTAAGACGGTAAGTAAATATCGTAGTCATTTGGGTCTAAAGAAGCTGAGCCGATGGAATACACAGGTGTGGAGCCCACTCTGAAGCCGGTAATTGGGACCGTCCAGTCTCCTAGTTCCGAATCCACAGGTAAGTAGGTAAAGTCCGTCAGTGCGTACGCAGCCAAGTCCCAAGACCCAAAGGAAACCGACGGCATGGGAGCCATAAAATCATCCTCTTGCGACAGAAAGAAAGCAAAGACCTTCCGATCAATAACATTCTGACTCTTGAGATTGTCCAACATTGTTTCATGTCCATCAGACAGACTGGAAGCAGCAAGGCCCTGTCTAGTGCTTACCACCACTCCGTCTCCGTTAAAACTCCAATAGTCCCTATCCTCTGTAATTAGGAGGATTGTCTGTCTGAGCACTCGTCCTTCAGCGTAGCCCAAACTAGCCGAGTCGTAGGCCAAAGCCACAGCTCCGTCACCGTCTAATTCGTAGACTTCGTCGGTGCTTTCAAAAGTCGAGGACTTAGTACTGTGGAAGGACCTGGCTTCGTTGTAATCGTCCCTCACACAGGAAGCGTCAAACAGGAACACCCAACCAGATCTCGTTTCGAAATTGACTTTCAGGGCTTGGGGCGGAGTTCCGAAGTAGAGCACGGCGTAGAACTCCATCTGCATAGATGTACATCGTAATGGCTCTCTAGAGGGCTGTGGAAGGTGCTGTTGGCGTGCTGGGCAGACAGTTTCTGCGACTTACTGCCTCGTTGGAGCGGAATTTCGAAGGCGGCTGTGGTCAACAGTCCCACTAGAAGAGGCCACATACCCATATTACTAGTGGTGCAGCTTTCACGAGGTTCGTGCATTTCGATATTGCTAAGGGACAAAGCAGCCTTTGTGACTAAGAGCAACAAAGAGACATATCATCGAGTCTAATTGAAAGTATAAGGCGTATTATCGATTTAGCAAGAAAAACTCACTCTAGGTTGTTGAAAAGCTATAGTTACAATAGCAATGGGTCTAACTACTCTCTATATCCAAGAGTGGGTATCATTATAGGTGATAGGGAGAGTTTGTAGCTCTCCTCACCAATATCAGCGGTAGAGGCTCCTTCTTATTACAGCCTCTTCCTACTATAGAGTCACTGTAATGCGTCTCTGGGAGTGGCTTCAGAGGTGTGGTCTAGGCCATTTCAATGCCCGCAATAGGACTTCCACATTTCAAAGAAGGCCTAGCTGGGAGGCTGGTGGGATTAATGATAGCTCTAGTGATTTCGAATGTCAATGTTGGACACTCCCATCACTTCTTATTCAAATCTGGCCTATTTCATGCCTTCTCTTCCCTCCGTTTTGCCGAAACTTCTTCGCTTGAGTCTAATGTGGCTTTATTACATCCGCAAGGAAGTCCCTTTTCGGCTATACCCCTGGAAGTGTTTGTTTGCTCCTCCCACCTGTCACATTGCTTCTCATCTCTAACTTTTAATTGTCCAAAGGCTTTTCACTAGTAGACTGTAGAGACAATCTTAGGCGCTACTATCATTTAGTAGTAAACCTCTGTAGTGTCGACTGCGGGATTGACTGAATAGCTATATAAAGCTCCCATAGTGAACATTGAAACGAAGATTTTCCCTTCCCAAACCAGCGTATTAACATTCGCCCAGCTATATAGCTCTTACGGAATCAGTTGCCTGCCAACATCAAAATTGCTCAGTTCCTCCCCAGTTCTCCACTTCGACCGATATTGCCGATTTTCCAATACCAAGTCCTCCTGCACCCAAGTCGCTATGCACCACGAGCTAGTCAGCAGCGTGAACGGCAGTTCTGTATATGTCTCTTCGTCTATGTGAAATACGTGACTGAGTGATACATTGCCGCCACATAGGTAAATGCTGCGCTTTTGGACACAGGGTGTAAAGGCACTACGCTGTAAGGGCAAGGGTGGAAGCCAGGTCCAGACTTTCTGACGAAGAGAGCACTTTTCTGCGGTTTGGCAGTGCGAAAAATCGCCTCCAAAGAGGAAAACCTGCTTCTGGATGATAGCACTGCCATGGTATCGCCGACTATCGAGCATATTCGGGTAGTCCTGTGTTTGATCTCGCTTGAAGTCGTATAGAAATGCACTGTTGCGAGTATCTTGTCCGCCTGTGAAGAAGACCTGGTGGTTTCTGACCATCACAGCTGAGCAAGTGGAAGAGACTTTCACAGTGCGGCTTAGTACAGATTCGTGCTTTCTGCAGTCAAACAGTTTCAACTCATCCGTGGTCACAATGACCAAGTTGTGTATTGACTGGTTGGCCAGTTCCTTGTAGGCCAGTTTGGGCGTAGAAGCACAAAGAACTATGTCAGGCTCTGTGATGTCTGAGGACTCACATTGAGAGTGCCACACTTCAGAGGAGTCAGAGAGACGGAGCCACTGTCGAGACACACAGCTGGTGTTTCTCAGGAGGTCCTGGACTTCCAGCCACTTCAGCACCTCCAGCACACACCTATTCAGCTCCATTATACAGACTCTATACGTACTTCTCTATTACCACTATCTGCAGTTTCTCTCCTAAGAAGTCCCATACTGCTCTCTCTGAATAGGACTATATCCTGCCGCCTACTCCTAACTCCCTTATCCACTCACTTGGTCAGTTGATAGCAGTAGTCCTTCCATCAAGTGAGATAGTAGCTACCAATGGCGGCCTGGTAGGCAGCTGCAGATAACGATAGCAGGCGCTAATTTGAAAAATGGACCTGAAGGAACTGATGGAGAAGCTGCAAACTGTACAGCTGGGCAGCAGTCTGCCTGTGTCTGCCTTCCTCACTGCCCTGCACTCTCTCCAGATCCCATCCACTCTCCCACTCATCGAAGACCTCCTAAACCTCAGTTCTTCCTACCAAGCCAAAGCGCAGTCTCTGCAAGTCTTCCCAGCCCTCTTCCAAGAAGCCCTTTCCCAGCGTCTTTTCCCTACCCGAAACTCCTCTTCCGAGGCGGATTTCTGGGAAGTTGTCCTTCCCGGAATGCGAAGAGTCGATAAGGCCAATTTCGAAGTGGAGTTTTCTCAGCACTTTAAGGGCATTTACAGTGAGAGGGAAATAAGACGGATATTGGGACTGTTTGAGGGTATGGACGTAGTCACATTTGAGTACTTTTCGCTGTTTGTGAGGACTACTCAAGGAGGCTGTGTGGGGAAAAGGGTGAATGAGGTGAAGATACAGTACTCGAAACTGCTATTTGGGACTGTAGAGAGAGGGGTTCAGGGCGCTATTGGCAGAGAAGTGCTCAAAGCTCTGAGGAAAAGGGGAAAAGGACCCGGGCCAAAGCCTATTTTCGTGCGGAAATCCTCCAAACAATGGAATTTAGCCGCCTTCCCTTCCTTTTCCGCTATGGAAGAAACCTCCAAACTGCACATTTCCAGTTCCGACTCCATGCGGACCGAAAAACTCCGCAATTCCTCTGAATCCGCCCTCATGCAAGTCACAGGAAAGCGGCTTCTGAGAGACATTATCAGACTTTTCGTGCAGAAAAGGACTGATTTGAGTGGATTTGCCTTAGAAAGGATAAAGAAGTGGAGCGGAAGTGCGGCTGCAGGCCGGCAAATGAGGGCCAAACGCCTGCGAAGTCTCTATTTCCGCTATACTAAAGCGACTTTACTGAGAACTCTATACAACTGGAAGGTGAAGGCTGGGCACATCTGGACAAGTATGCGAATAAACGAGGAAGTGGACAGTCCGTCTCTGTGCTTTTCAGGGGAAATCAGTTGGGAACGGCAGCGAGAGGACGGCAGTGGGCAGAAAACAGCGGTTTTGCAGCTGAATGGAGTCCTCAAGCCTCATATCACCTTGCGACTTTACTACAGTTTCCGCCTGCTAGCGGCCCAGTCCCAGCCTCGTTTCTTGCTGTTGAAGCGGCTTTTTACCCGGAACTCCCTGCAGTCACAGTCCTTTTCCCTCTGGAAGTCCCTCACTCTCGCCCACCAACTCCTGTCCTCCACCCAACTCCGCATTTCCACACTCACAGCGCAGCTGTCCTGCCTCACAGAACAGCGACTTGTGGCCTTACTGAGTAGACTGTATGAAAGGAACAGAGATAGGAGGCTGGGCAGGGCGTGGAGACTCTGGCAACAGTTGGCTGCAGTGGAGAAAGTGAGGAGGAGAGTGAGAGAAGGCTGGAAAATGAGGGAGGAACTGGCAAAGGTGTCTACGAGGGGGAAGGGAGTGGGTAGGAAGAGAGACCAGTCGCCTACAGGCAGTGCTGGGAAAAGGAAGGAGGGAAAGAAGAAGGGGAAAAGGTTCGAAATTGACGACCTGCAAGACTCCATCAAGCGAGTGCGGATTTCCCACGGCTTCCACAAGCTCAAAGCCCTGTGCCAGCGCTTCCACCGCCCTCTAAGTCTGCAGCAGTCCTTCCACCACTGGAACAGCCTCTCTCCAGTCCTGCCCGTGACTGTCTTGTCCCCGCCCCGCGTAGTGGTGAGCGGCTTCAAGGCCCCTGCTGCAGGGTGTGCTGGGAAGCGACTCACTCAGACGGAACTGAGGAAGGCCATTTTGGCTCTGAGAAGTAAATAGTATGGATCCGTTCTTTCTTGCAGCGAGTAAACTACGGCGCAAGCACTACGACGAGTGCATAGCTGTGTGTGACGAACTGCTCTCGAAGAACCCATACGACCAAGCAGCCTGGTTCCTGAAGTGCAGAGCCTTCACACTGAAGGCCTATATTGACGACTTGGAAATCGATGAGGAGGGTATGGCGGATATGCTGCTGGATGAGAACGCTACGGCCACTGTGCCGAGGCCTGGCACTTCCATCCAGCGCCCACTCACAGGGTCTTCAGGTCCGTCCCTAGCCATGCGTCCCATGACTCGCGGCGGGCGGCCCATCACAGGCTTCGCTCGACCTGGCTCCTCCCGCCCTGCCACCGGCTCCAACTCCATCGAAGCTGCACTGCGCGCCCAAACTGGCAAGCCCGGCACCTCCCGGCCCGTCACTTCCTCAGGCCGCTACCTGCGTCTTGGCACTGCCTCGCTGCTTGCACAAGGCAGCAACTTCATCGACGCGGAGAAACTCGATATGAAGCGCATGGCACAGAAGCCGGGGGTAGCGAAGGCTCTGTGTGACTACTTGATTTACTGTGACCATAACCCGAAGAAGGCGTTGGAACTGTGTGCGGAGGCGACAGTGCTGACTGAGTATAATGACTGGTGGTGGAAAGCCAGGCTGGGGAAGTGCTACTTCCAGCTGGGACTCTTTCGGGAGGCGGAGAAGCAGTTCAAGAGCAGCCTAAAACAGCAAGACATGGTCCCCACCCACATCGAGTTGTCCCGAGTCTACACCAAAATCGACCAACCCACTCTCGCCATCTCCGCACTCAAAGAAGCCCTCGGCACCCACGTGGGCAGCGAGCAGCTGATTCTGGGCACCGCCCGTGTCTACGACCTGATCAATGACTCCGTCGAAAGTGCAAAGCTGTACAAAGAACTGCTGCAGGTCAACCCCTGCAATGTGGAGAGTATTGCGAGCTTAGCTGCGTACAACTTTTATGTGGATCAGCCAGAGGTGAGTTTGCGGTTCTATCGGAGACTACTGCAATTGGGAGTGACTTCCTCAGAGATCTGGAACAACCTAGGGCTGGCTTGCTTCTACGCTGGGCAGTACGACCTCACACTCAAGTGCTTGGAACGTGCTCTGGACCTGGACGATAGTAACGCGGACATTTGGTACAACTTAGCTCAAATTGCAGTGGGTATGGGAGATGTGACTTTGGCGGGACATGCACTGAAAGTCGCAATTAACGTGGACGCTACACACGCAGAGTCATACTGCAACTTGGGCGTGCTGGAGCTGAGGAAGGGCAATGTAGAGCAGGCGCGGAACTACTACTACACTGCCATTAAGCTGGCGGACTACCTCTATGAGCCGCTTTACAACGCTGCGCTTCTTGCATACCGCACGGGTGACTTCCAAGAATCGTTTCTACTGGTCAACAAAGCGTTGAAGATATTCCCTGACCATGCGGACTCGAAAGAGCTGGTGGTGCTGCTGGACCAGCACCTCCGCGCCTTTTAGTAAGCTAACTAAGTAGTAGGATATGGCTGGAGCGGGACTGCTTGCAGTGCAGCCGGGCGACAGGGCTGTGTTTTGGCCTGAGGAAATGACTAGAGGCGTGAGGAGCGAAGTGGTGGTTACCAATGTTAGTGGAGTGGAAGTGGACTATAAGATAAGGACCACGGCCCCGGATTTCTACTCTATTCAGCCTTCCAAAGGGCGAATTCAGCCCTCTGCCGCAGTCACTGTCCTTATCATTGGCAGCGGAATTGAAGCGGTGAGACCTACTGACCGCTTCCAAATCGTTGCAAGCGCACTTTCCTCGCCCAACCCGATTTCCCAAACTGTGAATTTAGGGTGCAAAATGCTGCCCTCAGCGGAGTACCTGACTATGAAATCAGTAGCGAGTAGGGATATATTCGAGAGTGTAGGGGGTCGAGAGACGATGGAGGAAAGGAGACTAGTGCGGGAACTGCGGGCGGAGTGTGAGGAGCGGGAAAGGGAAGTGGAGGAGTTGAAGCGTAAAGTCAGGGTCTTGGAAGCCGGAGTGCTTTCCCACCGTCTCCCCGCTCCCTCCAAATCCCCTCCCTCCGGCTTCTCCAACTTCTCCCTCCTGCTGTGCTTTGCCCTGGGCACCCTCTTCAGTCTGCTGCTTCCCGCTGCCTAACTACCACTGCACTTGGTTTCTAATAGTTAGCCCTGTACATGTTTTTCCTTTAACTCGCCCTTTGTATCTATTTTAGCCTCGTAGATATTGTATAAACTGGCGATTTGAGCAGTATTTCCCTTCAAATCTCTGATAAAGTCTGCTCTCTAGCGAACTATTTAGTGAAAAAGAGCGGTTCGGGCTCATCTGCGTACACCTTTGATTCAGGTCTTCTGGTTGGTATTGTGGTGGGCTTGGCTTCTGGCACGCTATCTCCAGGCTCCACACTCCTCAGTCCCTTCACAATTCCATACAGCAGCGGCACACTTCTCGCCTTATAGTCCTCCACAACCTGCAGTTCCCTCGCCAAAAAGGCCCTATCGAAGGGCGGACTCTGCGGCTGTCCACTTTCCGGCAGAAACACTGAGAGAGTGTGTTGGTATCCGTTGAACAGCAGGTAGTCTCGGATCAGTTCATTGATGAGGAGGTTTTCGTCGCTGAGGTGTGGCTTGGGGACTTCGGAGTCGTCTAGAGCTGCGAAGATTTCAGAGCGGATTTTGGCTTTTAGTTGGTTCAGGACGCCGCGAGACTCCAAGGTTTCGCGGAGGGCGGATTTCAGTTCGTCCAGAGTGGCCATTTGATTATGAGAAGCCGCGGACTAGTCTACATGGGCGGAAGCCGAGGTTTGGTCATTTTCTGCCTCACAGCCCTGACGAACTGTATATAGCTTTCAAAGCCGCCAGTGTGCACAGAGCCCAGGTCCGGAGACCCACTAGTGCGTCTGAGCGAGTTCAGCACCTGCGTGTACTTGCGCGAAGATATCAACTTGCGGTCTTCATTCAAAGTTTCTCTGAGCTGTTGCTGTCGCTTGAGAATTATTGGCTTCAAATTGCGGCGGTAGGGATGCAGCGGTCCTTGGGGCGCTACGAACTTCATCATCACTCCTTCCAGGGGGTCTTTGAAGTGGTAGCTGGAGGTGACGTGTGTGAAGGACTTTTCTTGCTCCCCTCTGCGTGCTTCTCTTCGTTCCTCGACCTCCCTGGTTATTTCCCTGTGCAAATTGGCGGTTTCCTCTGCTTCTATTTCGTCTTCCTCAGGTTCGGACTCTGACCCTGAGGAAGGAGGCTGAGGGGAGTCAGGGTCTGGCAAAGGGTCAGGGTCTTGGGTAGGAACTGGCCCAGCAGAGGTAGAGGTCCGCTTGGGATGGTCACGCCTAATACGTGCGGAAACGAGGTTTGCGAGGCTGTAGAGACCTTCTTGTGTGCTGGTGTCCCGAAGTGGTCTTTTCATCATTACCTGTATCAAGCCGTAGATGGCTTCTCCCAACTTCCAACCGACCTCGCGGAGCACTATGGCTCCGAACTCGACTTTTCGCTCTGCACAGACACACCCATTAAAAGACGCTTCCAGTGTGAAGCTATGCACCAATCCCCTTTCCTGACACATCACCGTCCTCGCAGCCTTGTCATGAGAGTGACTATTGAAGAAGTAGCACAGGGAGTAGTTGAAGTTGGGAGTCAATTTGGAAAGCAGCAAAGGCAGAAAGCGACTCGGCCAATAGCGTTCGTCTTTACGGGCAAAGCTATTTCCATACATAAAGGTGAAGTCCTTCTTCGAATGTCCATGCAAGTCCACAAAACAGACAGCGTCCCTCATCATTTCCTTCGCTGTGTATATGATTGGGTGCAGAATGGGACTCGGCCGGTCCCATTTCCGGTTCAGATCCACTCCTTCGAGGCCGGTTCGAGTGTTGCCCAGGACTACTCCGTCGGGGTTGAGCATTGGGATGATGTAGAAAATGCAGCTTCTGCGGAGACTAACGGCTTCTTCGGTGTTCGAGGTTATGAACTTGATGAAGCCTTCAGCCATAAATGAGCCCACAGTCTCCCCAGGGTGTACGCGGGCAGATATGCACACCAGCTTTTTACTAGAGGAAAGTCCAGTGCTGTCCGTTATAATAAGATAGGCACAGCGCAGGCCTCCACTGGTTTCCCCCAGGGTCTTTTCCTCGTAGTAGATATCTGTGCAAGTCTTCATCCCTCCCCCCACATCTTTCAAAAACCGTCCCAGTCTCGTATAGGTGTACGGCTCCGCATATGCAAAATAAACCGTATCATGTTCGAACTGAAACGTATAATTGAACCCCAAACTGTAGTAATTCCCCTTCGTCCCCTTCATTACAGCACTCTTCAAATAGCGCACTTCATGTCCTCCGCGAGTCCAAGCAATCCCTAATCGCTTCTGCCGGACGAGGGAAAGGGTCATAGGCTTCATCCCCCTGCCGAAAGGACTTCCGTTTTTGGACATATTGAGAAGCAGCAGGGAAACGGAGGTGTCCTTCTTTGCGTTACGGATAGAGAAGTAGAACCACTGGGTGTAGCCTTTAGTATTGGAGTCACAGGTCAGAAATAGTAGAAATTCGCCTTCCTTGGTCTTTATTACTCGGTCTAAGTTGCCGCTTTCGAACTCGGCATCGAAGGAAAAGCCGTGGGAACTGAGGGCGTCGTTGCGCTCCTGGGCGCGCTGTATGACCCGGGACTTGTGCACAGGACAGGACACGGAAGAGACAGCTTCCCCGTGCAAGTAATGTGGCAAATTCGGGTCCAGCAGCGTAGAAGCCCAGTTTTGTAGGGTCAAAGGCCGCGGGCGCTGAAACACCAGCGTGTATTTCCCATATATCTCCTCAGGCTGGAAAAGCTCATTGACGTTATCGTTGTACACTATGGGGACTTGGCTCTGGGCAGGGCCGAGACTTTCCTTGAGACGCAGGTAGTCCTCGGAAGTGCTTTTGCACAGACAGAATTGGGAAAGGGGAGGGAGGGGCTTGGAGTCGGTGCGACTGGAGGCGTTGAGACAGGCGAATTGGTCCTGGGAACTGCGGACTGGGAAGTGGATGCTGCGAGTGTCCCTAGCAGTGAAAGCGTCTTTCTGGGCCTTTTTGCCCCTATAAGTGGAGCAGTGGTCTCTAGGCAGACTCGCTGCATTGGGTCGATAGCCTCGAATTTTCTCACCAAACTCCTCCCCCTCAGTCCCAGTCTCCATCAGCGGTAGTGGCGGCGGAATATGCTTGTATATGTCAATCCTCTCCGTCTCTTCCATATACTAACGTCCATAGCAATTAGCTTAAAACAAGTGACAGTCTCCGCAGCACTTCCGTCCCTCGGTGAGGACGACCTTCGCTCTGTGCTTGCCCAGGGCTTTCCTGAGACTGCGGGAAGTGTTGGTTTGGCGCAGGTCGATTTGGGTGAGGGCGGGCAGACGCTCTAGGATGGAAAGGAGCACTGGGGCGGAGAGGTTGGTAATGAGGTTGTTACTGAGAAGTAGGACTTGTAGACGAGGGAAGTGGATTAGATCGGCGCCTATCCTTCCCAGGTCTTGGTCTCCCAGTCCACACTCTCGCAAATCCAGCCTTTCCATACCCACAAATATACTCAAAAACGCTCCCAATCGACTCCCTTCTCCGCCCTTTCCCAACGGACACCTCCTCAGCGACAGCCTTTTGATCTCCCGCTGCTCCACTCCTGCAGGCACTACCGTGTTCCTCCCTATTGTGAGCGTGTTTCCATACAAATCCAAGTCTGTCGCGAATGGATACACTTCCACCAGTCGTACGACCTTCCATACATCTGCATCCTCCAGACCCAGTCCACTCAGGTCCAGCAAAGGGTACTCCTCAGGCGTACTCGTCGCCATTGATACTATGTGTAGAGCTGGGTTGAGAGCTAGCAACTCCTTGCGGGCTTGTGAACTGCTGGCCACTTGCTTGATGTTGTACACAGAGTGGGGAGAGGGGCAGAGGAGTCGAGAGCTGGACTGAGCTGACAACTGCGAGTGCGGGTCTCGACGGTCAGTGTTGATGTCACTGTCGAAAGTGACTTCAGCGTGCCAATCCTGCACTTTTTGCACCATTTTTGAGGCTAAAGGCTCGATGGAGTCCACAGAAGACATTCGCGTGTGGGTGGAACAGCGACGTCCCTTGCGTTCTCTGCTGAGCTTGATCTCAGTTTCCCCCACAGGACTGTGTGTTTCTGTCCCCTTTCGCTCGGCTAAGGACACTCTGTGCTGAGCCGCCTGCACAGTGGGGTCGAACGAGTTCTCCAGCACTGCAGTAACAGCGTCCGATTCCACTCTCCTGCCCACGCCCGCATTGCTGTTCTGTCTGGAAGCCACTAGTCGGGACAGGATGGACCGAGCCTTCCCAGAGCCCTGACTCTGCTTCCTGGGTCTAGGCTGGGGCCTGGGCTCTCCTTCTCGAGTGGGGTTTGTGGGTTCTTCCTGCAGGGCCGATAGGCCGGTTACAAGCTCGGAAGGCGGTTCTTTGTAGAGAGGACGAATTGGAGCGGATTTCCGCATTATGCAAATGATTATTAGCTAATGGAGACGGCAGTTGCAGACACGGCAGTGCTACGGACTCTAAATAGGAACCTTTTGATTCTTTTGCCTGCGTGCCAGGCAGCTTGTCTCCAAGTCTGAACTTTACTACTATCCAATCCTAGCATTTTATGGCGAAAAGGCAAAATTTCAGCCACATTTTTGGGTCGCTTTGAACGAGAAGGAGAATAGCTCACCCAATTTCATGTAACTGCGAAACTCGGGAATTCGAGTTACTGGCGAGTTCTCGAAGAGTCGCTGAAAGGCAAATAGAGATAAATTCGGAGTTTTATCTAATTTTTGCGGTAAGTTTCATATAAATTCCGCGTCTAAAACAGCAACAAAAGATCAACAGCAGCTTCTAGGTACTTCCCAGTCTGCACTAAGTCCCAAAGCGGTAGTCTTCTATCCATCATCACTCAAAATGGCCCTCTCCCTGCTATCCCAATGCCACGGCGTAATCCGCAGCAGGTCCCTCCTCTTCCAACAGCTGAAGAGGCAAGACCTCGGGGAGACCGCAGGCTCCCAAGAGTCCAGACGAGTAATGCTGCTAAGCGGAGTGCAGCGCAGTGAAAGAGAGGTGGAGGAGGTGGAACTAACCCCTATGTGGAGTGAAACTTATGCGAAAGGCAATGAGTTGCTGGGGGAAATTGAGGGGAGTGTGCAGCGGCTGAAGGAGCTGCAGAAGCAGAGACTGCAGACAGCGTTTGGAGACCTGAGGACGCTGGATAGAGATATCAACTTGCAAGCCTCGGCTATAAGGACTGTACCCGCCCAGCAGAGCTCCTCCAGCACTGTGACGAACTCATCAAAACCATCGGCAACGTCGCAGCCTCCGACCCAGTTCCCAAGAACATCCAACATGTCCTCGCCTCCCGGCTCCAAGCACTCACCCAAGCCCACCGTCTCCAGCAGCGCAGCTATGTGGAGCGACTAGGAAGGGCCCTGGAAGGGGTGGAGACTGGGGCGGAGGAGGACCTGGAGGAGACGGAAATCGTGGAGGACTTGACGGAGTGGGATAGGGAGCGGAACCAAGGAATTGAGGAAATGTTGGGGAATTTGCAGGATTTGGGGTACATATTCAAGGACTTGGCTGCTTTGGTCCTAGAGCAAGGCACTCTGCTGGACCGTATCGACTACAACATCCAAGAAAGCATCCACCACACCCAATCCGCAGTTAAAGAACTGACCACTGTAAACGCCACCTAGGCTGAAAAGCGACAAAGAGCCACTCGGTCACTGTGCTGCATCTTAGCCCTGATCCTGCTAATTGTGGTGCTAGTGCTCGCCCTAGTCCTTAAGCACGTCTGATAGCCTATTGCCAAGTACTCACTTCTCCTGACTTCCATGTGCGGCTTTCAAACTTCTGATGCCGAAGACTCCAGAGCCCGCTGCAAGTTTCTTGGGCTCGGGCAGTTTGCGGTCTTCGGCGCCTGGGATTGGCCGTGTGCGTCGTTCTCGGGGAGTGTCAACTACAGGCTCCTGCTCTTCCTCGTCAGGAATAAGGTGGAAAGAGGTGTAGGTCACTCCGTCTGGTGTTCTCTTGATGTCCTTTCCTAAAGGTTCCCACCGCTTTAGACAGACAGCCGGGTCTCTGGGCTCCATGGGTCTCAGGCGTACTTCCAGTGGAAGGCACTCGTCACAGTCCTTGCACTCACAAGTGTCCCAGTTGCAGCAGTGGTCGAAACAGCACCCACCCTTACTACACACACTGCAGTCCGCCATTATAGCCCTGCCCCCACCTAGTTCTGCTTGTTGGAAAGAGTTGATTAGCCTAATTAGCGCAGACGAACCACTATTTTGGTGCCATCTCTGAGTTCGATTTCCTCCCTCTTGACAAGGTTGAAGATGGCGAAGTTGGCTGCCTGCAGGTCGCTGAAGCGGAATACGAGGTATTCCTCCAGCTTGGCCCGACTCATCTTGGACCCTATTGCGATCTTCTTCCGGATTTCCTCCTCTACCTTCTTTACCAACTCCGCCTTGTGCTGAGGCACACTAGAGCCTGAGGTGCTCAAAGACTGAGTGGCAGCGTCCAATGTGGAAACCTGGAACAGCCTGTGCGCTTCCTCAACATGACTGAGAGTCACTTGAGAGCACAGACTGATCTTCGCAATAGCTTCAGAAAGTCGAATTAATGCCTCCAGCTGTCTGACAGTGATAGGGAAGGCGTTCTTGTCCTTATGGATTTTGGCGCGATCAGCGACATAGTAGTTTTGAAGCCGGGCTCCTGCTTCAGGTGTCAGTCTGGGGAAGCACTTGGCCCTCGCATAGGCAATGTACTGCTTCAAGTCCGCCAAGCTGATTTCCCCCTCTTCCTCCACCTCCATCGCCCCGCCTCTATGCAGCTGAATCACATGGTTCGCCAGCAGCTTATCATGCTTCTCATCCCGTATATCCCTCACCAGGAAGATGCAGTCGAACCGGGACAGAATGGTGTTCTGCAGTTCGATCTGCTCAGAAGCCTCCATAAAGTCGTCATAGGAGCCTTTGGACGGGTTGGCGGCTGCTAGGACGGAGGTGCGGCTGTTGAGGATTGTCGTGATGCCGGCTTTCGCAATGGAAATGGTCTGCTGCTCCATTGCTTCGTGGATGGCGACACGGTCTTGAGACCGCATTTTGTCGAATTCGTCGATGCAGACGACTCCTCCGTCAGCCAACACCATTGCGCCTCCTTCCAGCTGAAACTCCCCAGAACTCGGGTCTTTGATAACACTGGCGGTAAGACCAGCAGCGCTGGAGCCTTTGCCGGAGGTATACACTGAGATGGGAGCCACCCGCTCCACAAATTTGAGGAGTTGGCTTTTGGCAGTGGACGGGTCACCGATCAGGAGCACATTAATGTCTCCCCTGAGTCTCATTCCATCCGGCAATGCCTTCCTCGACCCTCCAAACAGCAAGCACGCCAGTGCCTTCTTAATATCCTCATTCCCAAATATAGCACTAGCGATGCTTTTGCCTACCCGCTCATATATGGTAGGGTCTCGGCCGTAGTTCAAAAACCTCTCCTCGTCCTCTGCGGTGTAGAGGGCGCTGAAGCGGCTGGAATAGGTCTTTTCGGTCATTATGCCGATGGAGCGGATGTAGCCTTGGCGGAGGGTTTGGCTTTTCTCGAGTCCTCTGGTGTTGATACCGAAAATGCCGATGAGTGTAATGCGGCTGCCTGGGGCGACCTTGTCCACCAGATGTCTCTCCACAGTGACTGTGAAGTTGCGCGGCATTTCCCCTGTGGGAATGGTCTCCGGCGTTTCCTGCAGTCTCATAGTCTGCAGGTCCACAAACTCACAGCTGTCCGCCAGGATCACATAAGGGTCCATCGGGCACTTTTCCCCTGCAGGCTGCTGCGTCTGTCTCACAGCCGTACAAACTCTGGGCAGTCTGCAGCCTGACAAGCCGCTTTCTATGGGAATGGAAAGGACAGCTTGGCAGCCCTTGCACTGCGCCTTCAACACAACTGCCTTCAGCACTGGTCGACTGCAGGACACTATCAGTCCCGGTATTACCACCAATTTCCCCACCAAGTCCGCATGCACTTCTCGGATAGTCTTGGGCTTTTCACGACTGATGAAGGTGAGTTGGAAGCTGAAGTCGGAGTTGGGGTCCGCCACCATTGAGCGGTAGGCCTCGCCTGTGGCTTCTTCCAGGATGGGCAGCAGGTCTGTGGGCTGCTGGCGGAGCTGCTGAGCGAGTGCTGCGTCGAAGGCAGTGAGGTCTTCGAGGTCGACTTCGAAACAGGGGTAGCGGCGAGTAGCGTTGCTTATTAGCTGTTCACGATAGGGAAACCTGTTGTCCTGATGCCAGGCCGTGATGAAGAGTTTGAAAGAGTTCTTGACCTTATCGACTTGGATGCGTGGTTCCTGTTCGTCTCCGGCTAGGTTGAGGTCTGCGGCGTAGACTTGTTCCCCATCGTACATCGTCACAGCCATTTTCGCGGGCTTTATTATGGCTCACAGCTGACATTTTGCCTCGATGGGACTAAGATATGCCGAATTGCCACTGCTTCAGCCTTTATTTCCCCCCCTGACTACACTCGCTGTAGAGCTAAATGGAATCGCCGAAGTTGCGGACTGCTCTCACCACTTCCCTCCCGCCGCGCCGTAGACCTTCTCACCCGGCTTCCACCCTCAGCCCTTCCCTTACCTCAGACCCGTCAGATCCAAGCAATGTGTCCCCAGGCCGCAATAGCCGCCCTCTCATGTGCATATCAGCCCTCAGCAGACGCAAAGAACCGTTGAACTGGGGTGTGCCCTGCAGTCCCTCACAGGTGAAGATGAGCAACGGAAGGCCATTGACTCCCAGCGGCCGATGGAAACCGTTGGTGGCTTTTTCACCCTGCGCAGGTGGAGAAAGGACACGGGAGTGGCTGCAAGTAAGAAAGCCCAGGACTAGCAAGGACAAAGCCTTGCGTCACTGCTTCAAACTCACCAGTTTCCGACTGCCCAGTCCTCCACGAGACAGTTCCCCCCTCCGTTACCTGCAAGTCACCCGCTTCCAGCCGAACTCCCTGCACAGACGCAAAGCAGACTCCAAGTCCAGCGGCAGACGCACTGGCGAGGACTGGAAGCCTCGGCCTGAGAAGATACTCAGATCGTCCTCAGGGATATCCGGCTGGAACTTCGAATAGGAGTGCCTAGTCTAATGTAAGAGGAAGCGGTCTAACTGCTTGGTGCGGCTTGTCCACTGCCGGCCGGTGCAGGCGCACTAGCACTGTTCATTAGGAGCCAGACGCCCAGTAGGATGGCCCACCACTGTATGGGAATTACGTATTTGGAGAAGAAGCTGGGCTCGTCTTCAGGGTTCTTGGCTGGTTTGGGCACTGTGAACAGTGGCTTTAGAGCCTGCACTGAGGACCCGATTTCGATGTAGGTCTGCGGACGAATGGAACTGGTGAGGGAACTGCAAATAGGGGAAACGTCTGTGTAGGCGAGGGAAATAATCCGACCTGTGTCAGTGTCTACGTGAATAGTCAGTTTCTCCAGCAAGTCCGATCCAAGGAGATAGCAAACTGGCAGGCTGGTTTGGATGCGGGTTTTGTCCTCATTCCCTACAGCCACATAGTACATTCCTCCTTGCCTTAGTTTGCTCTTCTCGAAGGTGCTGGTGCGCATGGTTCCTTGGGACTTCCGTCGCCTCTCTTCCTGCACTGTCAACGACAGCTCTCCTCGAGTTTCCCAGTTCACTCCGTCATAGGAGTGGTACACTGGAAGTGTGAGTTGGCGGGACTGGGGCGTATCCGGCACCAGGAAGTCCTCATCCAGCTGCCCAAGTGCCAATCTGCAGGCAAGGAGCCAGAGCAGCATGGAATTAATGGCTGCCTCTACTAGCACTAGTCCTAGAAGCTAATCCTCGCCTTCGACACTAGTCTACTAGTCTTTACCACAGGCTTCTGACTAGGCGTCATAAACTCCTTCATGTAATCCTCACAGAATGTACTCAAGTGGAAAGTCCGCGCATTCAGCAATCTGCAGTCCCGCTCCTCTGCGAGCGATTTCATGTACTCGATAAGGTTGTGCAGTTCTTGGTCGTGTCGGTCGTCTCGCCAGGATATGATCGGGATGCCGTTGTCTAGCTGGAAGGCGAAGCTGTAGGCTGCATTGTCCACAATCACCAGGTCCGCTAGAGACCTGTTGATCACTCTCAAGTCTTTGAAGAAGACTCCATTCACTTGCACACAGTTGTCCCGGTACAGTCTGTGGTGCACCAACAGACTCCCAGGGTCTATAAAGTTCAGTACTACGTCTGCATAGCAGCGATGTGACGCTGTGAACACGATTACCTCGAAATCCCGGTTCGCAGCAGTTAAGCACTCCTTCACATAAGGACGGATGTTGATCCCCGCTTGCACCACTTCGCCAGTGGGGAAAATCACAGGCAGGTATACATCCGCGGTGGAGGCGCTTTGGTCGTCGCAGCAGTGCACTAGGGTTTCGTCGAGGTCGAAGATGAGCGTTTTCTTCTGTTCGTAGCCGGGTCTGCGGGGCAGGTAGACTCGCTTTGATGCGATTTGAGATGGATCGGGCTGAGGCAGCGTTTTCGCGAATTTCAGAGCTTGGAAAGTTTGGAAGAGGTGGTCGTTATAGATTGCGTCGCATTTGGCTTTACTTTCCTCGGAACTGATTTCTCCCTTCCGTCCTCCCTCAAGCCCAGTTCCCTTGACCTGCGTCACCATCATTCCCAGCAGTTCCTTCCTGCCCGCCTTCCCCAGTCCAGTCCCTGAAGCCTTGCGAGTAGTGGCTGTGGCAGGGCGATTTTCCGGCTGAGTGGACTGACTCTTGGGAGTAAAGGACCCGGAGTGGGAGTATTTGTGAGAAGGAGGAGAGGCTTTGGGACTGGACTTGTGAGGAATGAGGATGGGTATTGGCTTAGGGGAGTTGAGTGGTCGTTCAATTGTAGGGTAGAGAGTGCCGGAGACGGAGCGCTGGCCTAGAAACTGGGCCGTTGGCCTCAGCTTCGGAGAGTCAATGCTGCCTTTGGACAGAGAGCGACTCGATTTGGGAGTGAAGGCCTTTAGCGCCTGCAGCACATCCTCAGAGCTTTTCCTAACCACCCTTGCAGAGTCCTTAGGCGGCACAGGCGCGCCCTCAGGCACATCTATGAGGAGTCTTCTAGCCCTGGGTCTGTCCCCAGCGTTGAGGGAGGAGAAGTACTTGGGCGGCGGCTTCATTGTCAGTGAGCTTCGCTGCAACTCTCTTTTCGCCATTCTCTTTCTAAGCTTGCAGAATAAACTGACGGACATGCGGGGAACAGGGTGGAATCGGAGGGATTAAGTGTACCTAGTGAGAGGAGAACAGTGGGATAAGTTATAAGGATGCAACAAAGTGAAGCAATTTGAGGGAAATGTTGCAGAGCAGACTGACCGAAGGGACTTAGACTAAGAAGCAGGCTTCTCTCCCTTTTCCTTGTCCTTCTTTCTGCGCCTCGCAGCCTCCTCCCTCTCCCTAGCTTCCCGCTTGATCGCCCTCCTGGCTTCCAGAATGTCACTCATGCTATCAGCCTCATCCGGACTGTGCGGCTGTCCCCCCTCCTCCTCCATCTCCTCATTCGGCTGAATCCTAATGTTCTTCGTCACAAACTCATTGGTGGTGATTTCCGCCTACCTGGAACTTACAATCAAATCGTCAGTCTTCATAGCCGCCTGCCGCTCCATTTCCTGCTTGGACTCTTCCTTCTTGTCGATGACTGGCTTGAGCAGGACTTTGACCTGGGCGACTATTGCGTAGAACAGGTCTGCGAGCGAGTTCTTGCTTTCGTGGATTTTGGACCCGGGCGCCACTTCGAGGTCTGTTTTGATGTCGAGTCTTTGCATGATTTTCTGCGCCCAGTCCAAGACTTGGTCGTAGACAATGACTGCCTTTTGCAACTGGTCCTTCAGGGAGTTGTACTCCTTCGTCTGCTTCTGTAGTTCGTTTTCCAATTCCTCGATTTCGTGATAAATCGTCCTCGGGTTTCCCCCAGCGTCCAAAATCTGCAGTTGTCTCAACTGCTCCCTCGCAGTGACGTTTTCGGTTCTCAGTGTTTCCAGCTTCTTTTCAGCCTCGGCCACAGCCTGCAGCAGTTCGTTGTAGGTCTGCTCCTTGGTCAGGAACTTCTCGACGATTTCTTGGATGTCTTGCAGGCCGGTGGCGGTTTTGATCTGTTGGAAGGCTTCTTCGATGGCGACGGATTTTTGCATTTCGTGGTCGAGTTTCCACTTGAGGAAGTTGTACCAGAAGCGGTGCACCAGGAGACTTTCCTTCATTTTGACTTCCTGAGAGTCCTTATCGTCGTTTGCCGCGGCTTCCGCTATTTCCGCTTGCCGCTTTTGCCTCTCTTCCCGCCTCAAAGCAGCCTCATTCCGCATTCTAATGTTCTTCTCCAGCATCTGTATCCGCTCTTCCTTTTTCTTCTTCTCGATGTCAATGCTTTCCTTCAGTTCCTTCAGGAGCAGGCGGCTTTGGAATTTCGTTTCATTGGTTTTCCGCGACCGCTGTTCCTCAGTCTCCAGGACATATCTCGCACTTTTCAAGTTATGTTGCAAAGACGTGGCTTTTTTTTCGAGGGAAATCTTCTCCTGCTTCATCCTGTCCAGCATATGCTCATATATCCGTTTGTTCTGCAGCTCTTCCTGCTGCTTGAGCTTCGTGGCTTCCAGCTGTTCTTGGAGCTGCTCAATGCGCGCTTGCAGACTCTTTTGGTCGCACTCGGTGACTTGCGTGACAGAGTCCAGCTTTTCGATTTCCTGTTTCAGCTTTTCGAGGTAGGCCTTTTTCTTCAGATTGGCGTCGCGGGCCTGGTCATGTTTCTTTCGAATCAGAGAAAGCTGCATGGACACCTCCTTCTTCTCTTCATCTTCGTTGAGCAGGTCCTCCTCGCCTTCCCCGTTGAAGGAAGTGTCGTGCTGGGTGATGAGTGTGCGCATGCGGCGGCCGGGCACAGGGGAGGCACTCTTGTATAGTTGTGGTCTGGATTCCATTTAAATAGTAACTGCTTCGATGTGGCCTGGGACCCAGCTAGGGCTGTTCCCGCTCACTGTCTCAAGGAAACTGTTCCTCCTCTTTCCCTTTAAATTCGGAACAAAGGCTCAGCCATTACAACTAAGGACCGCTCACGCCTCTATACTCACTTGGGATATGCTTGTACACTAGTGCCCAAACTGAAGCCAGTTGCAGTGCACAGACACAACAAGGGGCAGACCTGTAGGGTCAGTCGAACCGTAGCCATAAAAATAAGCATGGGCCTTCAGATAGCGTGCCTCCTGCTCGTCGCCCTGCTGAGTCCTGCTGCTGCTGACCAAGTGCTGGGCACTTACAACCTCCTGCTCGACCCAGGCCGCATCTCTATGTGGAAGACCAAGTGGCTGTCGGGACAAATCGCCCTGTCCCAGACCAACCAAGGCGCCAAGAACGTCACTGTCAGCTTCTATGTCAACCCCTCCACTACGGTCTCTGGGGGAGTCTTTGAAGTCGTCTTCCCGCCTGCCTTCGACCTGAGTGTGCTGGCTAGCAGTGGCCAGGCGATCAGTGTGGTGGGACAGGTAGTGCAAGTGGCAGCGAGTGTGAATGCAGGGGTGGACACCACGATCTCAATTCCATACATTGGCCTGCCGCTGATTGCCGGCCCTTATGGACCTTTCGGCCTCAAAACGAGAGCTTTGTCCACTGGACAAGTCATAGACATGAATCTGGTCTTTGGAGAAGTGTATGTGACTGACGCACATGATCAGATGGAAACCTTCGCAGTGACCTTCGCTCCAACCAGCTCCAACGTCATCAACCGCCTGCACACCTCTCTCCGCTTCCTATTCATATTGAGGGAATCGCTCTGGGCACATGACTACATCCGCATCACCCTCGCTCCTCAGTTTACCCTCTCAAACCCAATCTGTCGCTCGCTCAGCTACGAGAGCCAACTCAACACTCTCAACGGAACTCACCCCTCTGACCCTGGAAAGCTGGACTGTCTGGTCACCTCTGTCTCAGGTGTGCAGGTGCTGTGGGTCTACGGCCTCAATAACGACTTCAACCTGTCTCCGGATTCCAATAGTGCACTGGTTAACTTGGAAGTCGCAGGGTTCAAGAACCCGGATCGGGACTACCCGGGGTCAGCGTACGTGTGGACAGTGGACACGCTGTGGTTCAGTACTCGGAGTAGCATGGAAAAGGGAATGTGCACAGGGCCGGAAACCGACAATGACTGGATCTACACTGCTGCCTGGGTGCCTACCTGGGGCCGGCCAGTAGCGAGCATCCTTAAAGAACAGACGATTTTCATGGATCTCACTTTCTCGATCGTCAACCCAATCCCTGCAGGCGGCTCCATTGTAGTGGAAACCAGCGCTGATTCAGTCGCTTGGGGCACAAATAACAACAACCGCTGCTATGTGGTGACCTTACTGTCCACCACTGTCACTTGCAGTCAAAGTGTGGGCATTACGACCATCACGGGACTTACGGCGCTGCAGGCTGGGACGGTCGTTACTTTCCGCACTCTTAGCAAGTTCACGACTCTTTATAATGCGTTTAGGGAGGAAATCAAAAGCATCACTACTATGAGCGGATCAGGACAGTGGATAGACCGCGGGGAAAGCTTGGCTGGCTTCACACTACCTCTCAGTTCGCAGGCCTACAACGGCGCCTTCTCAGTCCTGCTGGAAAAGGCAGACGGCACTGCAGCCCAGCTAGCCGGCGGCACAGGCGACGAACAGCAATACGTGAAGTTCCTAGTGGACGGAATGACCTTCCAAACTTCCGACCTCACGAACTACCGCATCCTCCCAAGTGACTCCAGCATCTCTGTGTCCTGTCCTCTCGCTACGCAGCCTGACGACCAGCAGTTCTACTTCCCTAACACCAACTTAGTGTCTGAGTATAAGAACACTGGCACTACTTATGACTTCACCAGTGGCACTACTGCCTTTCGCTCTTCTGGCTATAGCAGCCAGACTGGGTCGGCACTGCGAATTGCCACAGGCAGCATTGCTCAGGACATCAATGGAAAGACCATTTTCACGCCCGGCTCAATCACGTTCACAGCGGGAACGGACCACCAAGTGAACCAGTTCACTATGGGCTTTTCAGTGCTGAAAGTGAGTGGCTTGCCGCAAGTTATCAACTCTGGGGCTTTGGTCCTGCCCAAAGTGGTCTCCAATGCTGCTTCTGTGTATGAGTGTGCACTGGACATCGTAGACACCAAGGGTGTAAAAGCCCCTATTCGAGCCACTGCCCAGTTCAACATCGACCCGCAGCCCTTCACTTCTCGCGCCTTCACCTACTTCTGCTCCAGCGGCACACTCGCAGGCACGCCCATACGTGTGTCTTTCCTGCCCAAAGTCCTGGACCTCTACCCCAACACCTCCACTCGCACTTACTACCTGGATTTAGTGTTCAGCTCGAGTCACTACACGACCTATATCGCAGGTGTGAGCACTTTCCACGACTCTGGGGCTTCTGAGGGCGAGCAGTACCCGATAGAGTCCAGTCTTTCGTCGATCCCTACAATGGTGGTGACTACAGACGGGCAAACTAGCACCTTTGTACATCGTATAACCGGCCTTGGCAACGTGGCTCCGCAAAGCTCGGTTGTGGACCTGTTTTTCCCTGTAGGCGCAGCGAAGACCAGCAGGCCTACACTGACCTTCAGAACTTTCTACACGCTGAAAGCAGACCCGAGACTGAGGTATCAGACACATGAAGACTCTCTGCTGGCTTCAGAGCAGTATGTGGTTGATACGACTGATGCGTCGGATGGAGGAGACTTCGCTACACAGACTATCTCAGACCCTACAGCCGTAGGCGGAGACACAGGGACAATTACCATGACTCTAGCGCTGTCTATAAAGTTGACAGGAGACAGTTACTTCTACGTGGTGTTTCCCAGAGGGTTCAGCTTCCAGGCCAGTCGGAGCGTGACCACTACTAGTCAGACCTCAGGCACTTTCCCATTCGTCAAGTATTTCCCTGCTCCCAATCTTCGCTTTAACTTCCCCGGAGTCCTTGTGAAGACCTTCGCTGCGGGGCTCAATGTTGGCGGCTCGTCAACAGATGTCAACATTAGAGGCGTCTTGTACCCAATTGGAGCAATCTCCGGCTCCACTATAACAGTGGTTCACGCCCATACAGGCTCCCTACTCTCTCGGGCCTGCAACTCTCGCTATAAGAAGACCGACTTTTCAACCGCCACAGGGACGATCACTGGAGTAGCAGTGTTCCCCAACACGATAATCGCCAGAGGACCAGAAGGAATCGACGTGACGCACACCATCTCCTTCACCCTAAGTCACGGTATCGACCTGGGCGGATGGATAAACATTCGTCTAAACCCAGTCTGGGGAGTTTATGACTACACGGACTGTGTGGCTCTGGGTTTGGACCAGGCAGTGCTGGGAGTGCCGGTCAGTTGTGTGGTCACTGGAGGCCGCTTTGTCGTATCTGGATTTGCAGCGTTTGTAGGGAAGAATAGAGCGACGGTCAGTGTGCGGATTAACCACTTGGCTTCGCCTGTGACTGCAAATGCTAATGTACCGACGGAGTTTTTTACAGAGATTAGCTCCTTCCCATCCTGGATCACTACAGGTACTACGTCCTCAGCCATTGACACTTACACTATCCCTGTCTCCGGCTCCACATCCCGAGTCACTGTCACTTCAGCTCTCACTGTCCCTGTGGTCACTTACGACAAAATCACTATTTTCCCCAACAACGCAGGAGTGAAAGACAGCGACCTGTACTTAAAACTGAGATTCGCCTACAGACTCCCTGCGAGGACTACTCTCAGCATCACTTTCCCGACAAAGTATACAGACACTACTAACCCGACCAATTGCACCAAAGTTGCGGATATGTGTTTCTCGTACGCCACTCGCTTCCGCAGTTGCGGCTGTTTGCTGCCTACTGCTACTGGCTCGAAAGCAGGCCTTTCTCTGGTCCTTGACGAAGAGTTGAAGGCGAATAATACTTTGGAGTTATTCTTCGACCACGCACTAGACCCTCCCTCAACAGTCTACTTCCCTTTCAGTTCCTCAGCGGACGGGTTCCGAATCCAAGCTTCTTGGTACGGAGCCGACATCAGCAACGACGGCAGCACCTACCGAAGTCAGCAACTAGTCGTGCCAGACTCTCAAATCACAGGGGGCATTGCCCCTGCTGGCTCCGCACCCTTAGTAGCTGACCCTTCCACCTCCTATGAGTCCTCTACGTACACCTTTTCCTTCACACTTGCGCAGGCCTTTGCAGTGACGGATTTACTGTATATCGTATTCCCGGATGACTATGATGGGATGATAGGAGACGCGGAACAATGGTTTTCTACCGAAGTTGGGAATTTCTATATGAATTGTGTGAGTCAGCAGCTGAGAGCGGCTTTTTGCAGGGCTGACCATGGGCTTGTGGTCGTGCAGGGAAGCACTGTGTTGGCAGCCGGGGCGAAGGTCGTTCTGGCTATCTCAGGAGTGAAGAATCCCAAAGCTGGAACTACAGGGATATTTAGAATACTACACGGAAACGCTGCGGGAGTGATTCTGGAATTCACCCCTTCTTTCGGCTCCGTAACCCTGACTCCCCTCGCCTCACACATCACCATCAAGTCCTTGCAAACCACCTCCAGAACCCTGGGGTCAGTCAGCGACTACACCCTCACCTTCTACATGGCCGATACAGTACTGCCCACTACCGAACTCAGAGTGGACTTCCCCAAGGAATTCGACCTCAAATACGTGGATCAGAAGACCAGTTATCCGTGCAGATCCACATGGGTGGACTATAACCCGGGGACAGGGTTGGAAGGGGCGCAGGACTGGAATGAGCATAAACTCTGCACTGCAAAGAACAACACTGTGACGCTGCCGCCGCCCTCCGAAGGCATTTCTTTCAACTTCGATAGTGAGATTTCGCTGACTTTCAGAGGAGTGATGACCCCGCAGTGGGGTCAGAGCCGCAGTCCCAAGAGCCCTGACAGTGACTTCGATGCGTGGGATTGGAACGTGTGGACGATTTGGTCTTTCTGGACTAATCAGTTGAAAGTGTTTGTGTATCAGAAAGACTCGATGAGGATTACTTCCAGGGCGTACAGTTCATTGAATGCTGCTTATTTAGGCTTTATGCAGCCACTAAGGACTATTTCAGTGAACGGTTATAACCCTCAAAACAAGGGCAATAGGATCGTTGTCTACCCAGGTACTCAAACTGGAGACATTCCCATCACACTTGCAAACAGCTCTATGCCTCTAGAGGCCAAAAGTCTGCAATTCCACCCTCTGACCAGCAAGCGCACTCCCGACTTCAACAAGCTGAAGTACACTTCTTACCAACACAACTGGTTGCTGCTGCAGGACGAATGGACCCTCAACTTCCGTGTCTCTGCAGACTTGTCCCTCTCCAAAGGCCTGTACTACATCAATTGGAAGGTTGACGAGGCGAGACAACCCGGGGTGGAACACCCTGTGTACGACCTGCCGCCGGTTACCCTGCTGGAAGTCGCTGCACGGACAGTCGGAATCATCCCCTTCCAAATAGCCACTATACTGCCTATTGCTGTAGGGACTAGTGGAGCGCCGGTGAAGGTGTCACTCACTAACCCGCCTCACACAGAAGTGACTTTGACCATTACACTCAATAGCAACCTTACCACTGTCGACATTTCCCCTGCGACTCTCACATTTAGACCTGACCTGGACTACCAGTACTTCAACGTCACAGTGCTGGACTCGCATGACTATCTTTTGTACCCCACTCAGACTCTGCTCTTTACACTGTCTGGAGTTGAGGCGGAGGCTTATAGCGTTGTGCAGAGCCAAACTTTCCGCATCACGGAGCAGTTCTATAAGACGTATGGGGCGATTGCGCAGATGGGTGTTGGAGCAGTGACTAGGACGTCGCTAACCCTGGCGCCAGTGACAGACCAGCCCGGCATCGTGTACTATGCTATAAGTCCCAAAGGGTCGAAAGTGATCCCATACAGCGACATGAAGGCTTCCTATATGACTCTGGAGGTATCCAAACTCCTTTGGGAAAACCGCCAAATACAATACTCAAACGACCGTCTGCAGGCGGCTGGCGATGTCCAGCCCCCGCCTGAAACCTCTTGGAACGATTTCCGTCATCAGCTCTATCGCGAACACATGAGTTCTTTTCGAACCACTGGAGCTATTATTATCACTACCGCGGAGGCCAATGTCCCAGTACTAATTTCAGGCCTTTGGGCCGGAAGTGACTATCAAGTTGTTGGCTATTTCGACAATTTGAACCCTGATTCTCCAGGTAGTGACGTGCGCATCGAGTACATTACCACCAATCCAGTCCCTGACGGCGCAGGCATGTCAGTGACTTTCTCAGGACTAGTCGGTCAAAACGAACAAACTCGAGTGCGACAAGTCCTAGCCAAAACTCTAGGTGTCAACCCTGCCCGGCTCCAAGGCCCTGTCTACCTCAGCGTGACTCCTAGAGACTTGCAGACTGGAGGAGCCTTGACTAACGCTACAGGGACGGAGTTCCAGTACTTCCTAGTGGCGAGTAGAAAGCTAGATGCACCTACGCCTGCTCAGCTCGCAGATCTAACATCGCAACAAGTCAATGAGTTGACTACGGATATGCAGGACTCTCTGGGACTGCAGCTGCTTAGCTATGGAGTGATGCCGGATAGAGGCAGGACCAGTCCTTTGTGGGTGAGACGGACACAGGTGGAATTAGCAACCCATGAGAATATAACAGTGACTTATCAGTCCAATACAGCGGGACAGGCCTGCTGTGTGGCGCTCAATGACGCTGAAAGCGCTATTTCTTCCGATCAAGTGATAGAGGGGTTCAACTACAACTGGACCAAGGTGCCGTCTCAATGCGGCCCAGCGCAAGCCTATACAATTGGACAATTGGATATAAAGGGAGTGGAGCCAGACGGGGTGTACTTCGTGTTCTGCGTGCTAACAGATGACTACCCGCTGTGGGGTACGCAGATGAGCTACTCAACGGCAATAGACGTGCCGTTCATTCCGGTGCACACGCCAGTGGGGCAGGAAGTAGAGATAGAGCTGTTTGCGCTGGGCACTGCGCTGGCTCTCGGGCTACTCTGGACCTTCTAGTAACCGGGTTAGACTCGATAGAGGGGTGGTTTGCTCTCATTCCGCTGGAGATTTAGAGTCTAAAGCTGGGAAGGAGAACTAGGAGAGCTAGACCTTGGCCGGGACCAGCCACTGCAGTGTGATCCCCCTAATAGCTCTCTGTTGGGTCTCTGCATACCTCTTCCTCATAACCTTCTGCATGCGGTAGCCCCACTCAAAGCTTTGCACTTCCAGCAGGAACGCCACTGACTTCACAAGCAATGGCGTCGTCGCACTGGTCACGATCCAAAACACTCCCGGCACTCCCACAGCGAACCGACCAAAGTAGTACGTAGCGAAGAAGCCCAGTTCTACTGTCAAGTACAGTTTGGTGTCTTTGAGTCCTAGGTCCCGGGTGATTTCCTTACTGTGTAGGAAAGCATTGGACCCTTCGGTGATGATGTAGCCCCAAGTTATTTCTGCGCCGCCCATGTTCGTCAGTAGGGAAGCGCTCAGTCCCACTACCACTGCGAGGTGGTGAACGAGGATGAAGGAGTCGTAGAGGGACAGGGAGAGCATGCAGACAGTGTCATACAGGAAGTACCCCAAAGTGCCGCTCACCAAAAAGTTTTCCAGCGGAGTGTTTTCTAGTCCGAAGTCCCTCCAGAAGGTGAGCGCATAGAGAGCCACGAAGTAGGCGAAAGTCCCATGCGCTGCGGACACCAAGCGGTTCCTAATGTCCCACACAGCCGCTGGCTTGAGAGCTGGCAGCCGGATTGCGCTCCACGCCAGAAGGAAGAGTAGTGACCACAAGCACGTGAACCCCAGAACCAGTCGAGCCTTGAAACTCGACTGGCCTTCAAGCTCCAGGAGCCACATGTTATGCCTAACATGGCCGTTTGCTGCTCTCTCGTCTAGCAGTCCAAGCCTAGGGGAAATCAGCAGCGGCGTCAATATAAGCTTTCAGGTTAAAGATACAAGTGGAGGGTAGTAAAACGAGGTAGCAGTCAATTCAATCTGAATAAGTATTGAATCTTGCAGGGTCTAGAGAACAGCTTGAGTCTTCACTGATATCCTAGGACTTCCATAGCAATATGTCCCAACGCGCCATGAGATCTGGCTCAGCAATGGCGTTTCGGCCGAGCCGCGCCTCCAAACCTAGGTCTCACCGGAGGACACAGGAACAACTCCTAGCAGTCAGCAGTCAAGTTCTTCAGGCAGCCACTGTCCTTCTTCAGCTAACTCTACTTCGAATGGAAGAGAAATGGCAGGAAGACTATAGCCGAAGCCTCGAGCAAGAGCATGAGAGACGAGAGGAGAGTGCCTGGAGGAGTGGCATGAGGAGACGCTCGCACTAACAATGGCTTACTAGCGATGCAGTATCCTGGAGTTAAGATACTCCTTAGCTTGGCGAAAGGGAGTAGATTGAGTCTGGTAAAATATTCGCAGTATTGCCCACATTACCACTAGATAAGTGGTAAGCAGTTGCACTGGCAGATATATATGGAGGGCAGTGAGAGACGCATAAACACAAAGTACTAAAACAAGGTATGTGTACCGCCTCACACATGTTATGCCTAGCATGGCCATTTGCGGCTCTCTCGTCTAACAGTCCAAGCCAAGTAAAAATTAGCAGCGGCGTCAATATAAACTTTTATGCTAAAGATACTAGTAGTTGGTGGTAGCTGCTTCAATCTTACTAAACTTTGAGTCCAGCTCAGTCTTCATCGAAGCCTGGGACCTCCATTACAATATGTCCCAACGCGCTATGAGATCTGGCTCAGCAGTAGCACCTCGTCCGAATCGCGCCCTCACAGCTGCCAGGACTCGACAGAGGACACATGAACGACTCATCGCAGACAGCCATCAAGTTCTTCAGAGAGTCACTGCCCTTCTTCGGCAGAATCTACCGCAAGAGGAAGATAAATGGCGGGAAGACTATAGACGAAGCCTCGAGCAAGAGCTTCAAAGAGTGCAGCAAGAACATAGGGCTATGGCTGAGGAACTGCGGCGCACTGTCGAAAAGCGAGAAGAGGAACGCAGGGCTATGGCTGAGGAAAGACGGCACATTGCTGAAGAGCGATCTGAGGAGCGCAGGGCCATGGCTGAGGAAAGACGGCGCATTGCTGAAGAGCGATCTGAGGAACGCAGGGCTCTTGCAGACCAAAGGGCCAAGCTGGAGGATGAGAGACGAGAGGAGCGTGCCTGGATGAGTGGCATGAGGAGACGCTCTCGCTAACAATGGCTTACTAGCGATGCAGTATCCTGGAGTTAAGATACTCCGTAGCTTGGCGAAAGGGAGTAGATTGGAGATTGAGTCCGGCAAAAGTATTCTCAGCATTGCACACATTACCACCTGATAAGTGGGAAACAGTTGCTTTGGCAGATATATATGGAGGGCAGCGAGCTGCGCATAAACACAAAGCACCAGAACAAGGTGTGGGTGTACCACCTTATCACCCGCCTCAAGACCGAGCCCCGCTTTGAAGTCAAAGCACTGGGCAGCGCCATTCCCAATGCCATCGCCTCTGTCAAAATAGTCGAAGGCCGCGGGTATGCTCAAATCGTCGGCATCGAATCCGGAATCGTCCAGTCCACCCTCAGCAAGTTGCCAAGCCTCTGCATCACCATTGAGCGCAGTCCCAACTTCAACGAAGTCTACGAGCGTTTAGCGCCCCAGACACTGCTAGCTAGCTAGTCGGAGGCTAAAGAAGTAGCACTACTTGACGAATTGCTTTTCCGGGTCTACAGCGTCCAGGGAGTACCACAGGAGGAAGTAGACGTTTGCGACCACTTTGCACACACTCATTTGTGAGGAGAAATAGAAGTCGCTGGAAGCTCGCTCCGTTACTGTTTGCAGCACTAGCAACAGACTGCTGAGAAACACTCCGCACTTGGTGAAAACCACCACGTCTTCCTTGGATATTTCCGCCAGCGGCACCTGTTCACAGAAGAACCGGTCCATGTATGTGACCGCCGGCATCACCACTAGCTTGGCCGAGCCGAGTCCCAGTCCCAGCAAAAAAGGCAAGTAGCCAAAGCTCTGTCCAGCCATGTAGTACCCCAGTGACGCCGTCAGAGACGTCGACTTCACATACGCCTCTGTAAAGAAGATGAAGGCTCTGAAGTAACTGCTTCCGAACTCCGTCTGCCTCGCTGCTGCGTCTACATTGTGCACTATGAGGAACAGCACGCAGAACTGCAGCACCAGCACGTGCATCACTTTGGGCAGCTCTGCACTCAGCAGCCACGCACTCACCAGCATGTCCGCGAAGCTGAGTGCGCCGCAAACTAGCAGCTTCCGCACCACGTTGCTTTTGGGGTAAGCATGGGAGTACACGCTTAGGACGTATAGGAGGTGGCCGGGGAACCAAAGCTCGAGAGGGATGAAGGCGAGGATGTCGGAGTAACTCACTAGGGCGACCAGGGTCAGCAGTAGTGCTGTGTATACGCTTAGGCGGTTGGTCTCCATTTTATCTAGACACAGGCAGCACTTGTAGAGGGGCCCAGGGCTCGGACTGCACCAGCTCGATGTGTCCCGCCTGCACCATCTCCAGCAGCTTCAGGAACACGGAGGCGGGCTTGAGATTGGAGTTCTCCGCCTGGACCTGAGTGAAGGAAGTCTCAATTTGACTGGGCAACTGCAAATCCGGCAAGGGAGCCGCTGCCTGCGGAGTTGCAAACTCCACATCAACCAGTTCCTGCGGTATTTCCAGCTCGGGTAGGAGTTCCAAGTCCACCATTTCGCCCAGAAAGGAGTCTCTGCGGTCTTCCAGCCCAGGGACTGACTCTTGCAACTCCACATCTGCAGCGAGAGCAGTGGGGTTACTAGGGAACTGAACTCGCAGAGCCTCCAACAGAGTAAAGCCCAGGAAAGGCGGAGCAGGCTTAGGGGCGCTCATGTGCCAACTAGTGATGTCACTAGTGTCCACAAGCCAATGCCTCAGGACTGCCTTCGTCAAGCAGATGCTTTTATCCGTCTTCTGCTTCTTCCCTTTTCGTATGGTGGCTAAATTGGCATTATGTAGCTGTTCCGGGACTGCAAGTGGCTCCAAGCCGCCTAGATCCACCTTCACGTCCTCAAACGACAGTCTCACACTCTTCATTTCACTATCCAAAATATCCTTAAAATCGTCCTGAGGCCCGAAAGAATCCGACTTCAAACTGTCATTCCCTCTTCCATTTTCCCCCGCCTGGATCAAGTCAATTAATTGAGCGTTTTCAGCAGCTCTGCGGCGGACATTCTCTTCAGAGTGAGACAATAAGTACTGGCTGAGGTCCAAGGGAGTCATGCGTAGGTAAGGGTGGTGACTGGGAGTTATCTGGTTGATAGAGAGCAGTGGAGCTCTAGGAGTCGAGGCCTTTTTCCTTTCAGTTAGGCAGATTTCCAGACAATGAGCGATTTCGAGGGATAGTAACTGGGTAAGTCGCTGGAAAAGCAGGGCCAGGCCTCGAAGCAGGGAGTTCCATATATGTAAAGGCAGTGTATCTTTGCTTTTCAGGACTGCTGTGGCCTGGACTATGTCACAGCGCAGGATTTGACTGCGTCTCAGGCCGTCACAACCCACACTGCCTGCCAGCCTGCTTAAATCCTCACCAGACTAGTCTGCAGGATACAGGCAGACTGCGCAGTTCCTTCCAAAAGTCCATTATTCGCTAGTGTAGCCTACCTGAGAATGGGGAGTCAGCTCTGTCCTGAAGTCACTGCGCGATACTCGGTGGTCCCCATCTCCGTCATACCTCTCCACTAGCAGACCTAGTTCCTCTCCCTTCGCTCTCACTCCATACCCACCTAGAAACTCACCCAACTGAATAGCTCCTTACTGTAGCAGCTGTCAAGTAGCTGGTGTGCTCAGAGTCCAGTTGAGAGAAGAGGGAGTCTAGGTCGGAGGGAAGGAAGGACTGGCGGCGGATTTCAGAGCGGTGTTCCAGGTGGAGAAGCAGACGGAAGAGGTCCAGTAGCACCTGCTGAGTAGAGGGGTTTAGGACTGGCTTTGGAGATATAGGCCGGGAGCTGAGGAGATTGAAATAGGCTTCGCGCTGGGGGGAAATGAGCGCTGAGAAAGAAGTGGGCGTGAGGCTGGAACTGCAGGCGTAGCGATTAATCAGCAATTCACTGTCTTCCTTGACTACTTCAATCCCCCACTGCAGGAGGGAATAGCGCAAATCTTCACTGCGAATCGGTCCTTTGGAAGTCCCTAGGAACAGGGAATAGGCCGCATCAGTGGTGAAATCCGGGCAAAGTGCCAACTCTTCCCTCATTCTCTCCACTTCCCGTAGTGTCGTCAGCTGCTCCAGCCAAGTCTCAGCCAGGACATCACTCGCCTTTTCCCCATTTCTCGGACTGGTCTGTAAGGACAGCAAATCAGATGCAGGAGTCAGCATAGACAAAGCCAATGGGTCTATTGGTGAGGGTAAATGGTGCCTTTCTCCTTGGATGTATATCTCCTCCTTGTCTTCCGGAGTCAGTCCTGGAGATAGTTCTTGGAGAGTCAGTTTGCAGGATTGAGTAAGCCAGCGGCGGAGCAGAGCATCTATAGAGGCTTCTGTGGCCGGATATTGATACTTCAGTAAGAGATTTTTGGCAGTTTGGCAGTCCAGTCCATCGCTCTGTCCCAGTGCATTCAGTATATCCCTCAGTGAGCAGTCCTGCAGCGTTTCCCCGGCTTTCAGTAGTCTTTGGTGATACCTGAGCTCGCACTCCAGCAGCCGACTGAGGAGCAGCAGAGTGTCGCAGCTGAGTGCACTGCTTCTAGTCCTAGTGGCTGCTTCCAGTCTCAGCTCTTCATTGGTCGCAGGAAGCAACAGACATGCGAACTCCTCCTCTGTGAGTCTTCCGTCCTGGTCCCTATCGAACTGGCCTATTATTGCCTTGGCTTCTGCCAGTGTGCACACCACCCCGCAGTGCTGAAAATAACGCACGAAGTCGAAAGCGTCCACTCTCCCTCTGCGTGAATAGTCAAGCAATTGAATTGCAGCGTAGGATGCGAAGTCACAGCGACTGGCGAGGGCTTTTCTGCACTGCTCGACTTCTTCTTCGCACTGCACGGCTGCCCACATCATTGCTGCTAGCTGCCCTAGTCTCGGCTCCGACATGCCCATATGTCGTTAGCTATGGGGTGCTGTGCAGGTCGTGTGAGGCCTAGGCAGGTCCGTTCGCCCACTGGCGCAACTTCCACCCACCACTCCGTGCGCCCTACTGAGCACGTTACCTACAAACTACCCGAGCAGCCACAGGCTGCCTCCGCCCAAGGACTGAGCGAACTCGAGTAAGTCAAAAGCAGCTTGCTGAATAAAGCGCGAGAGCAGTGGGACGTAGCGCAGCTAATCAAGTTAATTCCGTCCAATACGCAAATCACTATCGACAGCGTGGTACTGCATCCGTGGGCGGAAAACCCACAAAGCGTAGGCGCACTTGCTGTGTCGCAACTCGGCATTTACACCTCACGGAAGGAAGCCAGGACAGAGAAAGTGGTAGCGGAAGTGCTGCGACTAGGGGCTCTCGAGTCCTTGCTGCAGTGCCTTTCCGCTACTCCGCGAGACCGCAAAGAAGCCGCACTGCTCGCTCTTTCTTTCCTCTCCGAGGACTGTAGCTTCCACACAGGCCCTGCGATTTGTGAGAAACTGCTGCAGCTGAATGCACTGCCACTGATCATGGCAGAGCTAAAGGACGCTAAGGAAGGGGTGAGGAGTACTGCCTTGTTCTGCTGCCGCAATCTCTACCTCAGTCGTCCTGCAGTCCAGCGAGCTTTCGTGGAGGCTCAGGGCTGCAAGCCGTTGTGTGACTTGCTGGTGTCCAAAGACAACCTTACAGTCTACGAAACTGTCTTAAATGTATTGGACCTGCTGCTTGTACCGCCTATATAGGACGAAACTGATAGAGTGCAGGACTGGGTACGCACTGCTTTGACCGAGGCCCAGGCACTGCCCAGACTTGAGGAGGTCCTTAGCGTATTGGTCACTCAGCGAGCAGGGAAGCTAGAGCAGGACACTATCACGGAGGCACTGAGACTCAAGCAAGTGCTGCAGGGAGCGTAGTTGCAATAATTAGTGCGTACTTAATACACTGATTTAGTAGTAAAAACATGCACAATGCAGTATATCCACACATTGAGTACTGAAGTCCTCTATACTACCTAGAACTATTGGAACTATCAGAAGCCTGGGGGGATACAGACTCCCTAGCAAGGAAAGCTGACAAGGAAAGTGGCTCTGTGTATTGCACAGCTCTGCGCTTGAGTCGCTGCAGGTCCCCGAAGTCCTCTGTCCCGCCCTCACTGCTGCGTGACGTTAGGGAAGGAGTAGCTGTGCCGTGATGGAACTCTTCGAGGATGGCGCTGGTACTGAGCAGGTCTAAGGCTCGGGTGTGTAGAGTGGTGCTGTCCAAGCCTGGACGTCGGTACCGGCCAATCGTTTCAATCCTATCCATCTCCTTCGACAAGTCAAACTTCGACCGCAAGTTGGGGTCTCTCGGACAGTCTCCCGGCCTATGTCCATACTCCCTGCAGCTCTACATAAGCACTACCGCACACTGCACTGCCTGCAGCCTCACCTGCTCCATATCCTCCTTCTCCACTTCCAATGCGTCTTCCTCTCCCTTACTTTCGTGCTTCGAGGTCTTGCAGCCGTCTGCGTCTTTCCCATGTCTGCCGCAGCACCACCACATTTCCCCGCTATACTCCCCGGTGTGACATCTGCAGGACCAGTTGAAATTCTCATGTTCAGTGAAGACCTTTTGACAGTGTTTGCAGACTTTTTCTTCCACTTCTCCGAATTGACGTCTACGCTGGCGGAACTGCTGCAAGCGATTTCGCAGCTTTTCATACTCTTCGCTGAGGTCTTTGAAGCGCTTTTCATACTTCTGAGCGTCGAGTCGGAGCCGGTCGCAGTCGTCTTCCGTGTCTTTAAGCCTTTCTTGCAGAGTTGAGATCTTCTCACTGGCTTGAACGGATACACGGGCGCGGTCTGCCTTCATTTCGTTTCTCAGGGTCACTGCTTCCACCAGTTCCTGCTTCAGTCCGTCCTTCTCCCCTACGCATGCACTCAATTCTCTACTGAGTGTGCTCAAAGTGTCCCCGGCCTGTCTCATGCTTGCAGCTATGGCAGCTATTTCAGCGTCAGTCTTGATAGAAGAACTGAATGCGGGACTGAGTGCGGAAACAGCAGTATACAAGCCTTTCAAATGCTCACCCATAATGGCGCTTTCCATACGCAGCAGGTAGTTGGAGTGCTCCAGCTCTAGAGCCCGGCTACGCAGCTTGTGTGCGGAGTTAAGGAAGGGAAGGGAACAGGGAGCGGATATCAGACTTGGACCTTTCCTCTCTTAGCCGCATAGTCAGATTCCTGCTTTTCTTCTCTGCTTCAGCTTGCTGTCGCTTTAGCTCCTCTACTTGTCCTTGCAGCTGGACGTAGGCCAGATCTTGCGACTGACTGAGTCTGGCGGACTGGGAGACGGATGCAACGACAAGTTTGAGGTCAGATTCACTCTTAGTCTGCATGCGCAGGGCTTGCACCACCTCACTGTCCAGGCTTTCCCTGGCCTGTTTAGCCTCTTTAGCCTGTTTTTCAGCGGTACTCAGCTTCTTCTTCAAAGCCGCTACTTCCCTTTGCAGCAACTCCGACAGCTTCAACTCCGGGTACACCTGTGTCTGTTTCCTGTCCAGACAGACGGACCTGTCGGCAGACTTCTGTCTTCTGCTCTCGAAGCCGAAGGTTAAGGATCTTTGCGTGTCTCTGGAGACTCGGCTTTCGGCTTGGAACATAGGGAGGAGGAAGTCTTTGACCACTCGAGCGGCTGTATCGGGACTCACTGGGGGGTTGGAAGGGCGGGCTGAGCGCTCTCGCAGGCGAGCCACACGACGGCGGGGTGAAACGTTCGAAGCAGACTGCGGCCGACCAGACATCTATTTGGAACTTGGCAAGCAAGCCCACCTATCTGAGTAGTGTTAGGGCCTGTCGCTCTTGTGGTTTGCAGTTTCCTCTCTGTCGACTGCAAGGACAACTCACCAGTCCATGTCATTACTGTCGGGAAGTTCTTCCCAATGTAACAGGCCTTGATATCAAAGAGACTCCCTGGACTGTAGCTCTGCACAGCCACTCGTGCTTAAGGCCACTTGGCTGCTTTGATGCGGGGAATTGGAGGATGCATGCTGAAATTTCCCTATTGATAGTAGCGGAGAAATTGGAGGATGTATGCTGAAACTTCCCTATTTTTAGTAGCGGAGGAATTGAAAGCAAATTAGCTAAGGGAGAAACTGGAGCTTTCGATATAGCATAAAGTGCTGAAATCGGGTGATTTTCTGAGAAAAGCCACCTACACGAGGGAAAAAGACACTAAAGTTGTCTCTTTTGTCCTAAAATCAGCCGCTTTTTACATCTTCCTTTCCCCAGATCCGCTCTCCGCTCCCATATATACACTAGCTCTCGGCAGAATCCTGCTTTCCTAGGCTAATTCCACAGGGAAACAAAACTTATTGCGAAATATGTTGGTTTCTCTCCAGATTCGAGGTCAGTTCGAACATAGGAAGGGCTGGCGGAAGCGAATTGGGATGCTGAGGGCAAATAAAAGTTTCGGACATCCATTAAAATGTCTTTCTTGGAAGCTCTGCAGGACACTGTAAACCTTTGGAAGGTGGGAGTTCTGCCGGCACCCCGTCTATCAGAAGACACTGTGAGTGAGTGCTCGGACTGGCTGTCCCCAAAACTGACTCACTGTCCTCCCAAGAAGACTAGAGGCAGGTGGACTGAGCCAGAGGACCAGTTGCTCAGAGAGGTGGTGCAGAGGTACCAGTGCGACTGGAAGAAGGTCGGGCAGCACTTCCCCGGCAAGCCCAAGTCCGCTGTCAAGCGCAGGTGGCAGAACAGGTTCGGCCCCGACCTCAAAAGGACTCCCTGGACTCCGCAGGAAGACAGCGTCATCAAGGAACTGCGTGCTCGTATTGGTACGGTGTGGAAGGAAATCGCGAAAGCGCTGCCTGGAAGACCTCCGGATGTGGTAAAAAACCGGTACTACGGACACTACAAGCGCCTGCAGGACATCAGAGACAGGAAACTCGGGAAAGCCGCTGTGGATCCTACTCCCCGAAGAGATAATACGGACTGGGATGGACTCTTGGCTGAGGCGCTGCTTAAGACCGAGGGAGTTAGTGGGAGGGGAGCAAGAACTCACAGCTAATAGCGAGCCTCTTGATGGAGAGAACTTTTTTTGGACGTACACCTTTCCAAAGTTCGTTTCTGTTTTAGTGCCTAGCGTTCTCTTAGCTCAAAGCCTAGAGAAGGGCGCTATTGCTGGGGGGAATCAGTTTTTCCTTTTCACTGGTTGATGTATGTTCCTCCTATCTTATACAGTTTTCAGTATTTGCAGTGCAGAGGCTCGGAAAGGACGTTTTCCTCTCACTTCTCGCAGCATCGACTAAATGTGTGAGATGAAAAGGGGAAATTCAATGTTCGGCGTTAGCAGTATACGTTACCTTCCATAAAAATGATCCTATCCCAGACCCTCCAAGCAGCTGAAGAGACGCTGGGAATAGTGACTCTTCCAGCCTTCCCTGCTGTACCCCAACCTCCCTGCAAGGGAACTGCCCCCAAGCCTCCTACTCGCCTCTGGAATGAGTCCGATGACCGCCTTTTAGTGGAATTGGTGAGTGATTCTGTGTCCAAATGGAGCGAAATCGCTCTATTCTTCCCTGGCAAGCACATATCCACCATCAAGCGAAGGTGGGAAAGCACCCTCGACCCGAAGATCAAAAAGACTCCCTGGACTTTGGAGGAGGACACTGTGATTTTGACGATTTTGGCTCAGAAATGACCCCTGTGGAAGGAAATCGCTCAAGCGCTGCCCGGCCGACCTGCGGAAATGGTGAAAAACAGGTACTACGGACATATCAAGCGCTTGCAGGACGTCAAAAGGCGCAAAGAAGCAGAAGCGCTCAGGCTCAATCCCATTGAAGACTGGGAAAGTCTGCTCGTGCAGCCAGAAAAAGGCTACTTGAGCGCCCAGGAAGCACTGTCTGAGGACTCCCGCACCCTGCCCAACTTAATTTTAAATAAACCCAGACGCATTTTCCTTTAATCTTCTCGCTTTTTTAAAAGGCTTTTCTGGATAAATAAGGAGTTTTACCCGGTTTTGTCTCAGTGGGAGAGTTGAAAAGGCGCATTTAAGGCTATTAGGGCCCTTGAGGTCGGTTAAGCGGCCCAAAGTCCTTCACAGCACTTCCTTTCCCGGGCCAACTGCTCCGCCGCAAGCTTCAAAAGCGTCCGAACAGGCTCCAAAATGGCAATTTCCAGTCCCATTACAGTGACGAAGTTGCCTATCCACAGGGCCGTCTGGTGTTCATTGAGGGCGGATATGCAGTACAGAGAGGCTGATACGAGGGTTAAAAGAGGTAAAAGCACCAGTACAAGTGGCAGCAAAGGTCTGTTCCCGCTGCAGCGCAGGAAGAGGAGGGTAACTAGGGGGTGCAAGGGGCTGGCAGCGACACAGGCGACCAATGCTGGTGTGAAGTACTTGGACAGGCCGCGAGTTTCCCACTGTATCTCTATCAGCAGTGAGGCCAGGAAGCAGTCCGCGAGGAGCTGGGTGGAAAAGACCACCACTCGTTGGTACCGCTGGACACGTCTGCTGGCGCCCAGCAGACAGAAAGGGACGCACTCACTCTGTCTAGTCCCTACCTTCAGCTTCTCAAATGTGAGTGATACTGTTAGAATGGGATCTATGATGTCGGCCGATTGATTGAGACAGACACTCTCACAGAAGACTCCGGAACAATGAGAGAAAGTTCCTAAGTAGGCGACTATCTGTGCATGTGAAAGTGTCTTCGGCCTCTCTGGGCGTTTGCGGGATTTCGATTTCCAGGCCCATCTTCTTGTACTTGGGCTTCTGTGACGTCTCCAGCGCCTCTCCTTCTCTATTTGACAGCACACTCAGGATAGACGCTGCAGTGGTCTTGTTATTCGCAGTCGAATCCAGAGCCTGCTGGAACTGCGGACGGTCCTTGCAAAGAAGGTAGCAAAGCAGGGAAAGGAGCGAAAGTGCCGCCAGAAGCAGCGAGTAGATCAGCACTGCATACATTTTAAATAGAAGTAGAGGTAGGAAACTAGTGTTCAAGTCCTTATTGCAACTTAATGGTCCTGTGGCCACTGTATGAAATTCAGGCGCGGCAGAAAGACTGATACAAGAATTGACAGTTGAGGAGCTTTTGGCTTGTTGACATTAGGCTCCGCAGTGCTATTACCCAGATAAGCACTATACAAGCAGAGTTACAGCTATCTACACCTACTCCGCTGGCTCCGAAGTCCATAAGTTGCAATAGTCTCTAATAAGCAGCAGGACCATGCAGGTTTTCCTGTACTGCTCCTCATCCAGGCCTTCTAGCTCCTCTGCAGCCAGGACAAAGGCACTTTTGGCCCTGCTGCAGGCTTCCTCCCGCTGCTTCAGCACTTCATACTGGAATACTGAGAAGTTCAGGGCGAGTTCGAGACGGGTAGGCAGAGAAGGCGACAGGGAGGTGTTGGCCAGGTCTGTAGCCTGCTGGTAGACTCGAATGGCGCTTTCAATGGGACTATTGCCCTGCTTGCTGACTTCAGAGAGTTGAATTTCTGCTAGATAGCGGTAGTGGTCGGCTTGTAGTTTCAGGAGGGAGACTTTGGCTTCGTCACTGTTTGACTTGGTGGTGAGAATCAGGTCTATGCAGGAAAAGCTCTCTGTATATATCGAGACAAGTTCCTCCTCTATCTTTTCCCTGTACAGCCGAGCCAGTTCCGCCTTCTCCAGCCTGCCCCTGCTGGCTTCCATAGCTTCTATGCTGCGAATAGCCCTCCAGCTAATCCTTCGCATGCTGACTACGTTCTTGTACCCGACATTTAGCAAAGTGCGCAGGTCACTAGGCAGGTCTATTGCTTGTTGCACGATTTCTTTCATAGTGGAGACCAGGTCTTCATAGCGTTCTGCCAACTCAGCGAGTGTGGCCCTATACAACAGGTCCTCCATCATTGTCGTGAGTTAGCCTATCTCTTTATGAATAGGAGAAACCTGGGTTTTTGTGAAGGATCCAACTCATTTACTTCTTCTGGGCTTTTGGCAATTGTATCAAAATGCTTTTGGTGAAGTAAGTTTATTTCGTGAATTTTGAAGCGTCTGAGAGTTTCGCCACGTTCTAATTGCTTAACTTACTTAGGCCTTTTATATAGAACTAGATTGCAACGAAACCGAATAAGTGGCTCCGAACTATCTAAAAAACTCGATAACTTTCTTAAATAAGTAGTCCTCGGCATCTAACGGCCTGCCCTGACTCGACCTGTCTCTAATAGACCAGCGAATCCATCGCTAAGCCAGTCTCCTTTCCAATAAACTCCCTTCTCTGCAAAAAATTTACGCCCTATAGATGGAATCTTCAAAATTTGGGAGAATACTTCAAACAAAAGGCTAATTCGAAGTAGAACTCAGGTGTTTGAGTTAGGAATTAGTTAGAAAAAGGGCCGGAGTCTGAATAACTGCTTAGAGAAACAGCAAAGTGCGACTTCAGACGATTGCTTAGTGTGTATTTTTTGCTAAGTTAGGACATGCTTTGATGTACATACTCCTGCAGAATATCCATCTTATGTTGCAAATACAGACTAGCAAGTACTAAAAGATATTGTAAAGGCAAAGTAATTATAAGAATATCGAAAGCTTTGGCTCTTTGCTCAAAATGTGGATGATTCAGTGCCGGTATTTATCAGACAAAAATAGTCATATCAAAATAAGTGCCTTTTATCAGACTTCATAACATGCCAGTTTCTAGGATTTTTGTTCTAATCGTATATAGGAGTAATTCCTAATTTATTGAAGAAGTTGAGCGATGCCTTCCATCTCTTGATTAATAAGGTTACTGCTGAACATCCAGCTAAATTATTCCATGCTAATGCGCCTGCTAACAACCCTTGTGAGAAGATAAGAAGAACCATATCCAGCCTCTCAATTCTGCTTATTTGGAAAACTCATGCAGGGACAGGTAGTGTAGTGCTCTTTGTGAAATGAGAAATTCCCAAATTAGAGCTCCATCTGCGAATAGCGAGATTCTAGACATGTCTACCAGAGAATCGAGATGCAATATGGAACATTTACAGCCCATTCGAAGGTCTTGCAATTGTGTCTAATCACTAGTAGATTAGCCTAATTTCAACGTTATTTATCTCTTAATTCCTACGTTTTCCCAATAGCCACTTTTTCTACCTACTTGCAAGAAAGTTCAGCTTCTCCTCCCAAATAAATGTCTACGAAATACAGTGATGCCTATTACACTTCGCACTATGCGGTGATGCAACACTCAAACGCTATATATTTGGAAAAGCCAGAGAAGGGATGCAGATACTTCGATTTAGCGTCTCTCAGAGAACTACGCTGTGCAGGCTATTGCTCGAGTAATAGATCAGGCAGCTAAGATAGTGAGCACAGGTCAGCCCACATATAAGTGCAGGAGGGTATTCTTTGAATGGCTTTGGAGGTTTGTACCTCAATGTGTCATACCAATATTGCCACTAGGCTAGTGAGTGAAGAAGTAAAAAGCACCTCTCCTCCCTTGTTGAAGGAAGTTTAGCGCTAAGATATGCGACTGTCTTGCGTCTTCTGCCTCCGACACACGTCCTGCAACAGAGCCGTACAAAAGATAGTGAAGTCATGGCTTTCTCCATAGGATTTTTGAAAGACTGCAAACAGCACTTTGGCCTCTCCAAATCTTTCCAGCGAGTGAAAATTTGTCCCTAAAAAGAAGTAGGATAGAACAGTCTGCCAGTGTTCTTCGCCATACAGGGAGTAATTACGCGAGCTGAAGATGGCCCCAGCCTCCGCAGGACCTGCTGAAGGATATGCGAGAGGCGGTGAGGAATGATTCGAGGCCGAAGCCGTCCTCGTGGAATGGTCCGGAGGGGCGAATGCAGGTAAGCCTAGCTTCGACACCTCTTAGCATGTACTCGGGCAACATCCCTACAAATGTGGGGTAGTAGGAGATGAAAGACTGGGAAATGGGAGACTTTGATCCCTACATACCGTGCCCTAGTGACTTTCCGCAATGCTAAAAAGTGCTGGAGTTGTTCGGAACCTCGCTAGACTGAGGCGAAGCGGACACGGAATAGGACCCGTCCAAGAAGCAGCTCACATCTTCTGCAAGCTGTGAAAGCTGCTACCAGCGACTACTAACCAAGATGTCGAGAAAAGTAAGATATCGTCAAGTCTAGGCGAAGAAATTGTGAGGGAAACCCAGACGGAAAGAGACAGCGCACTGATAACGGAGTTAGAGAGAAGACTCGCACAGAGTAGAAAAATTCTTCTCTCCCCATACAACTTGGTTGTTATGCTGATTGCGCGGATCTGGAACTGTTCGCCATCGCACATTCTTCGCTCTCTCACGCAGGTACTGGCTAGTTCAGAGTAGCTAACGAACGTAGCAAAGCTCTCTACTTCGAATTGATTTGCTGTCAGAGTCAAACATTTCCTTTTAATTTCCATGGCATTCTCCCTGTAACTTCGTAGATGTTAGCCAAACCTCTCAGACAGTCTATAATATGAGGTTCGTTTTCTCCTGAAAGAGAAGTTACTTCCAAGCAATTCACGATATAATGCTTCAGCCTCTTCACATTTCCCCTGACATATATAATACACAGATGAATCATAGATTCAGAAGTATGAGAGTGTAAGTCTCCATACACCAACTTGCTTACTTTCAAGCTTTTTAGAGACACAGCCTCAGCCAAAGTTTTTCAATTAGTCGCCAAATATATTCCTGGGAGTTGTCTCAATGTATCAGCGTACAATGCGCTTTTCTTTCCATAATGATGCTGGCAAAAAGTCAAGTTTTGAATTAGCATCTCTTCAGCTTCATACAATCTCCCTTCCAAACAGTATCCCACCCCGATAGCAAAATACATCTGTTGAAAGCAAGTGGCTATATGGCCGAAATGGTAAATAAATGTCTGTGATCATTAGGCACCTATTAGGCCCTCAAGGGCAGCAGTGTAGGGACCCAGAGAAGTAAAGCATGGATGCATTAGAACCTCATTATGAGGCTCAGTTGAGGGGGTAGCCCTTTGCACTTGGACAAACGTTTCTACTGTCTTGATGTCATTTTCTCCAAAAAGCGAAATGGATTTATCAAGAACTCTCCTCAGTAATGTTCGGCTTCCAGATATCTCCCATAACTGCAATATGAGAGGGCTATTAAGTAGTTAGTCATGTGTGCCTTATCCGATATTTCAGAGTTAACGTCAAGCAATGTAAATCCCTCAAGTAACTTTTGGTTCTCTACGGATCTCTGCAGATATTTGTGCAGAAGAAAGAGAAATACAGTTCGCTCTTTTAATGTAAATACCCTCTTGCTTGAGAGTAGACTTAATAAAACCAATTTGGCCTCAATATATTTCCTTGCTGAATCATTTCAAAAGCTGTAAGAACAGTTTTGCCCTCCCAGTCCCAACAGTTGCCAGACTTCTCAAATGACTGAACAGCTGAAATTCCTTCAC